>Ga0164243_10014167_pt1 | contig 11126 bp, 9 predicted proteins | sample OricompcompostOP_FD_108781 | JGI IMG/M metagenome (GOLD analysis project Ga0164243, IMG submission 108781) | Organic Plus compost microbial communities from Emeryville, California, USA - Original compost - Organic plus compost (OP) | ecosystem: Engineered > Solid waste > Mixed feedstock >... | reverse complement strand
TCAGCGCAAGGATGAACGCCGTTGCGTGATCCGCGACCTCGGCAGTGCAGTATTGGGGGTAGTGGGTAATGACAATCCCATGCTCCGCCGCCGCATCGAGATCGACGTTGTCCAGCCCCACCCCATAGCGTCCGATCACCTTCACCCGTGGGATGTTCGCCAGCAAATCCCGGGTTACCGCATCGCGGGTGCTGAGGAGCATTGCGTCCGAATCCTCGCCCAGCGCGATCATGTCGGCGATCGAATGGGGCTCGGCGCCGCGAAGAGTTACGTCCAGATCGGGATAGGCAGCAACGACCTCCCGCTCCAGATCGAACGATGCCGAACCCCCGCCGTAGCGGTCCGAGGTAATCGTGACCGTCACCGGTCGAGCCATGCCTGCCTCCTGTCTGAAAGCCGATTCCAACGCTGTGCCGGGCACTGTCGCACATCCAGGAACCGCTGCCCAAGGGGAGATGGCAGCCACGGCGTTTCGCGGTATCGTATCCAGGTTCACACCGATCCGATACGCGCACCATGAAAGGACGATCCGGATGGGAGACTGGCGCACCGAACTCGATGCCAAGGCCGAAGCCCATGCCCAGGAGTTCTTCGAGCTCCTGCGCATTCCCAGCGTCAGCACCGATCCCGCCCATGCCGGCGACGTGAAGGCGGCTGCCCAGTGGGTCGCCGACCGGCTCGCCCGCGCCGGGGTGCCGGTCGTGACCGTCGCCGACTCGCCGGGACACCCGGCAGTGATCGGCCGGTGGGAGGTCGATCCTGCCCAGCCGACCCTGCTGATCTACGGCCACTATGATGTGCAGCCGGAATCGCCCGTCGAGCTGTGGGATACGCCGCCATTCGAGCCGACCGTCCGCGATGGCATGGTCTTCGCACGAGGCTCATCCGACATGAAAGGCAACCTGCTGACGGCCATCCAGGGCGTGGAGGCGGTCGCGGCGGCGAACGGCGGCACGCCCCCGATCAATCTCGCCTTCATCTTCGAAGGCGAAGAGGAGATCGGAAGCCCCAGTCTCGTCGGCATCATCCGCGAGCACAGGGATCTGCTGGCTGCCGACGCTGTGGCCTCCGCGGACGGCGGCCAGTACGATGAGACCACGCCTGCGCTGACCGTGGCCCTGAAGGGCCTGGCCGGGTTGCAGGTAAACCTCCGCACGGCGAACAGCGACCTGCACTCCGGCGGCTATGGCGCCTCCGTGCCGAATGCCGTCCAGTCGATGGTCCAGCTTGCCGCCACCTTCCATGACGCCGAGGGCCACGTCCTCGTGGAAGGATTCTATGACCGCGTGAAGAACCTGACGGACGCGGATAAGGCGGAGATCGCCGCATCGCCGTTCGATGAGGCCGACTTCAAGGCCAAGCTCGGGTTGGATGAGCTCTGGGGAGAGGCGGGCTATACCGTTCGTGAACGGATCTGGGGCCGCCCGACGCTCGATATGAACGGCATCTGGGGCGGCTACCAGGGTGACGGTGTGAAGACCGTCACCCCGAATGAGGCGCATCTGAAGATCACCTGCCGGCTCGTGCCCGATCAAGATCCCGCCGAGATCGTCGAGCTGATTCGCCGGCATGTCGAGCAACATCGCCCGGCAGGCTCGACCGTCGAGGTCGTCCCGGCAAAGGGAGCGGCATCTCCCTACGTCGTCGATCGTGGGAGCGACCTCTATCGGGCCGCGACGGCCGTTCTCACCGAGCTGTACGGCAAGGACCCGATGCTCGTGCGCGCCGGCGGGACCATCCCGGCGACCGCGATCTTCAAGCAGGAGCTCGGCGCCGACACGATCACCTTCGCGTGGAGCATGCCCGATAGCCGGGCACATGCGCCGAACGAGTGGTACCGCCTCGACGATTTCACGCGAGGACGCACCGCCTACGCCCTGCTGGTCGAGGAGCTCGCCCGGTAGCCATCGGTCCAGCCGCCTCCGCCTGGTACGCCGGAAGGGTGTCTCGAGGTCACGAGACACCCTTCCGGCGTTTATACTCGACGCTATGTGCCTGAGACTCCGGGTCGCGGACACGGCAGCGCCGGCCACCGGAGCGCAGGGGGCGGGCAGGGCTGCCGCGCTGGATCGTCGCGCGGCACGCCGTCCATCGCGCGGGATGGAAGAGGGGACCTGTGGATTACCTGGTTTTTGGGGTGGGATTCGGTTCGACGCTCGTGCTGCTCGGCTGGGTGCTGCGGCAGTTCGGGCCGTCATTCCGCTACCGGAGTACACCGGACGACATCCTCAGCGCCGAAGAGTTGCTCGAACGGAACGACTGGCAACGGTTCTGCATCGCCATGGGTGCGCTGCTCTCGGTCTGCGGCGCCGTCATGCTGCTGGTCACCCTGATCACCCTGCTGATCCGGCCCTCGGACCGTGTGGGGACGATCGTGGTAGGGGTGATCTTCGCGCTCTCGCTGATCGCGGTCGCCGGATGGATCGTGATGTACGTAAGCCAGCATCGTGCGCTGGCCGGAGATCGCCGGGCCGAGGCAGTGGCGGCAACACGAGGCCGACGGCCCGCCAAGACCCGACCCGCGGCCGCAGCTCCTGCCAAGGCGGAAGCCGCCCCAACGGCAGTCGTCACGTCCGCTGAGCCGGTCAACGCCGCTGAGGGGCTGGAGGATCTCGCCAAACGCCGCGCCGCTGCCCAGGGCCAGCAACGCGCCGCCGGGTCACGCCCGGGAGCGCCTGCATCCGGCGCACCAAGTCGGGCGGCCACACCCACGCAGCGCGCCCAGCCGCTGCAGGAGTCGACGGAGCAGCAGGAAACGCCGCCCCCTGCCCAGACGGGGGAGACCCCCTCGGACAGGAGTCCGGGGGTCCAGGTTTCCCCTGCGGCGGCGCTGCGCAACGTTCAGTTCAAGCGGGCCGGCTCCAACCGGGCGCAAGGCGCTGGACGCCAGGAACGGACCACGCCGTCGCCCATCAGTCCCGCTGCGGAAGCTGGCGATCCCGCGAGCAAGGATTCTGCAGCTCCCGAACCAAATGGGGCGGATGAGAGCGACGGTGTGTCGGACGCCAGTGCAGAGTCCTAGGGCAGGACGCCGCGCGGTCGACAGCGGGTCATTCTGATGCGTCCGGAAATGAGGTCGCATCAGTACGCTTCCTGGCAAGGATGATTCATTCGGGTTCGAATCACCGCATGATAGGGTGTGGAAGTCCAGCCGTCGTGTGATCGGGAGAGTGTGCGTGGGCATCATCAGCTGGATCGTCGTCGGCATCGCGGCAGGCTGGCTGGCGGGGGTGATTACCGGCACCAACCGCAGCATCTGGGGAGATCTCGTCCTCGGCCTGATCGGCGCGCTGGTGGCAGGCTTCATCACGAACGGTATGGTCGGCGGCGACGCGGGCCTGATCTCCAGCATCATCGTCTCTGCCGTCGTGGCCGCGATCCTGGTGGTCATCAAGAACGCCATCGCGGGCCGGTCCGCCTGATCAGACTCCCTCCAGACATCCAACCCAAAGGCGGGGCTGCCACGGAATGCGTGGCAGCCCCGTTTGTGATTGCCTGTCCAGGAACGCTATCGCCTGCGGCTCGCCCGATCCGCCCGCGCTACAGGCGTCAGGCGCTCGGCGGCGCGAAGCACGAGGTCGGTCACGACCGCCAGGACGATGATAGCGATGACACCGGCCAGCACCATCGCCGGATAGTTGCGCCCGATTCCCACGAACAACAGCTCTCCCAGCCCCCCAGCGTTGATCCATCCCGCGATCGTCGTCAGCCCGATCACGGCGACGAGGGCCGTCCGAATTCCGGCCACGATGACCGGTGAGGCGAGCGGCACCCACACCCGCACGTACCGCTGCCAGGCGCTCATCCCCATCCCGGAGGCGGCCTCCAGCGTCGCGGCGTTTACCCCGCGCAGCCCGGCCACGATGTTCCGCACCATGAACACCTGCGCATAGAGCACCAGCATGATGAGCGCCGGTCTGGTGCCGAGCCCTTGCGAGGGGATCAGAAACGCGAGCAGGGCAAGGCTGGGAATGGTGTAGAGGAACCCAAGGAGCGCCATGATGGGGAACGTCAGCGGGCGCACGACGGCGGCCACTGTGCCGATGACCGCGGCAAAGGGGAAGGCAATGAGGATGGCGAGCCCGGAGAGCCGCAGATGCTCGAGGGTGAGCTGCCACACCTCCCGCCAGTGGCCGGTCAGGTAGGAGAGATCCATGCCCGCCTCACCCCACCGAAACGGGGACCGCGGGCGTGGGTTCGCCCGTCGCCACCGCTTGCTGGATGGAGGCCAACGACACCTCTCCCACGATGCTGTCGCTGCCATCTCTCACCGCCGCTCTCCCGGCCGGGGATTCGAGGACCAGCGAGAGGGCTTCCCGTAGGGAAGCAGCCGGGCCGAGCGACGCCAGGCCATCCACACCCGGCGAGGCCGACACCACTGCCTGGCCAACCGGAAGCAGGGCGAGACGCCGCATGAGGTCCCCCGCCCCCACCAGGTCGGTGACGAAGGCATTCGCCGGCGCCGTCACGACCTCCACGGGCGAACCGATCTGCACCACACGCCCGTCGCGCATGATGACGATGCGATCGGCCAGCTTCACCGCCTCCTCGATATCATGGGTCACGAACACGATGGTCTGGTGAAACTGCTGGTGAATCCGCTTCACCTCGTCCTGCAGGCGCACGCGGGTGATGGCGTCCAGCGCGCCGAACGGCTCGTCCATCAGCATCGTTCGCGGGCGGACGGCCAGCGCGCGCGCCAGCCCGACCCGCTGCTGCTCCCCGCCCGAGAGCTGCGCGGGATAGCGGTTCGCGTACGTGGCAGCCGGGAGGCCGACGAGGTCGAGCAGGTCGTTGACGCGCTGCGCCGTCTCCTCCTTCGGCCATTTCAGCAACGAAGGGACCACGGCCACGTTGTCCCGCACGCGCAGATGGGGGAAGAGACCACTCTGCTGGATCACGTAGCCGATCCCCCGGCGGAGCTCGACGGCGGGCTTGCGATGAATCTCCACGCCATCGATCGCAATCGTCCCGGACGTCGGCTCGATCAAGCGGTTGATCAGCTTCAGCAAGGTGGTCTTGCCGCAACCGGATGGTCCCAACAGCACGATGAATTCGCCCGGCTCGATCCGGAAGGTCACGCCGTCCACCGCCGCATGGGAGCCGGCGCCACCTCCGGCGCGGTGGTAGTCCTTCCGGACATTGTCGAAGACGATTCCGCTGCCCCGTTCGTGCTGCTCCGGGCCGGTATCCGCACTGCGCATCTGATGGTGTGCCATGCTGCCGAGGGCGCCTCCTGCTGTGGCAGGACACGGGCCGGGATGGCATTCCCGGCCCGTGTCCCACGATGCGCTAGCCGCCGATGAAGGAGTTCTCGGTGAGGTACGACTTCGCGACCTCGGCGGGGTCCTTCTTGTCGTCGCCGTCCACCTGCCAGTTGAGCCCGGAGAGAACCTCGTCCGTCAGGCTGGCCGTCACCGGGTTGAACCGGGTAGGGATATCCGGATAGGCGGTCAGAATCTCCTCGCGCACGACCGGCGCGACGTTGTACGGGGGCCACAACCCCTTGTCGTCCTCCAGGAGCACGAGGTCGTATCCGGAGATTTGGCCATCGGTGCCGAAGGCGAGCACGACCTGGGCGTCGCCATCCAGCAGCGCCTGGTATTTGAGGCCCGGCGCCACCGGAAGGACATCCAGTTTGGAGAAGCCGTCGCCGTAGACGGCTTCGAGGCCGAGCAGGCCGTCCTTGCGCTCGGGGAAGTCGGCCGGGGCCGAGATGGTGAGGCCGTCCGCCTGCTCGGCCAGCTGGGAGATGGTCGTGATGCCCTTCTCCTCGGAGAACTCGCGCTTCACGGCCAACGCCTGGGTGTTGTTGGCCTTCGACCGTTCCAGCCAGATGAGCCCGAACTGCTCCTTGTAGCGGGCGGCAACCAGATCGTAGACGGCCTGCGACAGATCGCCGCTCACGGCCGGCGTCGCCGCCATGACCGGGCTGGCGACCGGTGAGGCGGCCGGCGATGCCGAACCGCCCTCGGCATCCTGAATCGTGAGCCCCAACACCTCGGTCAGGCCGGTGCCGGTGTACTCGGGGTAGAGCGAGATGTCGCCCTTCACCAAGGCCTGCTGCGCAATCTGCGTCCCGCCCAGGTTGAGCGCGTCCTTCGTCGGAATACCCATATCCTTCAGGATTTCGAGGTACATGTTTCCGAGGATGAACTGCTCGGTGAAGTCCTTCGATCCTACCGTGACCGTCTGGTCCTGGGCGAATGCCCGCCATCCGCCCGATGACGCGAGGACGGCAGCGGCGGGGGCGACGATCGCTCCCCTGATGACTGTTCGGCGATTCAATGGCATGAACGAGGTCCTTTCCTCATGTGAACAGGCAGGAGCAGCTACGAACCCGTGCGCGGCGTCGCCACGCGCTCCAGCCCTCCGAGAAGCAATTCCGCGGCCAACACCAGCGCCATGACCGAAAGGGCCCCGGCGAAGAGATAGGTCCGGTCGAGCAGGGAGATCCCGGTCAGGATCCATTGCCCGAAGGTACGCACCCCCGCAAACGACGCGAGCGTGGCGCTGGCGATGATCTCGACAGCTGCCGTGCGCATCCCGGCGACAATGACCGGCAGGGCCAGCGGGAACTGGACCCGTGCGAACCGTTGGACGCCGCTCATACCCAGCCCGGTGGCCGCCTCGAGCGTTGCGGCATCGACCTGGCGCATCCCGGTAAAGGTATTGAGCAGGAGCGGGGGGCCGGCAAGCGCCGTGAGCGCAATGACCGACGGCGTGAACCCGAGTCCCATCCAGGGATAGAGCAGCAGGATCAGTGCGAGCGACGGCACGACGCGGATCGTGGCAAGGATACCGACGACCGATCCGCCGACGCGGGGCGAGAACGCGCACAGGATGCCGATCGGGATGAAGATCAGCATCGCCGCGATCAGCGCGGTGGCGCTGAGACGGATATGCGCCTCCAGCAGCCGCGTGAACTGCTCGGGGCGATCCCTGATGAAGTCGATGACCTGCCGGACGCTCTCCAGCAACGATTCCGCTCCTTTCGCTCGCAGGCATGGAACGCGGCCGCGCCGCCTTCCCAGCATCGCAGGATTCATTCCGGACGTCCCCAGCCAGGTGGACTGGCCGAATGTGCAGGAAGGGCGCTGGCGGAGGTTTGAGCAAAGCCGTTTCGCGTCCGTCACGGGATTGCCACGAAAATGACACACACTTCTCCCGATCAGCGGCTAGGCTATTGGCCGAAGAACGTCGAATCGTGCGAGACAATCCGGGAGTGTGTGATGAATCGAGGATCGAAAGGCCACACAAGCACACGCAACGCCACGAGCTCCGCCTCCCACGAGGACATCATTCGCGCGGAAGGCGTCGTGAAGACGTACGACACCGGCGGGACCAGGCTGCAGGCCCTGAAGGCGATCGACCTTACCGTGCGGCGCGGCGAGATGGTCGCGGTAATGGGGCCGTCCGGCTGCGCGAAGACCACGCTGCTGAACTGCCTCTCCGGGCTCGATTCGGTGAATGCTGGGCAGATCTGGCTCGAGGGACAGGACCTGGCGACGATGAGCGATCGTGCGCGGACCGCGTACCGGGCCAAGCGGATGGGCTTCATCTTCCAGGTCTACAATCTTCTCCCCGTCCTCAGCGCCGTCGAGAACGTCGAGCTGCCCTTGCTGGTCTCCGGGGTGCGGCCCGGCGAGGCGCGACGGCGGGCGCTGGCCGCGCTCGACACCGTCGGGCTCGCCGAGTGGGCGACGCACAAGCCGGCGGAACTCTCCGGCGGTCAGCGGCAGCGCGTGACGATTGCGCGGTCGCTCGTCAACAACCCTGCCATCGTGTGGGCTGATGAGCCAACCGGTGCGCTCGACTCCAAATCCGCAACGGAGATCATGGCGCTGTTGCGCACGCTCAACCGGGAGCAGGGCCTCACCCTCGTGATCGTCACGCATGACCCCGGCGTCGGGCGGTTGAGCCATCGCATCGTCCGGATGCAGGATGGCGCGATTGTGGGTGAGGAGATCCCGACCCCGGTCAATCGGCACGAAGACGTCGCGACGGAGATCGTCGGCCAGGGAAGCCTTGCCGACGCCTGACCCCGCCGAGCCAGACGGAGCCTCCTTCCCATGAAGACCATCTTCGGCCTCTCCATGACGACCATCACGACCGTGCTCGTGGTGCTTTGGGCGATCTGCCTGCTCTCGGTCGTGCTGCTCGCCCTGCGACGCCCGGTCATCTTCAAGCTCGGCATCCGCAATATCCCGCGCCGGAAGGTGCAGACCGCCCTGATCGTTGTCGGCCTGATGCTGGCAACCCTCATCATCACGGCGGCGCTCGGCACCGGAGACACGCTGAACCGCTCGATCGACGACGCGGCCCTGCGCACCCTCGGCCCGCTCGACGAGGTGGTGGTCTTCTCGAATGCCGATGACGGCACCGGCGAGATCAACTCCGCCCTTGCCCGGACGATTCCGGAGTCGTCGGTCTCGCTCGTCGAACAGACACTGGATGGAAACGACGTGGTTCGGGCCGTTGGCGGCGTGCTCTACAGCCAGGCGCCCGTGCTCAACCTTGGCCCGAACGACCCGGCAGGCGCCACGTCGATCCAGGATGTTCTGGCCAAAGCCGAGCAGTCGGAGCCGAATGTCACGATCGCCGGGCTCGACCAATCGACACTCGATGCGCTCGGCGGTCTCCAGACCAACGACGGCCAGAAGGTCGATCTCACCACCCTCGGCCAGGATGGTGTCTACCTCGGCAAGGACGGGGCGGAGAAGCTCAATGCGGACATTGGCGACTACATCGTCTTCTCCCTGAACAACCAGTTTCATATCGGCGTGGTGAAGGGCATCGTTCCCAGCCAGGCCCTCACCGGCAGCGTCGAGCCGGGCATGCCATCGATCCTGATGGACCTCGGGCGGCTCCAGCAACTGAGCGGGAACGAGGGCAAGATCAGCGGCGTCGGGATCGCGAACACCGGCGGAGAGCGCGGGAGCGCGGCTCATTCCGATGCCGTGGTGGAAGCGTTGAAGCCGGCACTGGCGGGCCAGCAGCTCGGTGTCGTGCCGATCAAGCAGGACAATCTCAAGACGGCGGAGCTCGCCGCGAATGTGTTCGTCACCTTCTTCCTCGTCTTTGGCCTCTTCTCGATTGGCGTCGGTATCCTGCTCATCGTCCTCATCTTCACGATGCTCGCGGCCGAGCGCCGCTCCGAGATGGGGATGCAACGGGCAGTCGGCGCCCAACGCGGGGCGCTCATTCAACAGTTCATCGCGGAAGGGACGGGATATTCGCTGCTCGCCGGCATCGTCGGGGTCACGATGGGCGTGGCAGCGACATGGGTGATTGCCTGGGGCATCAACCTCGCCTTGGGTGATGAACTCGGCATCAACGCCTACGTCTCCACCAAGAGCATGGTCGCTGCCTATGCGCTCGGTGTGACCATCACCTTCATTGCGATTACGCTCTCGTCCTGGCGCGTGAGCCGGCTCAACGTGGTCGCGGCGATCCGCGATATCCCGGACGCCTTTCACGCGAAGCGAAACCGCAGGCAACTGGTCTGGGGCATCGTGATGGTGCTTGTCGGGGCGCTCGCGCTCGCCGGCGGCAAGAGCACCACGAATGCCTTCCTCTTCATGACCGGACTCACGCTCGTCCCGTTCGGGCTCGCCATGATCGCAACCTACTTCGGCGCGCCGACACGGCTGGTGATGTCGATTGCCGCCGCGGTCGTCCTCGTCCTCTGGCTGCTTCCGGACAGCATCTTCTCGCGCATCTTCGGCGAGTTCGGCGGTGGAATCGAGATGTTCTTCGTCTCGGGCATCTGCATCGTGGCAGCATCCACCATCCTGATCCTGCAGAATCTGGATGCGATCCTCTCGGTTGCCGAGCATATCGGCAGCCGGACCGGTGGCCAGATCGCCGCGATTCGCCTGGCAGTCTCCTATCCGGCGGCAAGCAAGAGCCGGAGCGGCATGACGATCGCCATGTTCAGCCTCATCGTCTTTTCACTGGTGATGACGGCGGCGATCAACGAGAACTTCAGCCAGGCCTTCTTCGGGACCGACGCGAACGCAGGCTGGCAGGTCCGCGTGGACGTGCCGCAGACGAACCCGATCGACAACTTCGACAAGACATTGCAGGCCTCGGGTATCGACACGACGCAGATCGCGGGCGAGGGTAGCCTCACCATGCCTAATTTCGGGGCAAACCGCCTGCGAGCAACCGACACGGACGACTGGAGCCGCTATCCGATCAACGTGATGGATGCCGGATTCCTGGACACGGCCACGCTCTCCTTCACTGGCCGGGCTGACGGATACGACTCCGACGCCGCGATCGTCGAGGCACTGAGGACTGACCCAAGCGTGGCCGTGATCGACTCCTTTGCGATCGCCGATTCTGGCGGTTTCGGTCCGCCGCCTACCCTCACCATCGACGGGCTGACGGCATCTGGCACCTTCCCCGCACCGACCATCTCGGTCGATACCGGCACGGGCGGGCCAAAGCAGGTCAAGATCATCGGCGTGATCGACAGCAGGATCTCATCGCTCGTGGGCCTCTTTGTGGGACCGGGCGCCACGTCCGGACTCTTCCCGAGCGTGGGTGCATCGCCAACGTCATACTTCCTGAAGCTCGCGCCCGGTGCAAACACGAAACAGGTCGCCGATGACGTCGAGCGGGTGCTCATCGCCCACGGCGCGCAGGCCGTCGACATCGCCCAGGAGGCGAAGGACTCGCAGGCGCAGCAGCGGTCGTTCCTCTACATCCTCGAGGGCTTCATGGGGCTTGGGCTGATCGTCGGCATTGCCGCCGTCGGGGTCATCGCCTTCCGCGCCATCGTGGAACGCCGGCAACAGATCGGCATGGTCCGCGCGATCGGCTTCCAGCGCTCGACCGTCTCGCTCGCATTCGTGTTCGAGTCGGCGGTGATCGTGATTCTCGGGGTGCTGTCCGGGGCGGTCTTCGGCCTCATCCTGGCGAGAAACGTCATCGCCAGCTCCTTCTTCGTGGATGGCGGCTCCGGCATCGCCTTCGTCGTGCCATGGAGCACAGTGCTGATCACCATCGCCCTGTCGGTCATCGCGGCGCTGGTGATGGCCTGGCTCCCGGCCCGTCAGGCCGCAACCGTTGCGCCGGCAGATGCGCTTCGCTACGAGTAGGATCGCTCCAGCCGGTCG
>Ga0164243_10014165_pt1 | contig 11127 bp, 9 predicted proteins | sample OricompcompostOP_FD_108781 | JGI IMG/M metagenome (GOLD analysis project Ga0164243, IMG submission 108781) | Organic Plus compost microbial communities from Emeryville, California, USA - Original compost - Organic plus compost (OP) | ecosystem: Engineered > Solid waste > Mixed feedstock >... | reverse complement strand
TTGCGGATGTGGTCGATCGGGTGGAACTCGACGGGGGCGCCGAGCGCGTCCCCGGCCGCGGCGGCCAGCGCGCTGCCGAGGAAGCGCTGGCCGTAGTCGTCGGCGAGCGGGTCGTGCGCGGGCTGTGCCGGCGCCTGCTGCCCGGCGGGGGACTGCCCGGCCGGGGACTGCCCGGCCGGGGACTGCCCGGCCGGAGATTGCCCAGCCGCCGGAGATTGCCCAGCCGCCGGAGATTGCCCAGCCGCCGGAGATTGCCCAGCCGCAGCGGCCTGGGCGGCGCTCGGCGGCGCACTGCTCTGCGCGGCGGCCTGCGCCCCGTCGGTCTGCGCCGGAGCCTGCGCGGCCCCGGGCTGCGGCGCGGCCTGCGGCACCCACCCGGACGCCATCTTGATCAGGTCCTCGGCGGGCAGCCGCGCCTTGACCGGGCTGGTCGGGTTGATCTGCAGGTCCATCCCGGCCGGGTTGCGCTCCACCAGCTGCCGCCCGGTCATCCGCTGCCAGGTGGTCCAGTTCGCCGGCAGGTACTTGTCCGAGGTGAACAGCTGCAACTGCTTGCGCCCGGAGTCGTTGTCCACTGTGAACAGACCGTCGCCCTGCGGCTGGGCGAACAGGATCAGTTCGGCGTCCAGCAGCGCGGTCAGCAGCGTGGCCGGCTGGGCGTAGCCGGTGGTGGTCAGCTGCAGCGCGCGCTCGACGTCGTTGGTCGGCGCGGGCAGCCGCAGCGCCACGGGGGAGGGGCGGTAGTTCGGGTTGGGGGAGAAGTCCTCGGTGAGCTCGCCGCGCTCGTCGACCCGGTAGCCGCCGATGAAGCCCCACGGGGGTACTTCCGCGTTCGGGTCGCTGAAGATCGGGTCGACCACGTACAGCCAGGTGTTGGGCTGCTTCTTGGCCTGCTCCCGCATGGCCGGCGTGATCACCGGCCGGCTCGGCTGCTGCGTGTTCATCTCCCGCGCTCGCCCCCGACTTGTCGTTGCACCCTGATCCCTGCCGCCGAGGTCCGACGCCTCACCCGAATAGGTTAAGCCTTGCTGTAGGCCGCCCGGGTGCGCAGCGGCGCACCACGGCCGCGTGGTCGGATCGCACTCTCTCATGACCACTTGGGGTGAAGTTTAGTGTTCCGCCAAAACACCCTGAGTCAGTGCTCACCGCGGTGCGAAACCGGCGAACGAGACGAAGCCGGCGACGACCAGGAGTCGGGGTTCCCGATCGCCGCCGGACGAGCGTGCCCCCGGGTCGCCGGGGGCACGCGGGGCATGATGCCCGCTCACTGGTCCGATCGGGGCGATCTGTCGGAATCTCGCAAGATCGTCGCAGCGCACACCGCCGGATGGGGGTGCCGCGCTGCGCCGGAACGCCGCAGCGCGCCGTCGTCAGGCGGTCGCGGCGTCCGGCCGCGCCGCGTCGGCGTAACGGCTGAGCACGAGATCGGCCACCGCCGGGGCGTCGGCCATCGGCTCGGCGATCAGCGGGTCGTCCGCGTGCTCCCGCGCGGCCGCGATCACGCGGTCGGTGAGCAGGCCCGGCGCCAGGAACCAGAACGCCACCGCGATCCGCTCCGCCCCGCGGGCGCGCAGCTGCGCGATCGCGGCGGGCACGTCCGGGTCGGCGGCGGTGGCGAACGCGGCGACCGCGCCCGCCCACGAGGTCCGCGCGGCCTGCCGCTGCGCCACCTCGGCCACCAGCCGGTTCGCCGGGGCGTGCGCCGAGCCGACCCCGGCCAGCACCACGCCGAGCCCCGGATCGTCGAACCGCGCCCCGGCCTCGGCGAGCCGGCCCCACGCCGCGGCCTCCAGCCGCTCGTCCGGGCCCAGCACGTCGGCGGTGCGCACCTGCAGCCGCGGGTAGCGCTGCGCGGCCTCCTGCACCGCCGAGGGCACGTCGACCTTCGCGTGGAAGGCCCGGCCCAGCAGCAGCGGCACCAGCACCGCCTCCCGGTGCCCGTCGGCGTGCACCGCGCCGAGCACGTCGCCGACGCGCGGCGCCGACAGGTCCAGGAACGAGGTGCGCACGTCCAGGTCCGGACGCTGCGCGCGCACCTCGTCCACCAGCCGCTGCACGGTGCGCGCCGAACGCGGGTCGCGGCTGCCGTGCGCCACCGCGACCAGGGCGGGCGTGCTCACCGCGGCTCCGTCACTCCCCGACCGCGGCCGCCAGCGGGGCCAGCGGCAGGCCGACCAGCCCGGCCGCCAGCGTGGTGCCGTCCGACGGGTCGATCACCAGGAACGAGCCGGTGCGCCGCGAGTCCGCGTAGTCGTCCACCGGCAGCGGCTCCGCGGTGCGGAACGCCACCCGGCCGATCTCGTTGAGCTGCAACGCGTCCGGAGTGTCCACACTGGCCAGTTCCTGCTCGTCGAAGCGCGCCGACAGCTCGGTGACCATCGCCTGCACCGTGCGGGTGCCGTGCTTGACCAGCACCCGGGCGCCCGGCTGCAGCGGCTTCTCGGCCAGCCAGCACACCGTGGCGTCCAGCTCGTCGGACACGCGCGGGGCCGTGCCGGCCGCGGCGATCAGGTCCCCGCGGGCCAGGTCGACGTCGTCCTCCAGCAGCAGCGTCACCGAGTGCCCGGCGGCCGCGCGCGGCGTCTCCCCGTCCGGAGTGTCCACCTTGGACACCTTGGTGCGGATGCCCGCGGGCAGCACCACGACCTCGTCCCCGGCGGACACCACGCCGGCGGCGACCTGACCGGCGTAGCCGCGGTAGTCGGGGTGCTCGCTGGTGCGCGGCCGGATCACGTACTGCACCGGCATCCGGAACGGCGCGTCGAACGGGTCCGGCGCGACCGGCACGCTCTCCAGGTGCTCCAGCAGCGACGGGCCGGAGTACCACGGGGTGCGCTCGGAGCGCTCCACCACGTTGTCCCCGTGCAGCGCGGAAACCGGGATGGTCACCACCGCGTCGTCGGAGTAGCCCAGCGCGCGGGCGTGCGCGGTGAACTCGGCGGCGATCTTGTCGTGCACCGCGCCGTCGAAGTCCACCATGTCGATCTTGTTCACGGCCAGCACCAGCCGCGGCACCCCCAGCAGCGCCAGCACCGCCGCGTGCCGCTTGGTCTGCTCGATCACGCCCTTGCGCGCGTCCACCAGCAGCACCGCCAGCTGCGCGGTGGAGGCGCCGGTGACGGTGTTGCGGGTGTACTGCACGTGCCCCGGGGTGTCGGCGAGCACGAAGGTGCGCTTCGGCGTCGCGAAGTACCGGTAGGCCACGTCGATCGTGATGCCCTGCTCGCGCTCCGCGCGCAGCCCGTCGACCAGCAGCGACAGGTCCGGCGTGGCCAGCCCGCGGTCGGCGCTGGCGCGGTGCACCGCGTCCAGCTGGTCGGCCAGCACCGACTTGGTGTCGTGCAGCAGCCGGCCCACCAGCGTGGACTTGCCGTCGTCGACCGAACCGGCGGTGGCCAGCCGCAGCAGGTCGGTGTGCACCGGCAGCTCCACCTCGGTGCCGGAGTCCGGCGCGGTGCGGGTAGTCGTCTCGGTCATCCCAGAAGAATCCGTTCCTGGTGGTGAGGCTTGGTGGCTCGGGGGAGGCGGATCAGAAGTAGCCCTCGCGCTTGCGGTCTTCCATCGCGGCCTCCGACATGCGGTCGTCGGCCCGGGTGGCGCCGCGCTCGGTGAGGCGGCTGGCGGCGACCTCGGCGATCACGTCGTCCACCGTGTACGCCTCGGACTCGACCGCGCCGGTGCAGGAGCCGTCGCCGACGGTGCGGTAGCGCACGGTCTTGGCCACGACCTCCTCGTCCTCGCGGGGACCGCCCCACGGCCCGGAGGTCAGCCACATGCCGTCGCGCAGGTACACCTCGCGGCGGTGCGCGTAGTAGATCTCCGGCAGCTCGATCTTCTCGCGCTGGATGTAGCGCCAGATGTCCAGCTCGGTCCAGTTCGACAGCGGGAACACGCGCACGTGCTCACCGGCCCGGTGCCGCCCGTTGTAGAGGTTCCACAGCTCGGGGCGCTGGCGCCGCGGGTCCCACTGGCCGAACGCGTTGCGCAGGCTGAAGATCCGCTCCTTGGCGCGGGCCCGCTCCTCGTCCCGGCGCCCGCCGCCGAACACCGCGTCGAACCTGTTCTCCGTGATGGAGTCCAGCAGCGGCGTGGTCTGCAGCGGGTTGCGGGTGCCGTCCGGGCGCTCGGACAGCCGCCCGTCGTCGATGTAGTCCTGCACCGAGGCCACCACCAGCCGCAGGTCGTGCTGCGAGACCAGCTGGTCGCGGAACGCGATGACCTCGTCGAAGTTGTGCCCGGTGTCGACGTGCAGCAGCGGGAACGGCACCGGCGCCGGGCGGAACGCCTTCAGCGCCAGGTGCACCAGCACCGTCGAGTCCTTGCCGCCGGAGAACAGGATCACCGGGCGGTCGAACTCCCCGGCCACCTCGCGGAAGATGTGGATGGCCTCGGACTCCAGGGCGTCCAGGTTGTCGACCTGCGGCGGCGCCCCGGCCGGTGCCGGCTCTCCCGGCAGGTCGATCTGTTGCTCGGCGGTCATACCCGTCCTCTCCGCGCGTTCGGTCTCGGTGGGGCGCTCGCCCCGCTCAGGCGTGCAGCCCGCATTCGGTCTTCGAGGTGCCCGCCCAGCGGCCGCTGCGCGGGTCGGCACCCGGTGCCGGCTTGCTGGTGCACGGGGCGCAGCCGATCGACGGGTAGCCCGCGGGGACCAGGGGGTTGACCAGCACGCCGTTGTCCGCGATGTACCGGTCCACGTCCTCGTCGGTCCACGCCGCGATCGGATTGATCTTCACGATGCCGTTGCGATCGTCCCAGGTCACGATCGGCGTGTTGATCCGCGTGGGAGCTTCGACGCGGCGCACACCGGTCACCCACGCTTCGTAGCGGGACAGGGTGTTGCGCAGCGGCACCACCTTGCGCAGGTAGCAGCAGCGGCCCGGGTCGCGGTCGTGCAGCTTCGGGCCCTCGGTGGCGTCCTGCTCGGCCACGGACTGCTCGGCCTGCGCGTTGACGATGTTCACGTCGTAGATCTGCGCGACCGCGTCGCGGGTGCCGATGGTCTCGGCGAAGTGGTAGCCGGTCTCCAGGAACAGCACGTCCACGCCGGGCCGGACCTTCGCGGCCAGGTCGACGAGCACGGCGTCCTGCATGTTCGAGGCGACGATCAGGCCGTCGCCGAAGGTCTCGGCCGCCCAGCGCAGCGCCTCGTCGGCACTCGCCTCGGCCAGGCGCGGGGCGGCTTCGTCGACCAGCGCCTTCAGCTCCTCGTCGCTGCGGCGAACTCCGATGCGGGTGGTTTCGGCAGTCATGTGGTCTCCGTTCCTCAGCCGCTCGCCAGACCGACGAGCCGCACGGTGAACACCCGCAGGCACGCCTGGCACTGCCAGGCCCCCGCGGGTTCGGCCTCGGGCACCAGTTCCTCGTCCCCGCAGTACGGGCAGTAGAACGGCACCGCCCGCGCGTCCGAGCTCACTTGAGGTCGTCCTCGTCGGCGCGGGCCACCCACTGCGCGAACCGCTCGCCCTGCTCGCGCTGGGCGAGGTAGGTGCGCACCAGGCGCTCCACGTAGTCGCCGAGCTCGGTCGAGGTGACCTTGTGCCCGCGGATCTTGCGGCCGAACCCGGCGTCCTCGCCGAGCCCGCCGCCGAGGTGCACCTGGAAGCCCTCGACCTGGTTGCCGTCCGCGTCGCGCACCATCTGGCCCTTGAGGCCGATGTCGGAGACCTGGGTGCGGGCGCAGGCGTTCGGGCAGCCGTTGAGGTTGATCGTCACCGGGTTCTCGACGTCGCCCTGCACGTCCTCGAGGCGCTGCTCCAGGTCGTGGATCAGGTCGATGGCCCGCTGCTTGGTCTCGACGATGGCGAGCTTGCAGAACTCGATGCCGGTGCAGGCCATCACGTTGCGCCGCCACGGGGTGGGGGCGCTGTGCAGGCCCAGCGCGGCCAGGTCCGAGATCAGGCCCTCCACCTGCTGCTGCGGCACGTCCAGCACCAGCAGGTTCTGCTCGACGGTGGTGCGCACCCGGGCGGAGCCGACCCGCTCGGCGGCCTTGGCGACCTCCATCAGCGTCGAGCCGCTGACCCGGCCGGCCTGCGACTTCACGCCGACGTAGAAGTTGCCGTCATGCTGCGGGTGCACCCCGAGGTGGTCGCGGTGCCCGGTGGGCACCTCCGGCGCCGGGCCGTCCAGCAGCTTGCGGCCCAGGTACTCGTCCTCGATGACCTGCCGGGTCTTCTCCGGGCCCCAGTCGTCGACCAGGAACTTCAACCGCGCCCGGTGCCGCAGCCGGCGGTAGCCGTAGTCGCGGAACAGCTGCACCACCGCGTGCCAGACCTCGGCGGCCTCCTCCAGCGGCACCCAGGCGCCGAGCCGCACGGCCAGCTTCGGGTTCGTCGACAGCCCGCCGCCGACCCACAGGTCGAAGCCCGGCCCGTGCTCGGGGTGCTGCACCCCGACCAGCGAGACGTCGTTGATCTCCGGGACGGTGTCCCAGCGCGGCGAGCCGGAGATCGCGGTCTTGAACTTGCGCGGCAGGTTCGACAGCGACCGGTCGCCGATGTAGCGCTCGGTGATCTCCTTGATCGCCGGGGTGGCGTCGATGATCTCGTCCGCGGCGATGCCGGCGACCGGCGAGCCCAGCAGCACGCGCGGGCAGTCGCCGCAGGCCTCGGTGGTGTAGAGGCCGACCTCCTCCAGCTTGCGCCAGATCGTCGGCATGTCCTCGACGCGGATCCAGTGCAGCTGGATGTTCTGCCGGTCGGTGATGTCGGCGGTGTCGCGCGCGTAGGTCTGCGAGATCTCACCGACCACGCGCAGCTGCTCGGTGGTCATGGCGCCGCCGTCCACGCGCACCCGCAGCATGAAATAGGAGGCGTCCAGCTCCTCCGGCTCGATCGTGCCGGTGCGCGCGCCCGGGATGCCGGCGGCGCGCTGGGTGTACAGGCCCCACCAGCGGAAGCGGCCGCGCAGGTCGGCCGGGTCGATGGAGTCGAAGCCGCGGTGCGCGTAGATCGTCTCGATGCGCTGGCGGACGTTGAGCGGGTTGTCGTCCTTCTTGGAGCGCTCGTTGGCGTTCAGCGGCTCGCGGTAGCCGAGCGCCCACTGCCCCTCACCACGCTTGCCCTTGCGGGCCGGAGTGCGGCGTTGGGGGCGGCTCTGCGCATCCGTCGAGGGGGCCATTGCCGGACCTCCGTGGTGGTGGACGTGGCGCGGTTCGACGCCGTGCGGATTCCACGGAGGCTCCAGCCGACGTCTCCCCGGCGCCGACTGGACAGTTCGGAACGCGGCGCGGGTTCAGCCCTGGCGACGGCACAGCGCGCTGGACACCCGTCGCAGGTCAACGTAGCGACGGGCGACCAGCAGCAGGCTCGTTGCGGGCGCACCCATGTCGGTCAGCGTGCCACGCGCCCAAGAGGTGATCCAACATCATCCGGATAGTGAGACGAGCATCAAACTCGGCCACGCTCCGGGGCCCCGCGCGGGTTTTGGGAGACTGGAACCGTGCCATCCCAGCCACCACCAGGTGAACCCGCCCCGCCGGACGGTGCACTGCCCGCCGGGGCGCTCGCCGGACTGGGCACCCGGCCGTTCGGCGTCTACGTCCACGTGCCGTTCTGCGCCACCCGCTGCGGGTACTGCGACTTCAACACCTACACCGCCGATGAGCTGGGCTCCTCCGCGGGCTTCGCGGACTGGCTGGACGGGCTGCGCGCGGAGCTGGACCTGGGTGCCCGCATCCTGGGAGCGACCGGGGAAACCGTTCCGGATGCCGAGACCGTGTTCGTCGGCGGCGGCACCCCGTCGCTGCTCGGGGCCGAGCGGCTCGGCGCCGTGCTCGACGCCGTCCGCGGCTCCTTCGGGCTCGCCGCCGGCGCCGAGGTGACCACCGAGTCCAACCCCGAATCCACCTCCCCGGAGTTCTTCGCCGGGCTGCGCGACGCCGGCTACACCCGGGTCTCGCTGGGGATGCAGTCCGCCGCCGAGCACGTGCTGCGGGTGCTCGAGCGCAGGCACACCCCCGGCCGCGCGGTCGACGCCGCGCAGGAGGCCCGCGCCGCCGGGTTCGAGCACGTCAACCTCGACCTCATCTACGGCACGCCCGGCGAGACCGACCAGGACCTGCGGGACTCGCTGGACGCGGTGCTGGCCGCCGGGGTCGACCACGTCTCGGCCTACTCGCTGATCGTCGAGGACGGCACCGCGATGGCCCGCAAGGTCCGCCGCGGCGACCTGCCCATGCCCGACGAGGACGTGCTGGCCGACCGCTACGAGATCCTCGACTCGGTGCTCAGCGCGAACGGGCTGGGCTGGTACGAGGTGTCCAACTGGGCCTCCGGCCCGGACGCGCGCTGCCGGCACAATCTCGGCTACTGGCAGGGCGGCGACTGGTGGGGCGCCGGGCCCGGCGCGCACAGCCACGTCGGCGGAGTGCGCTGGTGGAACGTCAAGCACCCGGCGCGCTACGCGGCCCTGCTGGCCGAAGGCCGCTCGCCCGCGCACGCCCGCGAAGTGCTCGACGCCGAGGACCAGCGCGTCGAGCGGATCATGCTGGAGCTGCGCATCGCCGAAGGGCTGGACACCGCGGCGCTCACCCCGTCCGGAGCCGCCGCCGCGGAGCAGGCCGCCGCCGACGGGCTGCTCGTGCCCGACGCGCTGGCCGCCGGCCGCTGCGTGCTCACCGACCGCGGCCGCCTGCTGGCCGACGGCGTCGTCCAGCAGCTGATCTGAGCTCGCCGACCAGGGCCGCGCTGCCCTGGCGCGGGGCAACGCGAGCTCGCTCACCTTTCGGATCAAGGACTCCCCGGCCGTAAACTCGTGAACAGCACAGCAGTCCGGCACGCCCGGGCGGGGTCAGGACGAGGAGGTGTACGCGGTGAACGCCGATCAACGCCGGTTCGAGGTCCTGCGGGCGATCGTGGCCGACTACGTCTCGACCAACGAGCCGGTGGGGTCCAAGGCGCTGGTCGACCGGCACAACCTCGGGGTCTCCAGCGCGACCGTGCGCAACGACATGGCCGCCCTCGAAGAGGAGGGGCTGATCGCGCAGCCGCACACCAGCGCCGGCCGGGTTCCCACGGACGCCGGCTACCGGATGTTCGTGGACCGGATCAACGAGATCAAACCCCTCACCACCGCCGAGCGCCGCGCCATCCAGGCCTTCCTGGACGGCGCGCTGGACCTCGACGACGTGATGCGCCGCAGCGTGCGGCTGCTGGCCCAGCTGACCCAGCAGGTCGCGGTGGTCCAGTACCCGACCCTGACCCGCTCCACGGTCCGCCACGTCGAAGTGGTGACCATCACCCCGGCGCGGCTCATGCTCGTGCTGATCACCGACACCGGCCGCGTCGACCAGCGCATGGTCGACCTCGGCGACGTGCTCGGCGACGAGGACGTGGCGCGGCTGCGCAACGTCCTCAACCAGGCGATGGCCGAGAAGCGGCTGGCCGACGCCTCCGCCGCGGTCGCCGAACTGCCCGAACAGGCACCGCCCGAACTGCGCGACGCCATGACCCGCGTCAGCAGCGTGCTCATCGAATCGCTCGTCGAGCACCCGGAAGAACGCATGGTGCTCGGCGGCACCCCCAACCTGACCCGCAACGTCGCCGACTTCCCCAACTCGCTGCGGCAGGTCCTCGAAGCCCTCGAAGAGCAGGTCGTGGTGCTCAAGCTGCTCGCGGCCGCCCGCGATTCGCGCACCGTGACCGTCCGCATCGGGATGGAGAACGAGGCCGAGGAGATGCAGACGACGTCGGTGGTGTCCACCGGCTACGGCTCGCATGGGATGGTGCTGGGCGGCATGGGCGTGGTCGGGCCCACTCGGATGGACTATCCGGGAACGATGGCGGCGGTGCGTGCCGTTGCCGCATACGTGGGTGAGATCCTGGCAGGCCGGTGACGTCGAACCGCCGGCGCGGATCCGCCCGCGCGTACTCGTAGACCGAGCAGAGGAAGAACGCACAGGTGGCCAGGGACTATTACGGGACCCTCGGGGTGGCCAAGGACGCTACGCCGGAGCAGATCAAGCGGGCGTACCGCAAGCTCGCCCGGGAGTTGCACCCCGACGTGAACCAGGAGCCGGACGCGCAGGAGCGCTTCCGCGAGGTGACCACGGCCTACGAGGTGCTGTCCGACCCGAAGAAGCGGCAGGTCGTGGACCTCGGCGGCGACCCGCTCGCCACCGGCGGCGGAGACGCCGGCGGCGGCATGGGCGGTGACCCGTTCGCCGGGTTCGGCGGTCTCGGCGACATCATGGACGCGTTCTTCGGCGGCGCCGGCGGAGGCGGCGGGCGCGGCCCGCGCAGCCGGGTGCAGCCGGGGTCGGACGCGCTGCTGCGCCTCGAGCTCACCCTCGAGGAATGCGCCAGCGGCGTGAACCGCGACATCACCGTCGACACCGCCGTGCTCTGCAGCACCTGCGACGGCGGTGGCTCCCGCGCCGGCAGCGCCCCGTCGACCTGCGACACCTGCGGCGGCCGCGGTGAGGTCCAGTCGGTGCAGCGCTCCTTCCTGGGCCAGGTCATGACCTCCCGGCCGTGCCCGGTGTGCCGCGGTTTCGGCGAGGTCATCACCGACCCGTGCCAGCAGTGCGGCGGCGACGGCCGGGTGCGCGAGCGGCGCACCATCACCGTCAAGATCCCCGCCGGTGTCGGCGACGGGATGCGCGTGCGGCTGGCCGGTGAAGGCGAGGTCGGCCCCGGCGGCGGCCCCGCAGGCGACCTGTTCGTCGAGGTCGAAGAGCTCCCGCACGAGCGCTTCGTGCGCGACGGCGCCGACCTGCACTGCAACGTCGAGGTCCCGATGACCGCCGCCGCCCTCGGCACCGTCATCGAACTCGAAACCCTCGACGGCACCGAGCACGTCACCGTCGAACCCGGCACCCAGCCCGGCACCGAGCACGTGCTCAGCGGCCGCGGCCTGCCCAAGCTGCGCTCCAACGGGCGCGTCAGCGGCCACGGCGACCTGCACGTCCACCTCGACGTCCAGGTCCCCACCAAGCTCGACGACGAGCAGACCGAACTGCTGCGCAAACTCGCCACCATGCGCGGCGAGGAACAGCCCGAACCGACCGTCACCGCCAACGGGAACGGGCAGCGGCAGGGCCTGTTCTCCCGCTTCAAGTCCTTCGGGCACCGGTGAGGGTTCGCCGCGTAGCGGTGCGGTTCGCTCCGGCGGCCGGCCGGTGCGCGG
>Ga0164243_10014164_pt1 | contig 11127 bp, 9 predicted proteins | sample OricompcompostOP_FD_108781 | JGI IMG/M metagenome (GOLD analysis project Ga0164243, IMG submission 108781) | Organic Plus compost microbial communities from Emeryville, California, USA - Original compost - Organic plus compost (OP) | ecosystem: Engineered > Solid waste > Mixed feedstock >... | reverse complement strand
TCCATCACGATGTACGGCACGGACTGCCCGCCGACGATGTCCTCGCCGGAGTCGTACACGGCGACGATCGCGTGATGGTTGAGGCCGGCCACGGACTGGGCCTCGCGTGTGAAGCGCGCCTTGGACACCGGGTCCTCGGCCAGGTCGGAGCGCAGCAGCTTCACGGCGACGGTACGCCCGAGGCGTACGTCCTCCGCGGCGAACACCTCGGCCATGCCGCCCCGGCCGAGCCGGTGCGTGAGCCGGTACCGGCCGTCGCCGACCAGCCCGCCGTTGCCCCAGTTGTCCGGCGCGTCCGACATGCCGCCGCCAGTCGCCTCGGGGTCGGACGGGCCCTGAGCGCGCTGCTGCTGTGCCATCAGTCCTCGCCGTCGTTTCTGCCCGCGGTGCGCGCGGTGTTGTTACGGTCTCCGTCGGCCACGCTACAGCCTCTGCCGGGGCCTCCGGCCCGGGACGGGCTGCCGGATCCGGCACGCGACGGACCGGTCATCAAACCCGCTGGCCGTACCGTCGTGCAAATTCCGTGTACCGGCCGTACGACCGCTGTAACGCTTCCGCGACGCTTCTTTCGCGTACGGTCACGGAACGGGCACCGCGCTTGACGTGTCGGTGCCCTGGGGCAGACTTGGCCGGGAATAGCACTTTCGATCTACGACAACGACATCTCACGAGAGACAAGTCACCGACGGCGGCGCCGGACGCCGGAGAGGCTACGGGGGACGCGGAACATGAGCCAGGACGGCGCACAGGGCCGGCACACGGGGCGGGCGCTCGCGGGCGGACGCTACCAACTGCGGGACCTGCTCGGCCAGGGTGGCATGGCGTCGGTGCATCTCGCCTACGACACGGTGCTGGACCGTCAGGTCGCCATCAAGACGTTGCACACGGAACTCGGCCGGGAGCAGGCGTTCCGTGAGCGCTTCCGCCGCGAGGCCCAGTCCGTGGCGAAGCTCACGCACACCAACATCGTCTCGGTGTTCGACACCGGCGAGGACGACGTCGACGGGATGACGACTCCGTACATCGTCATGGAGTACGTGGAGGGCCGTCCGCTCGGCTCCGTGCTCGACGAGGACGTACGGCAGCACGGCGCGATGCCCGCCGACAAGGCGCTGAAGATCACCGCCGACGTGCTGGCCGCGCTGGAGATCAGCCACGAGATGGGGCTGGTCCACCGCGACATCAAGCCGGGCAACGTGATGATGACCAAGCGCGGCGTGGTCAAGGTGATGGACTTCGGCATCGCCCGCGCCATGCAGTCCGGCGTGACGTCGATGACGCAGACCGGCATGGTCGTCGGCACCCCGCAGTACCTCTCCCCGGAGCAGGCGCTCGGCCGGGGCGTCGACGCCCGCTCCGACCTGTACTCGGTCGGGATCATGCTGTTCCAGCTGGTCACGGGCAGGCTGCCGTTCGACGCGGACTCGCCGCTCGCCATCGCCTACGCGCATGTGCAGGAGGAGCCGCCGGTCGCCTCCTCGATCAACCGCTCGCTGCCGCCGGCCGTGGACGCGCTGATCACCCGCGCCCTGAAGAAGAACCCCAACGAGCGTTTCCCCAGCGCGGAGGCCATGCGCGGGGAGTGCCTGCGGGTGGCGCAGTCCTTCCAGGCGGCCCCGCCGAGCATCGTGCCCGGCAGCCAGACGCCCAGCGGCGCCGGCGTCGGCTCCGCGGTGTTCCCGCCGGTCGACCAGTCCGGGCAGACGCCCGCGGGCAGCGTGCAGACGCCGTACCAGCCGACGCCCGCGCCGAACCCGTACGGCACCCCGGCCCCGGCCACGCCCGCCCCGTCCTACGGCTACCCGCAGCAGGGCGGCTACCCGACGCCGAGCCCGTACGCCCCGCAGGGCCCGTCGACGCCCGCGCCGTACACGATCTCGCCGCAGGGCGCCGGCGGCGGTCAGGGGCGCGGCCGGAACACCTCGGTGATCGTCGCGTCCGTGCTGGTCGCGGTGCTGGCGGTCGGCGGTCTGGTCACCGCGCTCGTGCTGAACAACGGGGACGACAAGGACCCGAAGGCGGGCGGCGGCAGCGCCTCCGCCTCGGTGAAGCCCGAGGGCTACCGCGGTCCGGACACGTCCAAGACGATCGAGCCGGAGAAGTGCGAGGAGCCGCAGGAGTCGTACAACGACCCCGAGCTGATCCGGCTGCCGAACTTCAAGTTCAAGCACATCGCCTCGGTGAAGGCATGCTTCCAGGCCGCCGGCTGGGGCAGCAAGCTCAAGATCGTCACGGTCGACGAGAACACCTACGGCGAGGGTTCGGTCCGCGAGCAGTTCCCGCCGGCCGGCACGGACGTCGACCCGGAGGACATGCCGGAGATCACCCTCAAGGTCTCGACGGGCAACCCGCCCACCTCCTGACACCCGGAACATACGGAAGGGGCCCGGCATCCGTGCCGGGCCCCTTCTGCTGTGATGAGGCGTCCTACAGGTAGGGGCCACCCGCGCGGCCACCCGGGTGGTGGGCGTCCTCGTGTCCCTCGGCGACACCCGGCGGCAGGGCACGGCGCATCTGCTCCAGCTGCGCGCGCGCCGCCATCTGCTGGGCGAAGAGCGTCGTCTGGATCCCGTGGAAGAGCCCCTCGAGCCAGCCCACCAGCTGGGCCTGCGCGATGCGCAGCTCCGCGTCGCTGGGGGTGGCCTCGTCCGTGAAGGGCAGGGAGAGCCGCTCCAGCTCCTCGACCAGCTCCGGCGCCAGGCCGTCCTCGAGCTCCTTCACCGAACTGGCGTGGATCTCCTTGAGGCGGTTGCGGCTGGCCTCGTCGAGAGGGGCCGCCCGCACCTCCTCCAGCAGCTGCTTGATCATGCTGCCGATCCGCATGACCTTCGCCGGCTGCTCCACCTGCTCCGTCACCGGAGTCTCACGGGAGTCCTCGTCGCCGTCCTTGCCGCCGCCGAGCGCCATACCGTCCTGGCCGACAACCAGGATCTGCGGATTCTCCGGCGACCGTTCGTTCCTCGGCATCTCCATTCGACCATTGTCGCGCACACCCGCGTCACAACGCGGTGCGCCCCCGGAAGCGGCCGCGTTCCCAGCGCGTACGCCCCCTCCGAAGGGGCCGCTGCGGCGGGTCCTCCGTACGGCTCTGTCCGGCATGCCGGTCCCGTCCCCCGGTGCGAGGCTGGTGGGCGTCCATCCGTCCCAACTTGCCGACGGTGCGGCCGTGCACCGGCCGGCGCGGGAGGTCCCGGCCGTGACTCCATGGCTGCGCACACTGGGGGCGACGCTCGTTCTGGGGGCGGGGGCCGTGCTGCTGCCGTGCGGCCCGCTCGGAGGCCCGCCGGGTGCGGCCGGCGTGGCGTACGGGGCGGAGCGGACGCCGGGCCCCGGCCCGAGCGAACGGGCCCGCGCGGCCTCCCGCTCGCCCTCCGCCCCGGCCTCCCCGTCCCGCTCGGCCTCGCCGTCCGCGACCCGCTCCGGGAGCGGGCAGGACGAGGGACGGGACCGGCCCGGACGGCAGGAGACGACGCGGCAGGAGCCCCGGGACACCCGGCCGCCCCGCCACGGCCGCGCCGAGGAGGAGGGCTCGGGCCCCCGCGAGACGGCCGGACGCCCGGACGGCGACGGGGTGCGGCGTCCTGACGCCCGGGACGCATCCACGCGGGCCGAGGACGACACGGCGGAACAGTCCCCGGCCGGCTCCGACGACGTGGCGCCGTCGGAGCCCGCGTCCTCGGCGGCGGCCCCGGCGACCGCCTCGTCGTCGCGGACCGCCGAACCGGACGCGGTCGCCGGCACCGCCGTGCAGCCGGTGCTGCGGATCCTCCCGCTGGGCAGCGGCCTGATCCTCATGGGCCTCGGGTTCGCCCTCGCCTTCCTGGGACTGCGGATGCGTCAGGAGCGCGGGGCGCGCTGACGGCTCAGCTGGGCGTGACGAGCAGGACCTTGCCGATGTGGGAGCTGTCCTCCACGATCCGGTGCGCCTCGGCGGCGTCCGGCATGGGGATCTCCCGGTCGATCACCGGACGGACGTGACCGGCCGCCACCAGCGGCCACACGTGCTCCCGTACGGCCGCCACGATCGCGGCCTTCTCCTCCACCGGGCGGGCGCGCAGGGTGGTGGCGGTGATCGCGGCACGCTTGGCGAGCAGGGCGCCGATGTTCAGCTCGCCCTTCACCCCGCCCTGCATGCCGATGATCACCAGACGGCCGTTCACGGCGAGTGCCTGGACGTTGCGGTCCAGGTACTTGGCGCCCATGTTGTCCAGGATGACGTCCGCGCCCTTGCCGTCGGTGGCCTCCCGCAGCTCGGCCACGAAGTCCTGCTCGCGGTAGTTGATCAGGATGTCCGCGCCCAGTTCGGCGCAGCGCTCCAGCTTCTCCTTGGTGCCCGCGGTCACGGCGACCTTCGCCCCGACCGCCTTGGCGAGCTGGATGGCCATGGTGCCGATGCCGCTGGAGCCGCCGTGCACGAGGAAGGTCTCGCCCGGGCGCAGGTGGGCGATCATGAAGACGTTCGACCAGACCGTGCAGACCACCTCGGGCAGCGCGGCGGCCCGGTCGACGGCGACACCCTCGGGCACGGGCAGCAGCTGCCCGGCGGGAACGGCCACCTTCTCGGCGTAGCCGCCGCCGGAGAGCAGCGCGCAGACCTCGTCCCCGACGGCCCAGCCGCTCACCCCCGGCCCGACCTGCGCGACCCGCCCGGAGCACTCCAGACCGGGGTAGGGGGGCGTACCGGGCGGCGGGTCGTAGAAGCCCTGACGCTGCAGGATGTCGGCCCGGTTCACAGCCGTGGCCACCACGTCGACGAGGACCTCCCCCTCACCGACCACAGGATCGGGAACCTCGTCCCACACCAACGCCTCGGGCCCACCGGGTTCGGGAATCGTGATCGCATGCATGAGGGGGACGGTACTCCGCACACCGTGCCGCTGCTGGAGACACCTCACCTCTCGAGCGACTCGGGCAACGACACCGCTCAGGGGCGCGGGGAACTGCGCAATGGGAGGCCCGGGACGCCGCGCATCTCGGGAAACCTGGGCAACGACACCCCCAGGGGCGCGGGGAACTGCGCGACGGGGGCCCGGGGGCGGAGCCCCCGAAACACGGGCACACGGCGCGGCAGCCGCACCCACGCCCGGGGAGGACACCTCAGGGGCGCGGGGAACTGCGCGAACGGAGGTCCAGGAGGGCGGCCCCCTTGAAACCCCCTCCGACGGCGAGGCCGTCAAAAAATCCGCGTGCGGAACCGATGAGTTCGCGCGACCGTAAAAGTCCCCCCATGCGTAACCCACGCGCACGCGGAAGGACCGAAGCATGACCCCGCACCCGTCCGCCCCGGCGATCGAAACCACGGGCCTGGTCAAAGCCTTCGGTGAGACCCGCGCCGTCGACGGCGTGGACCTCACCGTGCCCACCGGCACCGTCTACGGCGTCCTCGGCCCGAACGGCGCCGGCAAGACCACCACCGTGAAGATGCTCGCCACCCTGCTGCGCCCGGACGGCGGCGAGGCCCGCGTCTTCGGCCACGACGTCGTGCACGACGCCGACGCGGTCCGCTCCAGGGTGAGCCTCACCGGCCAGTACGCCTCGGTCGACGAGGACCTCACCGGCACGGAGAACCTCATCCTGCTGGGCCGCCTGCTCGGCCACCGCAAACCCGCGGCCCGCGACCGCGCCGCCCAGCTGCTGGAGGCGTTCGGTCTCACCGAGGCCGCGAACAAACAGGTCAAGCACTACTCGGGCGGCATGCGGCGCCGCATCGACATCGCCGCGTCCATCCTCAACACCCCGGACCTGCTGTTCCTCGACGAACCCACCACCGGACTCGACCCGCGCAGCCGCAACCAGGTGTGGGACATCGTGCGCGCGGTCGTCGCCCAGGGCACCACCGTGCTGCTGACCACGCAGTACCTGGACGAGGCCGACCAGCTCGCCTCCCGGATCGCGGTGATCGACAAGGGCCGGGTGATCGCCGAGGGCACCAAGGGCGAGCTGAAGGCCTCCGTGGGCGCCGGCTCCGTCCATGTGCGGCTGCGCGACCCCGAGCGGCGCCCGGACGCCGAGCGGCTGCTGCGCGACCTGCTGCTCGCGGAAGTGACGCTGGAGCCGGACCCCGTGGCGCTCACCGCCCGGCTCAACGCCGCGACCAGCGACAGCGCGGCCGACCAGGCGGCACGGGCGCTCACCGAGCTGTCCCGGGCCGGCGTCACCGTCGACAACTTCTCCCTCGGTCAGCCGAGCCTCGACGAGGTCTTCCTCGCGCTGACCGGCCACGACACCGGCTCCGCGGACGGCACGGACGGCACGGACGGCACGGACGGCACAGACGGCACGGACGGCACCGGCAGCGACACGAAGGACGAGGTGGCGGCATGAGCACGGCCACGAGCACGGAGACCAAGGAGCTCGCGCCCGTCAGCACCGAGTCCCTGGCGGCGCTGCTGGTCGCCAAGGAGCGGCCGCAGCGGCCCAGTGCGCTGTCCACGTCCCTGACGTTCGGCTGGCGCGCCATGCTGAAGATCAAGCACGTGCCTGAGCAGCTGTTCGACGTCACCGCCTTCCCGATCATGAACCTGCTGATGTTCACGTACCTCTTCGGCGGTGCGCTGGCGGGGTCCCCGACGGACTACATCCAGTTCGTGCTGCCGGGCATCCTCGTGATGTCGGTCGTCATGATCACGATGTACACGGGTGTCTCGGTGAACATCGACATCGAGAAGGGCGTCTTCGACCGCTTCCGCTCGCTGCCGATCTGGCGGCCCTCGGCGATGGTCGGCTACCTCCTGGGCGACGCCCTGCGCTACACCATCGCGTCCGTGATCATGCTGGCCATGGGCCTGCTGCTCGGCTACCGCCCCGACGGCGGCTTCCCCGGGGTGGTCGCGGGGATCGCCCTGCTGCTGCTGTTCTCGTTCGCGTTCTCATGGATCTGGACGATGTTCGGTCTGATGCTGCGCACCGAGAAGTCGGTCATGAGCGTCAGCATGATGGTGATCTTCCCGCTCACCTTCCTGTCCAACGTCTTCGTCGACCCGCGCACCATGCCCGGCTGGCTCCAGGCCTTCGTCAACAACAGCCCGGTGACCCATCTGGCGTCGGCGGTCCGCGGACTGATGGCCGGCGACTGGCCGGCCGCGGACGTCATGTGGACGCTGGGCTGGTCGGCGGCGCTCGTGGTGGTCTTCGGCCCGGTGACGATGCGGCTGTACAACCGGAAGTAGGTCAACGCACCACGTGAAACGGCCCCGAGGATCCGCCCGATCCCCGGGGCCGTACCGCGTCCTGGCCGCGGAGCATCCTGGCCACGAAGCATCCTGGCCCCGGAACGTCCTAGTTACGCAACGGCCGCACATCCGGCGCGATCTGCGTGACCGGTGTGGCCCGCACGATCGTGATCAGCCGGTCCGTCAGCTCCAGCGTCCCGACCTCCCGGTCGTCGTAGCCGAGCACCCGGTGCCCGCGCACCACGCTCACCACCAGGTCGTCCAGCTCCCGCGGGGTCTTGCCCACTTCGCTCTTTATGACCGGCCGTTCCACGACGTCGAGACCGGAGCCCTGCTGGATCAGGTCCTCCATGACCATGCCCGCCGCAGGGCTCAGCACGGAGAGGCCCAGCAGCCGTCCGGCCGCGCTGGCGCTGGTGATGACCGCGTCGGCGCCCGACTGCTTGAGGAGCGGCGCGTTCTCCTCCTCGCGGACCGCGGCGACGATCTTGGCGTTCCGGTTGAGCTGGCGTGCCGTCAGCGTCACCAGGACCGCGGTGTCGTCGCGCTGGGTGGCGATGATGATCTGGCGGGCCCGCTGGAGCTCGGCCCGCTTCAGCACCTCGCTGCGCGTCGCGTCCCCTATGACGCCCGCGTACCCGTCCGCCGTGGCCGCCTCGATCGCCTTGGCGCTGGGGTCGACCACCACGACCTGCTCCTTGCGGAGCCCCGTCGCACAGACCGTCCTGATCGCGGACCTGCCCTTGGTCCCGAACCCGACGACTACGGTGTGATCGCGCAACGTGGACCTCCAGCGGTTCAGTCGCCATTCCTCCCGGGTGCGTTCGGTGAGGGCTTCGAGGGTGGTGCCGACCAGGATGATCAGGAACATCACCCGCAGCGGCGTGATGACGAAGATGTTGGTGAGCCGGGCCGCGTCCGTCACCGGCGTGATGTCGCCGTAGCCCGTGGTGGAGAGGGTGACGGTCGCGTAGTAGAACGCGTCGAGCAGGTCGAGGGAACTGTCCGAGTTGTCCGTGTACCCGTCCCGGTCGGCGTACACGACGAACGCCGTCACCACGAGCACCAGCAGGGCCATCGACAGCCGCTTGGCGACCTGGCGGACCGGGTGTTCCACCAGTTTGCGCGGCAGCTTCACCCGGTAGGTGACCAGATGTTCGTCGGCCTGTCGGGCGATGGCGTCCTGGCCCGGAAGTTTCACGTGAAACACACCCCGATTCCCCCGGACGCCCAGGGCAGGTCCAGCAGTTCCGCCTCGTACCCGGGCTTGGCACCCCCGGGCGGCACGACGGCCAGCGCATCTGCGGCGGCGATCCCGCGCAGCATCGCGGGCCCGTTGTAGAGCAGCGGCAGCGCCCGGTCACCGCGCAGGGCGACGGGCACCAGTCGCGTGTCGTACGGATGCCCCTGCACCGCGTCCCGGAGCGGCAGCGTGTACCCCTCCGGGGCGGGGCGGGCCGCCAGGGTCCGCAGCAGCGGCTCGGCGAGCGTGACCAGGCCGGACACGGCGGCGAGCGGGTTGCCCGGCAGCCCGACGAGGTACTGCTTCTCCGAGATCCGCGCCAGCAGCATCGGGTGTCCGGGACGCACCGCGACCCCGTCCACCAGCAGCTCGGCCCCGAGACGCCGCAGCGTGGGGTGCACATGGTCGACCGGGCCCGCGGCCGTGCCGCCGGTGGTGACCACGACGTCCGCGTCACAGGCCGTCAGCGCCTGGTGCAGGGCGTCCTCGTCGTCCCCGACCCGCCGTACGTCGACCACGTCGGCGCCGAGCGCGCGCAGCCACGGCGGCAGCAGCGGGCCCAGCGCGTCCCGGATCAGCCCGTCGTGCGGCAGTCCTTCGCCGAGCAGTTCGTCACCGAGCACGAACACGGCGGCGCGGGGCCGGGGGACGACGGTGAGCGTGTCGTACCCGGCCGCCGCGGCCATGCCGAGCACCGGCGGGGTCACCAGCGTGCCCACCGGCAGCAACTGGTCGCCGTTGCGGCACTCCTGGCCGCGGGGGCGGATGTCCTGGCCGTGCGAGACGGTGTGCGGCGCCCGGGTCGCGGCGGTGGCGTGCAGCCGTCCGTTGTCGTCGGTACGTCCGTGCTCGCTGCGGAGCACGGCGGTGGTGTCCGGCGGGATGCGCGCGCCGGTGGCGATCCTGACCGCCTCCCCGTCGGTCAGCGGCGCGTGCGCGGTGTGCCCGGCGAGGACGCCCTCCTCCCGTACGTCCCAGGGGCCGGGGCCGGAGACCGCCCAGCCGTCCATCGCGGAGGTGTCGAACGACGGCAGGTCGGTCAGCGCGATCAGCGGGGCGGCCAGGGTGAGGCCGAGCGCGGAGGGCATCGGGACCGAGACGGGCGGAAGGTGTCCGCCGCGGTGGCCGCCGCTCCGGCGGGGGGCGCGTGCGGCGGTCGCGCGGGCGTCCGTCCAGTCGGCGCCGTCGCGGTGCGCGGGGGCGCCGGGGACGGGGATGCCGTGCGGGCCGTTGCCGTGCGTGCCGTCGTCGCCGTGCGTGCGGTCGCCGGAAGGGCGGTCGCCGTGCGTGCGGTCGCCGGAGGGGCGGTCGCCGGGGGTGTGGGCGTCGTTCACGAGGGCGAGTGCCTCCTCGACGTCGAGGTCGTCGGCGTCCTCACCGGACCGGGGCGAGCGCGGGGTCATCCGGCGTCCGTGCGGTGTTCGGGTTCCGCGCCGCCGGAGGGCGCCGCCGTGCCCTGGGCGTCCTCCTCGGCCCAGCGGTTGGCCAGCGCGGCGGCCTTGCGGGCCGCCTCGGCCACGGCGTCGGCGTCACCGCCCGCCCGCGCTGCCGCGAAGCCGACCAGGAAGGTGGTCAGCGGGGCGGCCGGCCGTGCCACCCCGTGGGCGGCGTCACGGGCGAGGTCGAGCAGCACGCCGGTGTCGACGTCCAGGTCGATGCCCAGTTCGTCCTTGACTGCGGAGATCCATTCGTCCAACACGTGTCCATGCTCCCTGATGCGTGCCCTGGCAGTGGCGATGTCGTCCCAGGTGTCGCAGTCGAAGGACGCCACCGGGTCGGAGATGCGGAGAAGGTCGAGGGCACCGGTGAGCCGGCGCAGGGGGAGCCCGGCCGTCCCGCCGTGCCCGGCGGAGAGCGCGGCCAGCTCGCGGCGCAGGGACGATACGCGGTACGCGGCCACCAGCGGCTGGTCCCGGCCGTCGGCGTCGGTCAGCAGCACGCCGTCGGCCGTGCCCCGGCGCAGGGCGTCCAGCAGCGCGGCGACAGTGCGGGCGTCGAGGAAGGGCAGGTCGGCGGAGAGCAGCACGACGTGCTCGGCGGTGACGTGCCGCAGTCCGGCGTCGAGCGCGGCGAGGGGGCCGCCGCCCGGCGGGTCCTCGCGGGCCCAGGTGACCGGGCGCGCGGTGGGGCGGGGGCCGGCCACGACCACCGTGGTACGGGCGTCGGCGCAGGCCGCGAGCACCCGGTCGAGCAACGGCCGTCCGCCGACCCGCACGGCCGGTTTGTCGGCGCCGCCCAGCCGCCGGGCCGCACCGCCGGCGAGTACGACGGCGTCGTACGCGACGGCGTGCGCCGTGGCGTGCGGATCGCCGTGCGCCGCGTCGGGCGCGATGCCGTGCGCGGCGGCGGGCGGCTGGTACTCGGTCACCCCCCGAGTATGCGTGCCCCCGCGATCACAGGGAACGCAGGGGCACGCGGGAAGAGGCGACCCGGTCCGCCGGGGGGACGGGCGGGGCCGGGCCGTGACGGTCACAACGTCCGCAGCAGCACCGCCGGTTGCTCCACGCAGTCGGCCACGTACCGCAGGAACCCGCCGGCCGTGCCTCCGTCGCACACCCGGTGGTCGAAGGTGAGCGAGAGCTGCACGACCTGCCGGACCGCCAGCTCGCCTTCGTGCACCCACGGCTTGGGGACGATGCGGCCGACGCCCAGCATGGCGGCCTCGGGGTGGTTGATGATCGGCGTGGACCCGTCGACGCCGAACACCCCGTA
>Ga0164243_10014163_pt1 | contig 11128 bp, 7 predicted proteins | sample OricompcompostOP_FD_108781 | JGI IMG/M metagenome (GOLD analysis project Ga0164243, IMG submission 108781) | Organic Plus compost microbial communities from Emeryville, California, USA - Original compost - Organic plus compost (OP) | ecosystem: Engineered > Solid waste > Mixed feedstock >... | reverse complement strand
TCTGGCGGCGGCCAATGCCCGCGCCCTCGTTTCCGACTGGATCGCCGCGCATGGCAAGCGTATCAGCGGCCTTCCCTGGGACCCGGCCGTCACGGCGCGTCGCGTCATCGCCTGGCTGCAGCATTCCGCCGTGGTTCTGCAAGGCGCGGATTTCGCGTTCTATCGGCAGTATCTGAAGTCGCTTGCCGTGCAGGTGCGCTATCTGCGCTCGATGGCGGCGGAAATGCCGGACGGGGAGGAGAAGCTGCGGGCACGCATTGCCCTTGCTTTTGCCGCCCTGTCGCTGCCGGCTCCGGTTTCCGCCCTGCGCAGCGCCACCAGAAACCTTGCCATGGAGCTCGACAGGCAGATCCTGCCCGACGGCGGCCATATCTCACGCAATCCGCGGGCGGTGATGGAACTTCTGACCGATCTGTTGCCGCTCAGACAGACCTATGCCAATCAGGCGGAAGCGCCGCCTGCCGAGCTCATGGGTGCGGTGGAGCGGATGCTGCCGGCGCTGCGCTTCTTCCGCCACCGCGACGGCAGTCTCGCGCGCTTCAACGGCATGGGCGTGACGATCCACGACCGGGTGGCGGCAATCCTGCGCCATGACGATACGGCCGGCGCACCACTCCTGCATGCGCCCCATTCCGGATATGAGCGGCTTTCCCTTGGCCGGACAACGGTCATTGCCGATACCGGCCCGGCACCGAGCGGCGATCTTTCCCATTGGGCCCATGCCGGCTGCCTTTCCTTCGAGCTTTCTTCCGGACGCCACCAGTTCATCGTGAATTGCGGGGTAGACAGTTACGGCGCGGAGGATTTCCGGCCGCTCGCGCGCGCGACTGCGGCCCATTCCACCGCAACCCTCAACGATACCTCGCAGGCACACTTACCCTGTCGACGGGCATGAACAGTTGGGTTGGCACGCCATTGGTCGGCGGTCCTCGCCAAGTCTATTGCGAACGCACGGATTCGAGCGGCATCCAGGGCTTCATTGCCGGCCATGACGCCTATGTCGCCCGCTTCGGCATCTATCACCAGCGGGATCTGCGTCTGTCGGCCAATGGCGACATGCTCGAAGGCACGGACAGATTCCGGCGCGCAGGGGGCGAGCACCGGGCCGGCAAGGGCGGTGACAGCGTCGCCCTGCGCTTCCATATCCATCCCGATATCGAACTTTTCCGCGACGAAGCGGGCCGTCTCGTGCTCCTTGGCACCGGGACCGACACATGGACCTTCTCATGCCAGGACGTCGAACCGGTGGTGGAGGAATCGATCTTCTTCGCCGGCCTGAGCGGACCGCGTCGAAGCCGGCAGATCGTGCTTCATTTCAATGCTTCCGAGCTGCCGGAAGTATATTGGCGGCTGGTCTGCACACGCACAGGCTCCGCTGACTGACAGGGAAGCCCAAAACCCGGAAGCCAGTGGCTTGATTCAAGCCGGGACTGTGCTAGGCCCCTGATCTTCTCGTTGAGATCCGCCGCCGGAGATTCCCGCCAATGACCGTTATTTCGAAGAAAGTGCCCGTTCCGGAGTTCGTGGCCGTACGCCGCGCGCTGCTTTCGGTTTCCGACAAGACCGGCATCACCGCCTTTGCAGGCGCGCTTTCGCAAATGGGGGTGGAGATCGTCTCGACGGGCGGCACCGCTTCGGCGATTGCCGAGGCGGGTGTGAGCGTGCGGGACGTATCGGAACTGACCGGCTTTCCCGAGATCATGGACGGGCGGGTGAAGACGCTCCATCCGGCCGTGCACGGCGCGCTCCTCGGCATCCGCGACGACGCCGAGCACAAAGCGGCCATGGAAGAGCATTCCATCCAGCCGATCGATCTTGTCGTCATCAATCTCTATCCCTTCGAGACGGTTCGCTTCGGCGGCGGCGACTATCCTTCGACGGTTGAGAATATCGATATTGGCGGGCCGGCCATGCTGCGCGCGGCCGCAAAGAACCACGCCTATGTGACGGTGGTCACCGATCCGGCGGATTACGACCAGGTGCTGGAAGCCCTGCGGCAGAACCAAGGCAAGATTCCCTACCGCCTGCGCCAGGAACTGGCCGCCAAGGCTTTCTCGCGCACGGCCGCCTATGACGCGGCGATCTCGAGCTGGTTTGCCGAGAGCCTGGAGCTGGAAAATCCAGAATGGCGCGCCTTAGGCGGACGGCTTGCCGAGGTCATGCGTTATGGCGAAAACCCGCATCAAAGCGCAGGCTTCTACGTGACCGGCGACCGGCGGCCCGGCGTGGCGACGGCCCGGCAGCTTCAAGGCAAGCAGCTTTCCTACAACAATATCAACGACACCGATGCGGCCTTCGAGCTCGTCTCGGAATTCGATCCCGAGCGGACCGCCGCCGTCGCCATCATCAAGCACGCCAACCCTTGCGGGGTAGCGGAGGGAACAACCCTGCTCGACGCCTATCGCAAGGCGCTGGCTTGCGACCCCGTGTCGGCCTTCGGCGGCATCGTCGCGCTCAACCGCCTGCTCGATGCTGCGGCGGCGGAAGAGATCGTGAAGACCTTCACCGAGGTCATCATTGCGCCCGATGCGACGGAAGAGGCTCAGGCCCTGATCGCGGCGAAAAAGAATCTCCGCCTCCTGGTGACGGGAGGCGTGGCCGATCCGCGGGCCGGCGGCCTGACCGCGAAAACCGTGTCGGGCGGCCTCCTGGTGCAGTCACGCGACAATGGTGTCGTTGATGATCTGGAGCTTAGAATCGTCACCAAACGCGCACCGAGCGAAGCGGAGATGGCGGACCTGCGCTTCGCCTTCCGTGTCGCCAAGCATGTGAAGTCGAACGCCATCGTCTATGCCAGGGACCTGGCGACCGTCGGCATCGGCGCCGGCCAGATGAGTCGTGTCGATTCCGCCCGTATCGCCGCCCGCAAGGCCGAGGACGCGGCAGCCGCGGCCGGCAATGCCGAGCCGCTGACGAAAGGGTCCGTCGTGGCGTCGGATGCTTTCTTCCCCTTTGCGGATGGGCTGCTTTCGGCCGTCGAAGCGGGCGCGACGGCGGTCATCCAGCCCGGCGGCTCCATGCGCGACGACGAGGTGATCGCGGCCGCCGACAAGCATGGCATTGCCATGGTCTTCACCGGCATGCGTCATTTCCGGCATTGATCAGATACGGCTCGCGGCAAGCGAATCCTGATAGCGGCTCCTGACCAGGGGCAGCAGAGCGAGGCCGATAAGGAAAAGGACAATGATCGGGGTCACGCCGAGGCGTTGCGCATCCTGCGCGGAGAGCCCCATGGCTTCGTCGGCGAAATATCCGGTGGCGAAGGCGATCGAAAGCGGGCCGATAAATGTCGTCGCCTTGCCGGAAAGGGCATAGAGACCGAAAGCTTCCGTCACCCTGTCCCGTTCCACCTGATCGACCAGGAGCGTCCGCGACGAGGCCTGGATGGACCCGCCCGCGGCCCCGATCAGTCCTCCGGCGACATAAAAAATGACATCGGGCAGAGAGGATGCGCCGGCCGTATCAGTAACGGTGACGAACAGGACTTCCGTCTGCGTGGTGGAGATCACCATGATGCAGCAGACGATCAGGATCAGGATAGAACCGACCACCACGGACTTGGACCCGAAAGCCTGATCTGTGCGGCCTCCCAGCCAGGCGCCGATGGCACCGGTGATATTGGCCAATATGCCGAATAAGCCGATCTGCACGATGCTCCATTGCAGGACGCCGGCGGCATAGATGCCGCCGAAAGCATAGAGCGCGTTGAGCGCGTCTCGATAGAACATGCTGGAAAGCAGATAGGAAAAATAGCTGCGCTCGGAGGGCAGTCGCCTCAAGGTGCCGCCCAGTTCCGCCAGGCCGCGGCGCAGAGCGCCGCTTGGGGCCGCGCGGCGCGCGATGTCGGGCGTGAACAGGAACATGGGCAGGATGAATATGGCATACCAGATCGCCGTCAGTGGACCGGCAACCCGATCCCCTTGACGGGTCGCGGGATCGAGCCCGAGGATCGGCTGGAAGCCGAGCAGGGTGCGGCCGGTATCCGGCTGGCCGGCCATGAAGCCCAACACCAGCACGAGCGAGATCAACCCGCCGACATAGCCGAGACCCCAGGCAGAACCGGAGAGCCGCCCGAGCTCCGAGCGGGGCACGAGGTCCGGCATCATCGCATTGTTGAATACGGCGGCGAATTCCATGCCGAAAACGGCGAGCGCGACCGCGATCAGCACGAATAACAGATCCTCCATGCCCGGCATTGCGAACCAGAGGGCACAGCAGGCTGCCATGCCAATGACCGAGAAAGCGAGAATCCATGGCTTGCGCGGCCCGGAAGCGTCGGCAATGGCGCCGAACACCGGGGATGTTAGCGCTATCACGAGCCCGCCAATCCCCGTTGCAAGACCCCATAGCTCCTGGCCGCGCGCCGCATCGGGAGCGACCGCGGCGGCGAAATAGGGCGCAAAGACGAAAGTGATGATCAGTGTGTGAAAAGGCTGCTGCGCCCAATCGAACAGCATCCATCCCCAGATGCCGCGCTTGGGAACGGATGCCCGAACCACTTCCATCATATCCCGCTCCCGTCGGGCTTCCGAGCCTACGCGCTGAGATCGCTCATCAAGCCCGACGCCACGGTCAAGCGGGAGACGGTAAGGTCGCCGGCTTCGGTCAAGGCCTGCAGCCTTTCGCGCACGCGCACCACACGCTCCCCGCCGGCTTCGATCCAGGCGGCTGCCGGATCGTCGGAACCCGGATATGCCTTCAGGGCAGCGATCGTCATGCTGCGGCGGGCCTGGTCGATCATGTCCCTGGCGCGGGAAAGCGCGAGCCCGTCATAGTAATCTGCGGGGCTGATCGCATTGGCGGCTTCCTCGATGCGGGCCATGCGGAAAGCCTCGGTGATGGCGAAGAATGTTTTCGCCGCCTTGGGCAGATCGGCCTTCACGGACCCGGCCACCTTCGAGATGTCCGGAACCAGTTGCGAAATGCCCAGGAAGGCAAGGCGCTCGGCCAGCTTTTCCGGGGTCCCATTGGCTTGCAGCCTCCGGCTGTGTTCGGACAGACGATCCCGGATGAGGGCCGGCATGATCGATGAAAGCTCGGGCTCGAGCGCCTTGCGCGCTCCGTGAAGCGCGGCAATGCGCTCGGCCACCGTGAGGGAACCGTCGTCGTTCTTCAGATACCAGGAGGTGGATGAAAGGAGGAGACGCCAGAGGATCTGGTAAAGCTCGAGCTGGATGTCGCCGTCGATCCTGTTGTCGAGCCCATCGATCTCCCGATAGAGCGCCGGCAGGTCGAATCCGTCACGCACGACGGAATAGGCGGCAATGATGTCATGCGCAGGCCTGCCGGAGAAATCCTGCAGTCGGGTAACGAAAGTCGGTCCGCCGCGATTGATGACGTCATTGGCAAGCTGCGTGGCGATGATCTCCCGGCGCAGCCTGTGCCCCTCGATCTCCGAGCGGTATTTTTTCGCCATGCGGTCCGGGAAATAGCTGACAAGATCGGCATCGTAATGGGGCTCGTCCGGGATCGGGCTTGCCACGAGCTCGTCGAAGAGCACGATCTTGGCATAGGCGAGGAGCACGCCGATCTCGGCCCGCGTCAGAGGTTCGGCCCGGCTTTCCCGATCGGCCAAGGCCTGCGGGCCGGGCAGGGTCTCGATCTCGCGGTCGAGCAGGCCGCGGCTCTCGAACAGCGTCATCAGACGGCTCTGATGCGGCAGTTCGGAAAGGCCGCGCTTGCGCACCAGCGAAATCGCCAGCGTCTGTTCGTAATTGTTGGCCAGCACCAGCCGGGCGACCTCTTCCGTCATTTCAGCCAGCAGCTTGTTGCGTGCCGGCCGTGTCAGGCTTCCGTTGCGCATGGCGGCGGCCAGGGCGATCTTGATGTTGACTTCGACGTCGGACGAATTCACGCCTGCGGAATTGTCTATGGCGTCCGAGTTGCAGCGGCCGCCGCGCAGGCTGAATTCGATGCGCGCGCGCTGCGTCGCGCCCAGATTGGCGCCTTCCCCCATGACCTTGGCGCGGAGTTCGGCCGCCGTGATGCGGATGGCGTCATTGGTGCGGTCGCCGACATCCTCGTTGGATTCCGATGAGCCGCGAACATAGGTGCCGATGCCGCCGAACCAGATGAGATCCACCGGCGCTTTCAGGATCGCGCTCATGATCTCGGACGGCGAGCCGGTGGTCCGGCTGAAGCCGATCGCATCCGCAGCCTCTCGGCTCAGCGTGATCGACTTCTGCGAGCGCGAGACTATAAGGCCCCCTTTCGACAGCTTCGAGCGGTCATAGTCCTGCCAGCTTGACCGCGGCAGCTTGAAGAGCCGCTCCCGCTCGGCGAAGGAGACCGCCGGATCCGGGTCGGGGTCGATGAAGATGTCGCGGTGGTCGAACGCGGCGATCAGCCGCGTATGCTTCGACAGGAGCATGCCATTGCCGAACACATCGCCCGACATGTCGCCGACGCCGACGACACTGAACGGCTCGTTCTGGATGTCGCGGTTCATCTCGCGGAAATGGCGCTTGACCGCTTCCCAGGCGCCGCGCGCGGTGATGCCCATCTTCTTGTGGTCGTAGCCGGCCGAGCCGCCCGAAGCGAAGGCATCGTCGAGCCAGAAGTCATGCGCTTGGCTGATGCCGTTGGCGATATCTGAGAAGGTCGCAGTGCCCTTGTCGGCGGCGACGACGAAATAGGGATCGTCAATATCGTGACGCACGACCCCTTTGGGCGGCACGACCTTGTCGCCATCGATATTGTCGGTGATGGAAAGCATGCTGGAAATGAAATTCACATAGGCTGCCTTGCCCGCTTCGAAGACAGCCTCCCGGCTGCCGCCGGTGGGGAGCCGTTTCGGATAAAAGCCGCCCTTGGCGCCGACCGGCACGATGACCGCATTCTTGACCTGCTGGGCCTTGACGAGACCGAGCACCTCGGTGCGGTAGTCCTGGGCGCGGTCCGACCAGCGGATGCCGCCGCGCGCGATCGGGCCGAAGCGCAGATGCACGCCTTCGACTTCCGGGCCATAGACAAATATCTCGCGCCAGGGCCGCGGCTGCGGCAGGCCGGTAATGCTGTTGGAATCGAGCTTCAAGGCCAGCGAGCGCCCGCCCTGATAGGTTTCGGCTACGAAATGATTGGTGCGTAGTGTCGATCTTATGAGGTTGAGGAGACGGCGTATGATCGTGTCGTCATCGAGGCTCGGCACGTTCTCGAGATCCGCCTCGATCTTTTCCTCGAGACGGCGGGTCTTTTCTCCGCTTTCGTCAATCTTCGCACTGGCCGGATCGAAGCGCATGGCGAAAAGGTCGTAAAGCTTTTGCGCGATTGCCGGATAACGGCTCAGCACCGCAGCGATGAAGCCTTGGCTCTGCGGAATGCCTGCCTGCTGCAGGTAACGGCTATAGGCACGCAGGACCGAAATCTGGCTGGCCCGCAGGCCGGCGGTCTGCGCAAGCGCATTCAGGTTGTCGTTGTCGCTTTCACCGCGCCAGACGGACAGGAACAGCTCCTCGAAAAGGGCGCCGCCGTCAGAAATATCGATCGGGCCCGGGAACGCATTTGCAAGCTCCATGTCGTGAAGAAAAACGCGATCCTCGTCGTTCCTGCCGATCTCGAAAGTCCGTTCGCTGATGACGCGGAATCCCATGTTTTCCAGCAGGGGCACGCGACGGGAAAGGGCGACAGGGGTTCCGTGGTGATAGATCTTGAGAGAGGCCTCTTCGGGAAGCTGATTCTCGTCGCGATAGAAATCTATCGCTATCGGGTTGTCCGGAGAAAGGCCGGCAATGCATTCCGCATCCACAAGTGCGGTCGCGGGAGGGAAGCTGTTGCGGTAATTTTCGGGGAAATTCGCGGCAATGCGAGCGACGTGGTCCTTGGTGCCGCTGTCCCCGACGGCCTCCCGAAGGACGTCATCCCATGTGCGAACAATGGCGCGGATATCGGCTTCCAGTTTTCCGGGATCGACTTTCGGCGTCTTGCCGCCGGAGCGGCCGATGATGAAATGCACGCGCGCCAGAACACCTTCAGGAAAGGCGGGATAGTAGGCCGAAAGACGCCCCTTGAAGGCCGTCTTCAGATAGGAGCCGATTTCCTCGCGTACTCGCGAATCGTAGCGGTCGCGGGGAACGAAGACGATCACGGAAACGAAGCGGTCGAATTGGTCGACGCGGTAGAGGACACGCACGCGGGGCCGTTCGCCGAGCGCCAGGATCGCCTCGGCATGCTTGCGCAGGATCGGCACCCCGATCTGGAAAAGTTCGTCGCGCGGATAGGATTCCAGCACATTGATCAGCGCCTTGCCCGAATGATCTGTCGGGGCGAATCCCGAGCGCGAGATTACCGCGGCTGCCTTTGACCGGAGATAGGGAATCTTCATTACCGAGCGCGTGTAGGCAGTCGAAGTGAAGAGGCCGACAATGCGCAGCTCGCCTGTCAGCTTCCCCTTTGAGCTGAAGGTCTTGACACCAATATAGTCGAGATAGCCTCGCCGATGGACGACGGATTTTGCATTGGCCTTGGTGACGATCAGCGGCTCGGGCCCGTGCAGGAATGCGCGTATTTCCGGTGTGGTGGTCGCAGGCTCGTTGCCGCGCCTGAGCACGCGGACATCCGGGTCGGCGAGGATGCCCAAACCCGGCTCGTCGGAACGATCGAGCGTGCCGCTCTCCTCCCCGCCGGTGTAGCGGAATTCCCGCATGCCGAGGAAAGTGAAATTGTCGTCGCGCAGCCACTCCAGAAAGGCGATCGCCTCGGCCACGTCGTCCTTGTCGAGCGGCACCGGCGCATAGCGCAGCTCGGTGATCTCCTGATCGAGCCGGGCCAGCATCGGCTTCCAGTCGGTCACGGCCGCGCGCACCTGCTTGAGGATATGCTCCAGCCGGCCATGCAGGGCATGGCACTGCTCGGCAGAAAGACGCGGCACATGGATATGGATCAGGCTGAGCTTGTCCGCCGCGGCCGCCGATTTCTGCCTCGGAGCATCGCCTATGATCTCGCAGACACCCTTGGTGTCATGCCTGACATATAGAACCGGATGAAGGACGAGCGTGGGCTCGCCCGCCGATTCGCCCACCTCGCCGAGAATGGAATCGAAGAGGAAGGGCATATTGTCGTTGACGACGGTGATTGCGGTGACCGTGCGTCCCTCGCGCTCGATCCCTGCATCGCTCTCTATTCTGATGATGCTCTGGCCGGGCTTGTGGGCCCTCAACGCATCAGCAGCCAGCTCGGCCGCCCTGGTGATCGCTGGGGGATCATAGGCCGCCAGATCCTCCGCTGCGGCGCGGCTGTTGAAAAAATCGCGGAGATACTCGAAGGGGTCCTTGCTGGCTTTGGTGATTTTCTTCTGCATTTTCCTGGATTTCGCCTTGGCCACCATCGCGGTTCCGCCCCTCCCGGCACAATTTTGGGATATACCCTATCAGACGACACATTTTTGACGACCCGTCTTGCGGGTCCGTCGCAATGGATAATCACAGTTTGAGCGAAAGGTATGACAGTTATGGAAAGCAGGGTCACTTCTCTTGATCTCAAGCCTGCGGAAGACTTGAGCGAGGCTACGCGCGCCTATTTCGCGAAATGCGAGGAAAAGCTCGGACTCATACCTAACGTGCTTCTCGCCTATGCCTTCGACGAGAAGAAGCTGCGTGCCTTCACCGACATGTATAACGACCTCATGCTCGCCGATTCGGCGCTGTCGAAGCTTGAGCGAGAGATGATCGCCGTTGCCGTCTCCAGCGTGAATCACTGCTACTACTGCCTGACGGCCCATGGCGCGGCCGTGCGGCAGCTTTCGGGCGACCCGAAGCTGGGCGAGATGATGGTGATGAATTACCGCGCCGCCGACCTCACCCCGCGCCAGAAGGCAATGCTCGATTTCGCCGTGAAGCTGACGGTGACGCCGGACAGGATCGAGGAGGCCGATCGCGAAGCACTGCGCAAGGCCGGCTTCACCGATCGGGACATCTGGGACATCGCGGCGGTCGCGGCCTTCTTCAACATGTCGAACCGTGTCGCCGCTGCCGTCGATATGCGGCCGAACGACGAATATCACGCAATGGCGCGATAGCATCCTCAGCACAGGACGCGAAGCACCGTCCTGCGCGACAGATATGGCAGCAGCCGCGCCATGACGCGCGGAGCGACCGCCACACAGCCTTCCGTCGGCGAAAAGCCGGGCTTGGCGATATGCATGAAGATGGCGCTGCCGGCCTTTCGGCGGCGGGGACGGATGTTCCAGTCGAGCACGATGCAGACATCATAGATGCGGTCATCGCGCATCATGCGTTCATGGCCTGCCGGATAGGGCAGCTTTACGGGGCGATTGTAGTTTCTGTCGGCGGGCGCGTCGCACCAGCCGTCATCAGGACGAATGCGCCGGAGAGGAAGCCGCGACCGCAGTCCGGCATGCGACAGGAGACCCTCATGCCTGTAATAGGCGCCGAGAAGACGCATCGACGCCAGGGGCGTGGCACCGTCGCCTTCGCGCTTGAAGGCACTTATTCCTCCACGTCCGAGGGCGCAGACGAAGACCCCGTGACCGGTATCGAGCAGTCCCTGGGAGATGGTTCCGGGACGCCGCCTGACAGTAATGATGCGACGCCGGCTGTCATTTTTCTTGGACGCCCCATTGCGCTCACTATTTTTAGAGTATGATCTCACGGTGGAACAAATCGCCATTATCTTCTTGGCCGGCGGTCAGGTTCCGCATAAACAATGGCCCGTCAAGCGGTATTCCTGTTTTGAAACAATGGATTGAAAGATGACGTCACGCACCATTCTGATTGTCGACGACGATGAGGACCTGCGTGCCACTCTAGTGGAGCAATTATCCCTTTACGAAGAATTCGACGTCCTTCAGGAGCCGAATGCGACAAAAGGCGTCCAGACCGCCCGCAATTCCATGGTGGATCTGCTCATCATGGATGTCGGCCTGCCGGACATGGACGGACGCGAGGCGGTAAAGCTCCTGCGCAAGGGCGGCTATCGCGCGCCCATCATCATGCTGACGGCGCAGGATACCGATTCGGATACCATCCTCGGCCTCGAGGCCGGGGCGAACGACTACGTCACCAAGCCCTACAAGTTCGCCGTCCTGCTGGCGCGGATCCGCGCCCAGCTGCGCAGCCACGAGCAGTCGGAAGGCGCGGTGTTCCGCGTCGGCGCCTACGAGTTCCGCCCCGCC
>Ga0164243_10014162_pt1 | contig 11128 bp, 8 predicted proteins | sample OricompcompostOP_FD_108781 | JGI IMG/M metagenome (GOLD analysis project Ga0164243, IMG submission 108781) | Organic Plus compost microbial communities from Emeryville, California, USA - Original compost - Organic plus compost (OP) | ecosystem: Engineered > Solid waste > Mixed feedstock >... | reverse complement strand
GGTCGCCGTTGAGGTCGGAGACGATGCGCGGAAGCGAGGTGGAGACCACCGTCCCGGCGAGAATGGCGACGAACATGCCGAGCAGGAGCCCCGAGAGGGCCTCCAGCACCTGGCGATGCGTCATCTGGGGTGCCGACTGCGCCGGCGCGTCCGCGGTGACCGCGGTTTCCTGTGACATGCGATGAACTCCTGATGAGTACGAGATGAGGGACGAATCGGCGAGCGCCATAGATCGTTGACAAAGATCAACTATAGCAGTTGGTGGATTCAGGTCAACCAACTTCGGGCATGTCCCGGTCGACTTGTCAATGCCCCCGGGCATCACTCGCCTCACCGCGGGGATCGGTCTACCGTGACGACGATGGAGACCTGGCCCGGAACCGCATATCCCCTCGGGGCCACCTTCGACGGAAGCGGAACGAACTTCGCGCTGTTCAGCGAGGCCGCCCAGCGGGTCGAGCTCTGCCTGTTCGACGACGACGGGATCGAGACGCGGGTCGACCTGGTCGAGGTGGACGCCTACGTCTGGCACGCCTATCTTCCGCTGGTGCAGCCGGGCCAGCGCTACGGCTACCGGGTCCACGGGGAATACGATCCGGAGAGGGGCCTGCGCTGCAACCCGAGCAAGCTGCTGCTCGATCCCTACGCCAAGGCCGCCACCGGCGACTTCGACTGGGATCCGTCGCTGTTCGGCTACGACTTCGGCGATCCCCTCTCCCGCAACGACGACGACTCCGCGGCGCACGCGATGAAGGGCGTCGTCATCAATCCCTTCTTCGACTGGGCCGGGGACCGGCATCCGCGCATCGAGTACAACGACACCGTGATCTACGAGGCGCACGTCAAGGGGCTCACCGAGCTGCACCCCGAGGTGCCGGAGGATCAACGCGGCACCTACGCCGGCATCGCGCATCCCGTGGTGATCGACTACCTGCAGAAGCTCGGCATCACCGCGATCGAGCTCATGCCGGTGCACCAGTTCGTGCAGGACTCGACACTGCTCGACAAGGGCCTGCGCAACTACTGGGGCTACAACACGATCGGCTTCTTCGCCCCGCAGAACAGCTATTCCTCGGCCGGCGACCGGGGCCAGCAGGTGCAGGAGTTCAAGAGCATGGTGCGCTCCCTGCACGACGCGGGCATCGAGGTGATCCTGGACGTGGTCTACAACCACACGGCGGAGGGGAACCACCTGGGCCCCACCCTGTCCTTCAAAGGCATCGACAATCGGGCCTACTACCGCCCGGTGGACGACGATCCGAAGTTCTACATGGACTACACCGGCACGGGCAACTCGTTCAACGTGCGCCACCCGCACTCGCTGCAGCTGATCATGGACTCGCTTCGCTACTGGGTGACCGAGATGCACGTCGACGGCTTCCGGTTCGATCTCGCCTCCACCCTGGCCCGCGAGTTCTACGACGTGGACAAGCTCTCCACCTTCTTCGAGCTGGTGCAGCAGGACCCGGTGGTCTCGCAGGTCAAGCTCATCGCCGAGCCATGGGACGTCGGGCCGGGCGGATACCAGGTTGGCGGCTTCCCGCCGCAGTGGACCGAGTGGAACGGCAAGTACCGCGATGTGGTGCGCGACTTCTGGCGCGGCGAGCCGGCGACCCTCGGCGAGCTGGCCGCCCGCATCACCGGCTCGGCGGATCTCTACGAGAGCGACGGGCGCCGCCCGGTCGCCTCGGTGAACTTCGTCACCGCCCACGACGGCTTCACGCTGCGCGACCTCGTCTCGTACAACCAGAAGCACAACGAGGCGAACGGCGAGGACAACAACGACGGCGAGTCCGAGAACCGGTCCTGGAACTGCGGAGTGGAGGGCCCGACCGACGATCCGGCGGTCACCGCGCTGCGCTCGCGCCAGCAGCGCAACTTCCTCGCCACGCTGCTGCTGTCGCAGGGGGTCCCGATGCTGCTGCACGGGGACGAGCTGGGTCGCACCCAGCAGGGCAACAACAACACCTACGCGCAGGACTCGGAGCTGAGCTGGGTCGACTGGGCCCACGCGGACCTCGCCCTGATCGAGTTCACCTGCAGCCTGGTGCGGCTGCGGAAAGAGCATCCGACCTTCAGGCGGCGCCGCTTCTTCGACGGCCGGCCGGTCAAACGCGGGGAGGGCGAGCCGCTGCCCGACATCGTCTGGCTCACGCCAGCGGGCACCGAGATGGAGGAGGAGAACTGGGATGCCGGCTTCGGCCGGGCCCTGGGCATGTTCCTGAACGGGAACGGGATCACCAGCCGCGACGCCCGCGGCCAGCGGATCGTCGACGTCAACTTCGCGATCTTCTTCAACGCCGGCGATGAGCCGGTGGACTTCGCCATTCCCGACGCCGCCTTCTCCCCGGCCTGGGAGATCGTGGTCGACACCTCCGGCGCTCTGGCGGACTCGACGCCGCGCTCGGCGGGCGAGACCGTTCCGATCCCGCCGAAATCCCTCATGGTGCTCCAGGCCTGGGAGGCGACGGAGGCCGACACCGACCACTCGGTCGCCGCCTCGCTGGGCACTCCGGCCAACCCTTCCACGGGAACCGCCTCCCCGCAGCGGCCGGATCTCGGCTGATGCGCGTCCCTGTCTCGACCTACCGGCTGCAGATCCGCGAGTCGTTCACCCTGTTCCAGGCCGCGGCGATCGCGGAGTACGTGCACTCGCTCGGCGCGGATTGGCTCTACCTCTCGCCCCTGCTCACCGCCGAGCCCGGCTCCGATCATGGCTACGACGTGGTCGACCACTCCGCGGTCGATCCGGCACGCGGCGGCGCCGACGGACTGGATGCGGCCTCCGCCGCGGCCCGCTCGCTCGGCCTCGGCATCCTCGTCGACATCGTGCCCAACCATGTCGGCGTGGCCACCCCGCGGGTGAACCCCTGGTGGTGGGACCTGCTGACCCACGGCCGCGGCTCGCGCTATGCGGAGGCCTTCGACGTCGACTGGGAGTTCGGCCACGACAGGGTGCGCGTCCCGGTGCTCGCCGACGACTCGCTCGACGACCTCCGTGTCGTCGGCCAGGAGCTGCGGTACTTCGACAACCGGTACCCGATCGCGCTGGGCACCGGCGGCGGCACCCCGCAGGAGGTGCACGCGCGGCAGCACTACGAGCTGATCGACTGGCGGCGGGCGGATGCCGAGCTCAACTACCGCAGATTCTTCGCGGTGAGCACGCTGGCCGGCATCCGCGTCGAGGTGCCCTGGGTGTTCGAGGAGTCGCACCGCGAGATCCGGCGCTGGATCGATGAGGGCCTGGTCGACGGGCTGCGGGTCGACCACCCCGACGGCCTCGCCGATCCGGGCGGCTACCTCGACGACCTGGCCGCCGCGACGGGCGGGGCGTACGTGCTGGTCGAGAAGATCCTCGAGGGCGAGGAGCAGCTGCCCACCTCCTGGGCGACCGCCGGAACCACGGGCTACGACGCGCTCGCCGATGTCGACCGGGTGCTCGTCGACCCGGCCGGCCGCGGCGCGCTCGACGACCTCGACCGGCGCCTGCGCGGAACCGACGGCCCCGTCTCGTGGGCACGGCTCATCCACGACACGAAACGCTCGATCGCTGACGGCATCCTGCGCTCTGAGGTCCTGCGGCTCGAACGCGATCTCGGCCAATCGGTCCCGGCGGTCGAGGCTCAGGAGGGGGCGACGGTCTCCCCCATGGCCGACGCGCTGGCCGAGCTGCTCGCCTGCTTCCCCGTGTACCGCTCGTACCTCCCGGTCGGGCAGGAGCATCTCGAGGAGGCGGCTCTTTCGGCTAAGGAGCACCGGCCCGAGCTCTCCGCGGCGATCGACGCACTGCTTCCGGTGCTCGGCGATCCCGCGCATCCCGCGGCCATCCGCTTTCAGCAGACCTCGGGCATGGTGATGGCGAAGGGCGTCGAGGACACCGCCTTCTACCGCTACACCCGCCTCGGCTCGCTCACCGAGGTCGGTGCCGATCCGAGCGAGTTCTCGATCGGCGTCGCCGAGTTCCACCGCAGGCAGCAGCTGCGTCAGGCCGCCTTCCCCTTCTCGCTCACCACCCTCTCCACCCACGACACCAAGCGCGGCGAGGACGTCCGGGCGCGCATCTCCGTCCTCGCCGAGATGCCCGGGGAGTGGGAGGCCGCGCTGAACCGGCTGCGTGAGCTGGTGCCGCTCGGCGACGGCCCGCTCGAGGCCCTGCTCTGGGAGGCGATCGTCGGCGCATGGCCGGCCTCGCGCGAGCGCCTGCACGCCTACGCGGAGAAGGCGGCCCGTGAGGCAGGGAACTCGACCGGATGGAGCGAGCCGAGAGAGGACTTCGAGCGACGGATGCACGGCCTCGTCGATTCCGCCTTCGACCACCCGGGCGTGGTCGCCGTGCTCGAGGGGCTGCTCGAGACGGTGCGGATGCCGGGCTGGTCCAACTCGCTCTCGGCCAAGCTGATCCAGCTCACCGCGCCCGGCGTGCCCGACGTCTACCAGGGCAGCGAGCTATGGGAGACCTCGCTCGTCGACCCGGACAACCGGCGTCCGGTCGACTTCGACGAGCGCCGCCTCTACCTCGCCGCGATCGACGCCGGCGCCCGCCCGCCGATCGACGAGACCGGTGCCGCGAAGCTCCTCGTCACCAGCCGCGCCCTGCGACTTCGGCGGGACCATCCCGAGCTGTTCATGCGCTACGCCCCGGTCGAGGCCTACGGACCTGCGGCCCGGCATCTGGTCGGCTTCGACAGCGGAGAGGCCGTCACCCTGGCCACTCGGCTGCCCCTGGGCCTCGCCGCGCGCGGAGGGTGGGGCGACACGAGCATCGTGCTCGCCGGACGCCCGGTCACGGATCTGATCGCCGACCGGGACTACCAGGGCGGGACGCTGGAGCTCGGCACGCTGCTCGAACGCTATCCGGTCGCGCTGCTCGCGCCGACCGAGGCGGTGCGCGCATGAGCTTCGAGGTGTGGGCCCCGAACGCCCAGCGCGTCACGCTGCTGCTGGACGAGTCGCGGCATCCGCTCACCGCCGTCGGGGACGGGTGGTGGGCCGCGCCGGACGGGCTCACCGGCAGCGACTACGGCTATCTGCTCGACGACGACCCGCATCCGCTGCCGGACCCGCGCAGCCGGCGCCAGCCGATCTCGGTGCACGACCTCTCGCGCACCTTCGACCCCACGGCGTTCTCCTGGACCGATCAGCGCTGGACCGGCCGGCAGCTCGCCGGCGCCGTGATCTACGAGCTGCACCTCGGGACCTTCACCCCGGCGGGGACCCTGGACGCCGCGATCGAGCGCCTGCCGCACCTCGTCTCGCTCGGCGTGGGCTTCGTCGAGCTGCTGCCGGTCAACGCCTTCAACGGGGACCGCAACTGGGGCTACGACGGAGTGCTCTGGTACGCGGTCGACGAGAGCTACGGCGGGCCGGCCGCGTACCAGCGCTTCGTCGACGCCTGCCATGGCGCCGGACTCGGCGTGATCCAGGACGTCGTCTACAACCACCTCGGTCCGAGCGGCAACTACCTGCCGCGCTTCGGTCCGTACCTGCGCAGCGACGATCGGAACACCTGGGGCGACTCGGTCAACCTCGACGAGCCGGCGGTGCGGCGCTTCATCGTCGACAACGCGCTGATGTGGTTGCGCGACCATCACGTCGACGGGCTCCGGCTCGACGCCGTGCACGCGCTCGTCGACCGCTCCCCCGTGCACATCCTGGAGGAGCTGGCCGAGGAGGCGGACGCCCTCAGCGCCTTCCTCGGCCGTCCGCTGACCCTGATCGCCGAGTCCGACCTCAACGACCCGACCCTGATCACCCCGCGCGAGGCGGGCGGTCACGGTCTCGCTGCGCAGTGGAGCGACGACTTCCACCACGCGCTGCACGTCGCGCTCACCGGGGAGACCACCGGGTACTACGCCGACTTCGAGCGTCTCGAGGCGCTGGCGAAGGTCCTGACCCGGGGTTTCTATCACGATGGCACCTATTCGTCGTTCCGGGGACGGATGCACGGACGGCCGATCGACACCGAGCGCATGCCGGCCTGGCGCCTGGTCGTCGCCGACCAGAACCACGACCAGATCGGCAACCGCGCGGTGGGCGACCGGCTCAGCGCCCGGCTCGACGCCGGCCAGCTGGCGATCGCCGCGGTGCTGACCCTGGCCGGGCCGTTCACGCCGATGCTGTTCATGGGCGAGGAGTGGGGAGCCACCACTCCGTGGCAGTTCTTCACCGGCCACCCCGAGCCGGAGCTGGGCCGCGCGACGGCGGAGGGTCGCATCGCCGAGTTCGCCCGCATGGGCTGGGATCCCTCGGTGGTTCCCGACCCGCAGGACCCCGCGACCTTCGCCGCCTCGAAGCTCGACTGGTCGGAGCTCTCATCGCCCGATCACGCCCGGCTGCTCGGCCTCTACCGCGACCTCGCCGCCCTCCGCCGGAGCGTGCCCGACCTCACCGACCCCCGCTTCACCCGGACGAGCTGCAGCTTCGACGAGGAGGCGCGGTGGTTCGCGCTCGACCGCGGCTCGACGCGCATCGTCGTGAACTTCGCCTCGGATGCCCGGACTGTCCCCCTCGGCGGTGCTCCGCTTCTGCTCACCGACGAATCGGCGACGCCCACGGCCGATTCGGTCGCGCTGCCCGGGCACTCGGCCGCGATCCTGCGCGTCTGGCCGGTGTGACGTCGTCCATCGCGCTCGGGCCGAGCCCTAGTCGTACTCGATGCGGTGCGCGTTCGATGCGTCGCCGCGCGGGGCACGGGCGCCCAGCAGGGCCGCCGGGCCGAGTGCGCCGCGTCCGAACCGGGCGGTGACGGCATCCATCGTGTCCTCGGCCTCCCGCCAGGACTCGTCGTCGTCCCAGAGCGCCGACTGCCTGCTCTCACCCGGCATGAGCTGCTCCATCCGCACCCCGATCAGCCTGACCGGGCCGTGATCGCCGAGGCCCTCACGGATCGAGCGCACCTCCTCGTAGATGCGCCGGCCGAGGTCGGTGGGCTCGGCGAGGGTGCGCGATCGGGTGATGGTGCTGAAGTCGGCATGCCGCAGCTTGAGCACGACGGTGCGGCCGACGTAGCCCGCGCTCCTCAGCCGAGCCGCAACCGCGTTCGACTGCCGCAGCAGCTCCCGGTTGAGCGCATCGGCATCCGTCGTGTCCACCTCGAAGGTGACCTCGTGCCCGATGCTCTTCTCCTCGGCCCTGGTGGTGACCTGTCGGGGGTCTATGCCGTTGGCCAGGGCGTGGAGCCTGGTTCCCGACGCCTCCCCCACGGCGCGCTGCAGTGCCTCGACCGGGGTCGCCGCGATGTCGCCGACCGTGCGCAGGCCACGCCGGGTGAGCGCCTCCTCGGTGGCGGCGCCGACGCCCCAGAGGGCGGAGATCGGCAGCGGATGCAGGAAGGCGAGGGTCTGGTCGGCCGGGATCACGAGCAGACCGTCGGGCTTCGCTCGACCCGATGCGAGCTTCGCGACGAACTTGGTGGATGCCGCCCCCACCGAGCAGGCGAGCCCGGTCTCGTCGCGCACCCGTCGCCTGATCAACCGGGCCACCTCGGCCGGCGGGCCGAACACCGCGCGCGCCCCGCCGACGTCGAGGAAGGCCTCGTCGATGCCCAGCCTCTCGACCAGGGGCGTCACATCGTCGAAGATCGACATCACTACCCGCGAGTAGTGCCGGTACTTCTCGAAGTGCGGCTCGAGCACTATCGCGTTCGGGCACAGTCGCAGCGCCCGGCTCAGCGGGATCGCCGACCGCACCCCGTACCTGCGCGCCGGATAGTTCGCCGCCGTGACCACGGACCGCAGCGACTTGCCAGCGACGACCACGGGCAGGTGCGCGATCTCCGGCCGGTCGAGCAGCTCGACCGATGCGAAGAAGGCGTCGAGGTCGACGTGCAGGATCGGCGCGGTCGAGCTGTCGACCGAGGCGGCGCTCACCTGCCGGGTGCTGCCGTCCTGCCTGCCCATGGCCCGAATCTACCGCCGACCGGCGACGATCGGGCCGACGGCGGCCAGCGGATGTCGCGGCTCAGGCCGCCGGGCCGCCGAACCTGGCCAGCACGCTGTCCTGCTTCTGCCTCAGGACGTGGATGGGCTTGAGCATCGGGTAGATCGCGAGGAAGACCAGCATCGGCGCCCGCAGCACCGGCGCATGGATGCCGTGGCGGGCGTAGGTGCGGTCGAAGCGCATCGCGTAGTACCCGTAGTCCCTCGGCGAGCCCTCCAGCCGCCTGGCGGACATCCCGCTCACCATCGCCGACACGTAGGCGATCCGGTGATCGCGCCGGGTGAGGTGCACCGAGATGTCGATGTCCTCGTGCAGCTCGTCGTCCTCGTCCCGGCACACCTCGGAGCGGATGTCCGCCCACGCCGTGGCGCGGATCGCCATGTTGCTGCCGAACAGGAAGTGGTACTCGCTGGTGAGCCGCAGGATCGCCTGGCGGATGCGGTCGTCGGCCCTCAGCCCGAGCCGACGCAGCGGCATGTCGTAGTAGAGCACCGGACCGGTAGCGGCATCCACCTGGCCGTCGGCGAAGGTGCGGGAGACCACCTCCACCCAGTCCGGGTCGATGATCGAGTCGGCGTCGATGCGGCCGAGCACGTCGCCCGTCGCCCGGTCCAGCCCGAGGTTGCGGGTCGGGACGAGTCCTTGCTCCTCGTCCTGGCGCAGGTAGACGATCGGGGCGTCCGGGTACTCCGCCTGGAGCTCGCGCACCACCTCGGCGGTGCGGTCGGTGGACCGGTTGTCGATCACCAGGATCTCGGCGGCCGGCACGGTCTGCAGCACCGCGGCGACCAGGCAGGGACCGATGGTGTCCTCCTCGTTGAACGCCGGGATGACGATCGAGACAGAGGGGGCGGCCGCCATGAGAGCAACCTAGCAAGCCGGGGTGGCGTTGTCCCGGGCCTGGGAACGTACGACAGCATGGGTTTCGTGACCCCGAGCCAGAACCTTCCCCTCCGCCGCCGGCCGATCGACATCGTCTTCGCCGTGTTCTTCACGATCTTCATCGTGACCTCGTGCATCGCGGACATGCTGCCGACCGTCGGCATCGACTTCAGTCGGCCGGACGGCACCTTCCTGGTCGACTCGAACTACTGGTACGCCCACGACGCGGACCCGCTGTTCATGCACCCGCCGGTGTGGATGCGCTTCGTCACCGGCCTCAGCGCCTTCGTCTATCTGGCCTTCTACCTGGTGCTCGTGCCCTCGCTGATCAGGGGCTGGAACTGGATCCAGCTGCCCGCGGTGATCTACGCCACCATGATCGCCGGCGTCACCGGCATCATCGTCTTCGGCGTCGAGTTCTTCGGCGAGCCGGAGTTCCAGACCCAGAACCCGCTCAAGTTCCTCGCCTTCAACCTGCCCTACGTGCTCGTGCCGATCCTGCTGCTGATCCGGATGAGGAAGCCGCTGCCGTTCACGCGACGGTTCTGAGCGTCGCGATCGCACCGAGTTGCGCCCATCCGCCCTCGGACGCCGCCATGAAGGGCGATCGGGCGCAAGTCACGCGGGAGGCGGCGCATCACGCGCGAGTACCGTGCAGCCCATCACGCAGCGCGACGCCGCGCTTCGGATGGAGGAGGACGATCATGAGCAATCACACCTACAGGGTCACCGAGATCGTGGGGACCTCGCCCGATGGCCTCGAGCAGGCCATCCGCAACGGCCTGGGCAGAGCCGCCGAGACCATCCGTCACCTCGACTGGTTCGAGGTCGTCTCGGTGAGGGGCGCCGTTCTCGACGGCATCCCGACGGACTTCCAGGCGACGCTCAAGGTCGGCTTCCGGCTCGAAGAGGCGTAGTCGGGACTCGGGCCTGCGCGAGTCCCGCTTGATCGACCTGCGAGGCGCCAGCGAAGGACGCTGGGACGCGATCCGAGGCAGGGCGGGGGCGGCTATCCCAGCTTCGAGTGCAGCCACGCCCAGCCGTCGACGGCCGAGCTGCCGCCGAGCAGGACCTCGAAGTGAAGATGCGGGGCGGTCGCGACGCCCGTCTGGCCGACCAGTCCGACGAACTGGCCGGGGTGGACCACGTCGCCGACGTGCACGGCGAGCGAGCCCTCCCGCATGTGGGCGTAGCGGGTGACCACGACCTGGCCGTCGATCACGTGCTCGATTGTCGCGTGGATGCCCAGCGCGCTGTAGCCGGGGCTGTCGGTCTCGATCACCCGGCCGGCGGCGATCACGTGGATCTCGGACCCTGCCGGCGCCCCGAGATCGACACCCATGTGCATGGTCGAGCATGCCGCGCAGGCCTGGGCCCGCGCGCCGAAGCCGCTGATCACCCGGGTGGAGGGGTCGACCGGCCAGACCAGCGGCGGCGGCACCGTCACCTGGTAGCCGTCGCGCTCGGCGATCGGCGCGGCTGCCGCCTTCTCCGAGACGGTCATCGACTGCAGCTGGACGGGCGCGGGAGCCGTCGCGGCCTCGACCGCGTGCGCGGTGGCGGGAACGCCGTAGCCCGCGGCGAGGGCGAGGACGAAGGTTCCGGCCGCGAGGGCCACGTTCCACCTCACCGCGCGGATCATCTGGATGCGGGTGAGGGCCCGCACCGAGCGGCCGTTGAGAGCGGGAAGCCCGGTCTGGCTCGGCTTCGCGTGATCGGGGACCTGCTCGACGCGGACGGTGGGGCGCGGATGTCTCATTGCACGCAGAAGCGCGCGGGGGTAAGCGAGGTGCACGTGGTAGATCTCCCGGGTTGCAGGACACCAGGACGAGGACACTGGGCCAGGCGATGGATCGCGTTCGGACGGGTCACGGCCCCCGACCGCGCCGCTTCGGAGGGCGCTGCGGGGAACTGAGGACGGTGGGGGTTCCATAACTGGCGGGAAGCTCACACCAGCGGACGCTTTCGCGACGTCACTCGGCCAACCACCCTGAACGATCAACCTCCGCATTCCCTGTGAAGGACAGGAAGCTGCGCTCATTCCCGGAGCAGCGCCAGCACCTTCTCCACGGTGTTCTGGTTCCGCGCGGTCAGCGTGCCCGTGAACTGCGTCCAGAACGATCTCGGCACCCTCGTCCGCATGCTCCCCTCGGGCATCCACTGGTACACGGCCCGGTCTCCGAGGGCGATCAGTTCGGGTGCCAACGGCGCCGGATCGGGCAGCCGGATGCCGGAGACCGGGCCGTCGGCGAAGGTCACGAAGCCCTTCGAGCCGTCGGCGATCGAGTCGAGGAGCGGGTTCGCCATG
>Ga0164243_10014160_pt1 | contig 11128 bp, 10 predicted proteins | sample OricompcompostOP_FD_108781 | JGI IMG/M metagenome (GOLD analysis project Ga0164243, IMG submission 108781) | Organic Plus compost microbial communities from Emeryville, California, USA - Original compost - Organic plus compost (OP) | ecosystem: Engineered > Solid waste > Mixed feedstock >... | reverse complement strand
CTCCTCGTAGGGCGTCGGACGATGATCGAAGACCTGCTCCTGTACGGCGCTGAGGTCGTCGCTCGGCGCGCGCGTCCGGCGGTAGTTGCTCGCGACGCGCCGGGCGATCTGGAAGAGCCACGTGGTGATCTTCGATCGTCCGTCGAACGATGCGAGGTTGCGATGGACGACCACGAAGACGTCCTGCCCGGCATCCTCGAGCGCGCTACCCGAGATGCCGAACGCGCGGAGCGCGCGCCAGACGAAGACGACGTACCGCTCGTAGATATCGTCGAACGACGGGACGATCCCCGCCGCGTCGTCCTCGTTCCCGGAGGCCGCTGCCATCGGTCCCGGAAACGTCAACGTCAACGCCTCCTTCACGATGGAACGAGTGCAGGCAGACGCGAGAATCATCCAACTTTCTTCGCCCCCGGCTCCCGGCCACGAGCTCGACCGTGCTCACGCGGTCAGCGCGCGCAGTCGACGCGAATCAGAAGAGCTTGGTCTCGGCCCCAATCGCGAACCGGAGGAGGACCGGCGAGCTGGTGTAAACATCGCCGATCCGCTCGATCTCGACGGCGGCATAGCGCACCGGCATACCCACTTCGACCTTCACGATCGGAGCGATCGCGCCCCACGTGAAGAGCCGCGCCGTGAGGCCCGCGAACCCCGCCAGCCACAGCCCGTTCGACGTCGACGGACGGCTGATCCCGAAGCCGCTCGCGTGCAGGATTCCGCCTTCCACACGGAAGCAGCCCGAGAGCCCGAGCCTCGGCTCCCACGTCCAGCACCCGGCAAGCGCGAGCGTACGGAGCGAGATCGACGCCCCACCTCCGAAGGGGCTCTGGGCGGTCGCTTCGCTTCGGGGCCAGAGCATTGCGCCGAGCTCGCCTCGAAGGAGCCCCCGGCTGACGTACCCGCGGAACCCAGCTCCCCACGCTATGGTCGGAAGCGTTCCCAGGTCGCCGGACACGTCCACGCCGAGACCGCCGTGCGTCCTCCGGGCGGCACGCTCGGGGGGTCGCGTCTCCGGCGGAAGGGGCGCCGCCGGAGGGGGCGCGACGTTCACGTCCTTGCTTTCGCTCTTGGCGCGGCTCGACAGGTGCAGCGAGACGATGAGCGCCGTCGCTTCGGCGAGCTTCTGGCAATCGTCGCTCTCGATGACGCGAGCGTCTTCTTCACGCGTGGCCACGCGAAGCTCGAGGCGGTAGCGATGCTCGTTTCCGGCCACGATCCGAGCGCGTACCGAGAGCGGCTGTCTGGCAAGCGTCTCTCCCGCAAGCGCACTCACTTGCGAGGTGACGAGCTGTTCGTTCGGGCACTCTGGAGGCGCCGTCCACTCGAGCAGCATCGCGGCAGCTCAAGCTCGCTCGCGCATCGACATGCGAAAGCCTCCGACCACCCGTCGGAGGATACCATGCGCGAGCGCGTGGTCATCGAGCTCGCCGTCCTTCGATCGTCGGCTCGCCTCTCGTCGTCGTCGAGCTGCCGCACGTTCCGCGTCGCGATGCGCAGGTTGCCCGCCGTGGCGGCGGGACGGCTACTTGACGATGACGAGGTACGGCGACGTTGGGCGGCTGCCCGCACCCGCGGGAAAGCCGTAGCTGGCCGCATCGTCCATTCCCCACACGTACAGGCCGAACGGACCATCGCTCGAGGCTTCGTGCCGTCCGTAGCTGCACGCTCCGGCCTCCTGACCGTCGCGCGTGATGTCGACCCACGCGAACTCGATCATGCCGTCGTTCCCGAGCGGCTGCCAGCCGGTGATGGTCCCCGTGCAGTCGAGGTTCACGTCGTGGAACCCGTTCGCGTCCTTGCGCCGGACCAGCGTCAAGGTGCTGTCGCGGTACGTATAGTCGACGAAGAACACGTAGTGATCGAGGAACTGGTCGTTCGGGACCACGTTCACGAAGTCCGGATCGCCGAGCGTGGAGTACTTCGAGAGCCCGGACATGTAGACGGCGAGGTAGATCGGATGTTCGGCGTCCTGACTCCTCACCCCGAAGAGCTGATCCGTCGAGAAGAGCACGTGCTCGCCGGCGCCGAGCTTCTGGGGGGCGCCAAACGGCGGCGCCGGATCGTAGGTGAGCACCGTCCCTTCGTTCGCCGCGAGGACCTGCCAGGTGACCTCCTCGGGCCGCGGCGGGGTGCTCCCGAGCGACACTCGGCGCGATCGGTAAGGGACCGCGGAGTAGGCCGACGACCACTGCCGGACCGGTGGGATCTGCTGATAGAGCCCATCGCACGCCGCCTCGCTATGCGGAAGGTAGGCACATTGGTGCCCACCGAAGACTCCGACGGGATGGCTCGTCTCGAGCGCGCTGCCGATCAACCTCTCGAACTGCGCGAGCTCCAGCACCTGTCCACGCGCCAGGTTCCACTTCACGACGGAACCGCGCGGTCCGCCGGTCACGTCGACCCCGTCGGTGACGTCCACCTTCGGTCGGAGCCGAACCTCCGTGTCTTCTCGAGCGACGATCTGCACGAACGGCTTACGGTCGATCGACGTCTCGTACGGCCATGGGTCCACGATGAGGTAGCTCGTGTCCCAGGACGTCGAGGGCGTGAGCAGCGTGGCCGACGGAGTGTGGCTGTCCGCTCCGCCATACGGGAAGATCGCGTAGGCGGACACGGGGACGTTCGTGGAGAGATGGAACGCCTCGTAGAGGCTCGTCGTGTGAGCTCTCGGAAGGATCCCGTGGAACGCCGGCTTCACCCCGGGAGGACAGGCGATCATCTGGCCAGCGGTATCGGGCCTCGCGTCCCCCTGCGAGAGGAAGAGGATCCCGACCTCGCCAGGCGGAATGCCGCCCGAGATCGGCTCGTAGCCAACCTTGCCGTCCGACGTCGGCACGACGCGAAAGAGGCTCTGCGAGATGTCGATCGTCTCGCTGCCGAGCTCCGCGGTCACCGTCGCGGGCTGGTCCCAGGTATTCGCCACGAACGCAGCGAAACAGCTGCTGTCGGTCGGGACATGAGCGTCGGGAGGGACCGTCCAGAACGAGCAGCCGATCGAGCCCTGCGCATTGGCCGCGCTGGTGCATGCGGTGACGCAACTGCCGTTCGAGCACCCACGGCCCTCGCCACACTCCTCGATGACGGCTTCGGTGCAGCCGTCGACGACCTTGTGAAGATCGCGCGAGCACTTCTTGCCTTCGCACCCGGAAGGAGGCGCGGACTCCGGGGGCCCTGAGTCGATCGAGATGAGCTCCGACGGCGGACCGGCGAAGCCGTCGTCTCGCGAGCTGCACGCGACGGACGCAGTGACGAAGGCCACGCTGGCGAAGGCGGACCATCGGAGCAGGAGGACGTTGGCGCTGTGTGAGATCACGGGAAGGCCACCGTCAGGGGAACGTGATGTGGAGTCGAGTCGGGCGCGGATTGCGCGAGCTGACCGGAGCTGTTGTCTCCCCAGCACTGGACGCTTCCGTCCTCGAGAACGGCACATGTCGAGTTGAAGCCGACCGCGACGTCGACGACCTTCTTCGTCAGGCTCGTGACCTTGGTCGGAACGAAGGCTGGATTGGTCGACGAGGAGCCGAGCTCGCCGAACTGGTTGCTCCGGTCCCAGCAGGTGAGAGATCCGTCCGTCATGCGCGCGCAGGAGTGGGTCATCGAGACGGCGATCTTCGACGGATAGGCATCGCCGGGGAACGCGACCTCGACGGGGAAATACTCGTTTCGAAGCGAGCCGAGTCCGAGCTGGCCGTTTTGGCCCATCCCCCAGCAGAAGACGCGTCCGTCGAAGGTGAGCGCGCAGGCGTGCGGCGCGTCGGACGACGCGAACTGAATCGTCGGAGGCAGCGCCTGGACCGGAGCGGGCGTCAGATCTGGAGAGCTCGCCGTCGGGCGTCCGAGCGCGTAGGGATCCGATCCCCAGGAGTAGAGCGTGCCGTCCGAGTCGAGCGCGAAGGCGACCGAGAACGCCATTTGTGCCGCCACGGCGTGTGCTCCGCCGAGGTCGGTCGGCCCTACGTCCGAGCCGGTATAAAAGCCATCCCCCCAGCACCAGAGCTCGCCAGTGGCGAGGATCGCGCACTGCCGGTAGTCGCCGATGGCCAAGGCCCTCGCAGAATTGACGCCCGGTATGGGCGTGGGCGTGGGCGCGCTGAACAAGCCAAAACACGAGACCGTGCCGGTGGAGAGCGCGACGCACGTGTCGTAGCTGCTGATCCCAACGTCGACGATCTCGCCGATGCCTTCGAGCGCGACCGGAACCGCGCCAGCGTTGGGATCGGCGGAATCGACGAACGCTCCGAGAGCCCTCGGGCTACCCCAGCATCGGACCACCCCGTCCGTCGCGGTGGCGCAATAGTTCGCCGGGCCGGCGACGATCTTCTTCATGCACGGCGTGACCGCGCATGCGACCTCGGGAGGCGCCGCGTCGAAGGGAGGACGGCGGTCGGGAACGGAGGCGTCGGTCACGTCGGCTCCAGCGTCCGACGGATCCCCATCGTCCACGGACGGCCCGCTGTCGGGCGGCGCGCCCGAAGCGGGCTCGACACGAGCGGGACCGTCGTCGCTCGAGCAGGCGACGAGCGCTCCTGCAGCCAATAGGCTTCCGGCGCCGAGCAGCGCGCCCGCCGCGATCGTCGGGCGAATGTTCATGGCTGACTCCTGTTGGTCGCGGTGCGGTGGAGGATCAGGCCCTCTCCGACGATCCAAACGTCGTCCGGGCCGCTCCCCCATACGCCGAAGAGACGTCGCGGCACGTCGCCCGGCGGAACGCCAATCGTTGCGAGCGTCCAGGCGCGACCGTCGTAATGGAGCACCGTTCCTCCGTCGCCGACGGTCCACACGTCGTTCGGCCCGCTGCCCCAGACGGAGTGAAGCGTGTTCGTCGTCGGGGACTGGGTTGCGGTCCATTCGCTCGCTGTGCCCGACGAATGGAGGATCGTCCCGTTCGCGCCGACGGCCCACACGTCGGATGCGCTGCTGCCCCAGATCGCCTCGAGGTCCCAGCTCGTGTTCGAGTTTCGATACGCCCAGTGGCCGGCGTCGGGATCGTCGAGCAAGAACGTTTGCCCGCGCAAGCCCACGGCCCACAACGACGACGCGCTCGTTCCCCACAAAGCGCGGATCTGGGGGGTACACGTCTGCTCGAAGCTGCACGCCGACTCCGGGCGCCAGATCGCGCTGCTGCTCTCGTCGATGCCCAGCCGGAACAAGCTGCCGGAGCCTCCGAACGGGTCGAAGCGGCCCGTCGGCTCACCACCGATCCACACTTGATCGGGCGCGAGGCTCGTTCCCGTCCAGAGCCGACCCGTGGCTGCCTGATAGGGGTTCCAGGTGGAGCCGAGCACGGGCTCGAAGCTCGCCGAGCCGTCGACGAAGCCGTGCGAGCGCAGGGGCGACGTCCCGCTCATCAGCCAGACATCGTCCGGACCTGTGCCCCACACCGCGAAGAAGACATCGCTTGTCCCCGACGGCAGGGGCGTGAGCGTCGTGCCGTCGCCGTGAAGGACCGTCCCCCGCGTGCCGACGATCCAGACGTCGTTCGCTCCGCTTCCCCAGACCGCGTTCAGCGTGATCGACCGGGTCACGGGCAGCTCCGTCGAGCAGAAGTCGACCAAGGTGCAGTCCGTCGTCGTGACGCAGCCGGCGTCAGCGGAGCAGCCACCGTCGTCACCGGCGTCGCTCGAAGCCTCGTTCGGGGCGGCGTCGGCAGGAGGGATCGTCTTCGATGGCGGGGACGAGCTCGCGTCGCCGGGCTCGTTCGTCGCGCAAGCGAGGGCTCCGAGCGCGCCGAAGGCGCCCATGGCCGTGGACCAGAGGAGGAAGCGGAGCGCTCTCAATGGACGTCCCCCGCGTCACACTCCTTGGTGACGCACTGGCCGCCGACGCACGGCTGGCCCAAGCCGACGTCGCAGCTCGTCTCGCATCCGCCGCAGTGGCGCGGATCCTTCTGGAGATCGACCTCGCATCCGTCGATCGGGAAGGCGTTGCAGTCGGCCCGTCCGGGCAGGCACGTGTAGCTGCAACGACCCTGATGGCATGCCGCCTCGGCCCCGTCCACCGCTGGGCAGACGTATCCGCAGGAACCGCAGTTGGTCGGATCGCTCTCCAGGTCAGCGCAGGTGTTGCCCGGACAGATCGTCATCGGAGCCTGGCACTGGCACGCCATCCCCGTGGAGAACGTGCTGAAACACTCGTGGCCCGGGTCGCACGCGTTGCCGCATTGGCCGCAGTGGTCCTTGTTGGGGCGGCTGAGATCGACCTCGCAGCCGTCGAGCTCGAGGTCGTTGTTGCAGTCTGCAAAGTTGCCGTCGCAGCGCACCGCCGAGCACGTGCCCTGGTAGCAGCCGTAGTGCATGTTGTTCGGGAGGCGACCCGCGTCCGGGGGCTGGTTGGCCGGCGACGAGCACCACACGTCGCAGCCCCCGCAGTTGTTGTCGTCGCTCGTCGTGTCGACGCAGCGACCCCAGCAGTACGTCAGGCCCGGGGCGCATCCACAGTTGCCGCTGATGCAGTCGACGCCATCGGCGCACTCGTTCCCGCACGCACCGCAGTTGTTCCGATCGAACTGGAGGTTCGCCTCGCAGCCGTCGTCCAGGTCGCCGTTGCAGTCGAGCCAGCCGGTGTCACAGAACGGCTCGCAGTGGCCGGCCACGCACGATTCCTGGAAGTTGAACGCGGAGGGGCCCCGCTGGCACTTGTGCCCGCAGCCGCCGCAGTTGTCCGGATCGTTTTCCGTGTTGGTATCGCACGCGTAGGTCGACCCGATCGCCCCCGTCATCGGGTCCATCGGGCACGTGACGAACGGAGCGGGGCACTCGACCGTGGCGCACATGACTGCCGCCGGCGGCGGTCGTGACCCATCCGAGCCGCCGTCGGCGGGCACGTCGGTGAACTGCCCGTTTCCGGCGGCGTCTACGGATCCCCAGCCGCCGTCGAGGTCGTTGCCGACGATGACGGACTGCGCGTCTGCACATGCGCCGGCGAAGAACGCGACCGTGACGCATCCTGCTAAGAAGACACCAAGCCGTGCTCGCACGCGCGCAGTCGCTGCGCCGAGGTTCAGATATCCGCCTTTCATCGCCTCTACTCCGAAACGGGTCGGTCCTGCATCGCCTGAAGCACGGAGCGAACGCGGCTCGCATACGGGCTCGAATCGTGTCCGCTCAAGAAGCGCTCGGCGAGCGTGCGCGCCTGCGCGTGCCCTCCCGACCTTGCGAGCGCTTCGATGCGAATGACGGCGATCTCTTCCGCGAAGACTCCTGCCGCAAACGTACGGTCGTAGCGATCGACGTCGCGCAGGCACCCGTCGATGTCACGCCTTGCAAGCGCCGCTCGCGCAGACTTCACGAGCGACAGCTCTTCGACGAAGGTGGATTGCGGCGTCGTCGAAGCCACCGCCAACGACGCAGAGGCGCTCCCCATCGCTGCCGCGGCTGCTCCCGAGCCAGAGAGAGAGGGCCTCGGCTCTCTCTTCGCGGTCGGTTCGGGATGGCTCCCCGCCTTCACCGTCGGCGCTCGAGGACGAGCTTGAGGGCCCGGCGGGGCAGGGGCCTCCGACGGGAGAGCCTCGACCGCGATCGCGACCGTGACGTCCTCCACCTTCGTCGCCGGGACCTCGCCAAGCGTGCGCGTTTCCTCTGTCGCCGTGCCAGCCGGGACGGCCGAGACTCGGTGTGAAGAGATGGTCGACCAGACGCCGAGGCTCGCCACGATCGCCACGCCGAAGAGCGCGGTGGCAGGCCACGTCGGTCCGTGGCTGCGACGCGTGACGCTGGGCGAGGCGCCGATCGACGTCGTCCTCGAGCGTGCCATCGCTTTGTCGATCTGAGCGGTGGACGGCGCGTCGGTTCGCGTTGCCGCGAACAGGCGAGCGATCGTTGCATCCTCCTGCGCGAGGCGCGTGGGGTCTTTCACAGTGCACCTCGATGGCGTTTGCGATGCCGTTCGAGGCGCACGCGAAACTCGTCGCGTGCGCGGCGCAATCGCGACGCGACGGTACCGATGGGTATGGACAGAAGGTCGGCGATCTCGTGCATCGTCAGCTCTTCGAGCTCGAACATGACGAAGACGACGCGGAGGTCCTCGTCGAGCCCGGCGAGGAGCCGGTAGACGAGCGCTCGCGCTTTCACGTCATCGAGCTTGTCTTCGGGTGTGCCCTCGTCCAAGACGGCGTCATCGACCTCGTCGGGCGACGTCGGAACTTCGCGGTCGCGTTTCCGTTGGAGGTTCTTCGCGATCCGGAGCGCGGACCCGAGCAGAAAGGCGCGCTCCCGTCCTGGCTCGATCTCGTCGAGCCGGCGGACCGCCACGAAGAAGAGGTCCTGCGCGGCGTCGTCGGCCGCATCGACGCTGAAGCCGAGGCGCCGCAGAAATCGCCATACGTCCGTGAAATAGGTGCGGAAGGTCTCCTCGGCCGCCCGCGAGTCACCCGTACCCGCGTTGGGCCCGCCCCCCTGTGGCTCGGACGTCGGCGGCTGGGTCCCCTCCTCGTCCGACGCCGGCCAGCCGCGTCGGGCACCGGTAAGTGGAAGAGCGGATGCCTGCACAGGCTCTAGTAGAGCGACAGCGCAGGTTTGATCACGGAAACCGCCCGGCCTCAGAAATGTGTCCCCACTCCGATCCCGCCCAGAACGCCGAACGCCGGCGAGCGCGCGGCGACCGCCCCGCTCCTAAGCTCAACCGATCGGCGCTCCAGGGGTGCGACCGCTAGGAAGGTCGCATCGACGAACCATCGTCGTGTGAGCGCGGCTTTGATCCACGTCGAGCCCCCGATGTCTGCCCAGAAGAGGGTGACGTTGCGGGCGTCGGCGAACTCATGAGCTTGCGCCTGCAACGCTCCGAGGTTCGTCTCGGCACACGCCGAGATTTCGATGCGGGCGCCGACGAGCGGAAAGCGCACCGGACAGAGCCGCAGCCCTGCGGCCGTCCACAGAAAGGTGACCGACCCGCCGCGTAGCACGGTGCTCCGCGGAAAGGTCTGACGAACGCCGATGCCGATCGACGGTCGAAACGGGCCGCGCCATCCGCCCGTGCTCGCGAAGGATGGTTCGATGGCGACGCCGAGCCCGACGCCGAACAACGCCTCGCCGACGACAGCCGACGTGACCTCGCCGCGGACATCGAGCGCCACGCGCGTACGCGACGGCTCGACCGCGGGGACCTGCGAGACCGGCGGACGGTGTCGCGCCGGCGACCGCAGAGGCGGCGGCGCCGTCGTCGTCGGCGGCGCCGTCGTCGGCGGCGGCGCCGTCGTCGGCGGCGGTGCGATGACGTCGTTCGCATGCGGATCGATCGCGACCGCGACCATGACGGCGAGGGCCTCCGAGACGGCGACGCAGCTCGGTCCGACGAGCGTACGCGTGGACGGCCGCTCCTTCGGCTCTTCGGTCGTCAGCGTGCCTCGTGCCTCCGCCTCCGTCGCCTCGATGCGGACGTTGATCGTTCGAGCGTGGGGTGTGCCCTCCGGGACGATCCTCCAGTTCGTCGTGTAGGAGCGCACGCCTTGGATGAACTCCGCCGTCGACGGGCAGTCTCCCTCTGCCATGTACGCGAGCACGATCGGTTCTTCCGGCTCTTGCGAGGCCGGCTCTGCACCAGCGCGAACGGCGAACGTCAGCACACAGGTCGCGAGCGGGCGATAGAGCTTCGCCGCCCGCGGTCCGCGCGGCAGAGCTCGTCGTCGCATCACGCGCGCCCCATCGCTCGGCGACTCTATCGCAAGCGGGCGGGCTCGGTCATCGCGCAGTCGATCGATGCTCCTCGTCGAGGGCAAGGCTCGAGAGCCGCGCGGCGAGAGCGGGCGAGCGCTGTCGTGCGAGGCGCGAGGTGCATCGCGTGCTCGGCGGACAGGCTCGTGAACCGCTCGGTCGGCCGCCATACACGGGCGATCTCGACCTGCTCGTCGAGCCGACGCCGTCGAATGCGAGCCAGCTCGCGCGGGCGCTCGCCGCTTTCGGCTATCCCGAGCTCGCGGGCGTCGGGCGATCCGTGTACGGGTGCCAACACACAGGCTGCCCGATGCCGTCGAACGCTGGCGGCAGCACCTGATCGATCGAGGCTAACCCACTCGATCCGTGAGCGTGGAATCAGGGGACGCGTCTCTTCGCGTCTGCATGCGCGTTTCGAGCGACCAGTGACCTGTCACGGCCCCGAGAGGTTGAGCGCGACGCGGATGGTCCGCGGATCTTCGATGACGTCCAGCAGCGTCACCGCAGCGTCCGCACGCGAGTGCGACGACGGACTGGCGAACAGCTCCGGCGTGACGCGCGCTTTTCCGGTGGGGGCCCGTCGGTCAGGCGGTTGAGCCGGAGCACGGTCCAATCGAGGTCACTGCCTGCCAGGATCTGCTCCATCTCGGCGGCATCGGCGTAGGACTCGGCGAACACGAACCGGAGCACCGCAATCGGCAGCCGCGGTCGTATACCGACGATGGGATACGCGCTGATCATCGCCACGCGGCGCACACCGGTTGCCGGCATGACCTGCCTCAGTGCGCGGGCCGTCGCGGCGCACGGGTGGGGGCCCTTCCGCGCCGTGCTGCCGACCGTCGCGATGACGGCGTCGCTCCCGTCGATCGCCTTCCGCAGCGCCGAAGGTCCGTTGCGTCTCCGGCCACGACGGCGTCGATGCCTGTCACGTCGGCGAGCGCGTCGGGACGGCGGGCGAGGCCGTCAGCCGGTGGCCCCGTCGTATCCCCTCGGCGAGCACCTGACGACCAACACGACCTGCGGCCCCGATGACGGCGATGTTCATGACGAAGCCGCCCCGTGCTGGCACGTCCGCGTCGTGCGGTGAGCCATCGATCGTGAAGGTTCGAGTCGACGTATCATCGGGAGCCGTCCGTTGCGCCGACGTCACGCCGACCGGAGCCAGCGCGCGATCGAGACCCGCTCGCCCGTAAAGGATCTTGGCGACCGCGCTCGATCGACGCGATGAGCCTCGCAGGTGCTCTTCGTGACCGTCGTGATCCTCGTGCTTGCCATCGTCGGCGCGGGCGTCCGATGGGGCGAATCGCGAGCGCACGGAGGCTTGGCGGGATCTTCCATCGATGTTCGCTCTCTGCGATGCGAGGCGAGCGCTGACGAGAGCAGCCTGTGTATCCGAGCGGCCGCGTAAGGTTGCGTGTGCTAAGCCGTCGCCCATGTCGCGTCGGGGCCGCCGCGCTGCCTTCAGTTCGGTCGTAGCCGCT
>Ga0164243_10014159_pt1 | contig 11129 bp, 7 predicted proteins | sample OricompcompostOP_FD_108781 | JGI IMG/M metagenome (GOLD analysis project Ga0164243, IMG submission 108781) | Organic Plus compost microbial communities from Emeryville, California, USA - Original compost - Organic plus compost (OP) | ecosystem: Engineered > Solid waste > Mixed feedstock >... | reverse complement strand
CGGCGATAGAACGGATCGGTCGGCGCATCGGTATCGGCTTCCCAGGGCGGCATCTCGGCGAAACGGGTCAGCGTTGCCAGGGCCAGCTCGGGCGAGCCGAAGAAGAGATAGCCGTCCCCTCCCTGGAAGCTGACTTCGGGTTCCAGCCTGATCCCCGCACGCAGGAAGCGCCGCCGCGCCCAGGGCGACATGGGCCAGGCTAAGCGATCGGCGAAACCGGTCGGATGGCTGCCGCGCCCCATGCTTTCGCCATGCGTGTTGAAGATCAGCGCGGAAACGTCGGTAAGGCCGTTCGCCACCATGGCTTCGGCCAGGCGCCCCTGCAGCCGCTCGATCGCCAGTGCGGCAGGAATCTGGCCGACGAAGCGGCCGGCATCGGAAAACCCGGTCTCGATGGAAACGCGGCCGCGACCACGGGCATAAGCCCGATAGGCTTCCTCGGCCAGCATTGCATCGAGGAAGCGGCCGCCATGCTCGAGCGCGCTTTCGGTCTCGAACAGCGGGGAAATATCGACCTTGTCGTCGATGCCCAGCATCTTGGCGAAATAGAGCGCGGCGAGCACCGTCGTCGGCTGTTCGGCCTCGGCAACCAGCATGCGGATCGGTGCGTCGGCATCGATGTGGCGCAGGATTTGCGCCATGGCCAGGAACTGGCGCATCGCGCTGCTGTTCTCGATCGCCAGGGCGGCGAAGTTGGACTTGAGCGGCTTAACTTCCGCGATCAGCTCGCGCATGCGGACCAGCGCGGCCTGGCTGGCGAGGTTGAGCTTGCCCTCTGGGTCGATGCGCCGGCGGATCGCGTTCTGCAGCTGCGAGCTGTTCACCCGGAAATGGATCCAGCCCATGCCGAGCCCGTCGGTCCGCATCGCCGCGGCGGCAACGAGCATGACCTGCGCCGTATCCTGATCGGCGGTCTTCGCCTCGGCATCGAGTTCGGAGATGATGGCGCTGAGGCTGGTGAGCCGATCCGGGTGATCGACGGTCAACTGGTTTGCCGCTTCGGAAAGCTGCGCTGGATCGGTAAGCTCCTCGGCGAAGAGTTCGGCCATGACCTCGGCATGACGGGCGGCTCGTGAAAGGCGATCGGCGATGTCGGGCGCGACTTTGGCCAGGCTTTCGGCGTAGCTGGTGAGCCGCCGCCCCTTCTCGACCAGGCGGAAGCGGAGCGAGGTCTGCCAGCCGATGTCGGTGCGGCCGTCCATGTCGTAGCCGACCCAGGTGGCGAGGCGGAAGGGCATCGGCTGCAGGTTTTTCCAGCGCTTGGGCCAGGCCTTGCGCGCGGTTTCGAACAGCAGCGCGTTGATTCGGTCACGCGCGGCCTGCCCCCGCGTCAAGGCGGCCATCGCGACTTCATGCTCATATTCGAGCGTGATCGTGTCGCGAGCGTGCGGGGCGGCGCAAACCGTCTGTTCGCTGATGTCACCGGCCGAAACGGCGCTCGTGACCGCTTGCGATTGGGCCTGCGACAAGAGGAAGGTCGGATGGGCGGTGAAGACGATGTGCGTTAGCGGCCGCTGCCAGCGAGCGGCGAAAGCGGCGAAATCGTCCTCATTGGCAAGCGCGCGCAGCTTGCTTTCGTTTTCCGCGGGCACGACCGGCGCGACCAGTCGGCTGATCCGCGCGGCGCGAGCGCGCAGGCCTTCGCATTCCAGCTCGGCGACCAGGGCCTCAATCTCGTCGAGCGACATCTCGCCGCTCTCGATCTTGCGCGACAGTTCCAGGCCGAGCTGGAAGACCGGATTGAACAGCGGCGTTTCTGCGGTGTCCGCGTGCAGTTCCTCCAGCCGCCGATCGAGGTCGTTGACGCCGGTCATCGGGCGAGAGCCTTGGCTGCGCGGGCGGCCGTCTCGATCGTTGCGGGATCGGGCTGCCCCTTGGGAACGAGCCAGCTGCCGCCGACGCAGAGCACGGCCTCGATCGCCAGCCATTCGGCTGCGCTTGTCTGGTTGATGCCGCCGGTCGGGCAGAAGCGGGCCTGACCGAACGGCCCGGCGATCGCCTTCAGCGCGGTTATGCCGCCCGATGCTTCGGCCGGAAAGAACTTGAAGCGTGTGAGGCCGAGGTCCAGGCCCAGCATGATGTCGCTGGCGTTGGCTGTGCCAGGCAGGAAGGGCACTTTCGCCTTGTCGGCCGCCTTGGCCAGCTTCTTGGTGATGCCGGGAGAGACGATGAATTCGGCGCCCGCGTCGAGCGAGCGTTCGAGGTCATCGGGATTGAGCACCGTGCCTGCGCCAACCACCGCGCCTTTCACTGCCTTCATCGCGCGGATGACGTCGAGCGCGGCAGGGGTGCGCAGTGTCACTTCCAGCACGGGAAGCCCACCGGCGACCAGGGCTTGGGCGACCGGCACAGCGTGGCTTGCATCCTCCACCACCAGCACGGGGATCACCGGGGCCATCCGCATGATCTTCTCGATATTGCTCATGACAGGTTGTGCTCCTTGGCGAAGGCGGCCGCGGCGCCGAACAGGCCCGGCTGTGGATGAGTGATGAGCTTGACCGGCAGCGCGCCGATGATCTCGGAAAAACGGCCCTTGTCGCGAAACAGTTCGCCGAAGCGCGAGCCGGGCAGTGTTTCCTTGAGGCGCAGTCCCAGCCCGCCGGCGATGACCACGCCGCCGGCGCCGTGCGCCAATGCCAGGTCTCCCGCCACCGCGCCCAGCTGTTCGCAGAAGTGCGCGACGGCGGCGGCGGCAAGCGCGTCCTCGCCGGAAATGCCGAGCTGCCAGATCGTCTTGTCGTCCAGCGGCGGAGCTTCCTGGCCCTGCAGTTCGGCAAGGACGGCGCGGATGTCGACGATTGCGGGCCCCGATACGATGCGTTCCGCCGAAACGCGGCGGTAGCGGGGGCGCAGGCGGGCCATCAGCGTATCGTCCACCGTATCGAGCGGCGCGAAGGAGAAATGCCCGCCCTCGGTCGCCTGCACACGGTAGCCGCTGCGGTCGTCGCGCCAGACATAGGCCACGCCCAGCCCGGTGCCGGGACCGAGGATGCTCAACGTGCCTTCGCTCGGCAGCGGGACGTCGGGGCCGGCGATATGGAAGAAGAACTCTTCCCCCAGTCGGGCCACCGCGTGGCCGACGGCGCCGAAGTCGTTGACGATGGTGAAGGCGTCGAGGCCACAATCGTCGGCAAGGGCGTTGCGCGAGATGACCCAGGGATTGTTGACGAGGCGGATTTCCTCGCCCGAAACCGGTGCCGCGATGGAAAACGCGGCGGCGCGCGGCATGTTGCCATTCCGCCGGCGCGCATATTCGGACCAGGCGCTGGTGAAATTCGGGTGATCCTTGGTCCGGAGCGTCACCTCTTCGTCCAATGCGATGGAGCCGTCTGCCGCGATGGTTGCGAGGGCGAAGCGCGCATGCGTACCGCCGATGTCGACCGTCACCAGTTCCATCAGGCTACCCCTCGCTCGACACGAATGGACAGAATGGGAAAATCACAGCCCAGCCTCCTCCAGCATGGCCGAGCCGCCCTGCTCGGCGCCCCCGGCGAAGTGGCGGAACATGGCGAAGAGCTCGCGCCCCATGCCCGAGAGGCTTTCGCTTGGGCTGGCGGGCTCGCGGTCGGCAAGGTCGGTCAGCACGTCGAGCGAACCCTTTTCGGCGCAGAGCCGTATGACATCGCCGTCGCGCAGGAAGGCCAGCGGTCCGCCTCCCAACGCTTCCGGCGTGATGTGGATCGCCGCCGGCACTTTGCCCGAGGCGCCCGACATGCGCCCGTCGGTGACGAGGGCGACGCGGTGGCCGCGATCCTGCAGCACGCCGAGCGGCGGCGTCAGCTTGTGCAGTTCGGGCATGCCGTTGGCGCGCGGGCCCTGGAAGCGCACGACCACGATCACATCGCGATCGAGCTGGCCCGCCTTGAAGGCGTCGATGACCTCCTCCTGCCTTTCGAAGACGCGGGCTGGCGCCTCGATGGTCCAGCGCGAGGGATCGACCGCGCTCGTCTTGAACGTCCCGCGGCCGAGATTGCCTTGCACCAGCCGCATCCCGCCATCGGGCATGTAGGGTGAGGCGATAGGGGCCAGCATGGTGGAATCGCCGCTTTCGGCCGGCGCCGGACGCCATTGCAGAGTATCGCCATCGAGGATGGGTTCCTCGGCATAGGCGGCCATCCCGCCTTCCGAAACCGTGAGAATGTCGGCATGTGCCAGTCCGGCGCCAAGCAGCTCGCGGATGACGAAGCCCATGCCTCCCGCCGCATGGAAATGGTTCACGTCGCCGGCGCCGTTGGGATAGACGCGCGCGATCAGCGGGACCACGGCGGAAAGCGCGTCGAGATCTTCCCAGTCGAGCAGGACGCCGGCCGCGCGCGCCATGGCCGGCAAGTGGATCGCGTGATTGGTCGAGCCGCCCGTCGCCAGCAGCCCGACGCAGGCGTTGACGATGGCTTTCTCGTCCACCACGCGGGCCATCGGGCGATAGTCGTCGCTGCCCCGCCCCATCGCGGCAAGCCGGTGCACCGCGGCGCGGGTCAACGCCTGGCGTAGCGGTGTGTTCGGCGGCACGAAAGCGGCACCGGGGACATGGAGCCCCATCAGCTCCATCATCATCTGGTTGGAATTGGCCGTGCCGTAGAACGTGCAGGTGCCCGGCGAATGATAGCTGGCGCTTTCGCTTGCCAGCAGTTCGGCGCGGCCGACCTTGCCTTCGGCGTAGAGCTGGCGGACCTTCTGCTTTTCCTTGTTGGCGATGCCCGACGGCATGGGGCCCGACGGCACGAACACCGCCGGCAGATGACCGAAGCGCAGCGCGCCTATCATCAGACCAGGCACGATCTTGTCGCAGATGCCGAGCAGGGCCATGCCGTCGAACATCGCGTGGCTGAGCGCGACGGCGGTGGACAGGGCGATCGTGTCGCGGCTGAAGAGCGACAGCTCCATGCTGTCCTGCCCCTGCGTCACGCCGTCGCACATGGCGGGAACGCCGCCGGCGACTTGGGCCGTCGCGCCAGCTTCGCGGGCATAGAGCTTCATCTGCTCGGGATAGCGGCCATAGGGCTGGTGGGCCGAAAGCATGTCGTTGTAAGCGGTGACGATGGCAAGGTTCGGCCCGCGCGATGTGGCGATGCTGTCCTTGTCCTCCAGCGCGGCGGCGAAGCCGTGGGCCAGGTTCGAGCATGAGAGAAACTCGCGCCCGCCGTGCTTGTCGGCCTCGCGATCCATCAGGTCGAGGTAACGGCGCCGGCTTTCCTCCGAGCGGACGACGATCCGCTCGGTGACGCGCGCTATTGCGGGGTTGAGGTTGCTCATCGACCCTTGCTCCTGACCATCATCTTCGCCCGTCTCTCCGCGGCCTCTCCCCGGTCAACGCCCTTCTTTCAGATGGGTGCTCGATCTATTCGTGCCAGGTCACTCCGTCGCGTTCGGCCAGCGCAATGGCGGCTGAAGGCCCCCAGCTCCCCGCGGTGTAGGGCTTGGGAGTGAGTCCGTGTTCTTCCCAGCTTGCCCGGATCGCGTCGATCCAGTCCCATTGCGCTTCCACTTCGTCGCGGCGGACGAACAGGGTCTGTTCGCCTTCGATCAGGTCGAGTAGCAGCCGTTCGTAAGCGATACGCCGCTGCGCGCCGGCGAAGGCATTGGGCATGGCGATGTTGAGCGGCACCGGCCGCAGCCGGACGCCGCCTCGATCCAGTCCCGGCACTTTGGCCATCAGCGACAACGTGATGTTCTCGTCGGGCTGCACGCCGATGACGAGGCGATTCGGCTCCGAGCGCGCGCCTTTGCCGGCGAAGATCGAATGCGGCACGCGGCGGAACTGGACGACGATTTCGGTCACGCGTTCGGGCAGGCGCTTGCCGGTGCGCAGATAGAAAGGCACGCCTTTCCAGCGCCAGTTGTCTATATGGGCCTTGATCGCGACGAACGTTTCGGTGTCCGAAGGCTTGCCCAGTTCCTCGTCGTAACCGGGCACGGCTTTCCCATTGATGGCTCCGGCGCGGTACTGCCCGGTGACGGTCTCTGCGGGGGCGATAAGGCGCAGCGAACGCAGCACTTTCACCTTTTCGTCGCGCACTGCCGTGGCGTCGAAGCTGGCCGGCGGCTCCATCGCCACCAGCGAAAGCAACTGCAGCATGTGGTTCTGCACCATGTCGCGCAGAGCGCCGGCATCGTCATAGAAACCGACGCGGCCTTCAAGACCGACCGTCTCCGCCACGGTGATCTGCACATGGTCGATATGCGCCGCGTTCCACAGCGGCTCGAACAATATGTTGGCGAACCGCAGTGCGAGAAGGTTCTGCACCGTTTCCTTGCCGAGATAGTGGTCGATGCGGAAGGTGCGGTCTTCGGGAAAGGCGCTGGCGACCGCGTCGTTGATCACCCGGCTCGATTCAAGATCGGTGCCCAGCGGCTTTTCCAGGCACATGCGCACGGCCTCTCCAGTCAGGCCGCCGTGCTGCAAGCCGCGGATCGTCGGCTCGAACAGGCTTGGCGCGGTCGACAGGAAGATGGCGAGGCCCTGGTCGGGCGTACCGACCTTGCCCGCCAGCTCGGCGAAGCCTTCGGGCTGCGAGGCGTCGGCCGGCTGGTAGCCCAGACGATTGAGGAACGTCGCGGTGCCGCCGCGCCGCTCGGCCGGCAGGAACTTCTCCAGCGCCTCGCGCGCGAAGTTGCGGAAGGCCTGGTCGTCAAGCTCGGAGCGCGCCGTCCCGATGATCTCTAGCTTGGGGTTGAGCAGCCCGTCGGCATCGAGCGCCGCGAGCGAGGGCAGCAGCATGCGCTTGGCAAGGTCTCCGGTAGCTCCGAACAGGAGCAGGCGGTCCGCGATGAAATCCGTCATGCGAAACCGCAACCGCTGCAATGCATGTCATGTTCCCCTGGCGCGGGCGAAAAAATCCGCGTGGCGACGAAAAGATATCTTGCATTGCAGCATGGCATGGCAAGGGAAGCAAGGGCGGCCGCTCGTCCGGACAGATTGACTGGAAAATGACCAATGCATGACGCAGCTTCCACAGCCGCCGGACTGACACTATGAGGCGCGCCATGGCAGTCGACGGTTCTAACCTGCTCGAACATCTCCAGACGCCGGCCCTTATTGTCTCGAACGGACAGGTCGCTTTTGCAAACTCGGCGGCCAAGGCGCTGCTGGGTGCGCATATCGTTGGGCAGGACGTGCGCATCGCGATCCGCAATCCGGATGCCGTTGCGGTGATCATGGGCGATTCGGGCGGTTCGGCCAAGATCGACGGCCTTTCGGTCGGCGGTAGCGTCTGGCACGTCAGCTGCAATGTGCTGGCGCAGGGAGAGCGGTTGGTCAGCCTGTACGATCAGTCGGTCCAGGTCAGCGTAGCGCGTGCCCACGCCGATTTCGTCGCTAATGCCAGCCACGAACTGCGCACACCGCTAGCCGCCATCCTCGGCTATGTGGAAACGCTGCTGACCCCTAAGGCCGGCGGCGACGAAGCGACGCGCGAGCGCTTCCTCAACGTCATCCGCCACGAAGCCATGCGCATGCAGTCGCTGGTCGAGGATCTCATGTCGCTCTCGCGCATCGAGGCGGTGAAGCACGAGGCGCCGTCCGACACGGTTGATCTCGTCATGCTGGCGCGCGAGACCGCCGGAGAATTCCGCACCGGGGCCAACGTCACCATCTCCGCCAATTGCGAAAGCGCGCCGATCGCCGGCGATCGCGGCCAGATGGCGCAAGTCCTCCGCAACCTGATTGAGAATGCGCTGAAGTACGGCAAGAAAGGCGGCCTGGTGACGGTGACGGTCGAAGCGACCAGCACCGGCTGGGTGCTAATAGCGGTCAAGGACGAGGGCGAGGGAATCGCGCCCGAGCATCTGCCGCGGCTGACCGAGCGTTTCTATCGCGCTGACACCAGCCGCAGCCGTGCGGCGGGCGGCACGGGCCTGGGCTTGTCGATCGTGAAGCATATTGTCGAGCGTCATCGCGGGCGATTTGATATCACCAGCCGCCAGGGTTTCGGCACTACCGCATCGATCATGTTACCCTTGCGTAAGTCATAAGCCTTATTGTCATAGGACTGTCACAAACCCCCAATAGGAGCGCTCCATACGGGGCCAACGGAGGGAACCTGCCATGCGTGCATTGACGACATTTTGCTTCGCCGCGATTTCCACGCTGGCCCTGGCCGCGTGCGGTTCGGGCGGTCCGTCCCAGGGCGCGCGCGACGTTGTCCGTGTCGTCGGTTCTTCGACGCTCTATCCCTTCGCCACGGCGGTTGCCGAGCAGGTCGGCAAGGCTGGCGGCAAGGCGCCGGTCATCGAATCGACCGGCACGGGCGCCGGCATGAAGCTGTTCTGTGCGGGCGTCGGCGCCAGCCATCCGGACGTCGAAGATGCATCGCGCCGGATGAAGGCTTCTGAATTCGAAGATTGCAAGAAGAACGGCGTTGTCGAAGTGGTAGAAATCCAGGTCGGCCTTGACGGTATCGCTTTCGCCGAGGCGAAAGGCGGACCGGGCATGGAGCTGACGCCGACCGACGTCTACAAGGCGCTCGCCGCCAATCCCTTCGGCAAGCCGAACACGGCCAAGACCTGGAAGGACGTCAACTCATCGCTGCCGGCGATTCCGATCCTCGTCTACGGCCCGCCGTCGACTTCGGGCACGCGCGATGCGCTTGCCGAGCTGATCCTGACTGCCGGCTGCGACACAGATGCCGCGACGAAGGCGCTGAAGGACTCGAACGAGGACCAGCACAAGAAGGTTTGCACCCAGATCCGCGAAGACGGCGCCTATGTCGACGCGGGCGAGAACGACAACCTGATCGTCCAGAAGATCTCGCAGAATCCCAAGGCTATCGGCGTGTTCGGCTATTCCTTCCTAGAAGAGAACGCGGACACGCTGAAAGGGATCAGCATGTCGGGCGTCCAGCCGACCTATCAGTCGATCTCGGACTTCAGCTATCCCGGTGCCCGCCCGCTCTACATCTACGTGAAAAAGGCGCACCTGAATGCCATCAAGGGACTGGGCGACTATGTCACCGAATGGACCAAGGCCTGGGGACCGGACGGCTATCTCAAGCAGAAGGGCATGGTCATCTCTCCTGACGACGTGCGAGCCAAGAGTGCCGATATCGCCAAGAACATGACCGTTCTGGACCCCTCGCAACTCAAGTGAGGCGCGCGGGGGCCAGGGGCAGCGCATGATTTCATTGATTGTCTTAGTAGCGATACTGGGTCTGGGCCTCGCGGGCTGGTTTTCCGCCCGCGGCCGCGCCCGACTGCTCTATAGCGGTCGCGGCTCGCTGCATTCGATGCCGAACTACCACGGCTGGCATGTGGCGCTGTGGATCATCGTGCCGGCATTGCTCGCCTGGGTGGCATGGTCGGCGATCTCTCCGGAGCTGGTGCAGTCCGCCGTGATGACCGATCCGGCGGCGGCGAAGCTGCCGGAAATGGACATGGAGCGACACGCCATCCTGGCTGAGGCGCGGACGCTCGCTTCTTCGCCCGGCGCCGTCGCCTTCAATCCGTTGGCTCAGGAACTTGCCGGGCCTTACTATGCCGCCGAGACGCGCTTCGGGGTGATCGGTGCGGTGCTGGTCGCGATCTTCGCCTTCGTCGGCGGCGCTTACGGCTTCACGCGAGTACGCGCCGGCTTTCCCGCGCGCACCTGGGTCGAACGCGGTGTGATGCTGGCGCTGCTGGTGGCCTCGCTGATGGCCATCCTGACGACCTTCGGCATCATTATCTCGCTGCTCTACGAGACGGGCGTGTTCTTCACCCATGTCTCGCCGATCGATTTCCTTACCGGTACGCATTGGGCGCCGGGCAATGCCATCGCCGGTCCCGATATCGGCGAATCCTTCGGCGCGGTGCCGCTGTTCTGGGGCACGCTTTTCATTGGCGCCATCATCGCCATGATCGTGGCCATCCCGCTCGGGCTGATGAGCGCGATCTACCTCACGCAATATGCCAATGCGAAGCTGCGCAAGCTGCTAAAGCCGGTGCTGGAGATCCTCGCCGGCATTCCGACGGTGGTCTATGGCTATTTCGCCGCGTTGACCGTCGCGCCGATGGTGCGGGATTTCGCCGCGATGCTCGGCAAGGAAAATCCTTCGACCGAAAGCGCGCTGGCGGCCGGGCTGGTGATGGGCGTGATGATCATCCCCTTCGTCTCCTCGATGGCCGACGACAGCATCGCGGCGGTGCCGCAGGCCATGCGCGACGGCTCGCTGGCCATGGGCGCGACGCAGTCCGAAACCATCAAGAAAGTGCTAGTGCCGGCGGCGCTGCCGGGTATCGTCGCCGGCGTGATGCTGGCGATCAGCCGCGCCATCGGCGAAACCATGATCGTGGTCATGGCCGCGGGCGCCACCGCGCGCCTTTCGGCCGATCCTTTCGACAGCATGACGACGGTTACTTACCAGATTGTCCAGCTGCTGACGGGCGATCAGGAATTCAACAGTCCCAAGACGCTGTCCGCCTTTGCATTGGGTCTGGTGCTTTTCATCGTCACGCTCATTCTCAACATCGTCGCCCTGCGCGTCGTCAAACGTTTCCGCGAAGCCTATGAATAAAAGCTTGCAATCATCGGCGATGGAAAAGCGCTTGGCTAAGCGGCATGCCGCCGAACGGCGGTTCCGTGCATTCGGCCTGGCCGCGATCGTGGTGTCGCTTTTGTTCCTGGCGCTCCTTCTGGCCATCATGCTGAAGAACGGCCTGGGCGGGCTCGACTGGACCTTCCTCAGCGGTTCGGATGCTACCACTGCGTCCGAGGCCGGCGTCTGGGGCGCGGTGAAAGGCTCGCTGCTGACCATGCTGGTCACGCTTGCCCTCTCGTTCCCGATGGGCGTGCTGGCGGCTCTCTATCTTGAGGAATTCGCCCCCAAGAACAAATGGATCGATTGGGTGGAGGTTTCGATCAACAACCTCGCCGCCGTTCCTTCGATCATTTTCGGCCTGCTGGGCCTGGCGGTCTTCATCAACGTCATGCACCTGCCGCGCTCCTCGCCGCTGGTCGGCGGCATGACGCTGGCATTGATGACCATGCCGGTGATCGTCATTTCGGGCCGCAACGCGATCAAGGCGGTGCCGCCCTCGATCCGCGATGCGGCGCTGGCAATCGGCGCAAGCCCGGTGCAGACTGTGTTCCACCACGTCCTGCCGCTGGCGCTGCCGGGCATCCTGACCGGCACGATCATCGGCATGGCCCGCGCGCT
>Ga0164243_10014158_pt1 | contig 11129 bp, 8 predicted proteins | sample OricompcompostOP_FD_108781 | JGI IMG/M metagenome (GOLD analysis project Ga0164243, IMG submission 108781) | Organic Plus compost microbial communities from Emeryville, California, USA - Original compost - Organic plus compost (OP) | ecosystem: Engineered > Solid waste > Mixed feedstock >... | reverse complement strand
GACACGCGCATCGGCGGCGCGCTCGCAGACGCGCTCGGGTCGAATGCCGTCGTGAAAGCGTTCGGCGCGGAATCGCGCGAAGACGCACGGCTCGCGCGCGTCTTCGACAAATGGCGCAGGCGCACGCGGCGCACCTGGATGCTGCACACCTACAGCGGCGTCGGTCAGCTCGTACTGTTATGGATCGTTCGCACCGCGATCACGGCCACGGCGCTCTGGCTTTGGTGGCACGGCCGTGCGACGCCCGGCGAGGTCACGTATGTGCTGACGTCGTATTTCGTCGTGCATGGGTACCTGCGCGACATCGGTCAGCACATTCATCAGTTGCAGCGCTCGGTCAACGAGATGGAAGAGATGGTGCGGCTCTACGATGAGCCGTTCGGCGTCGCGGACGCGCCGGAGGCGAAGCCGCTGCGCGTGACGGCCGGCGAGGTGCGCTTCGAGGACGTGACGTTCTGTTATGCCGGACAGGACGTGCCGCTGTATCGCAACTTGAATGTACGGATCGCGCCGGGACAGCGGGTCGGGCTGGTCGGACATTCCGGATCGGGCAAGACGACCTTCGTCAAACTGATTCAGCGGCTCTACGACGTGAACGCCGGCCGCGTCACGATCGACGGCCAGGACGTGGCGCATACGACGCAGGCCTCGCTTCGCTCGCAGATCGCGATCGTGCAGCAGGAGCCGATTCTGTTTCATCGCAGTCTCGCGGAGAACATCGCGTATGCGCGCCCTGACGCGAGCATGGCGGAGATCGAGCGTGCGGCGCGGCTTGCGAATGCGCATGAGTTCATCACGCGCTTGCCGCGCGGCTACCGGACGCTCGTCGGCGAGCGCGGCGTCAAGCTGTCGGGCGGCGAACGCCAGCGTGTCGCGCTTGCGCGCGCCTTTCTTGCGGATGCGCCGATTCTGATTCTGGATGAGGCGACTTCGAGCCTCGACTCGGAATCCGAAGCGCTGATTCAGGAAGCGATGGATCGACTGATGGCGGGTCGAACGGCCATCGTGATTGCGCATCGACTCTCGACGGTGCGCACGATGGATCGGATTCTCGTGTTCTCGCACGGCGCAATCGTCGAGGACGGCGATCACGACACGCTGCTGCGGCGGCCGCACGGGCACTATCGCCGCTTGTTCGACCGCCAATCGGGCGCGTTCCTCGACGCCGAGGAGCTCATCGCCTGAGGCAAGCACGCACTCGGTCGTCCCGACGCAAGTCGGGACCGCCGTTGGCACAGTGCCGAATGAGATCCCGACTTGCGTCGGGATGACGAAGCAGGGACTTGCGTCGCGATGAAGAAGCAGCAACTTGCGTCGGGATGACGAAGAAGGTCGGGATGACCAACCAGATCCCGATGACAGGAGCAGCGATTACGGCTGCGGCGGTGTCACCACCGTCGCAGCCGTCGTCTCGGCCGGCGTCTCAACGCCGACTACACCGGGACACCCGCGCGTCCTGTCACTGGCGGCTCACGCTCGCCTTCGAGCACCGCTCTGTATACGAAACCCGCGATCGCCGCGCCGACGATCGGTGCAAGCCAGAACAGCCACAGCTGCTGCAGCGCCCAATCGCCCACGAACAGCGCCGGCCCGGTGCTGCGCGCCGGATTCACGGAGGTGTTCGTCACGGGAATGCTGATCAAGTGAATCAGCGTCAGCGCGAGGCCGATCGCAAGGCCCGCGAAGCCAACGGGCGCGCGCTTGTGCGTCGCGCCGAGGATCACGATCAGGAACATGAACGTCATGACGAGCTCGCTGATGAGGCCGGCGCGCAGCGAATAGCCGCCGGGCGAATGCTCGCCATAGCCGTTCGAGGCCAACCCAGCGGCAAGGCTGAAGCCTGGCTTGCCGCTCGCGATCAAATACAAGACGCCCGCCGCCACGATCGCGCCGATCACCTGCGCGATGATGTACGGCAGCAGATGCGCGGCCGGAAAGCGTCCGCCCGCCCATAACCCGACCGAAACCGCGGGATTGAAATGACCGCCCGAGATGGGCCCGAGCGCGTACGCTCCGGTGAGCACCGTCAAGCCGAACGCGAGCGATACGCCGAGCAATCCGATGCCGACTTCTGGGAACGCTGCCGCGAGCACTGCACTGCCGCAGCCTCCGAGCACGAGCCAGAATGTCCCCAGAAATTCCGCTGCCATCTTCTGAACCATGGTTCCTCGCTTGTTGCCTTGTTGTTGTAACCACTCGAGTGGTTCGGAAGGATGGGCCGCGCACGCCGCGGCGTCATTGTGGGAAGACGCAACTGCGCTCAGGGATTGCCCAGAGAGCGATGCGTTTACTTGCGTCGCATCAAACTCGTGAGGCCTGAGGGCTGCTGCGGCGCGAACGATTCGTGGTGAAACCTTCGATGCACCCTGGTGCGTCGCAAGCGCGTGAAGCTACGCAATCGGATGTTGAGCGGCGTCGGCATCGTGCGTCGAGGTGCTCTAGAGTCCGTCACTTGCGCTGCGCGCCGTTCTCCTGCACGTCTTGCGCGAGAGTGGCGTCAGAAGCGATAGCCGAAGGTGACGGAATCACTGCGCGGCGCGCCGTAGTAGCGGATCTGATACAGGCCGGTGCCAGGCATTCAAGAGCATGAAAAAAGAGACGCAACTGCGGATCGTGGTGATCATCGCCGGATGCTGGATCATTCTCGTGCCTCCCATCTGGGCAATGAATCTCTCGTTGCAGTTTGGGTTTGAGTACTTTGAGCTCCTTGCCTTCCATATTCCGGAGTTGCTGGTTGCGGTACCGTGCCTCATTCTTCTTCCCGGCGCTTGGGCTCGGAAAGGCTGGTCCGTTGGAGGGCTGGTGCTCGCTGCAGTGCTGCTGCCGATCATCGAGTACGTCGCTGGTAGCCCTACGTCCGGCACTTGGTTCATCTCGTCGGTACTCATGCTATTAGTTGCCGCAGCAACTTGGTCACAGCGGCGGGCAACTGCCTGATAACACCATCAACGCGGACAGCCGGTTATGGTGGGTGATGCTTTTCTCGTCCGTGATGTTGATGAGAATCCCGCGCAGTAGAACTGCGAGGTCACAACCCTCGCCCTGACCGCCTTACCAGGCGAGACTTCGTCTAAGGGCTATTGCTCGCGCATATATATGTATATGTGTCGAGCTTCGATGGGTGTCCAATGAGACTCATCCCCAATGAGACTCATCCTCGATGGGTGTCCAACGAGACTCATCTGTCGAGCTTCGATGGGTGTCCAATGAGACTCATGGCTGTCCACGCCGGACGCGGCGCAAGCCGGCATCGAGGACGACACGCGCCTCGCCCAGCCCGAACGCACGCGCCGCCGCAAAGTAGAAGAGGCCGAACACCCCCCCGACCAGCAGCGCCTTCAGGAGCGGATACATCTCCCCTGCCAGGACACTGGCGCCATACCCGATCCCTGCCGCGATCAGGGCCGCGGCGAACATGCGAGCGTATTGCCCGAATCCCACCTCGACTCGACCGAGCTGCCGGTGCAGCCGCGCACGCAACAGCGCCCACTCGAGCCAGGCCCCGATCGATGCGCCCATCGCCAGTCCCACCGGCCCAAGCGGAACCCCGTCGATCGTGAGCCAGGACAGCATTCCCGCCGGAACGGTGAAGGAGCGCACGCTCACCGATTCGAACTGCAACATCAGCGCCGCACCCGCGACTGCCGAGACGATGACGCGCAGCGTCGCGACACGGGCCGGCGTCTTCGTATCGCGCAAGGCAAAAAACGCGGATTGATAGATCCGGGTCGTCGTGGAAGCGAGCAGGCCGACGCTGTACCCCGCCAGCGTGAGCCATACGACGGCGACGTTCGCCTCGCTGAACTCGCCGGCCCGATACAAGCCGGCGACGAGCACGTTGCCGAGCAACACGAACGCAACGAAGCTCGGAATGACATAGAACGCGACCCGCCGGATCGCCGCGATCGTGCGCTCCTTGAGCACCTCCGCTGCGGCCGCGCGTTCGCGCGCAAGCTCCGGCAGCTCGGCCGCGGCGACGCTCATGCCGAAAAGGCTGATCGGCAGCACGTATAGCGTCTGGGCATACCGCAAGTGCGCGACCGCCCCAATCGCCAAGAGGCTCGCGAGCACCATGTCGACGTACGAGCTCAGTTGCACGACGCCGCGCCCCATGATCGCGGGCGCCGCATTGCGCAGCACTTCCCGAAATGCCTCCTGGCCGCGGCCCAGATTGAGGCGCACTTCGCGATCGAGCCGCAACACCCAGGGAAGCTGGATCGCGAACTGCAAGAAACCGCCGATCAGCGCCCCCCAGCCGACCGCCATCAACAAGGCATCGAGGTCGTGCCCGGAGCCGAATGCGATCAGCGCAATGACGATCGCTACGTTCCAGAGCACCGGCGCGAAATAGGGAATGAAGAACTTGCGATGGCTGTTCAGGATACCGAGCGCCCATGCGGACAACACGAGCAGGCCGGTCATCGGAAACAGGATCCGCACGAGCTGGATCATGAGCGCCCGCCGCTCGCCCTCGAAGCCGGGCGTGAAGACGGCGACCAGCACGGGCGCAAGCGCCACACCGATGAGCGAAATTGCCCCCGCAACACCGAGCAGCAGCGCAAACATCGCCCCCGCCAGCCTGCCCGCCTCCTTCGTGCGCCCCTGCCCCAGAAGCTCCGAATAGACCGGAATGAACGATGCGCTCAGCGTTCCTTCCCCGAGCAGATTCTGCAAAACGTTCGGCATCCGCAGGCCGGCCGCGAAGACGTCCGCATGCAGGCTCGCGCCGAAATACGTCGCGACGAAGCGTTCGCGAATCAATCCGACGATGCGGCTCAGGAAAATACCGGCGGCGACGAGCGCAGCGGCGGCGAAGCTTCGATGTGCGGACGGCGCGACCTGTTGCCGCTTGGAGTCATCGGTCATTATTCGAATGGGGCGTGATGGCAAGGCACGAATTGTGCCTGCTTCGCCGCAAGAAATGGCGTGTCGCCGGCCGCCGTCAGACCTGCAGCTTCAACTTGTGGGTGGACTTGATTTCCTCCATGACGAAATACGTGTGCGTCTGCTGGACGCCGCATTCCTTGGTCATGCAGTCGCCGAGGAATTTCCGGAACATCTTCATGTCGCGCACCCGAACCTTCACGAGATAGTCGAACCCGCCGCCGACCATCTGGCATTCGATCACTTCGTCGAAACGGTGCATCGCCTGGCTGAAGCGATCGAACACGTCGGGCGTCGTCCGATCGAGGTTCACGGTGACGAATGCCTGCAGCGACAGGCCGAGGCGGTCGGGGTCGAGCTGCGCGAAGTACCCTCGGATGAAGCCCGCCGTCTCGAGTCGGCGCACGCGCGCAAGACACGGCGTCACCGATAAATTCACCTGGCGCGCGATGTCCGTGACCGCCATGCGCCCGTCCTCCTGCAGGATCTTGAGGATCCGCCGGTCGATGCGATCGAGCGTATCGATGCTGGCAAGGTTTTCTGCCGGACTACCCTGATCGCGCGGGCGCGCGGAAGGTTTTGCTGCCATATGACCCAACTATGTGAAAGTTTGCTGTGTGACGTTCCGCATCATACCGGCACCTCCGATGCCTTGCGATCCACGCGGCGATGTCCACCCAATGTGCCCCCAAACTTGCTGCCGTTGCCATCCCAACAGGGCATCTGCTGCATTCCGCAGCCTCCGAACACGCAGCTCAGACACTGCTCCTCTCGCAAGCACGCCGCCTGCGGCTCGGCCGCCAGGTCGGCGCCGAAGCACACGCATGGACCGCCTCCGCCCGCGCCACGGGCACGCTGTCCCTGTGCGAAGCCATTCTCGAGGCCTTCGGCCTCGGCACCCCCGAAGGCAAGGCTTTCATGCGTCTCGCCGAGGCGCTGCTGCGCACGCGGGATCGCGCCACCGCCTGGAAGCTTCTGTGCGAGAACCTTCGCTCCGCCCATTGGGAAGCGCCCCTCACCGCGCATCGCGGCGCTCGGGCACTCGCGGCGGTACTGCAATGGATGTCGCGCGCGGTCCTCTCGCATGAGGCGCGGCTCGCCCCGCTCTCGACGCTTTTCGTAGCAGCCGCCCGCTTCGGTGTCGCGCTCGCGGCGAAGCAGTTCATCGTCGCCGATAACATTTCGCAAGCCTTGCGACGAATGCGGCGTGACCCTGCCCTGCGGCTCTGCTCGATCGACTGCCTCGGCGAAAGCGCGCGCACGGAGGCACAAGCGCAAAGATACTTTCGCGCCTATGAACATGTGATCGAGGTGCTGGCCCGCGAGCCCGCGGCACCGCTGCACTTGCGCCACGGAATTTCGATCAAGCTCTCGGCGCTCGAGCCCAGGTTCGGTCCCCGCTATCGCGGCACCTATCACGCGCGGCTGATTCCGCAGGTCCTGCATCTGGCACAACGCGCAGCTGCGGCCGGTATCGGACTGACGATCGATGCGGAGGAACAGGACCGTCTCGAATCGACGCTGGACGTCATGGCTGCGCTCATCGACGACCCGACGACGCGCAGCTGGGCAGGCCTTGGTCTGGCCGTGCAGGCGTACGGGTTGCGCGCGCCGCACGTAATCACCTGGCTTGCCGACCGGGCGCGCGCGCGTGAGCGCCGAATGACCGTGCGCCTCGTCAAAGGCGCGTACTGGGACAGCGAGATCAAGCGTGCGCAAGAGCGCGGCCTGGATGCATTCCCGGTGTTCACCGAGAAATGCGCCACTGACGTGAGCTATCTGGTCTGCGCGCATCGTCTCTTCGAGCAGCAGAACGTCATCTTCCCGCAATTCGCCACTCACAACGCGATGACCGTCGCGGCGGTGCGCGCCATCGCGCCGCCCGGCGCTGCGTATGAATTCCAGCGCCTGCACGGCATGGGCGAGCAGCTCTATCGAACCGCAAGCCAGAGCGCGGGCTTTCCGCCCGTCCGCGCCTATGCGCCGGTCGGATCTCGCGAAGACCTGCTCGCCTATTTGATCCGTCGACTGCTCGAGAACGGCGCGAACTCGTCCTTCGTGCGCCACTTTCTCGATCCGTCCATGCCGATCGCGACACTGCTCGAGAATCCGATCGATGTCCTGAGCGAACGATTACAAAGGCGCGACGCAAATCGTTGCCACATCGCGCATAGCTGAGGAGCAACTGCCGTGAGCCTACATACAACACGTTCTCCCTCGCCTTTGCTGCCCACACACCTCTTCAGCCCCGAACGCCAGAACTCCAGAGGCGTGGACCTCTCCGATCCCGAGGCCGCACACGCCATCGCGGAGCAGCTCGCCTTGCGCCGCGACGACTATTACGAAGCCGCACCGATCGTAGGCAAAGCCGTGCGTTCGAGCGGCAACGGGAAACTCCGCCAGATACGCTCGCCCGCAAACACAGCGGATGTCGTCGGCGCCGTGCGGGATGCGAGCGCCGAAGAGATCCATGGCGCGTTCGATGTCGCCGCCCGCGCGTTCCCCGCATGGTCCGCGCTGAAGGTCGACGCCAGAACCGAAGCGCTCGAGTGTGCCGCGGCATTGCTCGAATCGAACGCCGATCCGTTCCTCGCACTGCTCGTGCGCGAGGCAGGCAAGACGATTCCCGATGCGCTCGCTGAAATTCGCGAGGCGATCGATTTCTGTCGCTATTACGCCGCGCGCGCCAACGAGCTGATGATGGTCCCCACCACGCTACCCGGACCGACCGGCGAGCTCAACGTGCTCTCGCTCCACGGCCGCGGCGTGTTCGCGTGCATCAGCCCCTGGAATTTCCCCTTGGCAATTTTCGCGGGCCAGATCACGGCCGCGCTCGCAGCGGGCAACACGGTCGTCGCGAAGCCAGCGCCGGAGACGCCGCTCATCGCCCATGCGTTCGTGCAGCTTCTGCATGAGGCGGGCATTCCGCGCAATGTGTTGCAGCTCACTCCGGCCGGCGGCGCTGACTTTGCGAAAGTCGCGTTCGTCCATCCGGATCTGGCCGGGGTCGCTTTCACCGGCTCGACGGCAACGGCACGCAGCATCAACCGATCACTAGCGACGCGAAATGGCTCGATCGTCCCGCTGATCGCCGAAACGGGCGGCATCAACGCCATGATCGTCGATTCCACGGCGCTGCCCGAACAGGTCGTCGACGACGTCATCGCCTCGGCCTTCACCAGCGCCGGCCAGCGCTGTTCCGCGCTGCGTGTGCTCTATCTGCAGGAAGAAACCGCTGACCGCACGCTCGAGCTGCTCATCGGTGCAATGCGTCTGCTCAAGATCGGCGACCCTGCCGATCTCGATACCGATGTCGGTCCGGTGATTTCCGCACGCGCCGCCGAAATGCTCGAGCTGCACGCAATCCGCATGCAGCGCGATGCCAAGCTGCTGCATCTCTGCCCGCTCGATGAGGCGACTTCGAAAGGGTATTTCGTTGCACCGCGATTGTTCGAGCTGAATGCGTTCGATCAGCTGGACGTCGAGGCCTTCGGACCGCTCCTGCACGTCGCGCGCTATCGCGCGAACGAGCTCGCCCAGGTGCTTCACGCGATTCGCGCGACCGGCTACGGCCTGACGCTCGGCGTTCACAGCCGGCGCAAGGACTTCAGCGACGACGTGTTCCGCAATACGAACGTCGGCAACACTTATGTGAATCGCAACATGATCGGCGCGGTCGTCGGCGTTCAGCCTTTCGGCGGCACGGGTCTTTCGGGTACTGGGCCGAAGGCCGGCGGCCCGCACTACCTGTTCCGCTTCCTGACCGAACGGACGCTTACGATCAACACGGCCGCGATTGGCGGCGATGTCGAGCTGGTGTCATGAACGATTCCTGATCCCCTGATCGGTGCGGCGATTGATTTTCGTTTACGCGCGGCTCCTCGAACCCCGTTGACCTGCGATAACCGCAACGTCGCAGGTCTTTTTTTTGGAACCTCAAACCGGTTTATGTTCCAAACGGTGGTCGGGACGACGAGATTCGAACTCGCGACCTCCTGCTTCCGAGCCAGGCGCGCTGCCAGACTGCGCTACGTCCCGATGCGTTTTCCGCTCTGATGGTCCGCCTGCGGGCTCGCATTGAGCGCGGACAAACGCGGCAACATCAACCGTAAAAGTCCGGCCACGAATCTCTTCGTTCGTGACAGCGCCGCCAAAGGCTGCAGATACTGGCGACTCGCGGCACACGAATCCAAAAACCGCGACAGATGACCTTCGAGTGACAGAGCCAGGGATGCTTGAATGCGCAGCGCGTTGAGACGATGTGCACTCGCGATCGTTGTGTTGCCCCACACCGCAATTGAGATTGTCCGGATTTTCCGGCAGGAACCAGTCAACGGAAACAGGGATATCCTGCTCCCAAACAATGCGAATTCGCACGAATTCAAATGAAGGCGACACTCCCACAACGCGCCTGGACCATCGGCATCCACTATCGACGTGAGCTGCACAGGTATCTGCTGCGGCGACTGCGTCGACCTCAGGATCTGGATGATCTGAAACAGGAGGTGTACATGCGCTTGCTGCGCATGGACAAGATGGAGTGCATACGTGAGCCGCTGGCCTATCTCTACACGATCGCTGCAAACGTCGTCGCTGATTTCACCTTGTCAGAACGACGACGCTACGGTCACGTCACGCCCGACAGCGATGCCGTCGAGCATTGGGCCGACGATCCCTCCCAGGCATTGCCTGACGATATCGCGGAGCGCACGAGCCTCGAGCGGCAGCTCGAAAAAGCGCTCGATCAGCTGCCGCCGCTGCAGGCGGCGGCGTTAGTGCTGCACTATCAGGAAGGGATGTCCTGCGACGAAATCGCCAAGAAGCTCGGACTGAGTCCGAAGAGCGTTGACAAATACCTCACACGCGCAAAGGCACGCATGCGGATTCTCCTGTGGAACGATAGGAGTTGAGCATGAGCCCTCGCCATACTGGCCTCGACGAAGAGGCCTTGACGTCCGAACGAGCGTTCGAGTGGCTGCACTTGCTCGACAAAGCCAGTGCTCGCGATCTGCAGGCGTTTCACAAATGGCTCGAGCGCTCACCCCAGAACGGCGGTGAAGTATTGATGGCGACGAGCACCGAGCTCGTCCTGCGCCAATTGCTTCGCGGCAAAAAAATCGATGTCGACCGACTTCTCGCGACGTCTGCAAACGTATTGACCGTCGATGATCAGCGGCTGCCGCCGGAACAGCGCCCACGGCGCAAGCGCCTGCGCCTGTTCGCGGTGGCTGGCTTTGTCTTTGCTTCTGCAACGGCAGTCCTCCTGATCACGGTCATGCTCGTACGCGGCTCGGCCTATCCGCATGAGTACACGACGTCCGTGGGCGAGCAGCGCACCGTCGAGCTGCCGGATGGCTCGGCGATTTCGATCAACGCATTGTCCAGTGTCCGCGTGATCTACTCCGATGCCACCCGCGACGCCTACTTGCGCAGCGGACAAGCGATGTTCAGCGTCGCGAAAGATTTCTCCCGGCCCTTTCGGGTGCACGTATCGAGCGGAGCAGATGTACGCACGAGCACGGGCAACGGGACGTTGATTCAAGCGATCGGCACCAAGTTCGATGTTCGACGCCGTTCCGATCGCATCAACGTGGCTGTCGTGGAAGGCGCAGTGCAGGTCGGCGCGGACTCCCAGGTTGCAGGAGCTCCTCATCGTGCGCCTGCGCGAGTTGCCGCAGGACAAGCAGTCAGCATCAAAGACAGCGGATGCATTACGTCGCCTCGCCCAGTGAATCCGTCTGACGTCCTTGCATGGCAGCAACGGCGGCTCGTGTTTGCTGACAATACGTTGGAGGAGATCACGGAAGAGTTTCGTCGTTACAACAGAACGCCCCGGATCCGGATCGAAAACGATGCGCTGCGCAGCCAGCGCTTCAGCGGGGTGTTTGACGCTGATCGACCGGAAGCGCTGTTGATGTATTTGATGGCGAATCGCTCGATCACACTGGACCGCAACGGCGACGATGTCGTCGTTCGAATGAAAACTTCCATGGAATGAGGATGCTGCGATAGGATCTTCTGCGATCGCTGCAGAGCCTGCACGTTCGCAGCGCAGGTGCAACGTAGACGCCCTGCAGCAAGCACTCCCCGAAATACGACTTCGCGGCAAAATGCCGCAGCATAGTCTGGACTGTGCTCGCAGGGACCGTCATAGCGTGTAATAGCGAGCACAACTCGCAGAAGTCCACAGGTGCGTCAGCAAAGCTCGATTCGTCAGCAGGCGGTCGTTATGAACATGGACATGG
>Ga0164243_10014155_pt1 | contig 11129 bp, 12 predicted proteins | sample OricompcompostOP_FD_108781 | JGI IMG/M metagenome (GOLD analysis project Ga0164243, IMG submission 108781) | Organic Plus compost microbial communities from Emeryville, California, USA - Original compost - Organic plus compost (OP) | ecosystem: Engineered > Solid waste > Mixed feedstock >... | reverse complement strand
GTTGACCCTGGCCTCCCGGGACGCACTGGAGCTGGCGTCCGGGTGGCGCTGGTGGGAGGCGGACCGCCTGATCCGCTCTGCCGGGGCGCAGTGGAAGGTCGTCGGGGGCGAGCTGGCCCTGGCCGGCGTGGACCTGGACGCCCAGCCGCTCGGCGCGGTGCTGAACACCCTCTACGTGCTGGCCGCGCGGAGCCTGAATGAGCAGCAGCGACAGCAGCTCGACTTCCAGATCAGCGCCCCGCCGCCAGAGCTGGAGGAGGAGGAGCGCGAGGCGCTGGCAGAGGAGATGTTCGAGGCGCTGCTCGCGGATGCCGGCCGGTAGCCCTTTACCTATGCGGTAAGCCGCGCTGAACGTCCTACGCTGCGATCATGGCTGGGAAGGTCGGTGAGGCGTTCGTAGAGATCGTCGCGGACTACAAGCAGTTCGTGACGAAGGCTCAGAAGGAGCTGAACGTCCTGCTGGCGCGGCTCGCCGCGAACGCCGACTTCGACCCGATGACCGAAGCCAGCGGTGACGCGGGCGAGGACGGCGCGCAGGAGTACACCGACCGCTTTGAGCGGGAGATCAACCGCTCCACCAACCGCAACCGGCGACGCCGGACGGGCGAGCGGATCGGTCGAGAGTACAGCCGCGCCATCAACGACGGCATCGACCGGGACCGCGAGCGCCGGGGCAACATCTTCACCCGGATGCTCGGCGGCGACAGCTTCGGCCGCGAGCGGAGCCGGCTGGGCGGGATCATCGGCGGCATCGGCGGCCTGTTCTCGGGGCTGTTCTCCGGGCTCGGCTCGGTGGGGCACGTCGTGGGGACGGCCGTCGGGGCGATCGGCTCCCTGGTGGGCAGCCTGGCCGGCATGGCGGCGATCATCCTCATCGTCGTGCCGGCCGTCTACGTGCTCACGGGTGCGCTGATAAGCCTGAGCGGCATCCTGTTGCTGCTACCCGCCGCCATCACGGCGATCGTCGCCGTGTTCGGCGTGCTGATGATCGCCTTCCAGGGGTTCGGTGACGCCGTTGGGGCGCTCGCCTCCGGCGACATGGACAAGTTCAACGAGGCACTGGAGAAGCTCAGTCCGTCCGCGCGGGCAGTCGCGCGCGACCTCCAGGCGCTCTGGCCGTCGCTCAAGCGGGTCAAGGACGCCGTGCAAGAGGCGTTCTTCAAGCCGCTGGTGGACGACCTGGACCGCTTCGGCAGCAAGGTGCTGCCGGCCGTGACGCCGGGGCTCCAGCGGATCGCCGGCAACCTGGGCGAGCTGGCCTCGACCTTCCTGGAGAAGCTGTCCTCGCCGCGAGGAATCAAGTTCTTCGAGCAGGTGCTCGACTCGGTGGGGCGGATCATCGACCGGATGGGTCCGGGCCTGATGGACCTGATCGAGTCGCTGGGCAACATGCTCATCGCCTCGCTCCCCTTCGCGGAGGACCTGTTCGGGGCCATCGCGGACGGCCTGACCAGCTTCGCGGACTTCATCGACACCAAGGTGGAGGACGGGTCCTTCCAGCAGTTCTTGGAGGACGCGCTGGAAACGGGCGGCGAGTTCGTCGGGGTACTCAAGGAGCTGCTCGGCCTGTTCGGGGCGCTGTTCGAGGACACCGACGAGGGCGGCAAGCGCTTCCTCAAGGACATCCGCGAGGCTCTCGCCGCGCTGACCTTCTTCTTCGAGAGCGAGGACGGCAAGGCTGCCCTCCAGCTCATGATCGATCTCGCCAAGCTGTTCGGCATGGCGCTGATCGGCACCGCGCAGAACGTCGGCACGGTGTACCGGGCGGTCAAGCGGCTGTGGCAGATCGCCAAGGACGCCTGGAACGCGCTGGGCCGGTTGCTGGACCGAGCCGAGCGCGCGGCCAGCCCCGGCATCGCGGCGGGGCTCCGGTGGCTGCACGACCTCCCGTTCTTCGCGGACGGCGGCGTGGTCGCCGCCCCGACGCTCGGCGTGATGGGTGAGGCCGGCCCCGAGGTGGTCGTCCCGCTGACCAACCCGCGCCGCGCCCGAGAGCTGATGGCCGAGACGGGCCTGGTGGACCTGGCCGCCGGCATGGGCGGGGGCGGGGACACCACCGTGATCGTCTACCTTGGCACGCAGCAGATCACCGACATCCTCGACACGAGGGTGGAGAAGGGGCTCCGCCGGCAGGGCCGCCGGCTGGCCCAGGGCGTTCGGGAGGGCTGATGAGCGCGGTCATCAATGCGGTGGCGCTGCCGGCGCTCGGCATAGTGCGGATCACCCTCGACTTCACCGGGGGCCTGACGTGGGGGACGTGGGCCGGCGTGGAGCGGGTTGACGCCGCCACGGGTGAAGCCACGCCGGTCCGCCCGCACACCGACTACGACGGCTGGCTCCAGATGCTCTCCGGCGACCGCGCGGTGCTCTACGACACCGAGGCCCCGCTGGACACGCCGTTCTACTACCGAGCCACCAACCCGTTCTTCCCGGGCGTGGAGTTCTTCACCACCGCGACCACCGACCCGGTGGACACGTTCACCCGCACGGTGGCGGCCGGCGGCTGGGGGACCAGCACCAACGGGTACGTCTGGTCGAACCCGGACGGCAACGCCTCGGCGTTCTCCGTCGACGGGGCAGCGGGCGTCACCGCGCTGGACGTGGTGAACACCGCCTACGTCGCTGTCATGAACAAGACGCTGGGTCGGCACTACCTACTCCGTGGTGCCGTGACGACGCCGGTTGTGCCGACGGGCGGCGACATCGACCTGGAGTTGATGTACCGCACGGACGCGACCAACTACTACATCTACCGGGTGACCCTGAGGCCCACCACCCCCGAGGTGCGCATGACCAGGGTCCTCAACGGGACCTTCACGACGGTCAGCGCCCCGCTGCCCGGCACCATCGCCGCTGGGACGAAGTACAACGTCGTGGCCATGCGTGACGGCCCCTACCACCGGATGAAGGCGTGGCGCACCACCGACACCCCACCCGAGGGGTGGGTGCTGGAGATGGTGGACGACACCCACACCACCGGGCAGCCCGGCGTCCGGCACGTCCTCACCACCGGCAACTCCAACACCAAGCCGGTCAACGTCCTCACCGACGACATCTACTTCTTCGACACCGACCCGGCCAACGCGCAGACGCTCACGCTGGACAGCGGCGGCGGCTTCTGGCTGCGTTCACCGCTCAAGCCGTACAAGAATCGCCCGATGCGGCTCCAGCCGGAGCCGGGCTGCCCGCCGGGCGGCGGGATCTTCTTCGCCAACATGGACACGGAGTCCTACGCGCCGAACGGCGGCGCGCTCGCGCCGGTCAATCGGCGGCTGGCGACCGGAGTCACCCGCCCGCGCCGGGGCGTCACCTCCACGATGACCCTCGTGACGCGCACCTTCACCGACCGGGACGACGTGCTCGACCTGCTGAGCGACGGCACTCCGCTCCAGTACGCAGGGCCGCCGGAGTACGGCATCCCCGCCCAGTACATGCTCGTGGGGGAGGTCAGCGTCGCCCGGGGACTGTCGGATCACCGCTTCCAGCCGAGGTTGCTCTCGCTGCCCTACACCCGCTCGTCGCAACCGGCCGGCCCGCCTGCGGGCGTCACGGGGGCGCGCCACCGTGACCTCTGCCGGGGGAGCGGCAGCGCGGCCAGCCCGATGCTCCAGGACACCTTCGACCGCGACGTGAGCGGCGGCTGGGGCTGGCCCTACCCGATCAACCCGGACACCCAGCAGTGGACCTGGGCCAACGGCTCCGCGTCCGACTACAGCGTCATCGCGGCGAACAGCGCTGGCCGCACGGTGGTCAGCGGGACCAACTCCTCCCGCCGGGTGCGGAAGGAGGTGCTCAAGCGCAACCTGGGCATCAAGCTGGCCTTCAAGATCGACGCCGTGCCGGCCGGCGGCAGCGCGGAGATGAGCGCGCTCACGCGCATCAGTCCAGCCAGCGAGAGCGACACCTTCTTCCAGGGGCGCATCGAGATCACCACGGCGGGGGCCATCATCCCGGCGCTGGTGCGCCGCCTGGCGGGCAGCACCAGCATGCTCGCCACCGGGGCCAGCGTCGGCACGTACACGGCGGGGACGGTCGTCTGGGTGCGCTACGAGCAGTTCCACGACCGCCTGCGCATGAAGGCGTGGACCGGCTCGGAGCCGGCAACCTGGCAGGCGTTCGCCATCGACGTGACCGGCGACAACGCCCTGCCCACCGGGCACTTCGGCCTGCGGACCATCCTCTACCCGGGCAACACCAACGGGACCGTCAACTTCGACTTCCTCCACTACGAGGCGTACGACCTGGGCGAGTACGGCCCGGCGGAGGACTGGGCCACCTGGGACGGCGTAGCCGCGCTGGGCTACTCCTACAACGACATGATCACGGTGGGCTGATGCTGGACGGCGGACTGGACGCGACCTACCGGGAGGTGCTCGGCGGCCCACATGAGGCGGTCGTCCGGGTGGAGGTCTGGGGTCAGGGCGCGCGGCTGGAGGGCTGGGAGCTGGACCCCGAGGACGAGAGCATCCCCGTCCTCGGGGGCAGCGTCTCGTGCAGCCTGAGCAACCGGGTCACCCGGAACCTGAACCTCACGCTGCACGAGGACTGGTACCCCTGGGAGGACGACGACCTGTTCGCCCCCAACGGCAACGAGATCCGGGCATACCGGGGGGTCCGCTACGGCAACGGCGAGGAGATCGTCTTCCCCGCGTTCCGGGGCAAGATTCAGGACGCGGACATGGCGACTGGCGGCACGGTGGAGATCACGGCGGCCGACCGCGCGCAGGACGTGGTGGACGCCGCCTTCGTGCGGCCATACCCGAGCAGTGCGGGCGTCAATGCCGGGCGTCAGTTCTTGGAGCTGGTGCTCGACGCCGTGCCGGACGCGGAGTTTGGCCGGTGCGACGACTACTGGCAGGTGATGCCGACCCTGACCTGGGAGACGGACCGGGGCGGCGCGCTGGACGACCTGGGGACCATGCTCGGCTCGTACTGGTACGCCCTGGCGGACGGCCGGTTCGTGCTCCGGCGGGTGCCGTGGACCGTCGCCGGCACGCCGGTTGTCACGCTCTCGGACGAGGAGGGAGGCGTGATCCACGAGGCGCTCCCACGCCGCACGCGCGATGGGGTCTACAACTCCGCCACGGCGGTAGGTGAGCGGACGGACGGCAGCCCGCCGGTCTACGGCACCGCCGAGGACGGCAACCCGGCCAGCCCGACCTTCGTCGGGGGGAAGTACGGCCGGAAGCACAAGCTCCTGCGCGTACAGGCTGCCGCCAACCAGCAGGCGGCACAGGGGGCTGCCGCCGCGTACGTGCGCAAGGCGCGGTCGCTCACGCAGTCGTGGTCGTGGACGCAGGTGCCCGACGCGGCGATGGAGCTGGGAGAGGTTGTAGGACTGAGGGCGCGCGGCCGGAGTGGCATCGTGCAGGTGGTGTCGAGCTTCAACCTTCCGCTCGACCTCAACCAACAGATGTCCGTCACGGCGCGGGCGATGATCGTGGGGGCTGACGCCGATGAGTGACCTGGTGACTGAGATCGCCTCGATGCCGCCGAGCAACGAGGTGCGCGTGGGCACCGTGACGGCCGTGGACCCGGTGGTGCTGGACATCGGGGGCGGCCCCGTGAGCAACGCGGGCACGCTGGGCCGGCTCTCGATCGGGCAGACGGTGGCGTGCATCCGGCAGGGGGACACCTGGCTGGTGTTGGGCCAGGTGAACAGCGCGGACGGGCCGGTCTGGACGGACCTGACCCTCAACGGCGACTGGACTCCGCTGGCGCAGGGCTATCTCCCGCCCGGGTGGTGTATCGACTCGGCCGGCTTCGTCTGCCTCCGGGGGATCGCGAGGCGGCCGACCGTGGCGAACATCGACGCCTGGACGGAGATCGCCCGGGTGCCGGAGGCCATCGCTCCCTCCGGCTGGACGATCTTTCCGTGCCCCAGCGGCCGGCTGGACATGGCCGGCCAGGTGACCATCGGGCCGGCCGGCGAGGTGCTCGTGATCGCGGTGGACTCGGGCTACGTGTCGTTCGACGCCGTGCGCTACATGCCGGGCGTCAACCAGCGCGCCGCCGCCCATCAGTAAGGGAGATAGCTACATGGTTGCGTCCACCAGTCTCGGGCTCGTCTACCCGACCGGCGGCGACCGCCCGTGCGACTCCTGGGAGACGTGGGTCGGCTTCGCGCAGGCGTTGGAGGGCCGGCTGCTCGCGCTGGACGCCGACATTGGCCGGGTGGGGAACGGTCGACCGATGGCGAAGGTGTCCGTGGGCGACCGGGGCGAGGCGGCCCAAATCCTCGATCCGGTCAACGACGACGTGCTGTTCGACACCGTTGAGGTGGACACGGCGGGGATGGTGGACCTTGCCCGGTCTCCGTACGCCATCTCCATCCCCCGCGACGGCACCTGGTGGTATCAGGCGCGGGTGCAGCTCACGGGCGTGGAGTCGTGGGCGTGGCTCTACGCCTTCGTGTCGAGCGGTGGCGCATCCATCGAGACGGGCGGACAGCAGCAGTTCAACAGCAACTGGCAGCTCTACCGGAACAGCATCTACGTCTTCGGCAACCTGCGGGTCACGAACGCGGCTGCCGGCGACCGCGCGTACACGCTGCGCGCGTTCTACACCGGCACCACGGGCCAGCCGTTGCGAGTGGTGACGGCTGAGATGGCGTTCATCTGGATGGGGGACTGATGGAGCTGACGGACTTCCTCAAGCTGCCGATGCCCGGCCCGGACGACACCGGAGCCACGGCGGCCTACCTCCAGCGCCTCGCCCGCGAGGCGGATGCACGGATGGGCCAGTACGAGGACGAGCTGAACGCGGCGACCCGCCCCTACGTCAGCGTGTGCCGAGCGCTGAACGGGGATACCATCTCGGGCCGCTTCGAGTACACCGTGCAGAGCGAAATCTTCGCCAACACCGGCTCGTCGGTGGTGTACTCGAACTTCCCGACCTACGACGACCCGCGCTGGGTCATGGAAGGCTTCTCGAACTTCCCGGTGCCGGGCTGGTGGTCGATCGGGGCCGCCAAGATCACCTCGCCGCAACCGACCGGCATCACGAACAACAGCGTCTTCGCGTACATCCTGGAGGTCCGCAGCACCGACCTCAACCCGGGCCGGGAGACGACGATCTACCGGACCACACGCACCTACGCAGACAGCCAAACCGGCAGCGAAAGCGGAGAAATCTACGGGACGTTCTACCTGCCGCCCGGCGCGCGGAACAACTACGTGCGGCTATTCATGTACCACGACGCCCGGAACGGCTCCAACGTCGCCCTCGATCGCTCGATCGACCCCGGCACGGTGGGGTGGCGGCTGTTCCTCGGCTCCGGCGACGTTGCACAGAGGGCAGGCTTCTGATGGGATCGACCACTCCGCGCTTCGGCATCCGCTACCCGTACCAGGCCGAGGTCGTGACGCCGCAGCACTTCGCGAACTTCGCGAGCGACATGAACGCCGCGCTGACCTCGCTCGCCACCCTGCGCGACCGCGCGACCAACATGCCGGCCGCGCACGTCACCAGTGAGGCCGGGACCACCGTGCCCGCCAACACGACGGTGACCCTGGCGCTGAACACCAGCCCCTTCGTTGTGGTGAACAACGCGGGCATGTGGAACCCGGCGCAGAACGACCGCCTCACCTGCACCGTGGCCGGCATCTACGTGGTGAGCGGGTCGGTCGGCGGATCGACCACGAACGCCACCACCATGAACGCCTTCGAGCTGAGCCTGACCTTCACCGGGGCCAACAACAAGGTGATCTTGCACAAGGAGAACACCGAGAACAACACGCACGAGGGCCACTGGGCGGTGAACACGCTGTGGATCATGCAGCCTGGCGACTACGTACGGATGGGTTGCTGGTGGTCCGGCTCGGGCTCCATCACTCCCGCAATCAAGCACCTTTCGGCCGTCTGCGTGGCCCTGATCTGACGGAACTACCGGCGTGATCTTCGCGGGTGGTTTACTCACAGCGACGCCGGAGAAGTAGCGGGGGGAGGGCGCGGGTGTGGCCCGAGCACATTGGACCGATCTTGACGGGCGCGACGGGCTTCCTGACGGCGGTGGCGGGTTTGCTCTCCGCCCGCCCGCGCCGCATCTCAGCGCAGTTGCAGGAGTGCTTGGAGGACCGGGAGCGATGCGAGCAGGAGCGGGACCTCTACCAGCAGCAGGTGTTGATCGCGCTGAGGCACATCTTCCGGTTGGAGAAGGCGCTCACGCTCGCCGGCAAGAAGCCGCCGGCCCGTCCCGAAGGGCTCGACCTGTGACTCCTCAGCAGGTGAACGCGGCAGTCCGGCGGCAGCGGTACCTCCTGTTCATCGGCTTCGCGCTGATGTTCGCCGGACTCGTCTGGGGCGTCTCGCTCTGACTACGCTGGTCCCGATCACGGACCAGGGAGGAACACTTGGCAGTACTGACCAAGCCCGACTTCACGCTGCGCCAGAAGAACCCGTCCCCGAGCACCATCCCGGACCCCGTGTGGTGGCTCTGGCTGGCGTTCGACGCGCTCCACCCCGAGGTGCTGCTCGGCGGCATCTACGCGAACAAGTCCGGCTTCCACAACACCGGCAAGGCCAACAAGCAGAAGTGGCCGAGCAACTACTCGATCCGCGACAAGATCAACCAGTCCGGCCCCGGCTGGGACAAGGCTTCGGCGCTGGACCTGACCTTCCCGGACGCGCAGCGCGGCGACTACAAGAACATCGACAAGTACACGTCTCGGCTGGTGGCGTCGTCGCGCGACCCGAACGACCCGCGCCTGGACATGATCCTGTTCGAGTTCTACGGGCAGGCCGACTCCGACCGCGAGGTGGAGGGCTACAACGAGTACCGCGAGGAGAGCGTCACCTCGGACTCCTCCCACCTGTGGCACATCCACCTGTCGTTCATCCGGTCGAAGGTGGGCGACTGGTGGGGCATGTGGGCGCTCTACACCGTGCTCGCCGGCTGGACCGTGGCGCAGTGGAAGGCCAGCCTCCCGGCCGACGCCCCCAAGCCGCCCGCGCCCAAGCCGCCCGCCAAGCCGTCCGGCCACAAGCCGGGCTCGCGCGAGCTGCGGTACGTCAAGGGCAAGCCGATGATGGAGGGCGAGGACGTGGAGTACGTCCAGCGCTGGATCGGCCCGAAGCGCATGGGGCCGCCCGACGGCATCGCCGGCCCGAAGTTCGACGCGGGCGTGCGCTGGTACCAGGACATGCGCGGCATCAAGGTGGACGGCATCGTCGGCCCGGTCACCTGGCGCAACATGGGCGTCAAGGTCACCTACTGAGGGGTGGGCATGGGCAAGTTCCAGAAGTACGGCAAGCCGATCCTGGCCGTCATCATCGCCGGGGTCATCACGCTCAAGAGCGTGCTCGGTGACCAGCACGTAGACCCGGCCGAGGCCGTCGCCATCGCGCTCTCCGTCGCCAACGCGGGCATGGTGTACCTCGTGCCGCTGTTCCCCGGCTACCGCTGGCTCAAGACGGCCGTCGGCGTGGTGATCGCGGCGCTCACCGCCCTGGCGTCGGTGATCCTCGCGGGCCTCACCACTGAGGAGATCATCCTGGTGATCCTGGCCGCCGCGCAGGCGCTCGGCATCACCGTCGCCCCGGCGGTGAGCGACAACGGCACGGCGTCCTACCAGTCGCGCCACGTCACCTCTTAAGCACATGCCTTACTGATCGCCCGGTCGTCGCAGGATGGCCGGGCGATCTTCGTTTCCCCTGCCCAGGTGCAACGCGCCCCCGGCCGTGTATAGTTGATCCGTACACGTCAAGTGGTTGCAAGGCACCTGACGCGAATCGAGGCATCATGGCAGGACTCGGCAGTGACAAGCCGATCGACATGGCGGGCATCGCCAAGCTGCTCGGCGTCGCACCCACGACCCCGCAGCAGTGGCGGCAGCGCGGTGTTCTACCCGAGCCCGACCCGGACCTGTCGTTCAAGGACAAGCCGGTCTGGTGGAGGAGCAAGATCATCGAGTGGGCCAAGCTCACGAACCGCTGGCCCCACGGGTCGGGCGCGCGCCAGTCCCGCAAGAGCGCCTGAACAGGTCGAATAGCTCAGACGGAACGCGCCCCGGCCGGACACCCCGGCCGGGGCGCGGCGCACTCAGGGGGGCCGACACCTACCCGTGAGGGGCGGAACGCCTCAGACTGGGGGTAAGGTTCCCGAACGTGGTGGGGGCCTCCGGCTACCAACCGGAGGCCCCCTACGGACCGTATCCACCTTCGTCATTTCCTGGGCAGGGAAGGGAAGGAGTCGCCTATACGCGCTGATCCGCATTTCGTCGTCCCGGCCAGGCTACCACCCCTGGTTAGTCTGGACGATCCGACGACCCCCCGCATTCGTTGAAGTGAATCTTGGAACGCGGAGCGTATCTGTAAGGCTACGGCATACACGCTCCGCGCGAAAGCCGAAAGCGCGGTGTCGATTGACCATTTCCACCCCCGAGGAGCCGGCCGGCATCTACTTCGCGCCGCTGGCCCTCATTCCCGACTGGGCATTCCGTCGGCTGGACGACAAACCAGCCGAGGTGTTCAAGTTCTACGCCTGGCTCCAGTTCGCCGTCCTCGGTGACGGGAATCGGGGCTACAAGAAGCTCGCGGAGATCGCGGAGGCGCGCGGCGTCTCGGAGCGGACCGTGAAGCGCTGGATCGCCGCCTTGGTGGACGCTGGCGTGATGCGCGTGGAGCGCTTCCGCCGCCGCAACGGCCAGCTCGGTCAGAACGTCTACTACTGCCCCCGGGACGAGCCGGGCGGCCCCACGTGCCCTTCGTCGGAACCCGCCAGGGGTCACCGGGTGACCCCTGGCGGTGAGCAGGAGGAACGCTCGACCAGGGGTCACCCGGTGACCCCAGGCCAGGGGTCACCGGGTGACCCCTCTATTAACCCAGATACCAACTCTTTCACCCAGAGAGAGGAACCCCTTCGGGGTTCCTCGGCGGCACCCGCTTCGCTCGATGCCGCCGCGCAGCCGCCACTCATCCCGGACGAGATCCTGGACGCCGAGATCGTCACCGAAGAGCGTCTGCCGGCCGTCCGGGACGCGGCGTCGCCCCCGGCGCTCAACGCCGGACGCCTCACCGCCGAGTGGGTGGACTGGTGCAGGGGGCGCGGCATCGTGCTGCCGAACCGGGAGATCAAGCGGTACGCGAGGGAGTTCAAGGAGGTCATCGACCAGGGCATCCCGGAGGACCTG
>Ga0164243_10014154_pt1 | contig 11129 bp, 10 predicted proteins | sample OricompcompostOP_FD_108781 | JGI IMG/M metagenome (GOLD analysis project Ga0164243, IMG submission 108781) | Organic Plus compost microbial communities from Emeryville, California, USA - Original compost - Organic plus compost (OP) | ecosystem: Engineered > Solid waste > Mixed feedstock >... | reverse complement strand
TCCTCGGCAACGCCTTCGGGCTCCCCGGGATCACCGTCGACACCCACTTCGGCCGGCTCGCCCGCCGCCTGGGCTGGACCCAGGAGACCGACCCGGTGAAGGTCGAGCACGCCGTCGGCGCGCTGTTCCCCAAGCGCGACTGGACGATGCTGTCGCACCACCTCATCTGGCACGGCCGGCGGCGCTGCCACGCCAAGAAGCCCGCCTGCGGTGCCTGCCCGGTCGCGCGCTGGTGCCCGTCGTACGGCACGGGGCCGACCGACCCGGTCGAGGCGGAGAAGCTCGTCCGCAGCGAGGGTCCCAACTGATGCGCCTGCCCGCCGCGGCGGTCGCCCTGGTGGCGGCCGGGGTGCTGCTCACCGGCTGCGACAGCGTCGCGCCCAGCTTCGCCTGCAAGGTCGACGCCGCCAGCCCCGACCTCGTCGCGGACCGCGAGGCGGCCGGCATCGCCGACTGCGACCCGGCGGCCTGGTCGGCCCGCGGCACGGCGCCGGCGCGCCTGCCCGACCTCGAGCTCGACTGCCTCGGCGGCGAGCAGGGCGCCGCCCTCTCGGACGTGCACGGCCCGGCCGTCATCAACTTCTGGGCGTCCAACTGCGGCCCCTGCCGCAAGGAGATGCCGGCGCTGCAGGAGTTCCACCAGCGCTACGGCGAGCAGATCACCGTGCTCGGCGTCAACTACCTCGACACCTACCCCGGCGCGGCCATCGACCTCGCCCGCCAGAGCGGCGTCACCTATCCCTCCCTCGCCGACGGCTGTGGGGACCTGCAGGAGACCGACGCGGAGCTGGCCAACGGCCTGCCGTTCTTCCTGTTCGTGGCCGAGGACGGCACCGTCTCCGACCCGCACACCGGCGGCGTCACCTCGCCCGACGAGATCGTCGCGATGGTCCGCGAGGCGCTGGGCATCGACCTGACCGCGAAGGCGCAGCCGTGACCGACGTACCTCCCGACCTGCCCGCCGACCTGCCCGCCGACCTGCCCGACTGGCTGCGCCCGGTCGCCGACGGCGCCCGGCGCATCCGCGGCAGCGACCTGACCGCCTTCCTCCCGCCGAAGGACCGGCCGGTCCGGCGCGGTGCGGTGCTCATGCTCTTCGGCGACCGCGACGTGCTGCTCACCGAGCGGGCCCACGACATGCGCTCCCACCCCGGTCAGGTCTCCTTCCCCGGCGGGAGCATCGACCCGGGGGAGACGGTCGTCCAGGCGGCGCTGCGCGAGGCCGAGGAGGAGATCGGCGTCGATCCCGCCGGGGTGGCGGTCTTCGGGACCCTGCCCGAGCTGTGGCTGCCGCCGTCGAACTTCGCGGTGACCCCCGTGCTCGGCTGGTGGCGCGAGCCCGCGCCGATCCGGGTCGCCTCCCCCGAGGAGGTGCACGCCATCCACCGGGTGACCCTCGAGGAGCTGTTCGCGCCCGAGCATCGCATCGCCGTACGCCATCCCGGCGGCTGGACCGGTCCGGGCTTCCTCATCGGCCCCGACAAGGACGTCATCCTGTGGGGCTTCACCGGCGGCATCCTGACCCGCTTCTTCGACTTCCTGGGGTGGCTCCCACCGGTCGCCGACCCGCCGGTGCATGATCTCCCGGACTACATGCTGGTCGAGTACGTCCGCCGGACGGCCGCGGCGGGCGACGAGGACGCGGGGGACGGCATGGACATCCTGGAGCCGAACGAGTGAGGGCCGCATGAACGTCCTCGACTGGCTGCTGGTCGTCCTCGTCGCCGCCTACGCCCTCTCCGGCTACTGGCAGGGCTTCGTCACCGGCGCCTTCGCCACCGCGGGGCTGCTCTCCGGCGGCCTCGGCGGCATCCTGCTCGCGCCGGTGCTCCTCGGCGGTCTCGACCCCTCGCTCGCCGTCTCCCTCGGCGCGCTCTTCGTGGTCATCCTGTGCGCCTCCCTGGGTCAGGCCGTGCTGCAGTACGCCGGCGCGCGGGTGCGCGAGCGGATCACCTGGCAGCCGGCGCGGGCGCTCGACGCCGTCGGCGGCGCCCTGCTGAGCGCGCTCGCCGTGCTGCTCGTCGCCTGGGCGCTGGGCGTGGCGATCTCGGGCACGCGGATCGGCCCGGTCACCTCCGTCGTACGCAGCTCCGTGGTGCTGTCCAAGATCAACGCCGTGCTGCCGGAGACCGCGCCGAGCGCCCTCCAGGCCTTCAACAGCGTCGTCGGCACGGGCTTCTTCCCGCGCTATCTCGAGCCGTTCGCGCCCGAGCGGATCGTCGAGGTCGCCCCCGGGCCGGCCGACCTGCCGGGCTCGGAGCGGGTCGAGGCGACCCGGTCGAGCGTGGTGAAGATCCGGGGCGCCAACCGGTGCGGCCGCGGCGTCGAGGGCACCGGCTTCGTGTTCGCCGAGGACCGCGTGATGACCAACGCGCACGTCGTCGCGGGCGTCAGCGACCCGGAGGTGAGCATCGGCGGCGGCACGGAGCTCGCGCGGGTCGTGCTCTACGACCGCGAGCTCGACCTCGCCGTGCTCGCCCTCGAGACCGACGACGTCCCGGTGCTCGAGTTCGACCCCGGTGTGGGCGCCGAGGACCCGGTCGCGATCGTCGGCTATCCGCAGGACGGGCCCTTCGACGTGCAGACCGGCCGGGTGCGGGCCGTGCAGAACCTCCGCTCGCCCGACATCTACGGCCAGGGCACCGTCGTCCGCGAGGTCTACTCGCTGCGCGGGCTGGTCCGCCCCGGCAACTCCGGCGGGCCGATCGTGACGCCGCAGGGCCGCGTCGCCGGCGTGGTGTTCGCGGCCTCCGTCACCGACCCCGAGACCGGGTACGCCCTCACCGCCCAGCAGGTGCGCGCCAGCGCCCGGGCCGGCGCGTCCGCCGAGCGCGAGGTCGGCACCGGCGACTGCGCCTCCTGACCGCTGGTCCATAGTGGGCGCCATGACCGACACGTTCGTCCGCTATGAGCACGCCTCCGGCATCGCCCGGATCACCCTCGTCGACGGCGAGCGGGGCAACCCCGTCCATCCCGCGTCGGTGGGGCAGCTCCACGACGCCGTACGCCGCGCGGGCCGAGATGGCGCGCGGGTGATCGTCCTCGCCGCCGAGGGCCGGTTCTTCTCCGTCGGCGGCGACCTGGGTGCCTTCTCCGCGGCCGACGACGTGACCGCCTTCATCGACGACCTCGCCGAGGCGCTGCACCGGGTGGTCAGCGAGCTGGTCCGCTCCGAGGCCATCGTGGTCAGCGTCGTCCAGGGCACCGCCGCCGGGGCGGGCTTCCCGCTCGCCGCCGCGGCCGACGTGGTGCTCGCCGCCGACAGCGCGAAGTTCAGCCTCGCCTACACCAAGGTCGGCCTCTCGCCGGACGGCGGCAGCTCTCTGCTCGTGCACACCCTGGGCCTGCACCGCGCGCTGCGACTGGCCCTGCTCGGCGACCTGCTCACCGCCCAGGAGGCCTACGACGCCGGCCTGGTCGCCCGCGTCGTCCCGGCCGCCGACCTGGCGGCGACGGCGGAGGAGGTCGTCGCGGCCCTCGCCGCCGGCTCCGGGACCGCCCAGGCCGCCGCCAAGCGCCTGCTGCGGGAGGTCGCCGTCCCGGCGCCGGAGACCGCGCTGCGCAAGGAGACCCTCTCGATCCGCACGCTCGCCGGCAGCCCTGACGGGCGCGAGGGCGTCGCCGCGTTCGTGGAGAAGCGGACCGCGCGCTTCGGGGGGTGAGCGCTCACCCGCGCCCGGCGTCGCCGGCCCGGGCGTCGTGCCGCACCGGACAGCCGGCCACGCCGGGCACCGGGAAGGTCCCCAGCTCGGCCAGCCGGTAGCCGTCGGGATAGCTCTTGATCCGCCGCAGGTCGGCGGTGAACGTCGGGCGCCGGTTCGACGGGGTGTGGCGCAGCAGCCGCGCCCGGGCCCGCATCGCGGCCCGGCTCAGCCGCCGCACGACCGGCGCCGGCTCGGCGTACGCGAAGGCCTCCAGCAGCGGTGCGTCCATGAGGGCGCGGCTGAAGACCTCCACCGGCCGGCGCAGCGGGCGCGGGTAGAACGTGGTGAGCAGCCGCAGCGTGGCGTCGGCGACCCGCCGTCCGCCCGCGTCGAAGTCGAAGTGGGCGCGCTCGTAGTCGTCCATGAGGTGCATGAAGTCGTCGTAGGTCTCGGGGATGTCCTTGATGCCGAGGTGGCGGCCGAGATGGCGGTAGTAGTTGACGCTCGCCCGCAGCTCGGTCTCGGTCAGCGGTCGCCAGCCGTAGTCGTCCAGCCAGCGTTTGGGCACCACGACGAAGGTCGACAGCACGTAGCGCAGGTCGTCGTCGGCGATGTCGTAGGCGCGGTGCATCTGGTTGATCCGACGCAGCGCCGTCCGGCCCGCCTCGGAGTCGAAGCCGTGCACGAACGGCGCCTCGAGCAGCAGCGCCGTGTCGTCGTACCGCTTCTGGGTGGCGCCGGTGAACGCACCGGTCCGGTCGAGCAGGCTCCCGATGCTCGGCACGGCGTAGGTGCGGAAGAGCGCGAAGCTGAGCGCCTGGGTGAGGTCCCAGGTGAACTCGTAGAGCGCGAGGTTCTGGTAGATCTCGACGAAGTCGGTCTCCGGGTCGAGCGCCTCGTTGCGCTCGCGCCACAGCGTCTTGGCCATGGGCCGACCCTAGCCCCGGCCGGCTAGAACGTGTTCCAGTTCGGCGCTAGGGTGCGGTGGGTGAGCGCCCCCGACGTCTTCGCCCCGGCCGACCTGGGTCCGGTGCGGCTGCGCAACCGCGTCGTCAAGGCGGCCACCTTCGAGGGGCGTACGCCGGACGGGCTGGTCACCGACGAGCTCGTCGCCTACCACCGCGCGCCCGCAGCGGGCGGCGTCGCGCTGACGACGGTCGCCTATCTCGCCGTCGCCCCGGAGGGCCGCACCCACCGCGAGCAGATCGTGGTGGGGGAGCGGACGCTGCCCGGCCTGGCCCGGCTCGCCGACGAGATCCACGCGACCGGCGCCGCGATCGCGGGACAGGTCGGCCACGCCGGACCGGTCGCCAACGGACGCTCGAACGGTGTGCCGGCGATCGCCGCCGGCCGGATGCCGAGCCCGCTGTCGCTGCAGATGGTGCGCAGCGCCTCCGAGAGGGACCTGAGCCGGGTCACCCGCGCCTACGTCGACGCCGCGCGCACGCTGGTGCGCGCGGGCTTCGACGTGCTGGAGCTGCACATGGCCCACTCCTACCTCATCTCCTCCTTCCTCGCCCCTGGGCTCAACCGGCGTCGCGACCGGTGGGGCGGGCCCCTGGAGCGGCGGGCGCGGCTCGCCCGGCAGGTGGCGCGCGTCGTACGCGAGGAGGTGGGGGACGCGGCTGCCGTGACCGCCAAGGTGTCGCTCTCCGACGGCTTCGCCGGCGGCGTGACGACGCAGATGTGCGTCGAGCTCGCCCAGCTGCTCGAGGCCGACGGCCACCTCGACGCGCTGCAGCTCTCCGGCGGCTCGTCGCTGATGAACCCGATGTACCTCTTCCGGGGCGAGACCCCGGTCGCCGAGTTCGCCGCTGCGATGCCGCCGCTCGTGCGGTGGGGGATGCGCACGCCGATGGGGCGCGGCTTCCTCAAGCGGTATGCCTTCGAGGAGGCCTACTTCCGGCCGAAGGCGCTGGAGGTCCGGGCGGCGGTGGCGATGCCGCTGATGCTGCTCGGCGGGATCAACCGGCTCGACACCATGCGCCGGGCGATGGCCGACGGCTTCGACTTCGTGGTGATGGGCCGGGCGCTGCTGCGCGAGCCGGACCTGGTCGACCGGATGCGACGGGGAGTCGTCGCCGATGGCGTGTGCAGCCACTGCAACCGCTGCATGCCGACGATCTACACCGGCACCCGGTGCCCGGAGTGGCCGGCGGGCGAGGGGATCCCCGTCCACGGGCCTGGGCCGACGCGCGGCTGACATAAGGCGAGGCGGGACGAAGAAACTCATGCTGGGACGAGGAAGCTTCCTCGTCCCAGCATGAGTTTCACCGGCCGGCCGGTGAAACTCTCACCCGAGCCTTCCCCAAAACTAGAACTCGTTCTACATTGACCCGTATGACACAGGTCATCCCCGAGAAGCCGCTGCGCGTCGTCGTCTGGTCGACGGGCACGATCGGACGCCACGCGATCGCCGGCGTCGACGCCCACCCGGACCTCGAGCTGGTCGGCGTGTGGACCTCCACGCCGGACAAGCACGGGCAGGATGCCGGGCACCTCGCCGGCCTGGGCCGCGAGCTCGGGGTCGCCGCGACGACCGACCGCGACGAGCTCGTCGCGCTGCGTCCCGACTGCGTCATCCACGCCGCGATGACCGACGACCGCGTCTTCGAGTCGATCGACGACCTCACCGGGCTCATCCGCGACGGCGTCAACGTCGTGTCGTCCGGACCGGTCGTCCTGTTGCACCGCGACGGCACCTTGCCGGCCGAGATGATCGACGCCATCGACGAGGCCGGGCGACAGGGCGACGCGAGCCTGCACGTCAACGGCATCGATCCGGGCTTCGCCAACGACCTGCTGCCGCTGGTGATGACCAGCCTCAGCCAGCGCATCGACCACATCAAGGTCAGCGAGATAGCCGACTACTCGACGTACTACCAGCCCGTCGTGATGCGCGACCTGTTCGGGTTCGGGCAGCCGATGGACGCCCATCCGCTGCTGTGGGAGCCGGGCATCCTCACCACGGCGTGGGGACCGGTCGTCCGGGGCATCGCGGCCGGCCTCGGCGTCACCCTCGACGAACCGCTCGTCGAGGAGGTCGAGCGGCGCCCGGCGTCGCGCGACACCACCACGGTGTCGCTCGACATCCCCGCAGGCACGATGGGGGCCGTCCGCTTCCGCGTCGTCGGCACCGTCGACGGTGTCCCGCGGATCACCCTCGAGCACGTCACCCGCACCGCGCCCGACCAGGAGCCCGACTGGCCCACGCCCGCCGAGGGCGACGGCTGCTACCGCGTCGAGATCACCGGCGAGCCCTGCATGAGGCTCGAGCTCAGCCACCACGGCGAGCACGGCGACCACAACGTGTCGGGGATGATCGTCACGGCGCAGCGCCTGGTCAACGCGGTGCCGGCGGTGGTCGCCGCCCGGCCGGGCCTGGTGAGCGCGCTCGACCTCCCGCTCGTCACCGGCCGCGGACTCGTCGCAGGTACGGCGGTCGCCCGATGAGCATCCTCGACCGCTTCGCCGTCCCCGACCACGTCGCCGTCGTCACCGGCGCCGGACGCGGCATCGGCGCCGCCACTGCCGTCGCGCTGGCCGAGGCCGGGGCCGACGTCGTCGTCTCCGCGCGCACCGAGCAGCAGCTGCAGAAGGTCGCCGCCCGGGTGGAGGAGGCCGGACGCCGGGCGCTCGTCGTGCCGGCCGACCTGGCCGACACCGACCAGGTCGCCGGTCTCGCGCAGCAGGCGTACGACGCGTTCGGGCGCCTCGACATCGTGGTCAACAACGTCGGCGGCACGATCCCCAACGCCTTCCTCGACACCGACGTGGCGTACCTGGAGGAGGCCTTCCACTTCAACGTCGCCACCGCGCACGCGCTCAGCCGTGCCGCCGTGCCGCTCATGCTCCGCTCGGCGGGGGAGGGGCGGCAGAAGTCGATCACGTCGATCTCCTCGGCGATGGGGCGCCTCGCGGGTCGCGGCTATCTCGCCTACGGCACGGCGAAGGCGGCGCTCGCGCACTGGTCGCGGCTCGCCGCCACCGACCTCAGCCCGCACATCCGCGTCAACGGCGTCTTCGTCGGGTCGGTGATGACCAGCGCGCTGGAGTTCGTCGCCGGGGTGCCCGAGATGAGGACGCAGCTGGAGGAGTCGACACCGCTGGGGCGCATCGGCGAGGCCGACGACATTGCCGCCGCGGTGCTCTACCTCGCCTCCCCGGCAGGGCAGTACGTCACCGGCAAGATGCTCGAGGTCGACGGCGGGATCCAGCAGCCGAACCTCGACCTCCGCCTACCCGACCTGCAGCCCGGCGCGGACCCTTCCTAGGGTGGGCGGGTGAGCACTGGAGGCGTTGCGACCGGACATGCCATCTCGCCCGACTCGGGCCGCCACTGGGCCGACGAGGGTGCCTGGGAGGTGGCCGAGGGCATCCACCGGATCCCGCTGCCGCTCCCGATGGACGCCCTCAAGGCGGTCAACGTGTACGTCGTGCAGGGCGACGACGGGCTCACCCTGATCGACGGCGGCTGGGCGATCCCCGTCGCCCGCGAGCTGCTCGACAAGAGCCTGCGCTCGATCGGCTCGGGTTTCGGCGACATCAAGCGCTTCCTCGTCACCCACGTCCACCGCGACCACTTCACGCTCGCGACCGTCCTCGGCCACGAGTACGGCGCACCGGTGGCCCTCGGCGCCGAGGAGCGGCCCGCCCTCGAGCTGCTCCACCGCGCCTCCGACGCCGAGCTCTCCGAGAGCCCCTTCCTCGGGGTGCTGCGCACCGCCGGAGCGGAGGAGATCGCCGAGCTGTGGGCGGCCGGACACGACGGCGAGCTGCCCGACCGGGCGCACTGGGCGTTCCCGGACCTGTGGCTCGAGGGCGACCGGACCTTCGACATCGGACGCCGCCTCCTCGACGCCGTGCACACGCCCGGCCACACGCCCGGACACTACGTCTTCGCCGACCAGCGCGAGGGCGTGCTCTTCTCCGGCGACCACGTCCTGCCGACCATCACGCCCTCCATCGGGTTCACCGTCCCGCCCGCCGACCAGCCGCTCGGCCAGTTCCTCGCCTCGCTGGCGCGGGTCCGCGAGCTGCCCGACCTGCGGATCCTGCCCGCGCACGGGCCGGTCGCGCCGTCGTCGTACCAGCGCGTCGACGAGCTCGTCGCCCACCACGAGCACCGCCTCGACCTGTGCCTGGCGTCGCTGGTCGACCACGGCAAGGCCACCGCGCTGACCGTCGCGAAGGACCTGGGCTGGACCCGGCACGAGCGGGCCTTCGACGAGCTCGACGTGTTCAGCCAGGGGATGGCCGCGATGGAGACCAAGGCCCACCTCGACCTGCTCGTCGCGCGCGGCCAGGCCGCCGCGGTCGACCTGCCCGACGGCGTGCTCTACACCGCGTCCTAGAATCGGGGCGTCCGACAGGGGAGCACCACCGGGTGCTGAGAGTGCGGCGCGGGCCGCAGACCCTCCGAACCTGATCCGGTTAGCACCGGCGAAGGGAGTCAACCCATGCGCACGCGCATTGTCCGAGCCACCGGGGTCGCCGTGGCCGCCACCGCCCTGCTGGCGAGCGGGTGCTCGCTCATCGGCTCCGAGAGCGACGGGGAGCGTGCCGGCGACCGGACGGTCACGCTCGTCACCCACGAGTCCTTCAACCTGCCCGAGGAGCTGGTCGCGCAGTTCGAGGAGGACTCCGGCTACGAGCTGAAGATCAGCAAGCTCGAGGACGCCGGCGCACTCACCAACCAGCTCGTGCTGACCAAGGAGGACCCGGTCGGCGACGTCGTCTTCGGCGTCGACAACACCTTCGCCACCCGGGCCCTCGACGAGGGCGTGTTCGCGCCCTACGACCCGAGCCTGCCCGAGGGCGCCGACGCCCACGAGCTGGAGGGCGACGACGAGGACGCGCTCACGCCGATCGACACCGGCAACGTGTGCGTCAACGTCGACGACGCGTGGTTCCGCGAGCGCGGCGTCCCCGCTCCGCGCACGCTCGACGATCTGACCGAGCCGGCCTATCGCGACCTCTTCGTCGTCCCCGGCGCCACGACCAGCTCGCCGGGCCTGGCGTTCCTGCTCGCCACCATCGCGCGGTACGGCGACGCGTGGCCGTCGTACTGGACCCGGCTGACGGCCAACGGCGCCAAGGTCGTCAAGGGCTGGTCGGACGCCTACTTCACCGACTTCACCTTCTCCGGCGGCGACCGCCCGATCGTCGTCTCCTACGACTCCTCCCCGGCCTTCACGCTCGACGAGGCCGGCGAGCGCTCGACCACCAGCGCGCTGCTCGACGGCTGCTACGAGCAGGTCGAGTACGCCGGCGTGCTCGCCGGGGACGACACGGACACCGCGGGCGCCCACGCCGTCATCGACTGGCTGCTCTCGCCGCAGGTGCAGGCGGCGCTGCCGGAGTCGATGTACGTCTTCCCGGTCGACGCGGGCGTCGAGCTCCCGGCCGAGTGGGTCGAGTTCGCGAAGCGGCCCGAGCGCACCGAGCAGATCGCGCCCGCGGAGATCACCCGCAACCGGAGCTCGTGGCTGGAGCAGTGGACGGAGATCGTGTCGCGATAGCGACCGCCGGCATGGCCCGACGACTGGGACTGGGACTGCTCGCCGCGGTCCCCGTCGCGGTCGTCGCCGTCTTCTTCGTCCTCCCCGTCGCGGCCATGGTGCATCGGGGTGTGTGGCCCGAGGGCTCCTTCGACCCCGGGGCGGTCCTCGACGTGCTGCGCCGCCCGCGCACCGGACGCGTGCTGTGGTTCACGGTGTGGACCAGCACGGTCGCCACGGCCGTCGCGGTGCTGCTGGGCCTGCCGGCCGCCTACGTGCTGCACCGGCTCCGCTTCCCCGGCCGGGCCGCGATCCGCACGGCACTGCTCGTCCCGTTCGTGCTGCCCACCGTCGTGGTCGGGCTGGCGGTGCGCGAGCTGATCTCGTCCTCCGGGCCGCTCGGCTTCCTCGGCCTGGACGGCACTCCGATCGCGATCCTGATCGGCCTGGTGTTCTTCAACGTCGCGGTGGTGATCCGCACCGTCGGCGTCGCGTGGGAGGGCCTCGACCGTCGGCCGGCGGAGGCGGCGGCGGCGCTGGGGGCGACGCCGGCACAGGTCCTGCGGACCGTGACGCTGCCCGCCCTGCGGCCGGCGATCGTGTCGGCCGCGAGCGTGGTCTTCCTCTTCTGCGCGACCGCCTTCGGTGTGGTGCTGGTGCTCGGCGGCGTGCGCTACTCCTCGGTGGAGACCGAGATCTACCTGCTCACCGCCGACCTCCTCGACCTGCCCGCCGCGGCGGCGCTCTCGCTCGTGCAGATGCTGGCGGTCGTGGCCCTGCTGGTCGTGGTCGGTCGGCTGCGCGCTGTACCCGACCCGACCGTACGACGCGTCGCCGCCCCACCCACTCGGCCGCGTCGCCGCGACACACCGGCCGTGGCGATGACGCTGCTGACCCTCGGGCTCGTCTCGCTGCCGGTGCTGGCCCTCGTCGTCGGGTCGGTACGACGCGAGGGCCGGTGGAGCCTCGCGTACTACCGCGCCCT
>Ga0164243_10014153_pt1 | contig 11130 bp, 11 predicted proteins | sample OricompcompostOP_FD_108781 | JGI IMG/M metagenome (GOLD analysis project Ga0164243, IMG submission 108781) | Organic Plus compost microbial communities from Emeryville, California, USA - Original compost - Organic plus compost (OP) | ecosystem: Engineered > Solid waste > Mixed feedstock >... | reverse complement strand
TAGGACGGCGGCGGCCCGTTGGGGCGGTGGCGTGTGGCGGCACCGAGTCGGGGCCGGCAGCGGCGGCGGCCCGCGGCAATGAGGACCGATATGACGGTCGCGAAGAGGGCCACCCAGTCGCCGGCGTCGTTGACGATGACCGGGGCCGGTGAGTCAGCGAGCAAGATCACGAGGCTGGCTCGAATGTCCCGCAGGCATGATGATCCTGGGTCCGCCTCGGGTGTAGACGCCAGTCTCCAGGGTTTCATTTGACGCCGCTGCCGAACACGCGTCGCCGTACTACGAGCGGATCGATGAGGTCCTGGGCCGACAACCCGCCGACCCCGGCGCCCGCACCGACCGGCGGGTACTACTCGCGCGGTCCGCCGTGGCCTTGCCGCTCATCGGGGAGGACCTCATCGGCTGAATACCGCTCGAGGCCCTCGAAGACCGCGGCCATCGCCGTCTCCCGCTCCTCGCGGCGCTGTTCACCGATGATCGGCAGTAAGACGAGGACGGCGCTGGCCGCACATGCGATACCGAGGGCAGCGACGGTCGACAGCAGCCGATCGGGAACGCCTGGACGGTCCACCGCGACCATCGCACCCGCCGCGGCAGCGGCCAGCACGACCGCGCAGCCGGCGGTGCGCCGCAACACCCTGTTGACCGCCGCCAGGTCGTAGGAACCGTCGCTACGCAGCGCCCACCCGATGCGCCACCGGCAGAGCCCGGCCGCGAACACGGCGAACCCGACGGCCAGCACGAGCTGCCGTGCGTGCCTGCTCACCCCTTCACCCTCGCCGCCGACCGCAGCCCACAACCCCGCGTCGAACAACGCCGCACCGATCCCGACCGCGGCGATCACCCCAGCCGACACCCACCCCCGCAGCCGCGGAACCGCCAGCAGACCCACCACAGCGAGCGCCTGCCCGGCTGCGGCAGTATCCCCGGCGAAGGCACTCCACCCCAACGACGACGTCGGCAGCCCGTCACGGACTACACCCCACACGACGGCACCGACGCGAAACATCCCGTACGCGGCCAGAACCGACAGCACCAGCGGCAGGCCCGACAGCCGCGCGCGTGCCCATCGACCCTCGTGCCGCTCCCCGATCGGTGGCATGACTCCTCCGCATCGACTGTCATGGCCGTCCACAGCAGCGTATGGGCGGCACCGCCAGTCAGCCACACATCGGGCCACGTCTTTTGTGGTCTTGCGGTACGGTTCACGTCACCCTGTCAGCGCAGTCGATGAAAGGTGTGCCGGATGGATGCCGAGAGTGCCGCCGGCGGTCGGTCGACGAAACCCGCGACTGCGGCCAGGATCTACGACTACTACCTGGGCGGGACGCACCACTTCGACGCCGACCGGGAAACCGCGCAGAAGGTCCTGGCGGTGATGCCGACGGCGCCGCTCATGGCCCGGGCCAACCGCGCGTTCCTCGGTCGTGCGGTGCGTCACCTCGCCGAGGCGGGGGTGCGCCAGTTCCTCGACCTCGGCTCGGGGATGCCGACGGAGGGTAACGTCCACCAGATCGCACAGCTCGTCGACCCGGGGTCCCGGGTGGTCTATGTGGACATGGATCCGGTCGCGGTCTCGGAGAGCCTGGAGCTTCTCAACGGCGACGTGCATGCGACAGCGATCCAGGGGGACATGCGTGAGCCCGAGGCCATCCTCACCCATCCGCAGGTGACGAAGCTGCTCGACTTCAACGCGCCGATCGCGTTGGTGCTCTGCGCGGTGCTGCATTTCGTGCCCGACGATGACCAGGCGTACGGGCTGGTGTCACGGCTTCGTGAGCCACTCGTTCCTGGTAGCTACCTGGTCATCTCGCACGGGGCGAGCGAGGGCGGCGTCGCGACCGTCGGCACCGCCGCGCACCCCGCGATCCAGGAGGCCTACAGCCAGCGCACCGCGTCGTCTGCAGGAGGCCGGACGTACGCGGGCGTCCAACGGTTCTTCACCGGTACGGACCTCGTCGAACCGGGCATCGTGTGGGTGCCCGAATGGCGCCCGGACCCGGACGAACACAACGACTTCGCGGACGACCCACGCCTGTCATGTGTCTGGGCCGGCATCGGCCGGCTGCACTAGACAGCAAAACAGAGGCGCAGCCAGCGCGCGACGGGACTCGTGGAAGCGCCCCTCGGCGGCGCACGTTAGTCCACGGTGAACCAGTCCTCCAACCTGAGCGTCGGTTCCACCGCATCTGGAACACCGCCTTCCGCGCCACCGGCCTCGTTGGGTACCACGGCCCCGGGGCCAGCCGGCCGGTGCAAGATGAACGCGATATCGGGACGCCCTTGGGGACGGCGTCAGCGGAGTCCGCGACGATGGTTGCGTGGAGGTCGTGCTCGGCGACGCACCCGGGTCGCGTGCACGCCAGCGAGATTGTCGCCGAGTAGCGTTTCCTGCGTCCGGTTCAGGCCGCGCTCACCAGCACGTACAGCAGAGCGACCAGCGTGGTGCCGGCGACGATGTGATGTTTGTCGACAAGCGGCAGCACGTCATCGAGGGGTATCCACTCGACCTTCTCGCTTTCGAAGGCGTCTTTTGGCGGCCCGATGTACTCGGCCGAGTCCGCGCGGAAGATGTGGTGCTGCGAGGTCATCAGGCCTGGCGAGGGTTGCGCGTAGACCAGCGGGCGCAGCGGTCGACCGGGCCGCCAGCCGGTCTCTTCCTCGGCCTCCCGGGCGGCGCCGTCGGCTGGTTGTTCGCCGGGGCGGATGCTGCCGTGGGGGATTTCCCAGGCCCAGGTGTCGGTGATGAACCGGTGCCTCCACATGAGCAGGACGCGGCGGTCGACGACGATGACGCAGCCGGCGCCCGGGGCGGCGGTGCGGATCATGCGGTGATCGAGGTGGCGTCCATCGGGCAGTTCGACGTCGGCGGAGGTCAGGTGCACCCATTGGTCGCGGTACAGCTCCCGCTCGGAGTGGATCTTCCAGCGCATCAGATGTCCTTCGTGTGGATGTGCTCACCGGTCCGTTCCAGAAAGGCTGCCACCACCGGCTCGCGGGCGCGTGGTCGCAACGCCTGGACAACCTGATCGACTCGGTCGCGGATACGTCCCGATTCAATACCTATCGCCCGGTCGAGCATCTGTCCAGCGACGTGGACCCCTTGGTCGAGGTCGCCGCGGGCGGTGAGGATGAGCGCCAGGCCGGCATATCGGTGGACCTGCCCGCGCAGGTGGGTCGCCGGCGCGGTGCGTACCGATTCCTGTGCGTAGGTTTGCGCGGCGCCGAGATCGCCGAGCCGGCGGAGTGCCTCGGCGGACTGGGTCTCGACCAGTCCGGGAAGGACGTAGGAGATCTCGTCGGGACCCTCGGCGTGGGTGAGGCGGCCGGCGACGCGCTCGGATTCGCGCAGGTGCGCGTGACAGGCGTGGGCATCGCCCATCCGGGCGTATGCCTTGCCGGCGAGGGAGTGCAGGTCCGTGACGAGCGCGGGTGCGAGGCGGGGTCCCGCGGCCCGCAGTGCGCTCTCCGTGTATTGCACGACGAGGCGGTGCTCGTCGAGGAAGAGTGCCTGGTTGGCGAGCAGCGCCACGACGTAGGCGCCGAACTGGCGGTCACCGGATGCCTTCGCCAGGCGCAGTGCCGTGAACAGGTGGCGTTGGGCGAGGGGTTGCTGGTCGGCGTCGTAGGCGCAGACGCCCGCCAACGCCGCCAGGCCGCCGACGGCCCGATACAGCCGGCGGCCGAGCTGGTTGTCGTAGGCGGCGTGCAGCAGCGGCGCGGTGCGCTCGTGGAGCATCGCGGCGATGCGGGGCCGGACCGGTACGCCGCCGACCCGGCGGTACATCTCCTGGTAGTGGTTACGGGCGTGTTGGGCGCGCTGGACATCGGCGACGTCCACACGTCGGTGGCCGGGCCTGCTGACGTCTTCGTCGTCGGGTGGGTTCTCCCATTCCCATACCGGCGCCGCGGCCTGCGCGCCGACGACGAGGGTCGAGGGCACACGTCCCCGGATGTCCCCACGCCACAGCGCGGCGGCCCGGTCGACGGTGCGAGCCAGCGACGGAAGCCGGTCGGCGGCCTGGCCGCGCATCATGCCGATGTCGGCGAGGGAGACATCGACGCCGAGCCGCCTGCCGACAATGGCGCATATCAGCTCCGGCACCGGGTCGCGGGGGATCGCGTGGTCCCGGATCCACCGGGCCACCGAGGCGTGGTCGTAGCGCAACCCGATCGGGCCGCCGGCGACGTTGAGCTGTTTCGCCAGGCCGGCGTGCGACAGGCCGGCGCGCTCGATCAGCGCGGCCAGAAGCAGGTTCGGCTCGACCACCACTGCAGCGTAGGACCGCACGAGCCGTAAGCGAACAGTGGTGAGGATTTCACACCCCGTGTGAACCGGGCGCAACAACCACAGCGGCTCACACACTGTCGCCGGACGAATGCAATCCGTTCCATAGATGCATGCCACAGTTAGTCACCGCTCCGGAGAGTCCGGCCAGGGCGGGCGATGCCCTCGCAGCGTCGCCGCAGAAACCTCCAGCGGACGTTCCGCTGGCCCCGATCGTGTGCGGCGTGGACGGCCGCTATGTAAGGCCGCTGGGCGCGTTAATGGCCTCCATCGCCGCGGCACACCCCGACTGCGTCGGACAGCTGCGCATGATCGTGGTCCACCATGGGCTCGACAGCGGCGCGCACCGACAGATCCGGCTGCAGGCCGGCAGGTTGAACCTGTCCGTCGAACTGCGCCAGAGCCCGCCGATGACGACGCGCTTTCCGGTCTCGGGCTGGGTCAGCGACGCCGTCTATCTACGCCTGGCGCTGCCAGACGTGGTGCCCGACGTGCCGGTGGTCTTGTACCTGGACACGGACACCCTCGTCGTCAGTGATCTGCGTCCGCTGCTGCGCCTGCCGCTGCGCGGGGCCGCTTTGGCCGCGGTTCGCGATCCACAGAATCCGACGGTCGGCGCCGGGATCGCGCTACCGGGCTGGCGGCACATCGGGGTGCCCGATGGGAGGGAGTATTTCAACTCCGGGGTGATGCTCATCAACCTGCGGGAGGCCGCCCGTCTCGGCGTGTTCGAACGCGCCCGCCAGTTCCTGACCGAGCATCCCGAGCACGTCCGCCTGTGGGACCAGGATGCGCTCAACGTCGCGGCCGAGGATCGGTGGCTGCGCCTGGACCGGCGGTGGAACACGTTCGCGATGTCGCCGTTGACGACGTTGCCTGGCTTCTTCCACCACACGGCCGAACCGGTGATGCCCCTGGCTGACCTGCTGGCCGACGAGTACGCCGCGGCGGTGCTGCATTTCGCCGGCCCGGTCAAGCCATGGACCGTCGACTACCCGGCCGTGCCGCTGCGTCACCTCTATCGACGCTACCTCACCGCCGTCAACGCGCCGGAGGGGTCATGAGCACGGACCGGCCCACGACGCTGCTGCGCGGCCCTGCGTTCTGGCTGGCCACCGCGCTGGCGGCCCGGCATGCCGTCGGTGTCTGGAATCTGCACCGCACGCTGCGGTTCCTCGACCAGCCATCAACGCCCGCTCCCCCCAATCGACGACTCGAACGCAGTATTCATTTCGTGGTTCCCGCGCTGCGGGAGCAGGCACACATCGCTCCGGCGGTGCGATGGTTCGCCGCCCTGTTGGAGGAGTTGCCCGGCTGCACGCTCACCGTGGTCACCACCGACCGGGAGGAACGCGAACGCGACCACCTCATCGGCCTGCTGGCCTCCGCCCGCACGATCACCCCGACGCGGTTCCCTCAACTGGGCGCCGAGGAGCACCGCGCGCTGCGCGAGGCCGCCGGTGCCAGCCGGACCGGTGGCCTGGACCGGCCGGGAATCGCCGCGGTCCTGCACCGGTCTCCACTGACCCGGGAGGTGGTCGCCGACCTGCTCACGGACCCGCAGCTGGCGGCGCTGCCGATCCGACATGTCACCTACCCCGGCGACGGACGCAAGGCCGCCCAGGTCAACCACGCCGTCGCGCACCTGGTCGAGGCCAACCCGCACGACTACATCGCCGTCTACGACGTCGACAGCCGCCCTGAGCTGACCCTGATCCGCCACACCCTCGCCCACCTCGACGCCCGCCAGAGCGTCGACGGCGAGGCACCCGCCGTGATACAGCAGTCGGCCCGCTTCACCACCACCGGCGCCGCCACCCGCGGCTGGGAACGGGCCCTGTGCCGCGGCTCGGCCCGCGTCCAGACACTGTGGACGCTGCGCCGCGAGCTGCCGTCATTCCGGCGCTACCACCGCGCCACCCGCCACCCGACCGGTCGCCCGGCACTGGACGCGGCCAGACGCGGGTTGGCCCAGACGGTCGGCCACGGCCTGCTCGTGCGCCTGGACACCTTCCGCAGCCTTGGCGGCCTGCCCGAGTTCACGGTCCTCGATGACCTGCCATTCGGCTACCGGGCCACCGTGGAGGGCATCCGGATCGAACCCGTCGCGGCCATCACGACGGTGCCCGCCCCGGAGACCGTGGCCGAACTGGTGGGCACCCACCGGCGCTGGTTCGGTAACTACCTCGACTACCCGGCCTGCGCCACCGCCGCCCGCACCGGCGGGCACGGCACGCCGGCGAGCCGCATCGTGGCCCTCGGCGTCGCCGGCTACCGCGGCGCCGCCTGGGCCCTCGCGGGGCCCGCCACCCTCGCCGCCACCGCCGCCCTGCTGGCACCGCGCACCCGGATACCGGTCCGGGTCGTTGCCGCCGCCGGGCTGTGGCTGGGCTGCGTCACCCCCGTGCGGATGCTGGCCGCCGCCGACGGCCGGCAGCCCACGAGCCTCGACCTCGCCCGCGAGGCCGCCGAGGTGTACGCCGCCTACCTGCTGCGCAGTACCGGACCCCTGATCGCGCTCGTCACCGCGCCACGCCGCCGACCCGAGCTCTTCTCCCCCAAGACCCAGCGCCGCAGCCTCCCACCACAGGAGAGATCATGATCATCGGATTGGAGGGGGTCAGCTGCGTCGGCAAGACCACCCTCGCCGCCGCCCTGTCCGCCCGACTGCCCGCGACCAGCGTCGCGTGCTACTACCACGCCGCCCCCGACCTGTCCTGGCTGCCAGAACCCGCCGCCGCCACCGCCGCGCAACAGGTGGACAACCTGGCGATGCTGATGCGCATCGAAGCCTTACGCCGCGCGAGCGTCCTGGCAGCGTTGGCCCAAGGGCACGATGTGATCCTCGACCGCACCGTGGACACGTTGCTGGCCCACGCCCACGCGGTCGGCCGGCTGCACGGGTTCGACTGCGACGACCAGGCCCGCGCCGTCGTCCTCGCCCATCCCCGGGTCGTGCCCGACATCACCCTGCTGCTGCACGCGGACCCCGCCGAGGTGACCGCCCGCGCCGCCCGCCGCATCGGCATGCCGACGATCTTCTACGCACCCGAGTTCACGGCGCACTTCCACGACTACTTCGCCCGGCCGCTCGCACCGCGTTGCGTGCGCCTGGACTCCACCCGCGGTCCCGATGAGGTAGCGGAGCGGGCGGTTGCCGTCCTCGCCGGGCACCGACTCGTCGAGGAAAGGACCGCGGCATGAACGTGGCCATCGTCGGCTGCGGCGCGATCGCACACCGCTGGGTCCGGGTCCTCACCGCCGACCAGCGAGTGACCATCACCGCCCTCGTCGACCCCAACCCCGCCAACGTCGTGCGCCTGCGCACCGCTCACCACCTCACCGGGCCGCCGGCCTGCTCCACAGTGGAGGAAATGATGGCGCGTGACGACGTCGACGTGGTGGTGAACCTGACCCCACCCGATGCGCACTACGCCGTCTCCCGCGCCGCGTTGAGCGCCGGCCGCCATGTGCTGAGCGAGAAGCCGCTCGCCGTCGATCTCGGCGACGCGGTCGAGCTGGTCCGCCTCGCCGATGGGGCCGGTGTGGTCCTGGCCGTGATGCGCAACCGCGGCGCCGACCCGGACTTCGCGTCGTTCGCCACCACCGCGGCCGGTCACGGCCCGTTGGCGGTCACCGCGGAGGTACTGGTGGAGCTCCGCGATCCCGGTTTCCGGACCGGGCAGACGCTGCCCGCCACCAGCGACCTGGCCGTGCACGCCTTCGACCAGGTACAGGTGCTGGTCAGTGCCGCCCCGCAGCAGGTCCACTGCGTCGAGGTCGCCATGCCCTTTCTGGGCCGGCATTGCGCGCTGGCCAGCATCGTCGTCACGTTCGCCGACGGCTCGATCTTCGCCTACCGCGGGGGCTTCGCCGGCCCCGGCCTGGCGACCTCGGCCAACGGGTTGTGGCGGGTGGACGGCGCCGGGATGAGCGCCAGCTGGGACGGTGGTGCTCAACCGTCTGACCGCCGCGGTGACGGCGCGGCAGTCGCCGTAGTGCCGAGCTATCAGGCGTGCATCACCGCGATGCTCGACGCGGTGCAGACCGGTGCGGCACTCACCTCGCCAACGGTGACGCTGCGATCCATCGCCATGCTCGACGCGGCCCTCACCTCCGCCGCCACCGGCCGCCCGGTGACCGTCGCGCCAGTACCCGGCGGCCAACCGTGACCGCCCCTGCCAGCATCGACGCGGAACTCGACGTCGTGTTGGCCGCCGCCGGTCATACCGGCGGCCACACACCGCTGGTCGCACTCCCCGGCGGACGCGACAACCAGCTCTACACCACCGCCGCCGGTGGCCGGCACCTGGTCGTGAAGGTTCCCCGCACCAGTCGACGGGTGCGCTACGCCGTCGCGGCCTGGGTCGCCGCCCGGCTGGCCGAAGCCCGCATACCGGCACCGATCGTGCTCGGCTACAGCGACCGGCTCAGCGTGGAGACCCGCTGCCCAGGTCGCCCGCTGGACGACCCGCACCGACCGCCTCACAGCAGCAACCATGACCTGGCCGCGACGGCCGGGCGGCTGCTGCGCCGCATCCATGCCCTGCCGGTGGGCGGATTCGGGCGATTGGACGCCCACGGCGTCGGGCTACGCCCCACCCTGCAAAGCTGGATACCGCACCTTCCCCCGCTGCCGCCCACAGCGTCCCCGGATCTGCACGCCCTACGGGCACAGGTGCAGCAGGTACTACGCCACCACGCACCCCGGCTGCCCACCGGCCCGGCACGGCTGCTGCACGGCGACTGGACCGCCCGGCACATCATCACCGACAACGCAGCGGTCACCGGCGTCGTCGATCTGGAAAGCGTCCGCGGCGGCGACCCCCTCACGGACCTCGCCGGATGGTCACTGCAGGAGCCGGCCGCCCACACCGCCGGACTCCTCGCCGGCTACTTCAACCAGCCGCCGGACCAGGCCGCCCGCACCGTGCTGGTCATCTACCGGCTGCGGATCGCCGCCTGCCTGCTCGTGCACCACCTCACCGACGACGACGCGGCCGGCGTGGCGCTGCGGACCGCGCAGCTGCACGCCGACCTCGCCGACCTGTCCTGCGGTCAACCTGCCGCCATGCCCCGCATCAGCCCCGAACCACCCGCGACTCCAGTGAGGTGACACCCATGATCCTGATCCGGACCTCCGACCGGGAACGGCTGCGCGCCGACAACTGCCCCGAGGATTGCCCCGCCTCCTCGGCCGGACGCTTCGTGATCCGCGCCGACGGCACGGCCCGGTTCGACCGCCACTACCACGACTTCGGCGAGTTCTGGTTCGTCGCCGCCGGCGCCGGCACCATCGCAGTCGGACCCACCCGCCACCCCATCATCGCCGGCGACATCATCTTCACCCCCGCGGGGCAGGAACACGACATCCTCACCGTCGCTTCAGAACTGTGGATCTTCTGGCTGTCCGCGCGAATCACCGGCGGGGGCAGCGGCGCGCACCTGCACACCCGGCCGGAGTTCGCGACAAAGCACCTGGTGACCGTCACCGAAGCCGACGCCGATGCCTAGCCTCACGCCGTCCGCCGGCACGCCGCCCGTGACCCTGCCGTTTCCCCGCCGAGCGAAGTACGGCCCCGCCGAACGCGCCGCCGTCCTCGACCTGCTCGACGCCGGCCGCCTGTCCGACACCGGGCGCGGACCCGCGATCGCCGGCCTGGAGGACGCCTTCGCCGCCATGACCGGCACCCGGCACGCCCTGTCGTTCAACTCCGGCACCGCGTCGCTGCACGCCGCCCTGCACGGCGTCGGCGCCGGCCCCGACGCCGGTGTCGTCATGTCGCCGATGACCTGGATCTCAGCGATCCTGGTCGCGTTCCACGCCGGCAGCTTCCCGATCTTCGCCGACCTGGAACCCGGCGGGATCAACCTCGACCCGGCTGCTGTCGCCGCCGCCGGTGCCCACGGCGCTGTCCTGGTGACCCACGCCTTCGGCATCCCCGCACGGATGGACGCCTTGACCAGCCAGTCCGCGCCCGTGGTCGAGGACTGCTCCCACGCGCACGGTGCCCGCTACGCCGGCCGTCCCGTCGGATCGTGGGGTGCGGCGGGCTGCTTCTCGCTGATGGAACGCAAAGCCGTCTCCGGCGGCGAGGGCGGGATCCTGACCACCAACGATCGCGGTGTCTACGAACGCGCCATGACCCTCGGGCACCACCCGCACCGCCTCGCCGCCGAACTCAGCCAACCCGACCTTCTCGCGCTCGCCGCGACCGGGCTCGGCTACAAGACCCGCATGCCCACCCTGGCCGCCGGCATCGCCCGCGCCCAACTGGCCGGCCTGCCCGCCCGGATGGCCGCCGCCGACACCAACCTCGCCCGCCTGACCGAAGTCCTGGACAGCAACGGCGCGCCCGTCCGCATTCCGCCGATCGGGGCCGGGTCGGTGCGCGGCTGGTACGGCACCCCGCTGATCATCGCCGAACCGGTCGCCGACCCCGACCAGCTCTATGCCGCGTGCCAGGCCGCCGGCGTTCCCGTCCGGCGCCTCTACGACGACTGGCTGTCCAGTCCGCTGCTGCACAGCCCCGCGCTGCTGCCGGGCCTGTTTCCCCACCTGCGGCACAGCCCGTGGACACCACCCGACCCCGACGGCTTTCCCCACTACACCCAGGCCCGCCGGCAAACACTTTTGATCAAAGTGCCCGAGGTTCCCGCCGCCGACTACATGGACCAGGTCGGCGCCGCCCTCACCGCAGTCCTCAACCGCCTGTAACCCCGATCGTCGACGCCCCAGGAGAGGCCATGACCCACACCGCTCGCGCCGCCGTCCTGCACACGGCAGGCCAACCGTTGACCCTGCACACCATCACCCTGGCCGACCCCGGCCCCGGCGAGGT
>Ga0164243_10014151_pt1 | contig 11130 bp, 9 predicted proteins | sample OricompcompostOP_FD_108781 | JGI IMG/M metagenome (GOLD analysis project Ga0164243, IMG submission 108781) | Organic Plus compost microbial communities from Emeryville, California, USA - Original compost - Organic plus compost (OP) | ecosystem: Engineered > Solid waste > Mixed feedstock >... | reverse complement strand
GTCTCCGGGGTGCACAGCACCAGCACCAGGCACACCGCCATGGCGAGCGTGAAGATCACCTGGGCGGTGATCAGGGGCGCGGGAAGCCACTCGGCGACGGCTCCGGCGATCAGGGGGCCTGAGGCGAGGCCGCCGAGGTTGGCGGCGGTGGCCACGATGCCGGGCACCACGGAACCCGTCCGCTCCGGACGCGCCTCGTGGTGGAGGTCGTGCAGATACGTGGTCGCGGTCGAGGCCATCAGCCCCAGTCCGACACCGTTCAGGACCCGGCCCGCGATCAGCCCCGGCAGGTCCCGCCACACGATCAGCACGAGCGACGCCACGATCCCGACCAGGAGCGCCGGGACGACGATGCGCCGCCGGCCGAGCCGGTCCGACAGGTGCCCCAGTCCCAGGAAGGCGCCCGCCGCACCCACGACCATCGAGGCGTACGCCACCGTGACCGTGGTCGCGCCGAAGTGGTCCCGCGCCTCGTACAGCGGCCACAACGGGGTCGGCGCGGTACCGAAGGCCATCAGCGCGGTGAAGGCCACCGCCACGAACCAGAAGCCGGTCGCGTGCGAGGCCCGGCGCCGCGCGGGGGCGCGGGGCGGCAGGCCGGCGGGGGCGCGTACCTGGATCTGTGGGGTCGGGCCGCCGGGAGCGTCGGCTGCGGGACGGCTCAGCGGCGTCGGTACGGCAGGCAGGGGTACCCCTCCTCGGATGGAAGCGGATGACGCTTTCCATCCTCCTCACCAGCGAGGATCAATGCCAACGAATGTTTTTGCTGGGTGCGAGCAATGCGAGAGATACTTCTTCTGTGGAGCTACGTCAGCTGGAGCACTTCGTCGCGGTCGCCGAGGAGCTGAGCTTCACACGCGCCGCCCGTCGCCTGCACGTGGTGCAGTCGGCCGTGTCCGCCGCGATCCGCTCCCTGGAGCGTGAGCTGGGCTGCGCGCTGTTCGAGCGCACGTCGCAGCGGGTCCGGCTCACCGGAGCGGGCGCGGCACTGCTGCCGGAGGCCCGGGCCACCCTGCGCGCCGCCGAGACGGCCCAGGACGCCGTGCGCGCCGCGCAGGACACGCTGCGCGGCACCGTGAACGTGGGCGCGATGGCCTCGGTCGAGGTGGTGGACCTGCCGGCGCTCCTCGGGCAGCTGCACGCGCGGCATCCCGCGATCGACGTGCGGCTGCGGCTGGCGACGACCGGCTCCGCGGGGCTGGCGCACGCTCTGCTCGGCGGAGACCTGGACGTGGCCTTCCTGTCGCTGCCCGAGCGCAAACCCGCCGGGATCGACGCCCGGGAGCTGGCCACCGTGCCGCTCGTCCTGGTGGTGAGCGCCGGCCATCCGCTCGCGCGGCGGGGGGAGTTGACACTCGCGGACCTCACGGGGGAGCCCTTTGTGGACTTCCCGCCGGGCTACGGCAACCGCGAGGTGGTCGACCGGGCGTTCGCGGCGGCGGGCGTCGCACGCCGCGTGGCGCTGGAAGTACCCGACATCGACATGGGGGCGGCACTGGTCCGGCACGGTCTGGGCATCGCCTTCCTGCCCGCGTTCGCCGTCGCCCGCACCCCCGGCCTGCACGTCCTGGACGTTCACGGCACCGAGCTCCGCTGGAGCATGCATCTCGGCACCTCGTCGACGCGGCGGCCCAGCTCGGCCCTGCGGGCGCTGCTCGACCTGGTCGACCTCCACGTCGTCGCCCTGTGACGCCCGGCCCACCGTGTGCGCCTCGTACCCGCACGGCCACGGGGGACCGGCGGTCCGCGGAGTCCGTGCGGCGCTGTGAGATCAGCTGTCCAGCTCCTCCTCGACCGGCGGTTTCGGCACCTCGCGGAAATGCTGGGACTGTCCGGGCCTGCCGCCCTTCCGGGCCTGCTCGGCCCGCTGAGCCGGGCTCAGCCCCAGGTCGGAGTCGGGGTCCACACGGACCGACCGGGCCACCTCCTCGCGGTTGGCGTACTGCTCGGCCGGAATGCCGCGCAGCGCCTTGACGACGTCCGGCGGCGCGCCCTTCCGGCTCGCCTCTTCGATCAGCGTGTCCTTGCCGGCGGGGAAGTCGACATCCTTGACGGCCTCCACCACGTCCCGGGCGCTCGTACTGTGCGTCATGGCTCCTTCTCCCTCGTCGGAATCCGGAATCTGGGGCCACCCGGGTAACCGGCAAGGACCGCTCACTCACCTCCCGCACCCACCGGATTTCACCGGTTTGCCGGTCCGCTCCGGGACCCGGGGATCCGCGGTCGCGGTGCCGGCGTCAGGAGCGTGCGAGCCGGGCCGCGAGATAGGGCGCGGTGGCGCTGCGGCGGGCCCTCGCCACCTTGGCCGGCGGACCCGCCGCGATCACCCGTCCGCCCGCGTCACCGCCGCCGGGACCGAGGTCGACGACCCAGTCGGCGGTGGTGATCGTGTCCAGGTCGTGCTCGACGAGGACGACCGTGTTGCCGGCGTCGACGAGCCGGTGCAGCTGTCGCAGCAGCAGCGCGACGTCCGAGGGGTGCAGCCCGGCTGTCGGCTCGTCGAGCAGGTAGAGCGCGTGCCCGCGGCGGGCGCGCTGCAGCTCCGTGGCCAGTTTGATGCGCTGCGCCTCACCGCCGCTGAGCTCCGTCGCGGGCTGGCCCAGCCGCAGATAGCCCAGTCCCACCTCGCGCAGCGTCTCCAGACTGCGGGACGCGGCCGGGACCTCCGACAGGAACGCGGCGGCGTCGTCGACGGACAGCGCGAGCACGTCCGCGATGTTCTTGCCGCGATAGGTGACGTCCAGCGTCTCGGCGTTGTACCGGGCGCCGTGGCAGGTCGGGCACGGCGCGTAGGTGCCGGGCAGGAACAGCAGTTCCACCGCGACGAACCCCTCGCCCTGACAGGTCTCGCACCGCCCTTCGGGCACGTTGAAGGAGAACCGCCCGGCCGAGTAGCCCCGCGCCCTGGCTTCGTCCGTCGCCGCGTACAGCTTGCGCACCGCATCGAACATCCCGGTATAGGTGGCCAGGTTCGACCGGGGGGTCCGGCCGATGGGCCGTTGGTCGACCCGGACCAGCCGGTCGAACGACTCGACCCCCGACGCGTCCTGGACGTCGACCTCCAGGCGCGCCTCGCCGGGTTCCTCGGGCGTGAGTCCGAGGTGACGGCGGACGACCTCGGCGAGCACCTGGGTCACCAGCGTCGACTTCCCGGAGCCGGACACGCCCGTCACCGCCGTCAGCACACGGAGCGGTACGTCGACGGACACGTCCCGCAGATTGTGGCGGGAGACGCCGCGCAGGTGCAGCCAGCCGTGCGGGGTGCGCGGCCGGTGGTCGAGGGGCTGGGCGCGCCCGAACAGATACCGGGCGGTGGCCGACTCCCCGACCCGCTCGAGACCGGCGACCGGTCCGCTGTACAGCACGCGGCCGCCGCCCTCGCCCGCGCCGGGGCCGATGTCGACCACCCAGTCCGCCCGCCGGACGACGTCCATGTCGTGCTCCACGACGAACAGCGAGTTGCCCGCCGCCTTGAGGCGGTCCAGTACGTCCAGCAGCGGTTCGGCGTCGGCCGGGTGCAGGCCGGCGGAGGGTTCGTCGAGGACGTAGACGACGCCGAACAGCCCGGAGCGCAGCTGGGTGGCGATCCGCAGGCGCTGCGCCTCGCCGGGCGACAGGGTCGTCGAGCGGCGCCCCAGGCTGAGATATCCCAGGCCCAGATCGAGCAGGACGTCGATCCGCGCGACCAGATCGCCGCTGAGCCGGACCGCGACCTCGGTCGTCTCCCCGGACCGGGCGGTCGACGTGGTGGCGTCGGCCTCGGACCGCCTGGCGACGGGCCGCAGCAGCGTTACGACCTCGGTGAGCGGCATCGCGTTGATCTCGGCGATGGAACGTCCGGCGAAGGTCACGGCGAGCGCCTCGGGCCGCAGTCCGCTGCCGTCACAGGCGGGGCAGGGCACACTCCTGACGAACCGGAGCGCCCGTTCGCGCATCCTCTCGCTCTTGGAGTCGGCGAGGACGTGCATGACGTGCTTGCGTGCGCTCCAGAACGTTCCCCGGTAGCCGTGGTCGACGCGGCCCTCCTCCGGCTCGACGTACACGGAGGGCTGCTCGTCCGTGTAGAGCAGCCAGTCACGGACCTTCTTGCCGAGCCTGCGCCACGGCCGGTCGATGTCGATCCCCAGGCCTTTCACGACACTGCGCAGGTTGGCGCCCTGCCAGGCGCCCGGCCAGGCGGCGATCGCCCCCTCGCGGATGCTCAGCGAGGGGTCCGGGACGAGCAGGTCCTCGGCGACGTCGTGCACGACGCCCAGTCCATGGCACTCGGGGCAGGCGCCGGCCGCGGTGTTGGGTGAGAACGACTCGGCCTCCAGCCGTGCGGCGCCGGGCGGATAGGTGCCGGCGCGGGAGTACAGCATGCGCAGCAGGTTGGACAGCGTGGTGAGGGTGCCGACCGTCGAGCGCGAGCTGGGCGACCCGCGTCGCTGCTGCAGGGCCACGGCCGGCGGCAGTCCGGTGATCTCCCGCACGTGCGGCGCGCCGGCCTGTTGCAGCAGTCGTCGGGCATACGGCGCCACGGACTCGAAGTAGCGCCGCTGGGCCTCCGCGTAAAGGGTGCCGAAGGCGAGCGAGGACTTGCCCGAACCGGAGACGCCGGTGAAGGCGACCATCGCGTTGCGCGGAACGTCGACATCGATGTTCCGCAGGTTGTTCTCACCGGCGCCCCGGACATGCACGAAGGGGTCCGTCGCGTCCTCGTTCACCCCTCCTGATTACCTGATCGCGCCCCGAACCGCGCGACGGGCGCGTCACCGGCTCCGGCGTGGGCGAGCCGGCACGGACCGGCTCGCCCACCCTCTGCCGGCCCCGGAACGGCAGTCGAACGGTACGGGTACTGGAACGCTCAGGCAGGGGGTCCGGTCACCGGACGCTGCCCGCGGCCGGCGCGGCTTCCTGCGGGGTGCCGGCCTCGGGCGTCGACCGCTCCCTGACGGCCAGCATGATGAGGCATCCCGTGAACGGGCCGGCGGCCAGCGCGAGGAAGGCCGCGCTGAAGGAACCGGTCGCGGAGAACACCATGCCCACCACGACGGGCACCACCACGCTGCCCAGTTGCCAGGTGGCGTTCGCGATGCCGGACGCGGAGCCCGTCACCGAGGGCGGTACCAGCCTGGGCACCAGGGCGACGACCAGCGGGGTCCAGCCGTAGGCCGCCGCCCCCAGCAGCGGGGCGAGCCAGATGAGCGCGTTCGGGTTACCGAGCTCGCCGAAGCACACCAGCGTGCCGCCGAACACCGCGAGGATCGCGATCGTGGGTGTTCTGCGGGCGCCTCCGAAGAAGCGGTCCGTGACGTATCCGACCGCCGGTTTCACGGCGATGGCGGTGACCGCGAAGACGGACACGACCAGTCCGGCGGTGGCCGGGGTAACCGAGTGTCCCTTGATCATCAGGGCGTTCGCCCAGGTGATGAACCCGTACAGACCCCAGAAGCCGCAGAATCCGGTCAGGCAGGTCAGGACGAGGCTGCGGTTGCGCACCAGGGCGCCCAGGTCGAGCCGGCGTGCGGGGCGGTCGCTCCTGGACTCGTCGGCGTCGAGCATCGGGCCGGGCCGTACCAGGAAGAAGAGCAGCCCGGCCAGCACGATGGAGACGATGCCGAACGTGTGGTACGAGGTGTGCCAGCTGTACTTGGCGATCATGGCGGGGACCACGGTGTTGGCTATGGCCGTGCCGAGGGACGTGGCGGTGGTGAACAGTCCCATGGGCAGACCGAGGCTCGCCGCGGGGAACCAGCTGGTGATGAGCCGGATGCCGGCCGAGTAGTCGGCGCCGGCGAAGAGCCCGACCAGCGCCTGGAGGGCGATGCCCACCGTCGCCGACGTGGTCGAGCCGAAGGCGGTCATGCCGATGCCCGCGCCCAGCAGGGAGACGGTCAGCATGATGCGGCCGCCGTAGCGGTCCACGCCCATGCCGCCCAGGGCGTTGGAGACGACGTAACCGACGTAGTAGGCGGTGGCGAAGGCTCCGAGACTCGCCAGGGGTACGGCGAGACTCTCTCCGACGAAGACCGAGGCCGGGCCCCAGGTGGAGCGGTCGATGGACGTGAGGGTGAAGGAGACCCAGCAGGCGATCAGGACGACCCACCGGTACGGCGACGGCGGCGGGTGGTCGGACGGCTGGGCAGGCTTGTGTGACGACAGGTTCACCGTTGAACCTCCGTGGGTGTGGGATCGGGGGTACCGCTCTCGGGCGGTCAGAGATCCAGCACCAGGCGGCGTGAGGCGCAGCCGCCGACGCAGATCATCATGGTGTTGCCGGCGGCCCGTTCCTTCTCGCTGAGGATGGTGTCCTGATGGACGGGCTTGCCCGCGAGCACCTTGGTCTCGCACGTGCCGCAGAAGCCTTCCTCGCAGGAGTACAGGACGTCGGGCCGGACCGCGCGCACGGCCTCGAGGATGGAGGTTCCGGGCTCGACGGTCACGGTCTCGCCGGTGCGGGCGAGTTCGACCTCGAACGCGGCGGCGGGGGTGGTGTCCTCGTCGTCCGGGGCCGGTGCGGGGGGCTGAGCGGCGGTGAACTGCTCGGTGATCAGGGTGAGACCGGCGCGGTCGGACTCGACCGCGGCGCGCAGGGCGGTGAGCATGCCCGAGGGGCCGCAGGCGTAGAGCAGGCTGTCCTCGGGGGCCTCGCGCACGATGTCGTGCAGGGGCAGGGGGCCTTCCGCGCTGTCGCTGCGCAGGGTGAGGGACGCGCCCGCCTGGTGGGCGAGGTCGCGGAGCTCCCGGGCGAACGCCATGGTGTCGGGGCGTCGTCCGCCGTAGTGCAGTGACCAGGGGACGCCGTGCCGGGTGGCGTGGCGGGCCATGGCCAGGACGGGGGTGATGCCGATGCCGCCGGCGACGAAGACGTAGCGGGCGGCGGGCCGGAGTGCGAAGTGGTTGCGGGGGCCGCGCAGGGCGAGGGTTGTGCCGACGAGCGCGGTGTCGTGGAGTTCGGCGGATCCGCCGCGGCCCGCGCTTTCGCGGAGCACGGCGATCGTGTAGTGCGGGTCGGCGGGGTCGCCGCACAGGGAGTACTGCCGGATCAGGCCGGAGGGCAGGCGCACATCGATGTGCGCGCCCGCCTCCCAGCCGGGCAGGGTTTCGCCCGCGGTGGGCGAGAGCACCATGGAGATCACCTGGTGGGCTTCCAGGCGGACTTGGGTGACGACGGCCTGGATCCAGTCGGTGTCCGTCATGGTCGGCCTGCCTTTCTTCAGATCGTGCCGTGGCCGGCGGTCTGCGGACCGCCGCGCAGCACCCGCAGCAGTGCGACGGCGGGTGACATGCCGGAGAGGACCACGACGGTGTCGGCGGCGGCGCGCAGTTCGGCTGCCGCGCTGCGGGCTTCGGGGCCGTGCCAGCCGCGGTCGGGGCTGATGACGATCGCGCCGACCAGGGCGCCGGAGGCGCGGGCCGAGGCGCCGACACGGGTGGCGAGGCCGGCTTCGACGGCGGCGAGGTCGTGGGTCAGCATGACCACGACGTCGGGGCGGAAGTCCGTACCGCCCAGGGGCGTGTCGGTGCCGGAGACGGTGATGCCGTCGAGCGCGTCGTGCGGCGCCGGGCTGGTGACGGCGGTCCGGGAGCGCGGTTCGAGGGGGACGAGGAGTACGTCGGCCCGGTAGGACCGGTGGGAGCGGGAGGCTGGCGGCATGCCGGCGAGCCCTCCTTCCGGGTGCGCGGACGGATCAGACGGAGACGAAGTCCTCGCCGGGGCGGACGACGAGGGCGTCCTTGGCGCCTTCCTGGAAGGGGACGGACCGGGGCAGCAGCACCGAGGCCGACCGCACCCGGTGGTGCTCGGCGCGGTCACCCGGCAGCGGTTCGTCCTTGGCGGCGGTCTCGGCGGCCGCGAGGAGACGGCGGCGGGCCAGGATGATCGCGGCGTCGGACGTGCCGAGGCGCTCCTTGGTGCGGTCGACGATGGGGCCCATGCTCTCCTGCAGGGAGAAGTCCTGCGCGGCGATGCCCTCGACGCCGCTGAAGCTGCGCTTGTCCTTCTGCGCCTGACGGTCGATCAGGTAGTCGTTGGTCTTGTTCGCTGCCGTGCGGTAGGTGCCGGGCAGGTACTTGGCGTGGATGCCCTCGCCGCGGCGCATCGCGTCGAGTTCGTCCTCCCGCAGGGGACGGGTGGGGTGGTAGTTGATGCTCCAGGCCCAGCAGGTCTCGTCGTCGATGGGCACCCAGGCGTGTCCGCCCAGCGGGTTGTGGGTGCCGAACGGCGGGATGATCGTGTACCAGGGCATGATCCACTGGGTGATGCGCCAGTAGTAGTTCTCCTCGTCCGCCTCGCGGCGGGCGCCGATCAGCAGACCGCCGTCGGACTCGATGACCTCGAACTTGGGCCGGGTGTCCGCCTTGAGGTACTCGATGCCGGGGGTGCCGGCGTGCATGGGGTCGTCGTCCATGTTGAAGCGGTGGGCGAAGGACACGTGGCTGGAGTCGATCCCGCCCTCCATGGCCTGCATGAAGTTGGACTCCTGCAGCCGCTTGGAGACGAAGACGTTCTCGGGCGGCAGGGTGGCCCACTCCAGCTCGGGCAGCTCGGGCTTCAGCTCCGGCGGGCCCATGTAGGTCCAGATGACGCCTCCGAGCTCGACGCAGGGGTAGGCCGTCTGCTTGATCTTCTCGTGGAAGCGGCTGGCGGGCGGCTCGGACGGCATGTCGACGCAGTTGCCCTCGACGTCGTACTTCCAGCCGTGGTAGGCGCAGCGCAGACCGCACTCCTCGTTGCGGCCGAAGAACAGGGACGCGGTGCGGTGGCTGCAGAACTCGTCGAGCAGACCGATACGGCCCTGGGTGTCGCGGAAGGCGATCAGGTTCTCCCCCATCAGCGTCACCCGGACCGGCGGGCAGTCGGGCTCGGGGATCTCCTCGGCGAGCAGCGCGGGGATCCAGTAGCGGCGCAGCAGGGTGCCCATCTCGGTGCCCCGGTCGGTGCGGACCAGGCGTTCGTTCTGTTCGGGCGTCAGCATGTGCTTCTCTCCTTCTCGGTGGTCAGGGGTGCGGGGTGTCGGGCCGGACGACGATGTGCGGTGAGGACGGTCCGGCGCCGGCCGCGAGCCGGGTGAGCATGTCGCCCACCTCGTCGAGGGGGATGTCGACGGTGGGCACGTGCTCCAGCCCCGACGTGCCGTCGGCCAGCGAGGCGATGGCACGGCCGATCGCCTCCGGGGGCCGGCCGCGGACCGCGGTCAGGGTCAGACAGCGGCGGATCATCGCCGCGGAGTCGGCCGGGACGGCGGCCGGCTGCTTCGGGGTGGTCAGCACCAGGCGGCCGCCGTGTCCCAGCAGGTCCACGGCGACGTCGACGACGCCCGGGTCGGAGCCGCTGGTGTCGACGACGAGGTCGCAGGAGGCGCCGCCCAGGGCCGCCCGTACGGCCGCGCCCCAGTCCCCGGACTCCTCGGCCGTGACCGCGGTGGCGCCCAGCGCCTCGGCCATGCCCAGCCGTTCGGCGTCCCGGGGCAGGCCCACGACGACGACCTCGCCCGCCTCGCCCAGGCGGGCCGCGGCGGTCACGGCGAGGCCGTGGTAGCCGGGGCCGAGCACGACGACGTTCTCCCCGGCCGCGAGCCGGCCGGCCCGCAGGACCCAGTCGACGGCGTTGGCGTACGGCAGGACCCAGGCCGCCAGCTCCTCCGGCAGCCGCTCGGGCAGCCGGTGCAGGACGGCGTTCTCCGGGAGGAACATGTACTCGGCGTTGCCGCCGAAGAGCGCGGGGTCCTCGCCGGCCGGCACCGTGCCGATCCGCCGGCCGCCGCCCCACAGGTCGGTCTGCGGGCACAGGCGGTAGGCGCCGGACACGCAGCGGGGGCACTCGCCGCAGGGCAGGTACTCCTCCACCACGACCCGGTCCCCGGGTCCGAGCTGCCAGCGGTGCGCCGCCTCCGGTCCTACGGCCGCGATCCGGCCGACGACGTGATGCCCGAGCACCGTCTCGGCGGCGACTCCGCGGTGGAACAGGCCGACGTCGGTGCCGCAGATCCCGGACGCGGTGACCCGCAGCCAGCCTTCCCGGGGTCCGGCGGCCCGCAGCGGGAACGTCCGCAGCTCACTGCGGGCGCCCGGCAGCGCGACGCTCGCCCGTGCCGCTTGCGGCAGCGGGGTCGTGCCGGTGTCTCCGGAGGCCGTTGAACGAGGGGCAATCGGTGGTGAACCGCCCACCTCACCCTCCTTACTATCGCTGTGCGATAACGGCTTATCGCTCTGTGATTTCGATACAGTAGGGCGGGAGACGACAGGCGTCAATGGACGGAAGTGCGGAGGAGCGGTGGCACCCTCGAAGGCGGGCGCGGACAGCGGACGCAGGGCTCTGGAGTTGTTGTTCGCCTTCACCGAACAGCGGCCGGTGGCCACGGTCCGTCAACTGGCGGAGGACCTGGGCATTCCGGTGCCGACGGCCCACCGCTACGTGGCGCTGCTGCGCGACATGGGCCTGATCGAGGAGGGCGACCGGGGGCAGTACCACCTCACGATGCGGGTGGCGGCGCTCGGGCGTGCCGCCCGGCGGGCGACCCCGCTGGTGGACGTGGCCGAGCCGTTCATGCGTGAGCTGTCGGAGAGCACCCAGGAGACGGTGATCCTCAGCCGGCTGGTGCACGGACTGCCGGTGTGCATCCACCGTGTGGAGAGCCTGCGTCCGTTCCGGCTGTCGTTCGAGCCGGGGCAGCGACTGCCCGCCCTGCGGGGCGCCAGTGTCCGTCTGCTGCTCGGCGACCTGTCCGTCGCGGAGCGCCGGCGCCACATCGAGCAGGCCCTCGCCGTCGGCGAACTCCCCCCGGTCAACGGCCCCGAGGCGTTCCTCGCCGAGATCGACCACGCGGTGCGGCAGGGCTGGGAGGTGAGCCGCGAGGAGATCGACGAGGGCGTCTGGGCGGCCTCCGCCCCGGTCAAGGAAGGGTCGCAGATCGTGGCGGCCCTGTCGGCCCCGTGCCCCGCCTTCCGCCTCGACGAGGCGCAACGCGAGTCGATCATCGAGCAGGTGGTGAAGACGGCGGACAGGATTTCGCAGGCGCTGAGTACGTGAGGGGGCGTCATGGGGGCGCGGGGCCCGGCCCGTAGGCGGGGGCGTCGGCGAGGGCCGGTCGCGGGAGGGCCGTCGCGACGACGCCGGCCCTGTGGCCCCCGGCCGGCGCGGCCGCC
>Ga0164243_10014148_pt1 | contig 11133 bp, 6 predicted proteins | sample OricompcompostOP_FD_108781 | JGI IMG/M metagenome (GOLD analysis project Ga0164243, IMG submission 108781) | Organic Plus compost microbial communities from Emeryville, California, USA - Original compost - Organic plus compost (OP) | ecosystem: Engineered > Solid waste > Mixed feedstock >... | reverse complement strand
GTGAGCACGGTGCGGTGGACGCGGGCGGCGACCTGGGTGGCGGCGACGAGGGCGGTGGACCCGCCGACGGACCCGGCGGTGTGCACCCGGAGCAGCGGCTTGCCGGTCGCGCCGAGCGCGTCGGCCAGGTACAGCTCGGGCATCATGACGCCCTCCACGGGCGGCACCGCCGGGATGCCGAAGGGCGTGATGTGGCGCCAGGAGGACCTGTTCTTCGCCGGCCTCGGCGGCGGCGCGCCGACCGGGGAGCCGGTGCGCCGGCCGCAGGAGCTCGCCGAGCGGGTCGCGGCCGGCGGTGAGGGCATCACGTTCTTCCCGACGGCCCCGCTGATGCACGGGACCTCCACGCTGACGGCGTTCATCGGCTTCGGCTTCGGCCAGCGCGTCGTGATCCACCGCCGGTTCGTGCCGGAGGAGGTGCTGCGCACGATCGAGCGGGAGCGGGTGACGAGCGTGTCCCTGGTGGGCGACGCGATGCTGCGGCCTCTCGGAGACGCGCTCGACGGGCCGTTGAAGGGCACGGACTGCTCGTCCCTGTTCAGTGTGTCGTCCTCCGGCGCGATCATGTCCGACACCGTGCGCCGCCAGTTCCAGGAGCTGGTCCCGAACGCGTTGCTGCTGAACAACTTCGGGTCCTCCGAGTCCGGCTTCAACGGTACGGCCACGGCGGACTCCGGGCCGGAGCGCGGTTTCCGCATCCGCGTCAACTCCCGTACGAGGGTGGTCGACCCGGTGACCCGCGAGCCGGTCGGCGCGGGCGAGGTGGGCCGGGTCGCGCAGTGCGGCCATGTGCCGCTCGGCTACTACAACGACCCGGTGAAGACCGCCGAGACGTTCTTCGAGAGGGACGGCGAACGCTGGGTGCTGCTCGGCGACATGGCCACGGTCGACGAGGAGGGCGTCGTGACCGTGCTGGGCCGCGGCTCGCAGTGCATCAACACCGGCGGGGAGAAGGTGTACCCGGAGCAGGTCGAGCAGGCCCTCACGTCCCACCCCGACGTCTACGACGCGCTGGTGGCCGGGGTGCCGGACACGCGGTGGGGCAACCATGTCGCGGCGGTGGTGCAGTTGCGCGCCGGGGCGCCCCGGCCGTCCCTGGAGGACGTCCAGACGCACTGCCGCACCCGTCTCGCCGGGTACAAGGTCCCCCGACAGCTGGTCATCACGGACGCGATACGGCGGTCGCCGAGCGGCAAGGCGGACTACCGCTGGGCACGCCAGGTGGCGGACCGCCGACCGGACGGGACCAGGGGCGTAGTCTTTGCCCGCGATTGACCTGCGGATCTGAACGGGAAGCGGGGACGGGCCGTACGCGAGGGAGGCGGTCCCGGCCCGCGGGCCCGGTCCGCCGTACCAGCAGGGAAACCGCACGGAAGGATCACGGGTGTCGCACCTCACGCCCCCTCGCCAGCTGCCGGACACGGACGCCGACGGGAGCCCGGACCCCGATGTGACGGCGGCGGACGAACCCGCCGAGGACCCCTCGCCCGGCGCGCGGGAACCCGGCGCGGGGAAGCCCGCCACCCGCGACGCGGACGAGCCCGCCGCGCGGGAACCCGACGCGGACGCGCAGGACCCCTCCCCCTCCCCCGGCGGCTGGTTCGGCTGGCGCCGGCGTTTCCCGCGGACCGCCCGTGGGGTGTGGCTGGGCACGACCGTGCTGGCCGCCGTGCTGGTGTACGTCGTGCTGATCGTGCCCAACCGCCTCGACCGGATGCCTGCCGAGTCGTTCTTCCGCCTCCCCGTCGAAGCACTGTTCCTCGCGGGCCTCCTGCTCGCCCTGCCGCCCCGGCCACGGCGGATCGCGGCCGCCGTCCTGGGTGTGTTCCTCGGGATGTCGGCCGTCCTGAAGTGCCTCGACATGGGCTTCCGGCAGACCCTGGCCCGGCCGTTCGACCTCGTCTTCGACTGGGTGCTGCTCGCGGACGCGGCGGACTTCCTGAAGGACTCGCTCGGCCGCACGGGCGAGGTGCTCGCGGTGATCGGGGTCATCGCCCTGACCGTGGCCGTGCTGGTGCTGAGCGCGCTCGCGACGCTGCGGCTGGCGGACGTGCTGGCCCGCCACCGCCGGGTGGCCGCACGGTCCACGCTGGTCCTCGGCGTCGTCTGGGTCATCTGCTTCACGCTGGGGGTGCAGACCGGCGGCGTCACCTTCGCCACCAAGGGCTACGCCCAGTACCTGTCGAACCGTGTGCGGTACGTCCAGGACGGCCTCGCCGACGCCGAGGTGTTCGAGAAGCAGCTCACCGCCGACGCGTACGCCGGGACGCCGTCCGACCAGCTGCTGACCGGGCTGCGCGGCAAGGACGTCATGCTCACCTTCATCGAGAGCTACGGCCGCGTCGCCATCGACGACCCGAAGATGGGGCCGCACGTCGACGCGACGCTCAAGGCGGGCGACGCCCGGCTGAAGGCCGCGGGGTTCTCCGCGCGCAGCGGCTGGCTCAGGTCGCCGGTGACGGGCGCCGGCAGCTGGCTCGCCCACTCCACGTTCCTGTCGGGTCTGTGGGTGAAGAACCAGCAGCGCTACCGCTCCCTGACCACCAGCGACCGGGCGACGCTCACCAGCTACTTCCAGAAGACCGGCGCCTGGCGGACCGTCGGCATCGTGCCCGGCGTCCGCAAGGCCTGGCCCGAGGGCAAGTACTTCGGCCTCGACCACATCTACGACTCCGAGCACCTGGGGTACCAGGGCCCGTACTTCAGCTGGTCGCCGGTGCCGGACCAGTTCAGCCTGGAGGCGTTCCAGCGCCTGGAGCACGGGAAGAAGGACCGCGACCCGATCATGGCGGAGATCATCCTCGCGTCCAGCCACAACCCGTGGTCGCCGATCCCCCGCATGGTCGACTGGGACGACCTCGGTGACGGCTCGGTGTTCGACGGGATCGAGAAGGAGGGCACCGACCCGGCGCAGGTCTGGAAGGACTCCGGCCGGGTGCGCACCGAGTACCGGCGTGCCATCGAGTACTCGGTCCAGAGCCTCACCGAGTGGGTGGAGCGCTACGGCACGGACGACACGGTGCTGGTGTTCCTCGGCGACCACCAGCCCGTGCCGACGGTCGCGGGAGGCAGCGCGAGCAGGGACGTGCCGGTCACGATCGTCGCCCGGGACCCGAAGGTCCTGGAGCGGATCGAGGGCTGGAACTGGACGGAGGGCCTCAAGCCCGCCGGCGACGCGCCGGTGTGGGGCATGGACCGGTTCAGGGACCGCTTCCTGGCGGCGTACGGCCCTCAGGGGCGCTGACCGGCCTCCAGGAACGCCCTGATCCGCCGGACGAACCACACCGGGTCGTCCAGCCACGGATAGTGCCCGGCGCCGGGCTGCACGGCCAGTTCGGCGCGGGGCAGGGCGGCGGCGGTGCGGCGGGCCAGATCGGGGCAGGGGCCGCCGTCGGCTCCGCCCGCGAGGACGAGGACCGGGGCCGTCAGAGAGGCCAGGGCGGCACGGACGGCCGCCGGGTCGTAGGCGCCGTCGGAGAAGTAGATCTCGGCGGCGGCGTCGTTCGACTCGTCCTCGGCGCGGGCGTCGTGCTCCCGGGCGGCGTCGTCCCAGCGGCCGTAGAAGAACGGCACGATCGCCGGGTCGAAGTCGCCGTCCCCGGCCAGCCACCGCTCGAACAACGGGTACGCCTCGGCGAACCAGGGCTCGCCCTCCCGCTGCCGCGCCGCCGCCCGGCGCTCCTCGGCCGTGGCCGGCATGCCCAGGACCCACGGGGTCGCGGTGACCAGCGCCAGCCGTGCCACCCGCTCGGGATACCGGGCGGCGTACAGCAGGGCGAGGCTGCCGCCCGCGGAGTGGCCGAGCACGTCCATGCGGGACAGCCCCAGGTGCTCCCGCACCCGGTCGACGTCGTCCACGAGACGGTCGCAGCGGCAGGTCGCCGGGTCGGCGGGTGTTCCGGAGGCTCCGGTGCCGCGCAGGTCGAGCAGGACGAGACGCCGGTGCGCGGACAGGCCGCCCAGGTCGCCGAGGTAGGCGGAGGCGCGCATCGGCCCGCCCGGCAGGACGAGCAGCGGCTCGCCGTCCCCGCGCAGGTGGTAGGCGAGTTCGGTGCCGTCGGCGGCGCACAGGGTGGGCATGGGCCCGATCATGGTCGTGGCGCGCGCCGGCCCGCAAGGGGATTCCGCGCGGCTCCGGGCGGCGGCCGCTCTCGGCGGCCGTTCTCGGCGGCCGTTCTCGGCGGCCGAAAAATCCGTGCGACCCCCTTGCCTGATCACGCACCGCCTGAATTACTGATCCCGGAAGACCCAGACCGAATGATCGGTCGTCCGGATTGGCGCGGTTGGTGGAGATCTCCCTATGACGGATGTGACGGATGTGACGGACCTGCGGGACGCGGGGGAACGCCTCGACCTGGAGGGGCTGCGGGCGCTCCAGCTGGAGCGGCTGCGGGCATCGCTGCGGCACGCGTACGACAACGTGCCGTTCTACCGGGAGTCCTTCGACAAGGCCGGGATACGGCCCGAGGACTGCCGTTCGCTCACCGACCTGGCCCGGTTCCCGTTCACGGTCAAGGCCGACCTGCGCGAGAACTACCCGTACGGGATGTTCGCGGTGCCCCAGGACCGTATCCGCCGCCTCCACGCCTCCAGCGGCACCACCGGACGGCCCACGGTCGTCGGCTACACCGACGGCGATCTCTCCCTGTGGGCGGACATGGTGGCCCGCTCGATCCGCGCGGCGGGCGGGCGGCCCGGCGACAAGGTGCACGTGGCGTACGGCTACGGGCTGTTCACCGGCGGGCTCGGCGCGCACTACGGGGCCGAGCGGCTCGGCTGCACGGTCATCCCCGCGTCCGGCGGCATGACCGCCCGCCAGGTGCAGCTGATCCAGGACCTCAAGCCCGGGATCATCATGGTGACGCCGTCGTACATGCTGACCCTGCTCGACGAGTTCGAGCGGCAGGGCGTCGACCCTCGCTCGACCTCGCTGCGGGTGGGGATCTTCGGGGCCGAGCCGTGGACCGAGCGGATGCGGCGCGAGATCGAGGAGCGGTTCGCGATCGACGCGGTCGACATCTACGGGCTGTCCGAGGTGATCGGCCCGGGCGTGGCCCAGGAGTGCGTGGAGACCAAGGACGGCCTCCATGTGTGGGAGGACCACTTCTTCCCGGAGATCGTCGACCCGGTCACCGGTGAGCCGCTGCCCGACGGCGAGGAGGGCGAACTGGTCTTCACCTCGCTCACCAAGGAGGCCATGCCGATCATCCGCTACCGCACCCGGGACCTGACCCGGCTGCTCCCCGGCACGGCCCGGGTGTTCCGGCGGATGGAGAAGATCACCGGGCGCAGTGACGACATGGTCATCCTGCGCGGGGTCAACCTGTTCCCCACCCAGGTCGAGGAGATCGTGCTGCGCACGCCGGGCGTGGCGCCCCACTTCCAGCTGCGGCTGAGCCGGGAGGGCCGGATGGACGCGCTGACCGTGCGGGCCGAGGCCCGTCCGGACGCGTCGCCGGAGGTCCGGGACGCCGCCGCGCGGTCGATCGCGGCGGCCGTGAAGGACGGCATCGGCGTCTCGGTCGCCGTGGAGATCGTCGAGCCGGAGTCGCTGGAGCGCTCGGTGGGCAAGATCCGGAGGATCGTGGACCTGCGTCCGAAGCAGTAGCCACCGGGCCGTCTCCCGCGGCGACTACTGGGACGTCTCCCGCGCGAACCGGTCGCGCAGTTCCCGCTTGAGGATCTTGCCGCTGGCGTTGCGCGGGAGCCCGTCCACGAACACCACCCGCTTCGGGGCCTTGAAATGGGCGAGCTTCTCGCGCGCGTGCTCGATCAGCTCCGCCTCGGTGACCTCGCCGCGTGGCACGACGACCGCGGTGACCGCCTCGATCCACCGGTCGTCAGGCAGCCCGATCACGGCGGCCTCGGCGACGCCCTCGTGGGTGTAGAGGGCGTCCTCGACCTGCCGTGAGGCGACCAGGACGCCACCGGAGTTGATGACGTCCTTCACCCGGTCGACGATCGTGAAGTAGCCGTGCGCGTCGCGCACCGCGAGATCGCCGGAGCGGAACCAGCCGTCCCGGAAAGCCGCCGCGGTCTCCTCGGGCTTGTCCCAGTAGCCCTCGCACAGCTGCGGGGAGCGGTACACGATCTCGCCGGGCGTGCCGTCGGGCACGTCCTTGCCGTCCTCGTCGACCACGCGCGCGTCCACGAACAGCACGGGCCTGCCGCAGGAGTCCATCCGGCCCTTGTGGTCGTCCGGCGCGAGGACGGTGGCGAGGGGGCCGATCTCGCTCTGCCCGAAGCAGTTGTAGAAGCCGAGCTCCGGGAGTTGTCCGCGCAGCCGCTCGAGGACGGGCACCGGCATGATCGAGGCGCCGTAGTACGCCTTGCGCAACCCGCTCAGGTCCCGGTCGGCGAAGTCGTCGCGGCCCGCGAGGGCGATCCACACCGTGGGCGGGGCGAACAGGCTGTCCACCCGGCCGGCCTCGATCAGGTCGAGCAGCCGGTCGCCGTCCGGGGCGTCCAGGATGATGTTGGTGGCGCCGACCGCGAGGTAGGGCACCAGGAAGACGTGCATCTGCGCCGAGTGGTACAGCGGCAGGGAGTGCACGGGCCGGTCGCCCGCGCTGAGGTCGAGCGCGGTGATGGCGCTCAGGTACTCGTGGACCAGCGCGCGGTGCGTCATCATCGCGCCCTTCGGGAGGGCCGTCGTCCCGGAGGTGTAGAGGAGCTGGACCAGGTCCTCGGTGCGCGGCTCGGGACCGTCGTAGGGCTGCGCGTCCGCGAGCCGGGCGAGGAGGGAGTCGTCGGCGTCGCGCAGCGCCAGGGTCCGGGTGCCCTCGGGCAGCCGGGCGGCGAGGGCGGGGTCGGTGAGGACCAGCGCGCTGCCGGACTGGTGCACGAGGTAGGCGAGGTCGTCGCCGGTCAGGTTCTGGTTGACCGGGACGTGGACCAGGCCCGCGCGGGCGCAGGCGAGGAAGGCGATCAGATAGGCGTCCGAGTTGTGGCCGTAGGCGCCGACCCGGTCGCCGGGGGTGAGTCCCTGGCCGAGCAGGACGGTCGCCGCGCGCGAGACGGCGTCGTCGAGTTCGGCGTACGTCCACGAGCGGTCGCCGTACTCCACCGCCGTGCGTGCCGGGGTGCGGTGGGCGCTGCGCCGCAGCACCCCGTCAACCGTGCTGCCCTGTCCCTGCGTCATGACTCATGATCCTCGGTGCGCCGCCGGGGACAGGTCAAGCATCCGGGGGTCGATTGCACCGACCAGTAGGTACGCTCAACCGCTCCTTCCCTCAACGACGTCGGGAGGCACGATGCGCACCACCCGTCTGAGACGACTGGCCGCCGCGGCCACCGTCCTGTTCACCGCCACCGCGGCCCTGCCGGCCGCCGCGGCCGAACGGCCGGGCCGTCACGACCACCCCTCGCACGGCGGCCTGTCGGCCGAGATCCGCTACACCGAGTACGGCATCCCCCACATCGTCGCCAGGGACTACAAGTCCCTCGGTTTCGGCACCGGTTGGGCGCAGGCCGCCGACCAGGTGTGCACCCTCGCCGACGGGTTCCTGACCGTGCGCGGCGAGCGCTCCCGGTTCCTCGGACCGGACGCGGCGACCGACTTCTCGCTGTCGTCGGCGGGCACGAACCTCTCCAGCGACCTGTACTTCCGCGGAGTGCGCCAGTCGCGGACGGTCGAGAAGCTGCTGGCGCGGCCCGCGCCGCTCGGCCCGAGCCGTCAGGTCTCCGACCTGCTGCGGGGTTTCGCCTCCGGCTACAACGCGTGGCTGAGGCAGAACCGTGTCACCGACCCGGCCTGCAAGGGGGCCGCCTGGGTGCGGCCGGTGACCACGCTGGACGTGGCCGCCCGCTTCTACGCCTTCGCGGTGCTCGGCGGCCAGGGCGGCTCCGTCGACGACATCACCTCGGCCCGGCCGCCCACCGGTGCCGCCGGCGCCGGGAAGGCCGCGCCGGACGCCGACGCCGTGATCCGTGCCGTGCGGCAGCGGACCGCGGACGCGGCCATGGGGTCGAACGCGGTGGCGTTCCGGGGCGACACCACGGCGAACGGCCGCGGTCTGCTGCTGGGCAATCCGCACTACCCGTGGCAGGGCGGCCGCCGGTTCTGGCAGGCGCAGCAGACGATCCCCGGTGAACTGGACGTCGCGGGCGGGTCGTTGCTGGGCTCGCCGACGATATCCATCGGCTACAACGCGCATGTGGCGTGGAGCCACACCGTGTCGACGGGCGTGCCGTTCAACCTGCACCAGCTCACGCTCGATCCGGCCGACCCGACCGTGTACCTCGTGGACGGCCGGCGTGAGCGGATGACGAAGCGGACCGTGACGGTGGCGGTCAAGGGCGCCGCCCCGGTGACCCGCACCCAGTGGTGGACCCGGTACGGCCCCGTCGTCGCCGACCCCACCGGGAGTCCGCCGCTGCCGTGGACGGCGACGACGGCGTTCGCGCTCAACGACCCGAACGCCGCGAACATGCGCTTCGCCGACACCTCGCTGGGCTTCAGCAAGGCCAGGAGCACGGCCGACGTACTGAAGTCCCTGTCCCGGCACCAGGGTCTGCCGTGGGTGAACACCATCGCCGCGGACTCCTCGGGGCACTCGCTGTACAGCCAGTCGCAGGTGCTGCCCCGGATCACGGACGAGCTGGCGGCGCGCTGCTCCACCCCGCTGGGCCAGGCGACCTACCCGGCGGCGGGCCTCGCCGTGCTCGACGGCTCGCGCGGTGACTGCGCGCTCGGCCGGGACGCCGACGCCGTCCAGCCGGGGACGTTCGGGCCGAAGCGCATGCCGACGCTGAAGGACGCGCCGTACGTGGAGAACTCCAACGACAGCGCCTGGCTCGCCAACGCGGACCGGCCGCTGACCGGGTACGAGCGGATCTTCGGCACGGTGGGCACCCAGCGTTCGCTGCGCACGCGCGGTGCCGTCGAGGACGTGGCGGCGATGGCGCGCAAGGGCTCGCTGACCGTACGGGACCTTCAGCGGCAGCAGTTCGCGAACCGGGTGCCGGCCGCCGATCTCGCCGCGGAAGACGTGGTGAAGGCGTGCGCCACGCTGCCGGGCGCCACGGCGACGGGCGGCGACGGCAAGGCGGTCGACGTGTCGGCGGCGTGCCGGGTGCTCGCGAAGTGGGACCGCACCATGGACACCGGCAGCCGTGGCGCCCTGCTGTTCGACCGGTTCTGGCGGAAGTTCAACGCCTCGGTGCCGGCGGCGGAGCGGTGGAAGGTGCCGTTCTCGGCGGCGGACCCGGTGCGCACCCCGAACACCCTCAACACCGGTGCGCCCGGGTTCGCGAGGGCGCTCGCGGACACGGTGGCCGAGCTGAGGGGCGCGGGTATCGCGCTGGACTCCCGGCTGGGCGAGCACCAGTTCGTCGTACGGAACGGGCAGCGCATCGCCGTTCCCGGCGGCACCGAGCAGCTCGGGGTGTGGAACAAGGTCGAGCCCGTGTGGAATCCGGCGCAGGGCGGCTACACGGAGGTGACGACCGGCTCCAGTCACATCCAGGCGGTCGGCTGGGACGGCAGCCGCTGCCCGGTGGCGCGGACCCTGCTGACGTACGCGCAGTCGTCGAACGCGAAGTCGCCGCACTTCAGCGACCAGACCCGGCTGTTCTCGGGTGAGAAGTGGGTGACGGCCCGGTTCTGCGAGAAGGACGTCCTGGCGTCTCCCGCGCTGCGGATCGTGCGGGTGCGCGAGCGCTGAGCGGTCACGGCCCCGCCGCGCGTCCCCGCCGGGCGCGGGGCGGGGCCGTGCCGTCTCACACGGGCCGGGCGCGGCCCTGCCAGTACGGGTCGCGCAGCCGCCGTTTGCACAGCTTGCCGTTGGGGTCCCGGGGCATCTCGGCGACGAAGCCGACGCTGCGGGGCCGCTTGTAGCCGGCGAGCCGTTCGGCGCAGTGGGCGAGGACGGCGGCGGCGAGGTCCGGGCCGGGGTCGTGGCCGGGGGCCGGTTCGACGACGGCCTTGACCTCCTCGCCCCAGTCGTCGTGCGGGACGCCGAACGCGGCGGCGTCGGCGACGGCGGGGTGGGAGAGCAGCACGGACTCGATCTCGGCGGGGTAGATGTTGACCCCACCCGAGATGATCATGTCGATCTTGCGGTCGCGGAGGAAGAGGTAGCCCTCCTCGTCGAGGAGGCCGAGGTCGCCGACGGTGAAGAAGTCGCCGACGCGGTTCTCGCGGGTCTTGGCCTCGTCCTTGTGGTAGCTGAAGCCGCCGGTGTCCATCCGCAGGTAGATGGTGCCGAGTTCGCCGGGCGGAAGCCGCCGGCCGTCGTCGTCGAGCACGGCGATCTCGCTGATCGGCCAGGCCCGACCGACCGTGCCGGGCTTCTTCAGCCAGTCCTCGGCGGTCGCGAACGTCCCGCCGCCCTCGCTGGCCGCGTAGTACTCCTCGACACACGGCCCCCACCAGTCGAGCATCGCCCGCTTGACGTGCTCGGGGCAGGGCGCGGCTCCGTGCAGGGCGTGCCGCATGGAGGAGACGTCGTAGCGGGCCCGGGTCTCCTCGGGCAGGGCGAGCAGCCGGTGGAACTGGGTCGGGACCATGTGGGTGTGGGTGCAGCGGTGGGTGTCGATGGCGCCGAGCATGTCCTCCGGCGTCCACTTGTCCATGAGCACCAGCCGGTGGCCGATGTGCAGGGACGCGCCCGCGAACTGGAGCACCGCGGTGTGGTGGAGCGGCGAGCACACGAGGTGGACGTTGCCGTCGAAGGGCCGGATGCCGAAGATGCCGAGGAAGCCGCCCAAATGGGCCTCCTCCGGGGCCCTGCCGGGCAGGGGGCGGCGGATGCCGCGGGGCCGGCCGGTGGTGCCCGAGGTGTAGTTCATGACCCAGCCGAGGGTGCGGTCGGCGGGCGCGGACTCCGGCTGCCCGTCGAGGAGTTCGCGGTACGGCCGGAAGCCCTCGGCGGCGCCGACGGAGTGGCGGTGGACCGGCGGGAGACCGGCCTCGTCGGCGGCCCGGCGGGCGGCGGCCGCGTACCGCTCGTGCGTGATGAGCACCTCGGCGCCGGAGTCGGCGACGATCCAGGCGATCTCGGGGCCGACGAGATGGTGGTTGACGGGGACGAGCTAGAACCCGGCCTGTCCGGCGGCGAGGTAGGCGGTGAGGAACTCGGCGCCGTTGGGGAGGACGGCGGCGAAGGCGTCGCCGCGTTCCAGGCCGGCGGC
>Ga0164243_10014147_pt1 | contig 11133 bp, 20 predicted proteins | sample OricompcompostOP_FD_108781 | JGI IMG/M metagenome (GOLD analysis project Ga0164243, IMG submission 108781) | Organic Plus compost microbial communities from Emeryville, California, USA - Original compost - Organic plus compost (OP) | ecosystem: Engineered > Solid waste > Mixed feedstock >... | reverse complement strand
TAACGACCCTGCTGGTCTGAAGGCTGTAAAGGAAGTCGCTAGTCTGTTTGACTTCAATAAAGTCTACCATGTCAAGCTGACTAAGTACAAGGATGCCAATGATTACCTAGCTAAAGGATCAGCGGACGAGTTCCGTAACGTATGGAACAACGCTAGGAGGTTCATTCCTGAAGGTATCCTATCGTCTCACACTGAGATCGAACAGATCCTTCAGGAAGGCGAGAAGAAAGCCAGGGCAACCTACCCTTGGCCTAGCCTTCAGAGTATCTCATACGGCCTTAGGACTGGTGAGATCGTGCTTATCAAAGCCCTGGAGGGTATCGGAAAGACTGAGTTCATTCGCTCTATCGAGTACCATATCCTTCAGACTACAGAGGATAAGATAGGCGTTATCCATCTAGAAGAGAGCAAGAGTAGGTTTGTCAAAGGTATAGCAGGGCTGCACCTTAAACAACCTTGTCACCTTCCTGACTCCCAGGTTCCTCTAGAGCAAGTCCTACAGGCATACAAGGAAGCTGTTAAGGAAGACGAGAGGGTTCATATTTACTCTCACTTCGGATCAGAAGATCCTGACGTTATCCTTAGTACTATTCGTTTCCTTGTCTCTGCCTGTGGTTGCAAGTTCATCTTCTTAGATCATATCTCTCAGGTTGTCTCTGGTTTGGATACAGATAACGAGAGGCAAGCAATCGATAAGATTATGACTAAGCTTTCTTTCATGGTAGAGGAGCTAGACTTTTGTTTAGTTTTGATTTCTCATGTCAACGATCAAGGTCTTACGAGGTCTTCTAGATATATTAGTAAAGTTGCTAGTCTTGTCATTGATCTTTACCGCAATAAGACAGCAGAGACGGAAGAAGAGAGGAACACTACTGTAATGACTGTAGAGAAAAATAGGTTCTCAGGTAGGACAGGACCTGCTGGGAAACTCCTTTTTGACTTCGATACATTCATGATGGTGGACTCAGAGGATCAAGCCTCTAGGAGGCCCGTAGAGCGTCTTCCCCCTGTTTCGGCTACCCATACACCTGGATTTTAATTTCGCTCACCAGTGAGGCTCCTAGAGGCCCTAGCGAGGACATTTTCAATGGACCTTTCGGTAGAATACATTCAGAGGCATCTCCGTTTCCTTTCGACTGCTCTTCAAAGGCCAGTGATTTGCGCTGGAGGTGCCCCTAGGGATCTGTATAATAACAAACCAGTATCAGATCTAGACTTCTATGTTGATCGATATCAGCTCGGCATAGAGGAGGCGATTAAAACTATCCAGAGTCTCTATCGTTATCCATCTAAACTAATGAAAGAGGTAGGCGAAGAACATGATTATCATGGGGAGTACTATATCTCTCCAAAGATCTTAGAGATCCAAAAAGAACCTTATAAGATCCAGGTAATGTTCTGCAACTACGCAGCTTCGGATCTAGAAGGGGTAGACTTCGGATGCTGGTTAGTAGATTACTTCGACATCGATCTATGTAGAGCATTCATCACTAAGAGTGTTCCGGAGATACACTGTCGGGAAGAGTTCGCTAGTGATATTCTAAACAAAACAATAACTTATACTAGGACTCATGAAGACCCAGAGAGGAAACAGAAAAGGTTAGATAAGATCAAAACTAAGTACCCTGACTTCACTGTAGTAGATAAGACAGAGAAGGATGCTAGGGACCTTGAGCTTATCACTCGCGGATTACCTGAACCGATAGTCGAGGATGCTCTGGGGAATATTGGCCAAGACCTAGATGCGATGATTGAGAGAGCGAGGACGATTCTGGAAGACTACAGGCGAACATCTTCAGGCTGGGAGTTATTCTGACAACCAAGACTCAGAAGCGACAACAACCCCACGGCGGCACTGACGGACGACCCCATATAGTATATACTATAGGAAATACCGTGGAGATCCCATCGGTTCTTAGAGATACTCTTAGATTATAACTTAATTACTCTTAATATCCTTTAATCCTTTAAGAGTATCTCTAGAGTATTCTTAAGGTGTTTTATCCTGTCTTTCTAAGAGGTGACTTATGGTATGTGGGTAGTAGCTGATATTGAAACAGAGAAACTCGATACTCCAGAGAAGATATGGTGTGTCGTATGCAAAGAGGTAGACTCAGGTGAAACAAGTATATTCAGGAATTTACATAACGATCCTAGTGATTTTCTTAGGTACGCTAGCAGGGTTACTTGTTGGATTGGTCACAATTTCCTTGGTTTTGATGTTTTCGTACTTAATCGGATTACTAATAGTGGGATTGAACTTTCCCATGTTATTGATACTCTTGTTGTTAGTCGTCTGCTTGATTACAGCGTCTCTGGTGGTCATTCTCTCGAAGCTATAGGAGAGCGACTCGGATACCCGAAGAACAAGTTCGACGACTTCTCCCAGTGGTCCCAAGAGCTAGAAGACAGGTGTGTCACTGACGTAGAGATCACCTACAAGCAGTTCCAACAGTTCAAGCCGTATATCTTCTCCCCTCAATGGAAGGATGCTCTAAGGCTTGAGCACGACATGGCGGTGATCTGCTACGATCTCCATGTGAACGGGTTTCATTTCGATAAAAAATCAGCAGAAACTCTTCATAAACAGCTTGACACCCGGATCGTAGAATTATATTCTGAACTTACAGAGGCATTTCCTCCCAAGACAAAACTCATCCGAGAGATCACCCCAAAGGCCACGAAGCACGGAACGATATCCCTTCAGGACTTCCGTTGGCTTCCTGATCCAAAAGATCTCTCGGTTTTTAAAGTAGACTGTCCTTTCTCTAGATTTGAGTACGAACCCTTTAATCCAGGCTCCACCAAGCAAATAGTCGAGAGACTCAACGAAGCTGGATGGAGACCTACAGATAAGACTAAGACACATATCGAAGTCGAAAGAGACCTACGCAGATGTAGGGATTTCAAACAAAGGAAGATTTTAGAAGAACGTTTAGAGTACTTTAAAATTTACGGTTGGAAGGTTTCAGAAGAGAACCTCAACACATTACCTTCCGACGCTCCCCCATCAGCTAAGAAACTAAAAGAATACCTAACCCTATCATCAAGAAAGTCTACTCTCGAAGAGTGGCTTGAACTGGTAGGCGAAGACTCTAAGATCCACGGTACCTTTCACAACATAGGTGCTTGGACACAGAGAATGTCCCACTCTAAGCCTAATATGGCTAACATACCTAGAGTGGAGCATGACGAAGACGAGAAGCCCCTCCTAGGCTACGAAGGTAAGTTTGCTGTCGAGATGCGCAGCATGTTCCAGGCAGACCCTGGAGAAGTTCTAGTAGGGGTTGACGCAGAGGGTATCCAGCTTCGTATCCTTGCGCATTACATGAACGACCCAGTGTTCACTCACGCGTTGGTCTCTGGCCGAAAGGAAGACGGCTCAGACGCGCACACACTGAACATGAAGGCACTGGGAGAGCATTGTAAGAGCAGGAACGTAGCGAAAACCTTCATCTATGCTTGGCTTCTCGGAGCTGGCACAGCGAAGATAGCAGAGATCCTAGAATGCGGTAATAACGCCGCTAGGGACGCCGCTGAGAACTTCCTGAATGCCTACCCTGGGTTACGTACCTTGAAGGAAGAGATCATTCCCAGGGACGCCGAGAGAGGATATTTCCAGGGGTTAGACGGAAGGTTCGTCCTCTGCGAAAACGAGCACCTGATGCTGGCTGGCTACTTACAAGCTGGAGAAGCAGTCATCATGAAGTGGGCTAACAGACATTGGAGGAGAGAGCTAGACAAGCTAGGTATCTACTACAAGCAAAGAAACTTCGTTCATGACGAATGGCAAACTGGAACGTACGAAGATGTTGCAGAGGTGGTCAAGCAGACTCAGATCAACTCTATCGTCCAAGCAGGTTTACACTTCAATCTCAACTGTCCACTCTCAGGAAGTGGAGTCATCGGAAGAAACTGGTATGAAACCCATTAGGAGTTTTTAATGCAGTACACAAAGGAAGAAATCAAGAACGTTCGTGACGCCTGGGAGAGCCTCTCAGCAAAGGAGAAAGCCCTCCTCTGTGAAACAGTTCTGGAGGGATATGCAGCTATGACCCTTCTTGAAGCAGAAAAGAAGGAGACTGTTAATTAAAGTCTACGAGGTAACATTTAATTACGTCTCTGACTTCGAAGACCTTAACATTATGAAAGGTTATGTCAAAGCAGACGACGAAGAACAAGCTTTAGATAAGCTACACGAACAGCTCATAGGTACTGAGGCAGAAGACTACGAGGTTATCTCTATACAGGAAATCCCTGAGAGTTCAATTCCTAGAGCTTTAGTCGAGCATATCTCAGACCTATGGCAACTCCAAAACGCTCCTAGCACTACAACATTTCAATGAGGTTACTTTAGTACATGGCTACTAAGAAGATGTATTTCGAAGGTACTATCCGTTGGGCGCATCATTTGTACATGCTTGACGAATACGAAGGAAATAAATTCTGGAAGGTCTCCTTCTATCCCAAGGACGCTGATGAACTCCAGAAGATCAAGGATACTGGTCTTAAGCTGAAGATCCGAGAGGACGATGGAGGTAAGTTCGTTATCTTTAAGCGTCCCGAGACTAAGCAGTTTAAGACTGATCTGGTGACCTTCGAAGCTCCTAAGGTTATTAATCCTGATGGCTCTGAGTTCGATGCTGAGGCTCAAGGGCAGATCGGTAACGGCACTAAGGCCACTGTCAAGGTCGAGATCTTTGATGCCGGTCAGCGCAAGGGCCATCGCCTAGAGATGGTACGGATTGACGAGCTGGTGAAGTACGAGAAGCCTGAAGCTGAGAACAAAGACTCAGAGTACAAGGCAGAAGAGAAGAAGGGACTTCCGTTTTGATTAATATTTGGAACAAATTCAAAGACTGGTATAACACTAGGACTTCAGAGAGCAAGGTATTCATTGGTTTTCTCCTTTTTCTTTTGTTCTTTCAGTTCCTCTTGTGGGTCCTAGGAACTCTTATTTAATGCTGTACATAAATATTATCCTAACTAGCCTACTACTCTCTGGATTAAATTTCGGAGTTGTCGCCCCTAGCGCGTGGTTTGGGTATATCTGGCTTTCTCTTGCAGCCGTGTGGGCTGTAGTAGCGGTATTGAATTGGCGACTATAGACACTCTAGTAGAGGACATCGAGAAGGTCCTTACAGAGCACCATGAGTTCTCAGAAGACAGGATACAAGAACTAGGTCAACGTATAGCTAACTCCCTCAAGGAAAGCCTTGGGGGATCTTCTGAGAGAGAAGAAGGCACACTCCGGTTTAGCAATATCGGCATGCCTTGTGATCGTAAACTCTGGTATACTGTGAATACCCCTAAAGATGCAGAACCTCTACCCCCAGAAGCCAGACTGAAGTTTGCTTATGGGCATATCCTAGAAGAACTTCTTTTATTCCTCGCAGAGGAAGCAGGACATGAGGTTACAGGACGTCAAGACGAGCTTGAAATTGAAGGTGTTAAAGGCCACCGTGACGCTGTTATTGACGGTGTGCTTGTGGACGTTAAATCAGCTTCTACTTACTCATTCCAAAAGTTTAAATCGAATGGTCTTAGATCCTCTGATCCCTTTGGGTACTTGCCACAGATTAATTCTTATCGAGAAGCTTCTAATGAGGAAGTTGACCAGTCTAAAGCAGCTTTCCTTGTCGTGGACAAAACTCTGGGACACATCTGTTTAGATGTCTACGAAGCTGACGGCAAAGACTATACTGAGGTCATTAGAGAAAAGAAAGAAATCATCTCAGGAAACACTCCCCCTAGAGGATTTCCTCCTGTCCCCGATGGTAAGAGCGGCAATAAGATGCTTGGAGCAGAGTGCTCTTACTGCGAGTTCAAGAGAAAGTGCTGGCCAGAACTCAGAACCTTCTTGTACTCAAACGGACCAAGATACTTAACTAAGGTAGTACGAGAACCTAACGTACCAGAGGTAGACTCAGAAGGAAAGATTATAACTAACGAGAACTTTTAATGAGTGTAGCAGACGTACTAACAGAGATTACAAACCTAGAGGCTGTAATCAATGATGAAATCACCAACGGAACGACTAGCCTTGAACAGGCTTATGCGCATATCCTTACAACCCTAGGTATTCTCACCGACCTTACCAATATCGTAGGTACCAATGAGACGAATATTACTGCGAATACTGATGGTCTTAATACCCTTAACAATACTGTTACTGGTTTGACTGATACGGATATCCCAGCGATACAGCTCAGTATCACAGACCTTCAAAATGACGTAGCTAGTATTAACCTAGATCTAGCTGGTAAGCAGAATTACTACCTAGGCGCTAGGTTTTGAGCAGAGCTAGTCACCTAAAGCGAACCTACGGAATTACCTTAGAGCAATACGATGAACTCTTGGATAGACAAGGATATCGTTGTTACATTTGTAAACGGCACAAAGATGAATTTCCGCGCAATCTTGCTGTCGACCACAACCATAGAACTGGAGAGATCCGTGGCCTCCTCTGTACTCACTGCAATCAAAGAGTCATCGGGAGACACACAGACCCAGATCTCCTCTATAGAGCTTCTGAGTACCTAAGGCAAGGAACCGGATGGTTCGTCCCTAAACCTACTAAGAAAAGGAAGAAACGTGTCACCCGAAGAAATCCTAGCAAACTTCCAAAACGCTGAGAGGGATTATCTCGAAAAGAGAGAAGCCTTCACCAAAGCCAGGAAGGAATACGAGATGGCAGAAGCCTTCTATAAGTACTGGAAATCAATTAAGGATGAAACTTGAGCAAGACAGTTCTAATCATACCTGATCAACATGCTCATCCTGACACAGACCATACCAGAGCTGATTGGCTATCGAAACTAATCATAGACCTACAGCCTGATACTGTGGTCAATCTAGGGGATGCTGCTGATATGCCCTCCCTTAGCAGCTACGACAAAGGCAAGAGGACCTTCCAAGGGAGATCCTACGCCAAAGACATAGAAGCCCATCTAGAGTTCCAAGATCGCCTCTGGGGGCCTGTTAAAGCCAGGAAGAAGAAACTCCCCCTCAGGGTAGTCCTAGAGGGTAACCACGAGCACAGAATTGAGAAGGCCCTTGATCTGTCTCCAGAACTAGTTGGTACTATTAGCTTTGATGACTTTGACTTCGAGAGGTACTACGATATCATAGTTCCATACGAAGGTGGAACACCTGGAGTTTTAGAACTAGATGGTATACATTATTCTCATTTTGCTGTCTCTGGCGTTATGGGCCGTCCTGTGGGCGGGGAGCACCCTGCTTACACGTTACTTTCTAAACAGTTCTCTTCATACACTGTTGGGCATACTCATACTCTGGATTATTGTGTTCGTACCGACGCTTCTGGTCGTAAAATCCATGGATTGGTAGCTGGAGTATTCCAAGACTATCTATCCGACTGGGCTGGAGTTGCTCAGGATCTCTGGTGGAGAGGAGTCTGTATCAAACATAACGTAGAAGACGGTAACTATGACCTAGAGCTGGTATCAATGGAGAGGTTGGAACAAGAGTACGGACAATGAGTTATGATGATTTGAAGCTTAGGGAGTTGATACTGACTCTCTTGGATATGTATACTCTAGAAGAAATCTTAGACTTCCTGGATATAGAGAGTTACGAAGCAATAGAGCATCTAGTACAATGCTCAGTTATTGACGTAAAAGATTTGGAAGACCTCACAGTGTAAGAGGTTGAGGTGGTAAGCAATAAAGGTGACAGAGCCGCTAACCGTAGGAGAAACATGATCGCTAAACATCTCCTAGAGGAGAGGAAACTCTATGGAGAACGGAGTATCCCAAAGAAGCGGCGGTATGACGACAAGAAGATTTCAATCCGAAACATTGAGGATTTCTATGAAGACGAAGAAATTCCTGACTGAAGATATTCTTGAACTTAGTTACGGTGGAGAAGTAGAATCACTTGAGTACGTGACCACAGAAACTTACAGTAAGCGTAGGTGGACTACTGGGAAAGGACTCGTATTTAAAGATCTCTCTGACGGTAAGTTCTACATTGTGTATTACGAAGAAGGTAACACTGAGTATCAAGACGTTGAGTCTTTCGATAATGCAGGAGGATACGTCGAAGGTATTGAAGTCGTTCCTGTAGAACACACAGTAGTCAAGTACGAGGTAATCAAGTGAAGACGAAGATGTACACTGAAGAAATTCATGACAAGGTGTTTGACCTACTCCAAGTAGTTATCAAAGCTCTTCCGGTAGATCTGTCTGACGAAGCAGAGGATGAACTCTGGGATGGTTTCGAGGAAATTATCTGCTCTCTGGTAGATGACCAAGGCTACAGGAACTACAACTAATGACGAAGACAAAGACTATTGAAATCCATTACGAGAACCTAGTGGCTTGCTTGGAGACGTTCCTTAGGTCTGTAGGGGTTATCACAGATGATGAAGAGGTAGTCCTTATGGATCTAGATCTCTGCCTTAATGAGAACGACATGGTAGAGATTGATATCGAAGTAGAGGATTACTCAGAGAGCGATAACGTAATCAGGTTCAACCGATGATTTTTATAGACCCTCCTTCAGGATGGATGTACGGATTTCCTAAGGAGCTTCCTCCAGACTGGGAGTTCTACAATGAAGGTGAGAAGGAAAACTGGTTTTTTCTCCAAGGTTATCCAGCAGATCTTATAGAAAAAGGTTATCTTAATCACTGTAGGACTTGGTACGATGAAAGCTGAGTACATCGATCATATGGGAGACGACCTAAGGGTTGTCAATGCAGCTAGGGTCAGCTTCGATAAAGAGAGTGACTGGTGCAAGCCTAATGGTAATCCTCATGATTATGGACTTGAAGAATTAAGAGAAGCTGACAAGAAGCTAATCAACTTCCTAGCCAGAGAGGAGCACTGGACCCCTTTCGCTCACTGTGTCGTTACCCTCAGAGAGACAGTTCCAATCTTCGTAGCTAGGCAGAGGTTTAAACATACTGTGGGTTTCGTCTACAACGAAGTCTCCAGGCGATACGTTTCCTCGGAGCCTGAGTTCTACACTCCGAGTGTTTGGCGCAAGGCAGCAGAGAACGTTAAGCAAGGTAGCTCTGATGAGCCTGTGGAGTGGCAGGAAGACGCTAATGATGACTACAGAGGAACTATCTACCAGCTCTATACTATCTACAAAATCTGGATTGACTCAGGCATGTGTCCTGAACAAGCTCGTATGATCCTTCCGCAGAGCATGTACACAAGCTATTACGTCACAGGATCTCTAGCAGCATGGGCCAGGGCCTATAAGCTCCGTAGCGACAGCAATGCACAAAAGGAGATCCAAGACCTAGCACAACAGTGGGATGAGATTATCCGTCCTTTGTTTCCTCATTCATGGGAGGCTTTGACTAATGCAGCTTAGAGGACTGGATACAACTAGAGGAGTTTCATAGATGCCTCTAAAGAAAGGTAAGTCCAAGAAGGTTATCAGCGAGAACATCCGTACTGAGATGGCATACGGTAAGCCACAGGATCAAGCCATCGCTATCGCTCTGTCTAAGGCAGGTAAGGGTAAGAAGAGGAAGAAGAAGTGAAAGTCTATACGGTTGAACATTGTTGGCATTGGGAGAAGTATATCTTAGGAGTCTATTCTACTAAGGAAAAGGCTCAAGAGGCTATTAAAGCTTCGATGTCAGTAAACTGTAACGATCCTTTTGATAACTACGAAATTGAAGAATGGGTGCTAGATGTTTAATTTGAAATACTTCACCGCAGCTATTGTTTTTTTATTCACAACAGTTATTGCTAGTTACGCCATCTCCGCTCCGTCTCCTGAGATTATCAAGATGAACGAGGAGATGCTAGAGACAGTAGTACAGATCCGATCAGACAAAGCCAGAGGATCAGGTACTGTTATCTACTCTGGTGTTAAGGACTTTAAAGCAGCTACGTACGTTCTTACTAATAACCATGTCATCGATAACGCATTCGTTAAGAGGACTTACAAGGATAAAGATGGTAAGGATGTAGAAGTTCTTGACAAGAAGCGTGTCCAAGTGGTATTCTACACCTACAACAACTACAGTACATCTACTGGCGAGACCATCATGGAAGCAGATATCGTCGCCAGGGATGAAACCAGAGACCTCGCCCTCCTTAAGCTTGTAGACACTGAGCGTGCAGCTACGAATGTAGCTAAGATTGATCTTGGTGAGATCTACATGGGTGAAACCGTATATGCTGTCGGTAGTGGAGACGGAGAGCCTCCATTCATGACCCAAGGTCTCCTAGGCTACATGAATAAAGTCTTCGATGGTTTCGAGTACGTCATGGCTACAGCTCCGATTACCTGGGGTAACTCTGGAGGTGCTCTTTTCCATAAGGTTGATAACTCCTACAAGCTCATCGGTGTTCCAGCTAGGACTACTATCGTAGGAGGAAGGTTTGTAGTCCCTCATATGGGCTATGCCATTAAGATGCAGACTGTGGTTGATTTTCTTAAGGAGACTGGTAATGAAGGAATACTAGAATAATGGCAAGAGACTACGACAAAGAATACAGAGAATACCACGCTTCACCTGAGCAGAAGAAACGCAGAGCACAACGTAATAAAGCCCGTAGGAAGGCTTTGAGAGAGGGGAGGGTAAAGAAGGGAGATAGCAAAGAAGTCCACCATGTCAATGCACCCAGGACTGGTTCACTAGAGAACTCTAAGACAAGGGTTGTTTCCAGGAAGACTAATCGTAGAATTCAACCAAAACGGAGCTGATATTTAAGTATGTATGGTCCTAAACTTCCGATTTCACAAGAAAAACACGCAGAGAAATACCGGGGAAACAACGAGTCTTTCGAAGAGGCTATGACCCGCGTAGCCAATGCCCTAGCAGACGATAAAACCCATTTCCGTAGGCTCCGAGATATTCTTCTAGATATGCGCTTCCTTCCTGCTGGCAGGGTGCAGTCAGCCATGGGAAGCCCAAGGGAAACAACTCCGTATAACTGCTTTGTCTCTGGTACCTTTGACGACTCCATGGCCAGTATCATGGAGAAGGCAGCAGAAGCTGCTGAGACGATGCGCCTAGGAGGAGGCATTGGTTATGACTTCTCTCCCTTGCGTCCACGAGGAGACCTCATTAGAAGCCTTGAGAGCCGCTCCAGTGGGCCTCTTTCCTTCATGACTATCTTCGATGCTCTGTGCATGACAATC
>Ga0164243_10014146_pt1 | contig 11133 bp, 10 predicted proteins | sample OricompcompostOP_FD_108781 | JGI IMG/M metagenome (GOLD analysis project Ga0164243, IMG submission 108781) | Organic Plus compost microbial communities from Emeryville, California, USA - Original compost - Organic plus compost (OP) | ecosystem: Engineered > Solid waste > Mixed feedstock >... | reverse complement strand
GATTGCGGCAAATAGGAAGAAAGGCACGAGTGCCTTCATGCAGTCGGCGGCCGCGCTGGCCGCTCCGTAGATCTGGCCGTCCAGCTCGGTCCTTCCGAGGCTGACGCCAAATCGCCAGTTCATGGCAGCCGATACCGCTAACAGTACACCGGCAGCTAGAACCCCCAACACGCCTAGAGCATGTCTCATTGTGTGCCCTCATGGATTATGACGGCCGGCTCTCGACGCGCGCACTGCACCGGCCCTTATCTTGCCTCTGACCAGGGCTTAGTCAGAACCTCTCCATCTCCTACGCGGTAATGGGCACGACGGGCTGGCATGCTGGCTCGTTCGGTCCGTTGAGCTCCGGCGCCATCCCCAATGGCAATCCGGCAGACCGGCGAACACGCACGCAGACTGTAGTGCCGGGAGTTGGAGCCTGCCCTCGGGGCTTGTCATGCACAGGCTGGAAATCGCCGCTTGGATTCCCCTGTGCGCAACTTTCCCCAATCGGGCGAGGCGACAAGTTTACAGACGCGATACTGCCCCCTCAGTTGCCTTTGCTACGCGATTCGGAATGAATTGTTAAGAGAATCAGTCCTGTAGCTTTCCGAGCCAGAATCCGGCCTCAATTTCGCTCTGCAAGCGGCCACAACGCTGTCCACAGGTCGCCCACCTCCAGGGTCAGAGTTACCCCCAGCCTCCCCACGGATGTGCACACCCGGTCCTCGCAAATTTTAGCGTTGAACGACGCTCAATACGTTGCGTCGGCACGTGCGCGGACTTATTTTGGTTAAGCACTGGAACATATTGGCTAACCACCCATTTCAACCCGGCCTCTTAAGCTCATTGTCATTGCTTCTATTTAGGTTGGTCCGCGAGGACTTGAGCGGAACCACGACACCTCCAGTTTCCTCTCCGGCGAGCGGCCGGACGTGCGTCAGGAGTTGACCGTTATGCGTAGCCTGGGTGCCTTCGTGCTGTTGGCCGGCATCGGTGTGGGATTGTTCGTCTATCTGCCCGCTCCGGTCGATCGCAGCACAACCCTCGAGGAAGCAAGGCGTGTGAGCGCGGAGCGCTTCGACGAGATGCGCGAGGCGCGGCTGGCGTCCGATGTCAGGCCGGCAACGCGGCTCGCCAGCTTTTCTCCCGGCGCCGTACTGAAGAGCGCCCCCGAGCCCGTCGGCACCTCCCCTGCCCCCGCGGCCCGCATTGAGACCGTCTCCAACTGGCAGACCAACGTCGCGGGCGAGGCCGATGCGAGCGATGGCAACGGCCGCTACAAGCTGGTGGTCGACATCCAACAGGAATTGAAGCGCGCCGGATGCTACTGGGGCCGCGTCAACGGCGCCTGGAACGCCAGCACGCGTCAGGCCATGAGCGACTTCAACACGCGCTCCAATGCGGCGCTGCCGGTCGACAAACCCGACTACATGCTGCTGAGCCTCGTCAAATCGTACAGCGGCCGTTCGTGCGGCGCAGTGGAAGCGGTGACGGCCGCTTCGAACACGCCGGAGACGCTGCCGTGGAAGGCCGCGGCGGCGAGCGAGCCCGCATCCGCGACGCGTCTCTTCACGCCGGTGCAGAGCAGCGTCGTCACCACCGCCCCGCTGCCCGGCCGCATGGCGATCGGCGGCCCGCTGACGCCGGCGGTGCAGGAGCCGCTCGTGCCCGGCAACGCTTCTTCACAGTCGACGGTGGCTGCGCTGGAGCCGAACGAGCAGCGTGCATATCAGCCGCCTGCAGCGGCGGCCCCCAAGGCGCGGACTGCCAAGAAGTCGAGCCACTCGCGGCGCGCCACCCCCGGCACGCCACGTTACAACCTGATGCTCAGCCTCGGCGGCGTCTACTGATCCAACGCGATGGTGCGCGCCTAGTCCTCGCTGTCGGCGGGGTCCTTGGGGGGTGCCTGGGTTTCGGCCATCAGCCAGCTCAGATAGTCGGGCGAACCTTCGATGATCGGCAGCACGATGAGCGCGGGATTGGCGTAGGAATGGCGCGCCCTGGTTGCATCGATCACCGCCGCGGCGAGCGTCTGGCGCGTCTTGATCAGCATCACCACCTCGCTGTCATGCGCTATGGCGCCGTCCCAACGATAAATTGACGTCATGCCCGGCAGGATGTTGATACAGGCGGCGAGTCTGCGTTCCACCAGCTCGCGGCCCACGGCTTCGGCGGCCTCAGTCGAGGGAAACGTCGAATAGATCAAAACGGGCTTGTCGTTTTCCGTCACTTGAGCGAGCCTCCACGCCCTTCCGGGTCGGCGCATCACACCATGGCAAAGCCGAAGACCAAATTCGAGAGAATTGCCTTCGTGGCAAGCGAGATGCCGGAGGCGATGGCCGCCCGCGAGCGTCTCGTGATGCTCTATGGCGATCACGATCCGGCGGAGGCCGATGCCATCGTCGCGCTCGGCGGCGACGGGCACATGCTGCAGACGCTGCACCGCTTCATGAACGAGGGTGTGCCGATCTACGGGATGAACCGCGGATCGGTGGGCTTCCTGATGAACGACTACAAGGAAGAGGATCTGCCACAGCGGCTCACCGACGCCGACGTCAGCCGCATCCATCCGCTGTCGATGATCGCGTCCGATAAGTCGGGCAAGGCGCACAAGGCGCTGGCGATCAACGAGGTCTCGCTATTTCGTGAGCGGCATCAGGCGGCCAAGTTGCGCATACTCGTGGACGACACGGTGCGCATGGAGGAGCTGATCTGCGACGGCGTGCTGGTGGCAACGCCGGCCGGATCGACCGCCTACAATCTATCGGCGCATGGCCCGATCCTGCCGATCAACGCGCCGCTACTGGCGCTCACGCCGATCAGCCCGTTCCGCCCGCGGCGCTGGCGCGGTGCACTGCTGCCGAACAAGGTGCGCATCACGATCGAAGTGCTCGAAGCCGAAAAGCGCCCCGTGAGCGCCGTCGCCGATCACTTCGAGACGCGCGGCGTGACACGCGTCGAGATCGAGAAGGCGCGCAATATCGAGCTCTTCATGATGTTCGATCCCGACCACAGCCTCGACGAGCGCGTGCTGGCGGAGCAGTTCCGCTACTGAGGTCGCGGCTCGACCGAGCCCTGATCTTGTCTCAGCCGTTCCAGCGCGTGACGATGTCAGCGAGGGCCGGACGCTCGCGTTCCTCGGGGCGATCGACCGGTGTGCCGACGTAGATGAAGCCGGCGATGCGCTCGTTCTCGGCGAGCCCCAGGGCCGCACCGATCGTCTGGTTGTAGGCGACCCACTCGCTGATCCAGGAAGTGCCATAGCCCAGCGCGTTGGCGGCAAGGCACAGGTTCAGGCATGCCGCGCCGGCCGACAGCACCTGCTCCCACTCGGGGGCGCTGCGGTGAGGCGTGACGCGCGAGACGACGGCAATCACCATCGGGGCACGCATGAAGCGGCCGCGCTCGGTTTCGAGCCGGACGTGCGATGGCGGCTCCTTCTCGGTGGCGATGCAGGCCTCCGCTACCACCTCGCCCAACCGGGCGCGCGCATCGCCCTCTATGACGATGAAACGCCAGGGGCTAAGCTTCTTGTGGTCGGGCACGCGCGAAGCAATGGTGAGGATCGTTTCGAGCTCGGCGGCGCTCGGCGCGGGCGCGGTCAGCTTGTCCGGCTTCACCGAGCGGCGGCGGGAGAGGAAGTCGATGATGGCGTTTTCCATGGCCGCAGTCCTAGCCGCTCCTGCGGGCGGCTGCCAAGGCAAATTCGCCGCAGGACAAGGCCTTTAGGGATCGGCGGCGGCCGGCATCTGCGGCGGTGGAGCTAGCCCCGCAGTTGGGCTATCTTCGGCTCGAATCCGAGGCTGTCGCCATAATCCGAAGGCTGTCGCCATGGGCACGTCGCATAGACGGGGACCGATGAAACGCATTCTGAACTCGCTGTCGCTGCTCGCCGCCTCGACCCTGCTGCCGCTCTGCGCCGCCGCACCGGCCATCGCCGAGGATGCGCCGCCGACCTCGATGATCATTCTCGATGGCTCGGGCTCGATGTGGGGCAATCTTGGGGCCGAGAAGCGCTCCAAGCTGGAGATCGTGCGCGATGCCATGCAGACGCTGCTGCCGAGCCTGAAGCCGCAAGCGCGTATCGGCATTGCTTCGTTCGGACATCGCCGCCGCGGCAATTGCGGCGACGCGGAAGTGATCCTGCCGCCCGACACCAATGCGCCGGAGCGGCTGGCGCTTCCCATCGACAAGATGAACGCGGTCGGCAAGGGACCGATGGTGCTCGCGCTGCGCGAAGCGGTGAACGCCATGGCGGGCGCAAGCCCGGCGAGCGTCATCCTCGTCGCCGACGACATCGACAACTGCGGCCAGGACGTTTGCGCCGCGTTGAACGGCATCATGGCATCGAGCCCCAATCTCGTCGTGCACACGATTGCGCTCGGGCTCGACAATGCGAAGATTGCGCACATCAGTTGCATCGCGCGGATGACCGGCGGCAAGCTGTGGAACGCGCCCGATGCAGCGGGCGTTGCGTCGGCGCTCGGGCAGGCGATCGAGCTGGCGCATCTGCAGACGGGTTCGGAGAACGCGCCGGCGGAAGCCGAAGCGGCCCCCGCCAACAAGCCAGCGCCGGGCGCACCTGCGGGGCTTTATCTTTCGGTCGGGCTCGGCCCCAAGAGCGCGACGCTCGATACGCCCGTGCACTGGCGCATCAGCAAGGCCGGGGGCAATGGCGAGGTCGTGCGCGATACGCGCGCTGCTGCTCTCTACGAGAAGCTGGCGCCTGGCAGCTACGATGTCGAAGCAGAGCTGGGACTGGCACGTGCGCGGCAGACCGTAGACATCGAAGCCGACGAGGCGACGCAAGTGCGCATCAATCTCGACGGCGGCGTGATGAAGATGCAGACGCGCGCGGCCGCCGGAGGCGTGCTGCTGGAACAGCCCGTATTCACGGTCACGCCGGCGAATGCGGACAAGGGCGCGGCGCCGCTGTGGGTGGGACGCGATGCGCAGCCCGAGATCGTGCTGCCGGCCGGCGAATATGTCGTCACGGCGGAAACCAATGTCGCGCGCCAACAAAGCAAGGTGACGATCGCTCCGGCAACCGGCACGAGCGTCAACGCGGTGCTCGGCGCGGGCACGTTGCAGCTCAGCGCCCTGCGCGGCACGCCGTCGTCTCCGGGCGATCAGCCCGTCGGGGACGTGACCTTCATCGTCTACCAGGACGACCCTTATGCGCCGCAGGGGCGGCGCGAGGTGGTTCGCTCGTCGGCGGCCAACCCCTCGTTCGTGCTGCCCGCGGGCACCTACTACATCACGGCGCGCACGCCCACCTCGGAGGTGCGCGAGCAGATTGCCATGGGCGCCGGCGATACCATTCAGCAGGTGATGACGCTTTCCATGGCCCGCGTTCGCCTCGCCGCTTCGCTGGGCGGGCGTCCAGTGACAGACGACAACCCGGTCACGTTCCGCGTCGTGCGCCTCGGCGCCGAGCCGCACGAGGTGCTGCGCACGACGCGCAAGGAGCCGGAGTTCGATCTTTCCGCCGGGCGCTACCGGATCGAGGCCTCACTCGGCAACGGCAACGTGATGGCCGCCTCGGAGATCAACCTTTCCGCCGGACAGGCGCAGAAGATCACGCTGCCACTGGCGGGCGGAAGCGTGACGCTGAAGCGGGCCAACGCGACCGGCTACGGCAACGACGTGTTCTGGGAGGTGCGCGATGACAAGCAGCGCATCGTGCTGCGCAGCAGCCAGGCCGAGCCGACCGCGGTGCTGTCGCCGGGCCGCTATCTCGTCAGCGCCGAGACCGCGGACCAGCCGCTGCGCAACACGATCGAGGTCAAGGCCAACGAACACCGCACGTTCGACCTTGCGGCCCCATGACCGGGCCGGGCCGCGACGACAGCGGCCGCCACAAGCCATATTTCGACCAAGCTCGTTGCTCGTTGATGTGGGCTGACGAGTCGTCAACCGTAAGGTAGTCGCGGGGATGGCGGACATTCGCACCAAGCTCAGCCCGATTGTGCGGCGCGCGGCATTGTCAGCGCTGGCCGCGGTGCTGCTTGCCATCGGCCATGCTCCTGCCTTCGCGCAGGCGATGGACGGCGACGGCGCGCAGTTGCGTGGCGCATTCCCTCCTGACACCGGCCGCTACACGCCATCGGCGCCGGTGCCGGGCCCGACGCTGCCAGCCAACACTACGGTGGTGCCGCGCATTGCTGGTCCCGACAACGGCAGCACGACCAGCGGGCAGGTCAATCTCGTGGCGCTGCTGACCGTCGACGGGCAACGTATCGACCAGGGTCTCGTCTGGCGCGTCTATGAGGCGCTGCGCGATCCGCGCGCGCCGAGCAAGCTGCTGATGACGAAGCGCGAACCTAGCCCGACCATTTCGCTCGAGCCGGGCGAATACATCGTCAACGCCGCCTTCGGGCGCGCCGACATCACGCGCAAGATCGTGGTGACGCCGGGCACGGCGACCAGCGAAAAGTTCGTTCTCAATGCCGGCGGCCTGAAGGTGCAGGTGCTCGTCGATGGCATTGCGCCACCGGCAAACGCCGTCAGCTACGACATCATGTCGAGCGAGCGCGATCAATCGGACAACCGCGTGCGCGTGCTTGCGGGTGCAAAGCCGGGCGTGATCAACCGGCTGAATGCCGGCATCTATCGTATCGTCTCGCGCTACGGCGATGCCAACGCCAAGGTGGAAGCGGACGTGACGGTGGAAGCGGGCAAGCTGACGGAGGCGACGATTTCGCACTCGGCGGCGCGCGTCACGTTCAAGCTCGTGGCGCAGGCGGGCGGCGATGCGCTGCCCGATACGCAATGGACCGTACAGGGTCAGGACGGGCGCGTGGTGACGACCAGTGTCGGCGCGCTGCCATCGCACATCCTGGCGCCGGGAACATATTCGGTGACGGCGAAATCGGCATCGGGCGTCTTCAAGCGCGACTTCACGCTTGCCAACGGCGACGTGGCGCAGGTGGAAGTGGTGATGCAGTAGCCGCGCTGGCGCGTCTAAAAATCGGTCAGCACCCAGTCGCTGGGGCATCCATTGCGCAGCATACGTGCGTCGACGGCATCGAAGTCGCCGCGCTGGCCCAGCTCGTGAAACAGCGTGCGCGCAATCTGCCAGTGCTCGCAGGCGGTGGCCGGGTCGCCGGAGACCTGCACCAGATCGCCGAGCGCCACGCGGGCCTTGGCGTGCGTGACCTTCTGACCGCTGGCGGCTGCGGCCCGGATCGACTTGCGCATCAGCTCTGCCGCATCGTGGGCCTGGCCGTCGTCGAGGTGGCGCTGCGCGAGTGAGAGATAAAGCCCGGCGAGGCGTGCGTCGGCGCCTTCGGCCTCGGCTTCCTTTACGGCGGCGATAAGGGCCGGGCCGTCATCGGAAATGAGCTGGGCGACGGGCAGCACCAGAGCTGCCGGCTGCGCGATTTCTTCTTGTTCGGGGGCGCCGAGCGGCGGCTCGGCGCGATCCGGCCTCGAGCGCCGGCGGGAGGCCTGCCGGTTGCGGATCACGAGGAGGATGAGCGTGACAAGCACCGCGGCCACGGTGATGCCGACCAACGCGACATTGGGGTCGATCGGCGGCGCTGACACGAGCATCATTACGCTGAACTCGATATTGCTGATCTCAACGGAACGGCATCGAATACATGAGGCCGCCCTTGGTCCATGAGTTGTTGAGACCACGCGCCAGCTTCAGATCCGATTTGGCGCCCAGCGAGCGATCGAATATCTCGCCGTAATTGCCGACGTTCTTGACGATCTGATAGGCCCAGTCGCGGGGAAGGCCGAGGGCCTGGCCGAGGTTTGCCTCGATGCCGAGGAAGCGGCGGATGCTCGGGTCGGTAGACGCACGCTGTGCATCGACGTTTCCGCTGGTGAGCCCCAGCTCCTCGGCTTCGATCAGCGCCATCAGCGTCCATCGGACCACGGCAAACCACTGCGGATCGTCCTGGCGGACGGCGGGGCCCAGCGGCTCCTTGGTGATCAGCTCGGGCAGGATGATGTGATCGGCGGGGACGGGCAGCTTGCTGCGTGCTTCGGCGAGAAGCGAGATGTCACCCGTCAGGACGGTGCAGTTGCCGGCGGCATATGCCTTGACCAGATCGTCCCAGTTGTCCTGGGCAACAGTCTGGTAGCGCATGCGCTGAGCGCCGAAGAAGTTGGCGACCCCCTGCTCTCCCATGGCGCCCGGAAGCGCGCAGACCGACGCTCCGGACAACTCCAGCACGCTGGCAACGGCGTTGCCGCGGCGGGTGAGGAAGCCCTGGCCGTCGTAGAACAGGACGCCGGTGAAACGGGCGCCGAGCTCGGTGTCGCGGCTGAGAGTCCAGGTGGCGCCGCGGGCCAGAACGTCCACGTCGCCCGATTGCAGCGCCTTGAAGCGGTCGTTGGCGCTCAAGGGCCAGAATTTCACCGCGTCCTTGCTGCCGAAGACGGCCGCAGCCAGGGCCTGGCAGAACTCCACATCGATTCCCGAGCGCGTCCCGCTGGGTTCGACGACCGAAAAGCCCGGCTGCTCCTCGCCGATGCCACATAGGAGCTGGCCGCGCGCCCGGATCGTGTCGAGGGTGCTGGTTTCGGCGGCCTGCGCGAAAGGAGCAAGCGGAATCAAGGCGCTGAGCGCGAGCGCGGCAATCAGAGATCGGCGGAGATGCTGGAATGTTCGCATGGCGTTGCTTCAGTGTGGTGCGACGGCGGCTATCGCGCAAGGGCCAGAGTGCACGCCCGCGCCTGCGACGTACATCTGGGTCAATCCCGCGTAACCGGGATAAGGTCAAGCCCTTGACCCGGCGAGCAACATGGGCCACACGGGCCGCAACCTCTGCGATCCAGGATCGGCCTCAATGTCATCCTCCGAGAAGAAGCCCGAGCGCCGCGAGGCGCCGGCAACGCGGGTCGTCCATGCCGGGCGTTCCCCGCACGATAATTTCGGCTTCGTGAACCCGCCCGTTTACCGGGGCTCAACGGTGTTGTTTCCGACAGTCGAGAAACTGTGGAATCGCGACCAGCCGTACACCTATGGGCGCACTTGCACGCCGACGGTCAAGGCCCTGCAGGATGCCATCGCCGAAATCGAGGGCGGGGCGGCGTGCGAGCTGACGGCGTCCGGCTATCAGGCGGTCAGCACCGCGATTCTCGCCTTCGTGAAGGCGGGCGACCATATCCTGATGGTCGACAACGTCTATCAGCCGACGCGCAAGTTCTGCGACTACATGCTGGCGAAGCTCGGCGTCGAGACGACCTATTACGATCCGCTGATCGGGGCGGGCATCGCCGAGCTGGTGCGGCCGAATACGCGGCTGATCTTCACCGAGAGCCCCGGATCGCAGACGTTCGAGGTGCAGGACATTCCCGCCATCGCCAAGGTGGCGCGCGAACGCGACCTGTGGCTGCTGATGGACAATACGTGGGCGAGCCCTCTCTACTTCAAGCCGTTCGAGCATGGGGTCGACGTGTCGATCCAGGCGGCGACGAAGTACATCGTCGGTCACGCGGACGCGATGTTGGGCGCGATCACGTCGAACGCGCGCGCGGCAAAGTATGTGGCGCAGGCGAAGGACCTGCTCGGGGTCAATCCTGGGTCGGAAGAGACCTATCTGGGCGGGCGCGGCCTCAGGACTTTAGCGACGCGGCTTGCGCAGCACCATCGCTCGGGGCTCGAGATCGCGCGCTGGCTGGAAGGGCGGCCGGAGGTTGCGCGCGTGCTGCATCCGGCGCTGCCGAGCCATCCGCAGCACGCGCTGTGGAAGCGCGACTTTCTCGGTGCCAGCGGGTTGTTCGGGGTGATCCTGAAGCCGGCAAGCAAGGAAGCGGTCGCGGCGATGCTGAACGGGCTGAAGCTGTTCGGCATGGGCTTCTCGTGGGGCGGCTATGAAAGCCTCGTCATTCCGTTCGACGCCACAAGCTATCGCACGGCGACGAAGTGGCAGCCGGAAGGTCCGGCGCTGCGGCTGCACATCGGCCTGGAAGATGTCGATGATCTGCGCGCCGATCTGCAGGCGGGCCTGGAGCGCCTCTCGGCGGTGAAATAAGCACCTGCTTCAGTCTAAGCGCTTGGGAGCAGTAGCCGCGGCAAGCGCTTCGGGCGTGTCGATGTCGATCAGCGTGCCTTCATCGGACACCGGCACGCCGAGACAGTCTGCAGGGGCCAGCCGCGCCAGCACCTGCCTGGCGCCCTTCGATGGATCGAGGGTGCGCAAGTCGGCAAAGAAACGGCGCGGCCACAACACCGGATTGCGCTGCTCGCCTTCCCCGGTGACGGGATAGACAACGCGCGCTGCGCCCACCGCAGCAAATTGTGCAACAAGCTGCGCGATCTCGTCGGCGGCGAGGAGCGGCATGTCACCCGGCACGATCATCGCACCTGCTATGTCGCTTCCCAGCGCGGCAATGCCGGTGCTGATCGAGCTGCCCATACCTGTTGCCCAATCGGGGTTGTGAGCGAAGCGCACTTTTCTTCCGGACAGCGCCTGTTCGACGCTCGCTGCATCCCATCCCGTGACGACAACGATCTCGGGCACGCCCGCGCGTTCGAGCACATCGAGCACGCGCAGGACGATTGCCTTGCCATCGAAGCCGGCGAGCAGCTTGTTGGGCGCGCCGAACCGTTGCGAGGCGCCGGCTGCGAGCAAGACTGCAGCGATCCGGCTCAAGAGGCCCCGCGGCTCACTTTGACGATCTCGGCGAGGATCGAGACGGCGATTTCTGCCGGTCCCTTGGCACCGATATTGAGACCGATGGGCGCGTGGATGCGCTGCAAGTCGTCATCGCCGAAGCCCAGCGCCTTCAGGCGGTCCATGCGCTTGGCGTTGGTCGTGCGCGAGCCCAGCGCGCCGATGTAGATGCAGGGGGCGCGCAGCGCGGCGGCGATTGCCTCGTCGTCAATGTGCGAGGCGTGAGTCAACGCAACGACAGCCGTACGGGCATCGAGTCCGATGCGGTCGAAAGATGCCTGCGGCCAATCGGGAACGATGGCGCAGGCGCCGAAGCGTTCCTCGGACGCAAACGCGGCGCGCGGATCGACGACCGTGACGCCGTAGCCGATCAAGCGCGCCATGTCGGCAAACACCTGACCGATGTGCGTGGCGCCGACGACGATGACGCGCAGCGGCGGCACGATCGGCTGCACGGCCGCGGTGCCTTCAGGCGTCTCGATCAGTCCAACGATGCCGGACGAAAAGGCCTTCGCGACAT
>Ga0164243_10014145_pt1 | contig 11134 bp, 8 predicted proteins | sample OricompcompostOP_FD_108781 | JGI IMG/M metagenome (GOLD analysis project Ga0164243, IMG submission 108781) | Organic Plus compost microbial communities from Emeryville, California, USA - Original compost - Organic plus compost (OP) | ecosystem: Engineered > Solid waste > Mixed feedstock >... | reverse complement strand
CGCAGACCGAGCCCGAAGTGAAGCTTACCAGGCCGAACTTCGTGAGATGGGCGATCGCCGGGCGCTCGCCGATGCCCGAGACGACCAGGTCCGGGTTCACGCGGGTCACCAGCTCGGCCAGATAATCATCCTCAGCCGGGTCCTGCCGCACCACCGCATATTTCACGCAGGCGATGGCGCCGTCGTCGGCCACTTTGGCGAGATCGGCGGCGGTTATGTAATCTAGCGACTTGATATAGGCGACGATCGGCCGGCCGTAGAGATCGGCGATGCGGCGCAGGCCGGTGGCGACGCCCGCCGACGTCACCGGGAAATTGAGCGGCAGCACCATCGCCGTCGGCAGGTCGCGCGATTTGAGCAGCGCGATCTGATCGGTGGCTTTGCCGTAGTCCGGGCCAATCGAAGGAACGAGCCATGTGCCGGGAGGCGCCACGCCTTCGAGCAGGTCCAGCATCTCGCCGAACTCGCGCACCGACATATTGTAGAGATTGGCGTTGCCACCGTAGAGCGCGGTGGTGACCCCGCCTCTTGCCATGTACTCCAGAATAAGGCGGTTGCCTTCGCGATCGAGGCTGTAATCCGCCTTGCGTGCCAGCGGAGGGACGGAAATCACCGAGCGGGCAAGCAGCTCGGGGGTGACAGTTTCATGGGTCATCGGTTTTCCCCGGAGTTGGAATGGATGCGGCGGTGCACCTTATCGGCGTCGTCGCAGGTGGGCGGCGCGCTGGAAGCGCGGCTGGAAATAGGGAAACTCGCCGGCGGTACCGAGCGCGTAGGCCGTGCCGTTGTCATCGGCGATGGCGCGCACATTGCGCTGGCTCGGATAGCGGAGGATTTCGTCCACGACGATATCGACGCCGAGGCCCGGCGCATCCGGAACCTTGATGTGCCCCTTCTCCACCTTCGGCGCGGGCGTGATCACCGTATCGCGGCCCGGCCAGTCGAATTCGAGGCGCTCCAGCATCAGCCCGTTGGGGATCGTCGCCATCACGTGGAGGGCGGCATATTCCGCGACCGGCCCGAGCGAGCCGGAATGGGGCGCCATGGTGATGAAGTGGCTCTCGGCCATGGCCGCCATCTTGCGCATCTGCGTGATGCCGCCGGCACGCCCGGTATCCGGCTGGATGACGTCGACCAGATCGCGCTCGACATAAGGGAGGATGCCCCAGATGGTGGCGACGCGCTCGCCCGCCGCCAGCGGGACGTCGACCGCATCACGCACGCGCGCAAGAGCATCCAGGTTTTCGGGCGCGACCGGATCCTCGTAGAAGAGGAGGTCCGCCGCCTCCAGCTCCCGGCCGACGGCGATCGCATCCTGGGCGGTCATCCAGGCCGGGCCATGTGCATCCACCATCAGGTCGACCTCGGGGCCGATGTGCTCGCGTAGGGCGAAGACCAGGTCGAGGTCCACCCGGCCGGAAAAGCCGACCTTCATGCCGGTATAGCCGAGTTCCAGCAGCTTGTCGGCGGCCTCCGGGGTCTTGGCATGCCCATAGACCCTGACGCGGTCGCTAAACCGCCCGCCGAGCAGGTTCCAGACCGGCTGGCCCAGCGCCTTGCCCTTTATGTCCCACAGGGCCATCTCGATCCCGGTCAGCGCGCCGCCGCCGACGGTGCCCAGGACGCCGTGGCCCATCATGCTGGTCAGCATCTTGTTCCAGAGCCGGTCGATATGGCTGGGGTCCTCGCCAACGAGGATGTGCGCGAGGTCGCGCACCGCCGTCTCGATCACTTTCGGCCAGCCAGAGCACTCGCCGATGCCGTAAATGCCCTCGTCGGTGTGCACCTTGACGAAGAGCCAGTTGCGGGAGCCGCCGAAATTGCCGCCTTCACCGTAATCGGCTGGCGATCCACGCGACGGAACGGCCTTTCCCCCTACTTGCATCAGGTAAGTGTCTATTTTGGTGATCTTCATGCATCTTCCTCCTTGCCGCCGGCTCAGTGCCTCCTCAGCCAGCTCAATTTGTCAGCCAATTCATCAAATATTGCTGCAGGGCTATCGTCTCAGACCGGCTGTCGCTCCTTGCCATAGGTGCGGCTCGCCGCCAGGAGCCGCTTGGAATAGGGATGCTCAACCTCGCCACGACGCAGGCGTTCGACCTCGACGAGTTCCACGATCTCGCCCGCCTGCATGATGGCGATGCGGCTGCACATATAGGAGATCACCGCCAGGTCGTGGCTGACCAGCAGATAGGTGAGCTGGTGGCCGGCCCTCAGTTGCGACAGGAGGTTCAATATCTCCGCCTGCACTGAGACATCGAGCGCCGAGGTGGGCTCGTCCAGAAGTAGCACTTGTGGCCTCAGGATCAGCGCACGGGCGATGGCCACGCGCTGGCGTTGGCCGCCGGAAAGCTGATGCGGGAAGCGGAAGCTCAGCGCCGTATCCAGCCCGACGGCCCGCAGCGCCTCGTCGACAGCCGCTGACGACCGCGGCAGGCCCTGGTTGCGCAGCGGTTCCATGAGCTGGGAGCGTATGGTCTTGCGGGGATGCAACGAGCCGTAGGGGTCCTGGAAGACCATCTGCATACGGCGATAGGAGGCCTTGCTGCGGATCGGGCCGAGCACTTCGCCATCCAGCGTCAACCGCCCCCCATAGTGGCGGTTGAGGCCGGCGATGGCGCGCAAGACGGTCGACTTGCCGCAGCCGGACTCGCCGACAAGGCCGAAGGCCTCGCCCTTCTCAACACCGAAGCTCACTCCGCGCACGGCCGGAGCCGCATCGGGGGCGAAGCGCACCGTGAGTTTTTCGACGCCGATCATCATCGCCCCGCCTCCGGCGCATCCATCGCCCAGGAAGGATCCCGCTCAAGCGTCGGCAGGGGAGCCGGCGGTCGGTCGATCGACGGCAGCGAGGCGAGCAGGCCTTGCGTGTAGGGATGCCGGGCGCGATCGAGCTCGGAGGCTTTCAGCGTCTCGACGATCCGCCCCGCATACATGATCAGCACCCGGTCGCAAAAACCTCGCACCAGGTTCAAGTCATGGCTGATGAAGATCAGGCCCAGATTGCGGCGGCGGATGAGGTCATCGAGCAGCGCCAGGACCTCGAGCCGCACCGTCACGTCGAGCGCGGAGGTGGGTTCGTCGGCGATCAGCACCTCGGGCTCGGCGATCAGCATCATGGCGATCATGATGCGCTGGCCCATGCCGCCGGAAACCTCGTGCGGGTAGAGCCTCGCCACCCGCTCGGGATCGCGGATCTGGACCGCCGCCAGCATCTCCAGCATCTTTTGGCGCGCCGCCTTCTGCCCGCCGCCCTGCGGATAGTGGAGAAGGTAGGTCTCGGCGATCTGCTCGCCGACCCGCATTACCGGGTTGAGCGAGTATTTGGGGTCCTGCAGGATGAGGCCGATGCGCCGGCCGCGGATCGCCATCATCTGCTGCTCGCTAGCCTTGGCCAGGTCGACGCCGCCGAACTGGAGGCGGGAGGACGTGATCTTCGCCGTGGACGGCAGGAGGCGCATGATGGCGCGGCCGACGGTGGATTTTCCCGAACCGGATTCGCCGACGATGCCCAGCTTCTCGCGGCCGAGCGTGAAGCTCACGCCGCGCACAGCCTTGATGTAGCCGCCGCCGAAGGCGACCTCCAGGTTCTCGACATCGAGAAGCGGGCCGCTCATTCGGAGCCTCGCGGATCGAGCACGTCGCGCAGGGCGTCGCCGAAGAGGTTGAAGGCCAGGCTCACGACGGCGATCGCGATGCCGGGAGCAGCGATCACCCAGGGGCTGTCGATCATGAACTCGCGCCCGGTCGCGGCCATGGAGCCCCATTCCGGTGCCGGCGGCTGAGCGCCAAGACCGAGAAAGCCCAAGCCAGCGGCGGTAAGGATGATGCCGGCCATGTTCAGCGTCACGCGCACGATCACGGACGGCACGCACATCGGCAGGATATGCCTGACGATGATTGCAAGCGAGGACGCGCCCTGCAGCCGAACGGCGGCGATATAGTCGGCCTGCCGCAGGGAGAGCGTCTCGGCCCGCGCCAGGCGGGCTATCGGCGGCCAGGCGGTGAGCGAGATGGCTATGATGGCATTGGTGATGCCGGGCCCTAGCGCGGCGGCGAAACCCAATGCCAGGACCAGGCCGGGGAAAGAGAGGAAGATGTCCGTAATGCGCATCAGCACCTCGTCCACCCAGCCGCCGAAATAGCCGGAGCACGTGCCGATCAAGAGCCCTATGGGCGCGACGATCACGGTCACCAGGACGACGATGTGCAACGTCGTGCGTGCGCCGTAGACGATGCGGGTGTAGACGTCGCGGCCGAAATTGTCGGTGCCCAGCCAATGCTCCGCCGAGGGTGGCATCAGGCGCTGCGAGAGGTCCTGAGCGATCGGATCGTAGCTGGTGATAAGCGGCGCGGCGATGGCCACCAGGATCAGAAGCACGATCATGGCGAGGCCGACGAGGCCGAGCGGATGGGCGCGAAACCGCAGCCAGCCTTGGTAGAACTGCTGCGCCGACGCCTGGGTCCAGCCCTTGGGTTCGGGCTCCGTGAGCCAGCCGCGAAATCCGGGGCGCGATGGCAATGTGTCCGTGGCGGGAACTGTCATCGTCAGCGGGTCCGTGGATCGAAGATGCGATAGAGGATGTCGGAGATGAAGTTGATGGTCAGGAACACGAGGCCGATCAGAAGCACCGCGCCCATGACCACGTTCATGTCGTTCATCTGCAGGCCGCGCGTCAGGTACTGGCCGAGGCCAGGCCAGCTGAACACCGTCTCGACGAGCACGGCGCCGTCGAGCAGGCCGCCGAAGGTCAGCGCCACGATCGTCAGAAGCTGCACGCGGATGTTGCGGAAGGCATGGCGCCAGATCACCTTGCCCTTGCTCAAGCCCTTAGCGCGCGCGGTGACGATGTATTCCTGGCTCAATTGCTCCAGCATGAAGCTGCGCGTCATGCGGCTGATATAGGCCACGGAAAAATAGCCAAGCACAGTGGCGGGCAGGACGATGTGATTGAGCGCGCTGCGGAACACGTCCCACTCCCCCCGCAGGGCGGAATCGAAAAGAAGAAAACCGGTCACCGGCGTGACCAGCCCTTCATAAAATACGTCGACGCGGCCGGAAGCGCCGACCCAGCGCAGGAGGCCGTAGAAGACGAACAGCGCCATCAAGCCCAGCCAGAAGCTCGGCACCGAACTGCCGGCAAGGCCGACGATGCGCGCCACATGGTCGATGAGCTTGCCGCGGTTGACAGCAGCCACGATCCCGAGCGGCACGCCGAGCCCGATACCGACGAGGAGCGCGGCGAAGGCGAGTTCGATTGTGGCCGGGAAGATGGTCAGCAGATCCTTGATGATCGGCTGGCCGGAGATTGCGGAGGTGCCTAGGTCGCCCTGGAGCACGTTGCCGACATAGTTGAGGAATTGAATCCAGACCGGCTGGTCGAGGCCGAGCTGCATATAGACGCGGTCATAGACCTCCTTGCTGACCTCCGGCCCGGTGATGGCCAGAACGGGATCGGCCGGCAACAATCGCCCCATGAAGAAGGTGAGCGCCAGCAGGCCGAGCAAGGTGGTGACAATGGACACCACCCGGCCCGCCGCACGCCCGAACCGGCGCCTGACGTGGGAGGGCGGCAGCTCGCCTTGCGGCGAGTTGCCATAGATATCCGTCTCTGCGACCGACACCCGCTACTCCTTGGTGACGGTGTGCCAGCGGGTGGACCAGGTGGTGTGGCCGGAATAGCCCTTCACATTGGCCCGCATCACATAGGGATCGGTCCGCTGGAAGAAGATGACCAGCGCCGGGTCCATGCCACTGAAGATCTCGTCCATCTTCGAGAACAAGCCTGCGCGCGCCGCCGGGTCCGTCTCCTTCATGGACTGGTCGACAAGGGCGTTCAGCTCTTCCGACTGCATGCCAACGCGCCACAGGTAGTAACTTGCGAGGCGTGCTTCGTCGCTGTTGTCCGGATTGTAGGCATATTGGGTGGCCACGGCGAAGGGATCGGGCAGACGGGCACCGGAATTGCCGGTCAGCACCTGGAAATTGCGCTCGCGGAAGGCGGGGGTGAATTCTCCCGGCACCAGTTCCAGGTCGAACCCGGCCTTTCGGGCGCTGGCCTGCAGCGCTTCGGTCCAGGCGAGATGGTTGGCGCCGGCTGGATTGAGCACCTTCTTCAATCCGTCGGGATAGCCTGCCTCGGCCAGAAGCTTGCGTGAGAGCTCCGGATCGTAGCTGTGGCGGCTGGTGCCGTCCTCCGGCGCGCCGGGCATTCCCTTCGGGATCATCGACTGCCACGGGAAACCCGTGTACTTCATGATGTTATCGGCGATTGCCTCCCAGTCGAAGGCGTGCTGGAATGCCCGCCGCACCAGAGGCTTGGAGAGATCGGGGTCTTTCTGGTTGAGCGCGATGTAGTAGAAGCCCAGACCCGGCACGTTCTCGATGACGATGTTCTCGTCACTCTCCAGCGCTTCGAGATCGCCGGCTGCCAGATAATGGCCTACGTCGACGTCCCCCGCCTGCAATTGCAGGCGCAGATTGCCCGATTCGGGGATGTGTCGCACGGCGACGCGCCGCATGGCGGGCGCATCACCCCAGTAGTTTTCCTGCGCGTCAAACATGGCGATGTCATTGGGGCGCCATTGCGAGAGATGGAACGGGCCGCTGCCGGCCGTGTTGGCCGACAGCCATTCGCCGCCGAGATCGCCATTCGCCTCTTGCTCCATGGCCGTCTTCATGTTGATGATGCCCAGCGAAGCCCCCGCGAGCGAATAAAGCACCAGGTCGAGATTCACGACCTCGGGCAGCTCGATCTCCAGCGTATGGGCGTCGACGGCGCGGATCAGCTGGTCGACGTTTTCCGGCGTGAAGCCCCACAGGGCGAAATCGGTAGAGCCGACCCGCCCGAGCTTAATGACACGCTGCAGAGTCCAGGCGGCATCCTCGGCCGTGACCGGATTACCGCTCTGGAAGACCGCGTCGTCGCGCAGCTTCAGGGTGATGAGCTTGCCGTCGGCCGAGGCCGACCATTCAGTGGCGAGCATCGGCTTGATCGTCTGCAGATCGTCCGCGGTGATCATCACCAGCGTGTCATAGACGTTCGTCAGCAGCTCGGACGCCGTTCGGGCGTTGTTGTCCGCGGGATCGAAGGTCCGGATGCCCGTCAGATTGGTGCCGATCACCAGCATGTTCGGCGGCGTTTCCGCGCGAACCGCAACGGTGCCGGAACAGAGGCCGACGGCGAGCGCGCCGGCAGCAAGCAGGTTCCTGATCACGTGTTCCTCCCTCTTTGATGTCTAGGCGAATTCGCAGTCGCTACGGGTAACCCAGAGAGCCGTCCGGCTTGACCGGAAGCTTCCGCTCCCAATGCACGTAGGTGTCCTTCTGCAGTTCCTCCTCGTCGATCTCGACGCCCCATCCCGGCCGGTCCGGCCGCAATTGCAGATAGCCCCCCTCCGGCAGATACGGGTCCTTCACATAGGGCGCGTCGACAGGAAGCCGGTATTCAAGAATCTTGAAGTTTGGAATGGAGGCGGCAAAGTGCAGGTTCACCGCGGTTGCCAGGGGTCCCATAGGATTATGGGGCGCGATCTGGACGTAGTGCGTCTCGGCCAACACGGCGATCTTGCGCATCTCAAGCATGCCGCCGACGACGCAGATGTCCGGCTGGGCGATGTCGCAGCCGCGCGCGTTGAGAAGATTGAGGAACTCATACCGGCTGTAGAGGCTCTCGCCCGTCGCCAGCGGGCACTGCATCTTCGCCTTCATTTCAGCCCAAGCGGGAATGTGTTCCGGCCGGATGGGCTCCTCGAAGAAGAGCGGATCGTAGGATGCAAGCGCGTTCGCGAGTTGCACGGCCTGCCATGGCTCGAAGATCTTGGCGTGAGCGTCAAAAGCATACTCGAAATCCTTGGGCGAGAGTTCCCGAAGCGTACGGAAATACTCCGCCCCGGCGCGCACTACCTCCCCCCACCGCACCGCATGAAAATCCACGCGATAGGGGCTGAGCTTGAAAGCCGTCAGCCCATACTGCTCATGCTTGGCCAGAACCGTTTCGAGCAGTTCTCTCGGATCAGGAGCTGTATAGACGCCCAGGTAAACGCGCACCTTGTCGCGCACGGCGCCGCCGAGCAGCCGGTAGACGGGCAGATTCACCGCCTTGGCGGCTATATCCCACAAGCAATGATCGATGGCCGAGAACGCCGCCAAATGCATCGCCCCGCCGGGGAAGCGGGCCTGCTGCTGCAGCTTGAGCATCAAGAATTCGATGCGGCGCGGGTCCTCGCCTTTGATCTGCTCGAAGAAATAGTCGAGGATCGGCGGCAGGGCGCGGTCTGGTCCGTGATTGTAGCACTCGCCCCAGCCTGTGATGCCCGTGTCGGTATCGATCGCGACAATCACCCGTGGCCGATGACCGTCGTGGCTCATGAAACTGCGCAGCCTGGTAATTTTCATGCAACAAAATCCTGTTCGCCGCCTCTTAGCGAGACGCCGTCATCCATATCCTCGTCGATGAACTTTGATGCCGCGCCGATCGAGTTCGGCGCCAAGCACGCAATCCGTAAGCTAGCCGCTGGTCAGCCTTGGCATCGATCCTCCTCCCGCCCTGTGGTTAGGGCCTATGAGAGCTCCTCCCTCAATTTTAAGCATTAACAGCACGCATCTTGTTGTCAACAAGAATTGCAACTTGGAAAGTTGGTAGAGCCCGGCGGGAAGGCGCCCTGCTATCTCACAGTTGGTCTACAATCGAGCACCGTCGACCGCCGGGCAGTGCGAATCGTGGCCGCATGAATCGCGGATGGCGTCGCCACCACGAATTTGTGACTGAACTTCAAATCTGCTCCGCGACCTTGAGCATGGCATAGCAGTCTTCACCGCCTACCGAGACCTGATCGTAGACCGTTTGCGCCTGCTCGAGCCATTCACGGTGCGAAGGGTATCTGGCCTCGACAGCTTGTATCGGCTTCAGCGAGAGGAATTTCGGGCCGTGGCTCAGGAACCAACAGGCGCGCCCGACAAGTCGTCGACTCCGGTCGCGCAGCCAAGCATAGTCCCACAACACATCCAGTACCTCGTGCTTAACGCGGCCGGTACTATCGGGGTCAGATGCGCTCTCGTCAGGCCCACGATCCGCGAGCGTGGCCTGCAGGTCACCATAGTCCTGGCGAAGCTGCTCTGTCGCGTATTGCAGGTCCGCCTCATCCCTGACCATGCCGAACCAGAGGTGAGGATCTATCTGATTCACCAGTGGCGACGATTGGAAATCGTCCGAAAACCGCATGGCGGTGAATCCATCAAGATCGATCTCCCGCTCAAGCAATGCGATGGCCTCGATCTGCCTGGCGAGAGCTTCACCGCTTGCCGTCACCGCCCGGTTCGACCCACCATCCTCGGGGGCCAGATAGGTGCCGCCGTCATCCAGCACCGGATCAATCTCGGCAACAAACTCGAGAAGAGGTGCTGACCGGCTCAGCCTCACCGCCAGCTTTCCCAGAAGCTCCTGCGTTTGCGCTTCTTTCCTTTGGCGTTCCAGATAATTTTGCTGGAAGAAGAAAATGAACAACGACACACCTATCCCCAAAAGAATAACGCCGAGCTGCGAAAAGGTGTTTCGGTAGTATTCCAGCTGCTTTTCCTTGTGGCGCTCGTCTCGCTGCGTGTAATGAGCAACCTGATTGTTCACGAACAGCGACACGATCAGCAGCAACACACCAAGCAGCCCGAGCATGGCGACCAGGACATGGCCGCCGCCGATCATCCCATCAAGTCCCATTGCCTCCCTCCCTTGCTGTCACGCAACGAGCGATGACCTCCAGCCCCCGGCTCGGTCTCAGAAGTGCGGTGCCTGCTACATCAGGGTTCGCGCGGGGTCCGGAGAAAGGCCCCCTGGCCCTGAACATTCAAGTTCTCGATCGTGACGGCGGCCGACCGGTCTCCATCGACGGTGAAGGTGACGGCGCTCGGTCCGAAAGCATTCTCGCCCAATGGCTGGTATGCGAAGGTATCGCGATCAACATGCTGCAGGGGAAAGGCCGAGGCATCGGGGCCGAGCGTCATGACGAGACCGCCGTGCTCCTCCGAGACATTCAGCGCGCCATAAAGGTCATTAAGGTAGGAGCCAACGTAGCTGTTGGCGGAGAGAGCCGGCGAAGGCTGGCGGCGCGAACTTGCGGCTTCGAAGGCGTCACCGTAGTCCGGCTTCATCACGTCTGCCATCAGCTGGCCAAAGGCATCGACCCAGTCTCGCTCCACTTCGCCTGTGAACACGAGGTCGAGAAAGCTCCTGGCTACGGCCTCCGCCAAGCCGACGGGAAAGCCATTCGTCAAGACCGCAATGCCAAGCTGCTCCGCCGGAACGAGGTGCACGGTTGTGCCGACGCCCAAGTTGAAAGCCCCCGAGTGGCTGAGATGGACCTGACCATCAGGGCCGGCATCGACATTCCAGCCAAGTCCGTAGAATGGCGGAAATCCGCCGTTGGACGAACCCGGTCCGGCTCCCCGTGCAATCACCGGCTGATGCGTCTCCGCAAGAGCAGCTGCCTTCACGATCTCCTTGTTGTCCAGCTTGCCAGCACCAAGCTGGATCCTGAGCCACTGCCCGAGGTCCCGCGCCGTAGAGCTGACACCGCCTGCGGGCGACTGTGCGTCTGGGTCGCGTGCCGGACCGGAAGTCCACTTGCCGTCAGCGCGAACCGAGTTGACGGCGCGATTTCCCGCCGCGAGGAAATCGGAATATCGTGAACTGGTCCGGGTCATTCCGGCGGGACGGTAGAGCCGTTCCTCCGACAATTCTTCCCAGGATTTACCGGCTGCTTTCGCAGCGGCGACAGCCGCTTCCGTCAATCCGAAATTGGTGTAGGCGTAGCTCGCCCTGAAAGGACCGTCGGCATGGACATGGCGCAGCCGAAACAAGATTTCTTCTCGCCCAAAGCCGTTCGCGTCGCGGATGAACTCCCCATAGGGGTCCGTGCGGATAAGCGGGATATTGAAGACGTCGCTGTCGGTAAGTTCAATGCCGAGCACTTCGCGCGCCTGCTGCTTGACATCGGCCCAGGTCGGCAGCCCGCCGTTCTGACCGTTCAGCAGGCGGCCGGTTGCCAGCGGCACCTCGTGGCCGTGCTCCTCGCTGTAGACCATGGCATATTCGCGCAGGAAGACCTGGTGTGAGGGATGCGACGTGTAGGTCTGGTT
>Ga0164243_10014144_pt1 | contig 11134 bp, 10 predicted proteins | sample OricompcompostOP_FD_108781 | JGI IMG/M metagenome (GOLD analysis project Ga0164243, IMG submission 108781) | Organic Plus compost microbial communities from Emeryville, California, USA - Original compost - Organic plus compost (OP) | ecosystem: Engineered > Solid waste > Mixed feedstock >... | reverse complement strand
CGGCATCCGAGTGGTTTCGCCGAGGCGCCGCAGCCGTCGGATCGTGCGGAGGCGCCGGGTAGGCGTGTTGATGGGCCCCGGCATCCGAGTGGGTTCGCGGCCCCGCCGGTTGGTGGCCGTCCGCAGGTATCTGATGGCGGGGACGCGGCCCGGCACCCGAGCGGTTTCGCGGAGGCGCCGCACGTCGGGGGTCGTTCGCAGTCGGACGGCGCGGATGCGGCCCGGCACCCGAGTGGGTTCGCTGCGGGGCCGCGGTCTTCCGAGCGTGCGGAGGCGCCTGGTCGCCGCACCGGCCCGCAGCCGGCCGCCCGCTCCGAGGCGCCCCGGCACCCGAGCGGTTTCGCCGCACCGCCGCCCGCCCCGCCCCAGACACCCGAGGCAAGCCGGAACGCCAGCGGCTTCGCCGAAGAGTCCGCCGGCCCGTCCCGCCGCCCCCAACCCGGCCCCCGCATGGACGCGGCACCCGGCCGCCGCTGGCAGACCCCGCCTCCCGTGCCCTCGCCGATCGCGGCCGCACTGGACGGCGGCGACGACGCCGAGCCGGAAGCAACCCAGCTTCGCGACGCGCCCGACCGCCCCGGTGGGCCGCGCCGTCCGCCGCGGGCGTCCGCGCCCTCCCGCGCCGAGCGCATGACCATGACCGACGAGCTCGAACCCGTCGGTGACCACACCAAAGTCCGCCGCAAGATCGACAACACCCTGGCCCGCTTCGCCGCCGCCCACGAGGAGCTCGCGGCGGAGGAGGCCAAGCGCAAGGAACGCCGCGAGTGGCTCACCGCCAAGCCGGCCGCCCTGCTGGAGCAGACGCGCACCCGCCTGCAGCGCGTCGTCGCGCCGATCAAGGCCGACCCGCCCCCTGACACCACGCCTGAGGCCGACACCGCGGACGAGCCGGACAAGCCGTCTCCGCAGACGCGGCTGCAGGAGAAGAAGCAGCGCCACCACGAGCGCTCGATCCGCATCACCCGGATCGCCTGCGCCGTCCTCGCCGGGCTGATCTTCCTCGCCACCGGCGCCCTGTGGGGCACCAAGACCTGGTTCAACAGCAAGTTCACCGAGATCGCCGCGCTCGACGAGAACTCGTCCGACATCCAGAACGCCGCGGGTCAGACCGGCGACGAGAACTTCCTGATCATCGGCTCCGACACCCGGGCGGGCGCCACTGCCGAGGAGAACGTCGGCGACGCCGACACCGTCGGCGGTGCCCGCTCCGACACAGTCATGCTCGCGCACATCCCGGCCGACCGGCAGCGCGTCGTGGTCGTGTCCTTCCCGCGCGACCTGGAGATCTCCCGCCCCGAGTGCCAGCGCTACAACAGCGAGACCGGCGGCTACACCGACGAAACCGTCTCCGCCGCCACCAAGGTCAAGCTCAACACCGCCTACGCCGTCGGCGGCCCCAAGTGCCTCACCAAGTGGGTCCAGCAAGTCACCGGCATGCGCATCAACCACTTCGTGGGCATCGACTTCGGCGGGTTCAAGGAAATGGTCGACGCGGTGCACGGCGTCACCGTGCACGTCGACAAACCGATCAACGACGACACACTGGGCATGGTCATCGCGCAGACCGGCGACGTGACGATCTCCGGCGACCAGGCGCTCAGCTTCGTCCGCGCCCGCCACGTCTACGGCGACCCGACCTCGGACTACGGCCGCATCAAGCGGCAGCAGCAGTTCCTCACCGCGCTGCTGCAGAAGGCGATGTCGCAGGGCGTGATCACCGACCCGACGCAGCTGTCCAACTTCGTCAGCGCGTTCGCCCGCGCCACGTTCGGTGACAACATCGGCGTCGACCAGATGCTGACACTGGCCCAGTCGATGAAGGGCATGAACACCGAAAAGATCAAGTTCCTCACCGTGCCCACCGTCGGCGAACAGAATTCCCGCCACAACGAAGTGCTCCTCGAGGACCAGGCCAAGGAACTGTTCGAGGCCATGATCGACAACAAGCCACTACCCGGCACCCCCGAGTACGAGGCGGCGCAGGAGGCCTCGAAGGCGGCGCAGCCCCCGGCGTCGAACTCGTCGACGTCGACGACGGGGCGGTCCGCGAACTCGTGACAAGTCGTCAGCCCCGGTTCACCCGGGGTTCATTCGGCGATGCGGCGATGGCCTCCCACGGCCCGTAGAGTGTGGCCATGCGCGAGGCTTATCACGTCGAACTCGAGGACCTGGCCGCGAATCTGGCGGACATGTCACTGCAGGCCGCGGCCGCGATGGAGAAGGCGACGCGGGCGCTGCTCGACGCGGACCTGTCCCTGGCGGAGCAGGTGATCGGCGACGACCAGAAGATCGACGACGCCCGCGCCGAAAGCGAGGAGAAGGCGTACGCGCTGCTGGCGTTGCAGGCTCCGGTGGCCACCGATCTGCGCACGGTCCTCGCCGTCATCCACGCCGCGGAAAGCCTGGAGCGCATGGGCGACCTCGCCCTGCACGTCGCCAAGGCGGCGCGGCGCCGCCACCCCCAGGCCACGCTGCCGGAGCCCGTGCGCAAGTATTTCGCCGAAATGGGCGAACTGGACGTGCGACTGGCCGAGAAGGTCGCCGAGGTGATCAAGAGCCGCGACGTCGAAGCGGCCCGCGGTCTCGAGGAAGAGGACGACCGGGTCGACGAGATCCACCGGCACCTGTTCACCGTGATCATGGACAAGGACTGGGAGCACGGCGTGGCCGCCGCCGTCGACATCACGCTGCTCGGCCGGTTCTACGAGCGCTTCGCCGACCACGCCGTGTCGGTCGGCAAGCGGATGGTGTTCGTCGCGACCGGCAAGATGCCCGGTTACGCCCAGAACGAAGAGCTCTGACCCCCCGCTAGGTCTGACCGCTCTGCAGCCGCTGGTGCAGGGCGGTCATCCGCACGTCCAGGTCGGCCGCGGTTTTCGCGGCGGCGCGCAGCTCGTCGGCGAAGTCGGCGGGCGCGGTGCCCGCGTACTTGTAGAACAGCTTGTGCTCCACCGCGGCCCAGAAGTCCATCGCGATGGTGCGCATCTGGATCTCGACCTTGACCCGCTCGACCCGGTCGGACAGGAACACCGGAATCCGCACGATCAGGTGCAGGCTGCGGTAGCCGTTCGGCTTGGGGTTGGCGATGTAGTCCTTGGTCTTGACGATCTCCACGTCGTCCTGGCGGGCCAGCATCCGCGCCACGAGGTAGACGTCCGGCACGAACGGGCACACCACGCGGATACCCGCAATGTCCTCGATGTGCTCCTTGATCGTCGCGAGGCTCGGCTCCAGCCCCTTGCGCGCGAGCTTGTCGAGGATCGCCTCGGGCGACTTGACGCGGCTCGCCAGGTGCTCGATCGGGTCGTGCTGGTTGGCGAAGTCGAACTCCTCGGACAGGATCCGCAGCTTGGTCATCAGCTCGTCGATGCCGAATTTGTAGACCATGAGTTCGCGCTGGAGGGTGCGGAGCAGCGCAACAGGGTGGCTGACCTCGTCAAGCACGGTCATGGCACCAGCCTACCGGCGTCGATCACGGGCCCTCCCGCGCCGAGCGCGTGGCGCCGATCGACGCCGCGACGACGCAACAGATCGCCAGCCACTGCAGCGGGTGCAGCGCCTCGCCGAGCACGAGCAGACCGGACAGCGCCGCGACGGCCGGCTCCAGGCTCATCAGGATGCCGAAGACCCGCGGCGGGATCTTGCGCAGCGCCTCCAGCTCCAGCGAGTAGGGCACCACCGACGACAGCAGCGCCACCGCCAGCCCGATACCCAGCACCCACGGCGACAGCAGGCTGGTGCCGCTTTCCACGATGCCGGCGGGCATGGCGGCCACCGCGGCGACCGCCATGCCCAGCGCGAGCCCCTTGCCCTCCTGCGTGCGCTTGCCCAAGGCCGCGCTGAGCAGGATGTACAGCCCCCAGCAGGCGCCCGCGATCAGCGCGAACAGCAACCCGAGCAGCGACAGGTCGCCCCGGGTTTCGGCCAGGAGCACGACACCGCCGCCCGCGAGGAGGGCCCACAGCACGTCGAGCCAGCGCCGCGACCCGGCCAGCGCCACCGCCAGCGGGCCGAGGAACTCCACGGTGACCGCGATGCCCTGCGGGATCCGCGCCAGCGCCTGGTAGAACGCGAGATTCATGGTGCCGAGCACGAGCCCGTACGCGACGACGACCGGCAGCGCTCGGCGGCCCATCCGGACCGCGGGCCGCCACACGAGCAGCAGCACCAGCGCCGCGAAGAACAGCCGCAGCGTGACCGTGCCTGCCGGCCCTGCCACCGCGAAGAGCTGCTTGGCCAGCGACGCGCCCACCTGCACGCTGACGATGCCGATGAGCACCTGCAGCGGCGGGGGCACGGCACCGAGCGCCCGCCCCGCGACCGCGAGGACGCGCGGCTTGGCGGCCCGCTCGCCGACACCTTCCACGAACACCTGAACCACGATTCCGACGGTAACGGGAGGTGCCGACAGTTCCCACCGGATTTGGGTCACTGCGCGCGAGGTGGCGTTCTCGCACGTCGGCGGTTGTCCCAATGGTGCGGGAGATGTCTCGCTGCCAGGAGGTGGCTGGGTCGGAAGGGGGTGCCGCGATGGCCCGGCAACGGTGCTTCGGCGGCAGAGCGGCGCTGGGCGGTGCAGAGAGGTTGGGCCGTGCGCGGGCTGCCGGGCTCTGGCCGGGACGCAGGAGCGTGCGCGGACTGCCGGGTCTTGGCCGGGACCGTCGGGCTGTGGCCGGGCGGCTGGGCTGTGCCGGGCCGTTGGGCTTGGCCGGGGAGGCGGGGGCTCCGGCCGGAGGTGGCACCGTGCGCTGGCCGCCGAATCACGCCCGGACCAGGCGCTGGCCGCCGAACTAGGCCCGGACCAGGCGCTGGCCGCCGAATCACGCCCGGACCAGGCGCTGGCCGCCGAACCACGCCCGGAGCGCCGAACCACGCCCGGCGCCGGTGCGAGGCGCCGAGGCCCGCCCAAAGCCCGGACCCCCTCGCGCCGCGGACCACGGTCTCGACAACCGGACCGGCCAACACGTGCACGGCCCCCGCGCACTCCCGCGCCCGCGCCGTCACCGCTCTCCGCCCGGCGCAGCGCCCGCCGCGCCGCACGAGGAACAGCAGCTCAGCCGAACCGGCCCGAGATGTAGTCCTCCGTCGCCTTCTCGCTCGGGTTCGAGAAGATCTTCTCCGTGTCGTTGATCTCCACCAGGCGCCCCGGCTGGCCCACGCCCGCCAGGTTGAAGAACGCCGTCTGGTCCGACACTCGCGCAGCCTGCTGCATGTTGTGCGTGACGATCACGATCGTGTAGTCCTTCTTCAGCTCGGCGATCAGGTCCTCGATCGCGAGCGTCGAGATCGGGTCGAGCGCCGAGCACGGCTCGTCCATCAGCAGCACGTCCGGCCGCACCGCGATCGCCCGGGCGATGCACAGCCGCTGCTGCTGGCCCCCCGACAGGCTGCCGCCCGGCTTGTTCAGCCTGTCCTTCACCTCGCTCCACAGGTTCGCGCCGCGCAGCGCCCGCTCGGCGATCTCGTCCAGCTTCTTGCCGTTCTTGGTGCCCGCGAGCTTCAACCCCGCCACCACGTTGTCCCGGATGGACATCGTCGGGAACGGGTTGGGGCGCTGGAACACCATGCCGATCGTGCGACGGACCTGTACCGGGTCGACCGCGGACGAGTAGATGTCCTCCCCGTCGAGCAGCACCTGCCCCTCCACCCGCGCGCCCGGCACGACCTCGTGCATCCGGTTCAGCGTGCGCAGCACGGTGGACTTGCCGCACCCGGACGGGCCGATGAACGCCGTGACGCTCCGCGGCGGCACGGACAGCGTCACGCTGTCGACGGCGTGGAACTTGCCGTAGTAGATGTCGAGGTCCTTGACGTCGATTCGCTTGGCCATAGCGGAAACGCTCACTTCTTCTTCGGTGCGACCAGGCGGGAGACCACCGTGGCGAGGAGGTTGATGACGGCGATGATGATCACGAGTGTCAGCGCGGCGCCCCAGATCCGGTCGAAACCGACGCTACCCGGTTCCATCGAGTTGGTGGCCCGTTCGGTGTTCATCAGCAACGGCAGGGAAGCCTGGCCGTTGGAGAACAGGTCCCAGTTGACGTAGGCGGAGTAGCCGACCAGCACGAGCAGCGGAGCGGTCTCGCCCATCACGCGGGCCAGCGCCATCATGACGCCGCCGATGATGCCCGACAACGCCGTCGGCAGCACGATCTTCATGATGGTCTTCCACTTCGGCACCCCGAGCGCGTAGGAGGCCTCGCGCAGGTCGTCCGGCACGATCCGCAGCATCTCCTCCGCCGAGCGCACCACCACCGGGATCATCAGCAGCACCAGCGCGAGCGACACGGCGAACCCGCTGCGCGGCAGGCCGAACGTGGTGATCCACAGCGCGTAGATGAACAGCGCGGCCACGATCGACGGGACACCGGAGAGGATGTCCACCATGAACGTGGTGACCTTCGCCAGCCTGCTCCCGCCGCCGTACTCCACCAGGTAGATCGCGACGAGCAAACCGAGCGGCACCGAGATGATCGCGCACATCAGGCCCTGCTCGAGGGTGCCGATGACGGCGTGCAGCACCCCGCCGCCGACCTCGTCGGACAGCACCGACCCGAAGTCCTCGCTCCACCAGTTGGTGTACGGGATGCGCTTGATGCCGTTGGCGATCACCGTGTACAGCACCCACACCAGCGGGGCGACCGCGATGAGGAACGACAGCCACACGAGCACCGTGGCGAGCGCGTTCTTCGCCTTGCGCGCCGGGCTCACCTGCTGGAAGGCGGGCGGTGACGCGAGCCGTTCGGTTTCGTCCAGTGTGGAGGTCATCAGTCCGCCTTCCGCTCACCGATGATGGACCGGGCGGCGAAGTTCACCGCGAAGGTCAGCACGAACAGCACCAGACCGGACGCGATGTAGGCCCCCGCGGACTTCGGATTGTTGAACTCGGCGTAGTTCGCCGCGATCTGTGAGGCGAACGTGGCGCCACCGTCGAACAGGCTCCAGTCGAAGTGCTTGCCCGCCGGGATGTAGAGGATGACGGCCAGCGCGATGGTCTCACCGAGCGCCCGGCCCAGACCGAGCATCGACGCGCCGATGTAGCCGGACTTGCCGAACGGCAGCACCGTCGTCCGGATGACCTCCCAGCGGGTGGCGCCCAGCGCGAGCGCACCCTCGATGTGCGCGGTCGGCGTGCGGTCGAACACCTCGCGGGACAGCGAGGTGATGATCGGCAGCAGCATCACCGCCAGCACGACGCCCGCCGTGAAGATCGTGCCGGAGTAGTTCGGGAACACGTTGCCCGTGCCGAAGAGCGGGACGACGTGGAGCGTGCTGTTGAGCCACTCCGCGACCGGCGCCAGGTGCGGCGCCAGCACGAGGATGCCCCACAGACCGAAGATGATCGACGGCACCGCGGCCAGCAGATCGACCACGTAGGCGAAGGGGCGCGCCAGCTTGCGCGGGGCGTACTGGGTGAGGAACAGCGCGATGCCCAGCGAGATCGGCATCGCGATCACCAGCGCCAGCAGCGACGTGTAGATGGTGACCGCCAGCAGGTCCAGGATGCCGAACTCGAGGTTCGACGGATCGCCGGTGTGCCAGATGCGTGAGGTGAAGAAGTTGGCCTTGTTCTCGCTCAGCGCCGGGATCGCCTGGACGACCAGGAAGATCCCGATCAGCGCGATCAGCGCGACGACGACGATGCCTGCGCCGGTGCTCAGGTTCTTGAAGATGCGGTCACCCGGCCGCACCTTCGCGGGCTTCTTCGATGTGGCCGGCGCGGTGTCGCGCTCAGTGGCCGGTGGTTGCGCCGTAATCGGGGGCCTCCGGGAGTGGACTGGACGACGACGGACGCCCACCGGTGTCGCCGGTGGGCGTCCGCCTCGCGAACTCCTCGCTCATCACGTACTCGGTCAGGAGATCGCGCCGACCGAGGTCAGCACCTTCTCCTGCAGGGACTGCGGCAGGGGGACGAACCCCTTGTCCGCCACCCGCTGCTGGGCGCTGGTGGCCGCCACCGTGAGGAACGCCTTCACCGCCTTGGCGGTGTCCGGGTCGTACCCCGTGGAGCAGACGATCTCGTAGGTGGTCAGCAGCAGCGGGTAGGCGCCGGGGGTGTTGCTCGCGTAGATGGCCTTGAGATCCATCGCCAGGTCGTTGCTGTCCGGTGTGCGGAACACCGCCGCGTCCAGCGCCTTCGCCACGTTCTGCGGGGTCAGCTCGACCGGGCCGGAACCGCTGTCGAGCTTCGCCGCGGTCAGGCCGTCCTTGACGTAGGACGACTCGAGGTAGCCGATGGCGCCGTCGGCCGCCCGGATACCCGAGGCGACACCGTTGGAGCCCTGGGCGCCGTTGCCGACGCCGCCCTGGAAGGCCTTGCCGGTTCCCTGCGTCCACGCGCCGTGCGAGGCGGCTTCGAGGTAGGTCTGGAAGTTGTCGGTGGTGCCCGATTCGTCGGACCGGGAGAACACCTGGATCGGCTTGTCCGGCAGGGCGACGCCCGGGTTGAGCGCCGTGAGCGCCGGGTCGTTCCACGTCGTGATGCCGCCGTTGAAGATCTTGGCCGCGACCTCGGCGTTGAGCGTGAGCGAGGAGACGCCGTCGAGCTTGTAGGCGATCGCCACCGGGCCGACGACCAGCGGCAGGTTGAGCGCCTCGCCGCCCGCGCAGCGCGCGTTGGCGGCGTTCTGCTCGGCCCCGGTCTTCAGTGGCGAGTCCGAGCCGCCGAAGTCGACCTGCTTGGCGGTGAACTGCTTGACACCGGAGCCGGACCCGGTCGCGTTGTAGTTCACGATCTGGCCCGCGCAGGCCCTCGTGTACTCCTGGGCGAAGATGTCGACCGCGGTTTTCTGGGCCGTCGAACCCTCACCGGACAGCGGCGACTTGCCACCGCAGTCGACGTCGGCCTGCGCGCTCGGTGCGGCGGCCGCGTCCGAGGTGCGGCCCCCACCGGTCGCCTCCGGGTCGGTGCCGCACGCCGCGAGCACGAGGGCGGCGCTCGCCGCGATGCCGAGGGCACCGATCGGCCGCATGATCCTCACTTCATGTCCTCCAGCACGTGAAAGTCATTCCGTCGAGACGGGACACTAGGCAGCACGGGTGGACGCGCGCCCCTGTACAGGTGAACGCGAAGTGAACATGGCCGCCAATGTGAGGGGGGCTACTTCACTCGACCGAGTGCGGGCAGCACGCCGCGACCTGGGGGTCGCGATCCGTGGTCACCCGCTCGTGAAACGGTTGACGGCGCGGAAACGGCGATCACCGCTCGTACTGGACGTCCACCTCGTGCCGGCTGAAACCCAGCCGCGAGTACACGGCGATCGCGGGGGCGTTGTCGCCCTCGACGTAGAGGATCACCTGCGGCAGACCGCGGTCGCGCAGGTAGCGCAGCCCGGCCAGCGTGAGCGCCTTGCCGAGACCGTCGCCCTGCGCACCCGGGTCGACACCGACCACGTAGACCTCGCCGGCCTCCTCCCCGCCGAAGCGGTAGGGGTTGGCGGGGTGCACCTTCGTCCAGTGGAAGCCGAGCAGCTTGCCCGTGCTGTCCTCGGCGAGGAAGAAGCCGCCGGCGTCGAACCAGTCCTCGGCCTCCTCGGCGCGCAGGTCGTCGACGGTGAGCCTGCCCTGCTCCGGGTGCCAGTCGAACGCGCGCGCGTTGACCTCGACCACGGCCTGCTCGTCGCGCCCGGGCACGAAGGTGCGCAACGAGACGCCCTCGGGCAGCCGCGGTTCCGGCCAGTCCGGGTCGACGGGCGTGCGCATGATGAGCAGCTCGCGGGCCCGTTCGAAGCCGGCGCGCTCGGCGATCGCGGCCGCGCCGGGGTGGTCGCCGTGGGCCCACAGCCGCACCGTGGCATCGCCCGCGCGGTCGACCAGCGCGGACAGCATCTCGCTGCCGACGCCCTGGCGGCGGTGGTCGGGCCGGACGACAAGCTCGGCGACCTGGCGGCCGAAGGCGTCCCCGGACACGTCCAGGTGCCCGTAGCCGGCCAGCACACCGTCGGCGCGGCCGAGCAGGTGGGGGCCCGTGCCGAACTCGCCCGGCAGACCGCCGTCGGGCGGCAGGTCCGGCCGTCCGTCCTCCTCGCGCGCCGCGGCCAGCAGCTCACGGACCTCACGAGTGGTCGCTTCGTCCAGCTCGTCGACCCACACCACAGTCAGCATGAAGTTCACGCTAACCCGGTTCAGGAGTTCGAGAACTCCGTCGACAGCTCGCTCGGGTCGAAGTTGAGCGAAGTCACTCCGGGCTTGGCGGAGTTCTTCGTCGGACGCTCGAACTTGTAGCCGACGTTGCGGACGGTGCCGATCATCTGCTCGTGCTCGGGGCCGAGCTTGGCGCGCAGACGCCGGACGTGCACGTCGACGGTGCGGGTGCCACCGAAGAAGTCGTAGCCCCAGACCTCCTGCAGCAGCTGCGCGCGCGTGAAGACGCGGCCCGCGTGCTGTGCGAGGTACTTGAGCAGCTCGAACTCCTTGTAGGTGAGTTCGAGGGTGCGGCGGCGCAGGCGCGCGGTGTAGGTGGCCTCGTCGATCACCAGGTCGCCGACGCGCAGCTCGGTGTCCACCTGGGTCGCGCTGCCGTCGCGCGTGGTGGCCAGGCGCAGGCGGGCGTCGACCTCGGCCGGGCCCGCGGTGGGCAGCAGGATGTCGTCGGTGCGCCACTCGGCGCTGACCGCGACCAGGCCGCCTTCGCCGATGACGGCGATGATCGGTGTGCTGCCCTCGTCCTCGCCGGTGCCCTTGAGCAGCCGGCACAGGCTCTTCGCGGACGCCAGGTCGGTGCGCGCGTCCAGCAGGATCACGTCGCGGTGGCCCGCGTCGAGCAGCGCGGTGACCTCCGGCGCGCGGACGCGTACCGTGTGGGGGAGCAGATCGAGTGCGGGGAGGACGGCCGTGGCCTCCGCCTCGGGAGTGAGTACGAGCAGGTCCAGGCTCATCGCGCCACCGCCTTCTTGCTAGTCCGTAGCCTTGAGCGCCCCTGGTCTTGACGGACAAGGCTAGCGGGTGAACGCGGGAAAACCACCTGCTCTGAAGCCACCGTCACACTGGCGTCACACTGGTGACCCATAACGTCGGGCTGTCCAGAACCCGGACTCGAGACAGATCGGACACGTAGCGTGAGCAGACCTGCGACCCAGGAACGAGCCGTGCCGCCCGCTGGTCCGCGCCGGCGAGGGCGGCGTGCACGGCG
>Ga0164243_10014143_pt1 | contig 11134 bp, 8 predicted proteins | sample OricompcompostOP_FD_108781 | JGI IMG/M metagenome (GOLD analysis project Ga0164243, IMG submission 108781) | Organic Plus compost microbial communities from Emeryville, California, USA - Original compost - Organic plus compost (OP) | ecosystem: Engineered > Solid waste > Mixed feedstock >... | reverse complement strand
GGGGAAGACGCCGAGGAGAAGGATCTTCGTCTCGGGCAGTTTATCGCGGATGCGCTTAACGACCGCGGTGACGCCCTGGGCGATCTCGGCGGGGGTCGACGTGCGGACGTTGTTGGTGCCGATCATGAGGACGACGACCTTCGGCTTGATGCCGTCGAGTTCGCCGTGATCGATCCGCCAGAGGACGTTCTGGGTGCCGTCGCCGCCGATGCCGAAATTCGCGGCGCGGCGGGCCCCGTAGTAACGGTCCCAGACGGCGCGTTCGCCGTACCAGCCCTGCGTGATCGAGTCGCCGAGGAAGAGTAAATCGACGCCCCCCTGTCGGGCCCGGGCGAGGAACTGCTCGTGGAGGTCCATCCAGGCCCCCTCGCGCGCGGCCGGCTTGGTGGGGCCGTCGGGGGCCTGGGGCTGGGCACAAACGACCGCCCCGGCCGCCGTCAGAATCGCGGCCAGGGCGACCGGCGGGGCGACGCGCCAACGCCGGCGCGGGGTCGCGTTCGTATCCGGTGAGGGGGGGTTGTGCGGCATGCGCCGGGGCCTCGCGTCTCGGTCGGGGGGCGTGGGTTCGACTTGCGGCGGTCGTCGCCCGCACGGGATAAAGAGGCGACGCGCCGGGACTCGCTCATCATAATGAAAGGGCCGGCGCGATTCACGCGCGGAAAACCGCCGGGGCTGGGACGGTGAAACCGGGGATGTCGCCCTTTTATTTTGAGGAGGAGGCCCGCGCCGGGGTCAACGGGATCGGACCGTCCAAAGGCCCCGGCCGCCGTCGGGAGGGGAGAACATGACGCGCTTGACCTGGGCCGCCGCCGCGGCGGCCGTCGCCGCAGCCGTCCTGACCCGCGCCGCGTGGTCGCAGCCGAGGCCCGAAGGGGGTCGCTCCGGCCCCGCGGCAAACCCGTTGATCCGACTGTTCGACACCGACCGCGACGGCACGCTCTCCGCCGCCGAAATCGACGCCGCGGCCGCGCGGCTGCGCTCGCTCGACGCCGACCGCAACGGCCGGCTCGACGCGGCCGAACTTCGGCCGGCCCCCGAGGCCCGTCGCGGGGGAGGACCCGCCATGGACCAAGCCGCCGCATCGGACAAGCCGCCGCTGCCGAAAGACGACGGCGAGAAACGCATCCTCGACGCCCTCGACGTCGCCCGCCACGGGCGGCGCTACGCGAACGTCTCGACGGCCGACGGCCGGCTGCTCCGTCAACTCACCGAGGCGGTGGGGGCCAAGACGGTGGTGGAACTCGGGACCTCCACGGGAGAATCGGGGCTCTGGTTCGCCCTCGCCCTGCGGAAGACCGGCGGCAAGCTCCTGACCCACGACATCGACCCGGGCCGGATCGCCGTCGCCCGTGAGAATTTCAAAAAGGCCGGCGTCGACGACATCATTACGATCGTCGAAGGGGACGCCCACAAGACCGCGCCGCGGACCAAGGAACCGATCGACGTCCTGTTCATCGACGCCGAGAAGGAAGGCTATTCGGCCTACCTCAAGGAGTTGCTCCCGCTGGTCCGCCCCGGCGGCCTGATCCTCGCCCACAACATGCGGACGCCGACGCCCGACCCGCGGTACATTGAAGCGGTCACGACCAGTCCCGAGCTCGACACCTCGTTCGTTCTTATGGATGGGGCCGGCGTCGGCATCACCCTCAAGAAGCGCTGAGGCGTCACCGAGGCATGTCTCCCCCCCGGTAGAACCCCGGCCGTCGGGGTTTCCAAGGCCCCGCGGGCGTCGTCCGACACGCCCGCCGTCTCGACGACACTCTGAGGAAACCGAACCGATGACGTCCAAGCACTCGAACCGGGGCCGGCGCGCCTTCCTGGGCGGTCTGACCCTCGGCGCGGCGGCCTTTACGACCCGAGGCGTGTTCGCCGAAGAACTCGTCCGGACCCCGCGGCAGACCGAAGGGCCGTTCTACCCCGACAAGCTCCCGCTCGACACCGACAACGACCTGATCATCGTCAACGACACGATCACCCCGGCCGTCGGCGAGGTCACGCACCTGACCGGCCGAATCCTCGACGCCAAGGGGGACCCGGTCCGGAACGCCCTGGTCGAGATCTGGCAGGTGGACAACAACGGGGCCTACCTCCACTCCCGGGACCCGCAAAACGGCCGGCGCGACAGCCACTTCCAGGGCTTCGGCCGGTTCCTCACCGGGTCGACCGGCGACTACTACTTCCGAACGATCAAGCCGGTCAAGTACCCCGGCCGGACCCCGCACATCCATTTCAAGGTGCGCAAGGCGGGCAAGGAACTGATCACGACGCAGTGCTACGTCAAGGGCGAGGCCGCGAACGACCGCGACGGGATCTACCGCGGCATCCGCGACGAGAAGGCCCGCGAGTCGGTCACCGTCGCCTTCGCGCCGCTGCCGCAGTCGCGGGCCGGCGAACTCGCCGCGCGGTTCGACATCGTGCTCGGGATGACCCCGGAAGGGTGACACGGAGCCGACGGCCGGCCAGCCCCTCAACCCTCGGCCGCCGTCCGGGCGACCCCGTCGTCCGGAACGTCGCCGAGGGTCCAGGGCTGACCGAAATGCTCCTCGAAGCAAACGTCAGGGAGCGCGAAGCGGCCGGGGAAGGGTTTGGCCTCGGCGACGTAGCCCAGGGCGACGAGGCAGCAGGCGGTGTGGTCGTCGGGGACGCCGAACGCCTCCTTGACCTTGGCCGCGTCGAAGCCTTCCATCGGGGCCGAGGCGAGCCCGAGCGATTCGGCGGCGATCATCAGGGTGGCCGCGGCGAGCATGGCCGAGCGGGTCGCCCAGAGCGAGCGGTCGGGGACGCGCTCCAGGGCGTGCCCCGCCCTCGCCCGAAGTTCGGCCGCGGCCTCGGGTGTGGCCGCCCCCAGCGCGAGCATCCGGTCGATCATCGGGGCGAGGTGGGTGCGGTGCGGGGTGTGATACCCGAGCACGATCACGACGACGGGGGCCTCGGCCACCTTCGGCTGGTTGTGCGCGCAGGCGCGCAACTTCTGCCGGTTCGCCGCGCGGCGGACCACCAGGAAGCGCCAGGGCTGGAGGTTGTAGCTCGACGGCGCGAGGGTCGCCAGGTGGAGGACCCTCTTTAAAAGGTCGTCGGGGACCGCCCGGTCCGGGTCAAACCGCCGGGCGGCGCGGCGGCGGGCGATCGCCTCGACGGCGGTCAGCGGCGGGTTCGGTTCCACGGCGGGGTCCCCCGGCTTCGGTCATAAAGTCGTTCCCTGAATCGCATTTTACCAGCCGGCCGCGCCGCGACGGAAGCGCGGAGCGTGGCGAAGCACCCCGCCGCGCCGCTTTCTTTCAGCGGAAACAAAAATTTTTACGTTAATAATCCATTTGCGTTGACTCGATAGGTTCGTTTATGGTGCGTGCTGCGCCCCTCGGGGGCGTTGCCGAGCCCGGAGACGGCCGGCCGCGTCGGACGGCCGACGGTGGCTCGGCGGGACGAGGGGGGCGGTTCCATGCGCACCGTCATTCGAACTCTCTGCCTGATCGCCTTGGCCGCGGCCGTCATGCCCGGGGAAGCCGCGGCCGACTTCCTCCTGTTCGACACGGGGGCGCCGGACGGGAAAATGGCCTCGGCCTCGCGGCCGGACGCCGGGGGCAAAGCGGAGATCGAATCGGCCGACGACTTCATCGTCGGGCCCGGCGGGTTCACGATCAGCAGCGCCACCTTCACCGGGCTGATCACCGGGAGCGCGCCGAGCATCGGGCAGGTCGTCGTCGAGATCTACCGGGTCTTCCCCAATGATTCGACCAACCCGCCGTCGGGGAACGTCCCGACGCGGGTGAACTCGCCCTCGGACGTCGCGTTCGACAGCCGCGACTCGGCCTCGGCCGGCTTGACGTTCACGACGACCACCCTCGTGTCGAGCTTCACGGCCCAGAACTCGGTGCTCAACGGGATCAACAAGCTCCCGAACGTTCAGACCGGCGGCGAGGGGTCCGTCACGGGTGCGGAGGTGAAGTTCACCGTGAACTTCGCCACGCCGTTCAACCTGCCGGCGGACCACTACTTCTTCGTCCCGCAGGTGCAGGTGACGGGGGGCGAGTTCTACTGGCTGTCGGCCCCGAGGCCCGTCAGCGGCCAGTTCGCCTTCAGCCCGGACCTTCAGAGTTGGATCCGCAACGCGGACCTCGACCCCGACTGGCTACGGATCGGCACGGACATCGTCGGCGCGGGGGCCGCGCCGGCGCCGACGTTCAACGCCTCGTTCTCGCTGACCGGCGTGCCCGAGCCCTCGTCGTGGGTCCTCTTCGGCGTCGGCACGGCCGGGCTGCTCGGCCTGGCGACACGCCGGCCGCGCCGCTAACCGCCGCCGCGCGAGACGGCCAAGGTGCTCGGCGTCTCTTATGAGGAACGGGGTACGGGGCGCGGGGCGGCACGCGGCGGGGCGCCGCGGCGTTCCCCCATCTCCTTAACCCCGTTCGCTTTCCCCTGCGCGGTTTGTCCACACCGGGGTCGGTAGCCTCTAGCCTACCCCGCGGGCGTACCTTAAGATTTCGCCTTGCCAGGGGGACGCCGCGCCCGCCGGCACGCGACGCGCAACGCGCCGCCCGCGCGGGTCCGACGCGCCCCTCCGGCCGGGAGCCCCCGGCCGCCCACCACCACCATCCGACCGACGAGACGAGGGACGCCGACGATGAAATCGTGGATCAAGGCCGCCGCATTCACCGCCCTGGCCCTGGCCGCTTCGGCCGCGGGCGCGACCGCCGCCGAGAAGGCGGGGGCCGACGACAAGGAAAGCGGGTGGGTCTCGCTGTTCGACGGCAAGACCCTCAGCGGCTGGGAAATGCTCGAACTGGGCGAAAAGGGTTCGAGCAAGTGGGAGGTCAAGGACGGCGCGCTGGTCGGCACCGGCAAGCCGTCGATGCTGTACAGCCCGAAGGGCCATTACAAGAACTTCCGCTACCGGGCCGAGATCAAGATCAACGACCACGGCAACTCCGGGATGTACGTCCGCGCCCCCAAGGAGAGGACGTTCACCAAGGGGTACGAGATCCAGGTCAACAGCTCCCACACCGACCCGGTCCGGACCGGCTCGGTTTACACCTACGTCGAGGTGTTCAAGCAGCTCGTCCCGCCCGACACCTGGTTCACGCAGGAGGTCGAGGTGGTCGACAAGGAGTACCGCGGGAAGATGCTGCCGCACATCACGGTGTGGGTCAACGGCGAGCTGCTCTACCTGTTCCGCGACCACACCGGGTTCGCCCGCGAGGGCCACTTCGCCTTCCAGCAGCACGACCCGGGGAGCGTGGTGCAGATCCGCAAGGTCGAGGTGAAGGAACTGCCCTAACGACCTAAGCCTCCCCCGCCGCGCCGGGCGGTCCCCCGAACCCGCCCGGCGCCCGCCCGCTCGCCCGTCCGGCGGTCCGTCAGCCAGCCAGGGGCCTTCGACGCCTCCGACCTTCCGTCCCTTCCCTTCGCAACGAGGTCTACGACACGATGGCCAACCTCTGGGTACGAAAATCGATCGACGCGCTGAAGGCCGAGGCGGCCTCCAGCGACGAACACGGCGGGCTGAAGCGGACGCTCTCGGCGTGGAACCTCGTGATGCTCGGCATCGGGGCGGTCATCGGGGCCGGGTTCTTCGTCCTGACCGGGCACGCCGCGGCGGAGAACGCCGGGCCGGCGATCGCCATCTCGTTCGTCCTCGGCGGGGTCGCCTGCGCGTTCGCCGGGCTCTGCTACGCGGAGATGGCGTCCACCGTGCCGGTCGCCGGCAGCGCCTACACCTATGCGTACGCCACCATGGGCGAATTCGTCGCCTGGCTGATCGGCTGGGACCTGATCCTCGAATACATGGTCGGGGCCACCACGGTCGCCATCGGCTGGTCCGGGTACGTCACGAGCGTCTTACGCGACGTCGGCATCCACATCCCGGCGCAGTACACCGCCGCCCCCGGCACGAAGCTGATCGAGATCCCGAACGCCATCGCCGACAAGCTCCACATGCGCCACGGCTGGACCGCCGCGGGCGACACGCTCTTGCAGCTGCTCGCGGACAATAAGATCGATTACTCGGGCTTCGCCCAGGTCACGGCCGTCCTGAACATCCCGGCGATGCTGATCGTCGTGCTGGTCTCGACCCTGCTGGTGGTGGGGATCCAGGAGTCGGCGAAGGTGAACAACGTGATCGTCGTCATCAAGGTGGCGGTCGTCCTGCTGTTCATCGGCCTCGGCCTTCGCTACGTCTCGGCCGACAACTGGGGCGGGAAGTTCATCCCGGACCGCGACCCGAACGACTTCTTCAAGTACGGCTGGGGGGGCATCTTCCGCGGCGCCGGGCTCGTGTTCTTCGCCTACATCGGGTTCGACGCCGTCTCGACCACCGCGCAGGAGGCGAAGAACCCGCAGCGCGACATGCCGATCGGGATCATCGGGTCGCTCGTCATCTGCACGATCCTGTACGTCCTGGCCGCGCTCGTCATGACGGGGGTCGTCAACTACAAGCAGCTCAACGTCCCCGACCCGGTCGCCGTGGCGATCGACGCGATGGGGATGAAGTGGATGTCCGGGATCGTGAAGCTCGGGGCGATCGCGGGGCTCAGCTCGGTGATCCTCGTCATGCTCTTAAGCCAGCCGCGGATCTTCTTCGCGATGGCGAAAGACGGCCTGCTGCCGCAAGCGGTCTCGAAGATCCACCCCCGGTTCCGCACCCCCTGGATCACCACGATCATCACGGGCCTGATCGTGATGACGGCCGCGGGGACCCTCCCCATCAGCGTCGCCGGCGAATTGACCTCGATCGGAACGCTGTTCGCCTTCGCCGTGGTGTCGGCCGGGGTCCTCTGGCTGCGGCTCACGCAGCCCGACGTCGAACGCCCGTTCAAGGCCCCGGTCGTCTGGTTCACGGCCCCGATGGGGGTCATCTCCTCGCTCGTGTTGATGGCCACGCTGCCGGTCGACACCTGGATCCGGCTGATCGTCTGGATGGCGATCGGCCTGGTGATCTATTTCGCCTACGGCGCCTCGCACAGCGTGCTCGGCAACTCGGATAAGTCCGGGAAGCACGGCATGTCCCCGCTCGTCGCCGACGACGCGATCGCCTGACCGCCGGGTCGGACCGGACGAACCGAGAAGGCCCCGGCCCCCTTTGTGCAAAAGCGGGGGACCGGGGCCTCGGTCATTACGGGAAACCGTCGCGACGCGGGTCAGGCCGTCGTCAGGCTGGAGTTATAGGCTTTGACCGCGCTGATGACGTCGGAATAGATCTTCACCTGCGCCGAGCCGATGGCCGACGACGAGTTGAAGCGGAACCAGGCTTTCGAGAACCAGTTGTTGGCGTCGGGCGTCTTCACGGCGGCGAGCTGCTCCTGGAGGCTCGAACCGTCCGCGCCGGTGCCCGGGGTTTGCAGGTCCTTGGTCAAGGTCGTGGTGAGCGAGTTGACGAGAGACGTCGGGAACCCGGCGGTCGTCAGCGCCCCGGTGACGGAATCGGTGAGCGTCTTGATGTCGTTGGCCACGGCCGTGTTGAACGCCGCCCGCTGGGCCGCGGGGGTGGTCCCCGCCTTGTACAGGATCGTCCGGGCGTCGTTGTAGTAGCTCGACGCGAAGGTCTTAAACGCGGTGTTCACCGAGCTCAAGACCGACCAGACCTGCGCCACGCCGATCGCCTTGGCCGGCGTCGTCGCCTTCTGGACCTGATCCGAGACCGACCGGGCGGTCTGGTCGATGTCCGCCTCCCCCTGGCCGAGGAACCGCCAGGCGCTCGCCCAGAAGCCCCGGCCGGACGTCGCGGTGGGCGTCGGGATCGCCTTCAACTCGTTCTGAAGCGAGGTCGAAGCGCTGCCGGTCAGTGCGTCGTCGATCGCCGCGGTGAGCGCGGGGTTGCCCGCCCCGAGCGCCGTGTGGATCGACGCCTCCAGGGTCTGGAGGTCGGTGCCGACCTTGGCGTCGAAGGCGGTCCGGCTGGCCGCCGACGGCCCGCCCGTGCCGTAAAGCACGGTCCAGACGTCGTTCGCGTAAGCCTGCTCGAACGTCTGGAAGGCCTGCCGGACCTGCCGGGTCGCCTGGCTCGGCGCCAGGCCGATCAGGCCGGTCAACCAGCCGCCGCCGTCGACCCCGCCGCTCGGGACCGTCCGGTCTTCCAGGGTGTCGCCGATCGTCGGCCGGAACGTCTTCGCTTTGCGCATGTCGTCTCTCCCCGTTGCGACCTCTTGGCAAGGACCGTCGGGAGGGGGTTGACCCCGCCTGTGGGGACACCCGAACGGCCGTCGTTGGCGGCGTCCGTGCCCGCAATTCCCGCGAACCCCGGGCGGGACGTGACCGGCCCGCCCGGGTGGGGAAATGCTTCAGAGGAACCAACGTAAGAGGCCGCTACGAGGCGTCAGCCCCGCGCCCCGATTTCAACCCCCGCACCGGCAGGGCGGCGGAGAGTGCCGACCCAGCGGCCGAAGGCCGAGACGAGGATCACGGCCGCGCACACCAGCAGCATGGCGGTCAACCCGATGTTCAACCAGCCGCGGACGACCGAGCCCGATTGCACCATCTTCCAGAACTTGCCGGTGATCTCGTAGTAGCCCGTCGTGGCCGTGGTCGTCGCGACGAAGGCCATCGGCACGAGGGTCACGGCCGCGTACCGCCCCCGCCCGGAGTTGACGACGGCGGTGGTCACGACCGCGAGCGCGATCACCGCGAGGAGTTGGTTGGCCATGCCGAACATCGGCCAGATCGTCTCGACCGAGCCCGACCAGATGAAGTACGCCCAGCCCGCCACCACGAGCGCGGTGGCCAGGATCGCGGAGGGGAGCCGGTCGAGGTCGCCGAGGGGCTTCCAGACCTTGCCGAGGAACTCCTGGACCATGAACCGGCCGATCCGGGTGCCGGTGTCGATCGTGGTCAGAATAAACAGGGCCTCGAACATGATGGCGAAGTGGTACCAGTATTTGACCAGCCACGACGTGCCGGGGATCGCGTTGGAGAAGATCCGGGCCATCCCCACCGCCAGGGTAACCGCCCCCCCCGTCCGGCCGTGGAGCGACTCCTGAACGTTCTTCTCCATCTCGACCAGTTCCCCAGGTCCGGCGGCGGCCGCGGCGTCTCCGCCGTCGTGGTCGGCGTCGAGGGCTTTGAGGGCCTGGGTGTACTGGGGGCGTTTCGCCAGGTCGATGTTGATGTCGTAATACATCGCGTTCGGCAGCGCCGCGGCGGCGATCAGGGCGACGACCCCGACGAGCCCTTCGATCAGCATCGCTCCGTAGCCGATCATCCGGACGTCCCGCTCGCGGTCGATCATCTTCGGGGTCGTGCCCGACGACACGAGGGCGTGGAACCCGGAGATCGCGCCGCACATGATGCAAATAAAGACATAAGGGAAAATCGGACCGTCGAAGTACGGGCCGCCCCCCTGGGCGAACTGGTGGTTCACGGCCGGGGCCTGGAGCGTCGGGTTGGCGAGGATCACGCCGACGACCAGGAGGGCGATCGTCCCGATCTTGAGGAAGCTCGACAGGTAGTCGCGCGGGCAGAGGAGCAGCCAGACCGGGAGCACGGAGGCGACGAACCCGTAGGCGGCGATCGCGGCGATCGTCTGGTCGCGGGAGAGGGCGAAGTACCGTTCGAGCGACGAGCCGGGGATCCAGGCCCCGGCGACGGTCGCCGCGAGCACCCCCGCGGCGCCGACGATCGACGCCTCGACGACCCGCCCCTTGCGGAAGCGGTACATGTACCAGCCCACGAACAGGGCGATCGGGATCGTGCAGGCGATGGTGAACGTGCCCCAGGCGCTACCGGGCACGAGCCGGCGTGCCGAGGCCGGGAGGACCCAGGCGAAGCCCCCGCCCGGGTCGCCCTTGACCGACTCCCCGGCGGGGACGGCGAGGCGGAACGGCTCGTGGAAGACCATCGTGTCGCCGGGCCTGTCGCCGAACTTATAAGAGGAGCCCGGGGGGACGTCGTAGACCTTCGACCCGTCGGCGTTGATCAGCTTGGTGAAGCTCGACCCCTCGGGGTAGGTCAGCACCGCGCCGGCCTTCATGGGGACCTCTTCGCCGCCGAGGGCCTTGACGACGACGATGCCGAGGCCGGCGAGGGCGATGATGATGATGTAGAGGATGGCGACCGCCGTGGCGACCCCGGCGGCCTTGCCGACCTCGTCGCGGGCGATGGCGGCCAGGCTCCGGCCGCCGCGCCGGACCGAAGCGGCGAGGACCATCATGTCCTGCACGGCCCCGGCCAGGCAGACGCCGACGACCAGCCAGACGAGCCCCGGCAGGTAGCCGAACTGGATCGCCAGCACCGGGCCGATCAGCGGCCCCGCCCCCGAGATCGCCGCGAAGTGGTGCCCGAACAGCACCCAGCGGTTGGTCGGGTGGAAGTTCTGCCCGTCGTAGTTCGTGTGCGCCGGGGTGACCCGCGTGTCGTCGAGCACGGCGACCCGCGCCGCCAGGAAGGCGCTGTAATACCGATAAGCCACGGCCAGGACGGCCAGGACCCCGATCATCAACGGCATCGCGTACACGGTCATTGCCGGCTCAACCCCCCTGGGGCGGCCCGCCGCGCCCGCAACCGGGGCGGGCCGGACGGCCCCGAATCACTCAGTCTTACGGCCGCAACACCCGCCGTCAAGCCGCCCCGCCGACCATTAACCGGACAGACATCTCCTAATACGCAAATTTTTTGGCGCGCCGGTTGCTTCCCCTTAATTTTCGTAACGAGCGGCCCGACCGGGAAACGCCGAATCGGCGTAAACCGGTGAACCACCGGGGCGTCGGGCCGAAAGACGGCGATAACCAAACATAACCCCATCGGGGAGAGACATCGATGAAGCCCAACCGTTCCTTCCGGCCCCAGGCCCTCGACCGGCTCGAATCCCGCGACGTCCCGAGCGCGTTCAACGTCTTCAGCAACCGGCCGATCACCATGCCGCAGGCCGCGCCGGTCGTCTCGCCCTACTCAATCCCGACGTTCGGCTCGCCCCGGTTCGGGTTCGGCAACTTCAACGCCCCCGTCCCCGCGCCGGTGTTCGGTGGCATGTCCGGCTTTAGAAACGTTAACCCGTTCGCGCCGGCCCTCCGCCTCACCACGCCCACGACGAGCGTGCCCGTCTCCCCCTTCGCCGTCAACGCGGGGACTCCGACGCCGAGTCTGGACCCGTTCAAGACGTACCTGTCTCACCCGAACACGCTCAGCACCGACCCGGCGGTCCTCAACG
>Ga0164243_10014142_pt1 | contig 11134 bp, 10 predicted proteins | sample OricompcompostOP_FD_108781 | JGI IMG/M metagenome (GOLD analysis project Ga0164243, IMG submission 108781) | Organic Plus compost microbial communities from Emeryville, California, USA - Original compost - Organic plus compost (OP) | ecosystem: Engineered > Solid waste > Mixed feedstock >... | reverse complement strand
TCCAGGAGGTGAGAGCAGCCGTTGTGGGAAGGAGCAGGCTTTTGAACCAGGACGACGTGCGGTCTGCCCCTCGTGCATGCAGGTAGAGGTACTTTGGCGTCGAAGCCCACGAGGCCGCACCGTGCTCAACTACGTGGGAGGGCACTATGGCCCTCGAACTCGACAGTTTTCCTGCTGTGGAGAAGTATGTACTGCTACCCTGAGATGCTATTTGATGGTCTTGGTGCTGAATCCGCCCCACTCTCGGCGCTTTTCCCGATTGTCCCCTGCCCTTTCCCCGACCCATGACGCCTGCTGACAAATTGACATTCCTCACGCCCTTCATCTTCTTCCCCTCTCTATCAGATTCCTTCCAGCCCACACTCGGTCAAACAAACACCATCTCACCGTTCGATTCCTGCAATTTGCGCCTGGGACACAACGCTTTGCCCAGGAGAACGTCCCCAATTCGCCGGGTGACTCAGGCAGCAGCTTTTTTTCTTCGCGTATCCACCAAGCATTGACCCTCGTCTCTGCCCGGACTGGCCCCGCCTCCCACCCACCTTCTACATCCTGTCGCTGTACGTCAACCAGCCCTTGGACGAGTCTGTGCCGCTCCCAAGGTCACAACAAAGCCAGCCATTCTGCAGAGGGGAAGGCGGGTTAATCAATCAATCTGTTCTTTTTGCTCCTGCGCATTCCATCCACCTCCATTGCCTTCAGTGCCGATCGCACCTTGACTGGACTGCATTCTCTGCCGGCCCCGTTCCTGGTTCGACTATCCTAGCCACATTATCAAATCCCTAGCATAGACTCCTCCGAACAAGGGCATTTTTCCCTTTTCAACTCTGGCCAAGGGAAAAAGAGATCTTCTTTGTAGCTGCTTCGTTAACAAGCCTTTGTCAATTCCAATTCGCTGCCCGAGTTGAAGGCAGCAGGCCAGGCGGCCAAATCATATCATCTGCTCGAAGATCGCTCAGCGTCTTTCAAACTATTACCCATCCCGCAATAGCCCGGTGTTGAAGAGACGCCAACATGGCATCGACTGAATCCCAGTCTCAGAGACCTTCCCTTCCTTTCTATCTTACCCCTCAGCAACAGCAAGTATTACTCCAGGCGCTAGCCGGTGATCAACAGCAAGGACAATCCTCTATTACCCCGCTCACCTCCGCCGCCCTCTCCTCCCATCAGAACAACTCGTTTCCCGCCTCCATGGATGACCACGCTGGAGATCTTAGCGCCTTCCAGGACAGTTCGTTCCTCGATAGCTACGACGTTAGCTTTAACCCCGATTCCAGCTTTGATTTTGACATCTCGCACGCCTCCATGCCTCAGACCGCAAACGGCGACACCTCTGAGACGGCAAAGTCGGAGAACTCGGCGGATAACGATACACCGGAGAAGCGCCCGCTTGAGGAAGACGAGACAAGTCCGGGAGCCAAGGGAAACGATGCCAAGAGGAGGGATGGTCCCGAGAAGGTGCCAAAGAAACCCGGTCGCAAGCCGTTGACGTCAGAGCCAACTTCGGTAGGTGAAAGATGAATATCCATTGCCAATACGCGGACTCCCCGCCGTGGAACGTTTTACTAATCATTTTTATCATTGTCCCTTCCACAGAAGAGAAAGGCCCAAAACCGCGCGGCGCAGAGAGCGTTCCGCGAACGAAAGGAAAAGCATCTGAAGGACCTCGAGAACAAGGTGGCAGATTTGGAAAAGAAGTCGGAAACTGCGACTACCGAAAACACCGCCTTGCGAAAGCAACTTCGGAGTGTAATGGCCGAGCTGGATGAATATAAGCGCAAGGTTCAATTGTTGGGTAACCCGCGCCCGCCCGCTCGCGATCGTCTATCGGGCCATGGGTTTGGCTCGCCCGCCATCAATAATTTGAACGACGTCCACTTCCAGTTTGAGTTCCCCAAGTTCGGGTTCCTTCCCGGACCCCCCATCAATTCGAAGCCCACCAATGGACAGAATCGCTCTTCAGCCTCCCCGCAAGTCCAGACTGCATCCAACCTAGCCAGTCCGAACGGCAGTCACGCTTCTAACAAACAGCATTCACCTATCAGCGTATCGGCCGCGACGCCCAACTTGGCAGGAAGCACGCTCCAAAACTCACCAAACCCACAACGGGATGCTCTCAACGGCCTAAACGGCGCGAGGAATAGTTTGGATTCTGGCCATTACAGCCTTGGGAGTGGGTCAACAAGCTCTCCCTCCGGCTCTTACAACTCCGTAGGCGGGCCCAGCTCCTCATGTGGTACATCGCCGGAGCCATTTAACCAGTCCCCCATGGGATTCAAGCCTCTTGACACCATGACAACTATTGGCGAGGAGCAGCCTACCCTACAACATAACAATATGCAAGTGCCGACAAATTTTGGTGACCTCTCCGCGGATCTGAATTTCGACTGGCTTGCACAACAGAACGGGGGCCAGTTCGATCCCCAATTGTTTGGTGATTACCGTGAGCCGCAGAACAACATTCTTGCCGGGAACAACTTCGACGACAGTTTCTTTAATGATGCTCTCGATGCAGACTTCTTCACTCCCTTCAATGTGCCGCCAGTCGCGCTGCCGCCTAAGAACACTGCATCTGTCGACGCAGTTCCACAACAGGAGCCGTCTAAGGCTGCCAGTGACCCATTGGGCCTGGTGAAGGGTAATGATCTCATAGACTGTAACAAGGTTTGGTACGTATTGCACTGTTTCCGACCTGATCCTCTTCTGTGCCCAATTTTGGTTGCTAACCACCCCTGGACCTACAGGGAGAAAATACAAAGTTGCGAGAAGGTACAGGCGGGTGATTTCGATCTTGATGGTCTTTGCTCTGAGCTACAGAAAAAAGCGAAGTGCTCTGGTAAAGGCCCAACTGTTAAAGAGCAAGATTTCGAGGCTGTCCTCAACAAATACCTTGGGCCGGACTTTTTCGACAGATGCGGCAAGGGCTTGCCTCCCCAGAAGCCCCAGGTGGAGTCATAAAGGAGGGGTAATGAAACAACGACAGCACCTCTGTGGTTTACTCGGTTCACGACTTTCACTATAACTTGCGCTTCTCTTTTACTCTTTCTCTGCTTTCCCTAACGTTACACGCACGGGAACAAGTTCCGCTCACTTCTTCTGTACAACGGACATGGGAGGTTTAAAAAGCACTAAATGGGAACATGGGAATTTTTTCTTTTTCTTTTCTTCGTTTTTCGACCAGGATAGTAGCAGGAGGCAACGATTTTTATGGCGTTTGATACGAGTGGGAACGAAATGCGAGTCTTACGCCTGCTGCATATGGTCAAGGCGGAGGCTCTCTCTCGAAGGAAGCTTGGGTTTCGATCTATACATTACAGGGCAGGATGGGAAACTGGAGTTTATTGTCGAGTTTAGTTTCGTTTTCTCTTTTACGAGGTTGATGCGTCGGGATCAGGGTTGTGATGACGGTGTAATAGGATGGAATGAAGGTTGGCATTCCAGGTTCAATATGAGGTCGAGATGGACGCATTGATTGGACGTGTACAGTTCAGTAAACAGTCAACTACGTTATGGAGTGCTTTTCCTATTTTTAGGCCAACTATTGTTATGATGCTGTTTGCGAGGCTGAAGTGAAAGACAAGCTCAGCTCAAAAAGAACATTGACGTAGAGTGACGTCAGTGGCCGTGACTGGTTCTAGAGGGTTCAGAGAAGATGTCCTAAGAGATTGGTGGTATGCTGTAGCTCTTGAGATCGACAGAAGAGATTGGCGTATACTTCCGGAGTGGAACATAACAAGATACCTACCGCTTCCTCTTGACTGACGATTATCAATATCATTCATCTAAGTTGGAAGAGCTACTACCGAGGCACTTCTCTGGGCACCTCATCAGCGATTTCAGGTGATTCCTGGTCAAGCAGCAATTTATCAACACCTACTTCGTATCCTAGGGGGAATAAGAGCCAAAGGCGACAGGTAGTCACGACAAATAGGAGACGGGGCTGGCAGAGTCCCATAATGCCATCGTCCATAACCAGCAAACTCAAAAATATTTCATACTCTTGAAGAGTGAAGAGGTCGGAATAATGAAGTTATGTTAATTCTTTAGGACGATGACTAATCACGACTGAGAGCTGTTCGCAGCTGTACCCCCCCTTTTCTTGGCGTTGATCCCCCGCAACCAGGAAGACCAAGTCGGTGGCCTCCAAGAGTTCAATGTCAACACAGGCATGGTCTGACCGACTCCTGTTTGATTCGAACGACCCTAAACCCCCTGCAACCTTGTGAAACAATTCATACCACGACCGACCACGAAAGCAGCTGATCCAGAGGCGCAGCCCTTTATCCCATCATATTTACCCTCAGAAAACAGGACTATTTCCAACTAGGCAGTATATTACTCGGCTGGCCCAACCCATCTGGGGTCCTCAAGGCACAAGATGGATATCGCATACGACCATATCCAAGAGAGCTCATTCCCTAAGGTGGAAGAGGAGGGCAAGAAGGACTCGAAGCAGGAACCACCACCGCAGCCGACGCTGAACGAGGATATACAGGAGGCATACAAGGCGATTTCGTCGAGTACTTGGGGTTCGAGGATTGGTGGGTTTATCGGGAGTGTTGTCAAGCAGGTTTGTAAAACACCCGGATGGTCTCTCCTCTGAAGAGGCCACCCCTTTTTTGCTCTTTCCCGGCGGCTTTCGTCGGGAGGAAGAGCTTTGTGAGAGTGTTGCTAATTCCTAAGAATCTAGGGCGAGCAAGTCTACAGTCATGCCCAACAGGAGCTTAGCGCCGTTGGCGGTGAGGCCACGCGTGGCTTCTCAGACCTCCGGGAAGCTGTGATCAGCCGAACGCGATCCCTTTCCCTAACGACGGCGGTACCAGCACAATCTAGCTCTACGGACCAGACGACAAGAGATGCGAATCAGGGCGAGGACAGGGCAGCGACGCCCACGAATAACGGAGCGGGCGATACGATGCTCGGGAGGTTCAAATCCGAGGCAGCGAAACGTCTACACGACCTCCAGCGAGCTGAAGATGCTGCTGACGAGGCACTCCTCAAGTTCGGAACCAACATGCGTGACTTCTTGAAGAGCGCCATTACGATTGCGCCACCGGCCGAGGGTGAGGGCCAGGGCAGCACGGTCATGTTCGAGAGCAAAGACGCCCAAGGCAAGAGGGTTATCCACACGTCTCGGTTCGATGCTCAACTTCATGTTATCCACACCTCGGTGGATAGCTTCACCAAGGATCCCGAGAGTGAGGAGTTTACGACCTGGGCGAAGGACTTTGATGTGGAGAAGAAGACGGCGGATATCAGCAGTGATCTCTCCAAATATCCCGAGCTCCGGTCGACGATGGAGAAGCTTGTGCCGGATCAGATTCCGTACGCGGATTTCTGGAAGCGCTACTATTTCGTGAGGCATAGTATCGAGACGGCTGAAGCTAGGAGGCGTGATCTTCTCAAAGGTATTATATTATATTCCTACCTCTTTTTTATTCTTTGTCATGTTTCTTCCAAACCTTCTTCTTGGTCCTTTATATATTCTAACGTTGCTTTTCTCCCAGCTGCCTCCGCTGAGGACGAAGTCGGATGGGGTGACGATTCCGATGATGAGACCGACGACAACAACACCCAGAAAGACAAGCGCCCGGGATCCACCGAATCCTCGACGACTATCCACCCTCCCGCCCCTGTCCCCGCCGCCGTATCCTCGCTCAAGCCCAGAAAATCAAACGACGAGAAGTCCCAACCCGACAGTGAAGCCAGCTACGACGTGGTGGGAGCGCAGTCGGGAGTTCCCAGCCAGGCGCCGAACAGCCCCAAGGACTCGAAGAAAGATGACGACAGCGATGACGATTGGGAGTAGGCTCCTCGATAGTTGTGGTTTTGGGGGTGTTCGAACTTTTTTTGTTTTTATTCCTTTAGAGAAATACCGTGATTATGGCGCTGGTCGGAAATTATTGGGTGTCTTTCTTTTCTTTTTGTTTCTCGTTCGTTGGGAACTGTACTGTTCAACTGTGGTAAAGCGGTTTGCTGTTGAAGTTTCCTGGTGCAAGCGAGAGCACAAGGGTTAATCATATTCCCCCATTTTCAAGCGACGGTCCTCCTCCCTTCATCCACACGGGCGCTGCATCGTGTTTTTTTCGCTGCGTGTGTCTGTGACCCCGTCCGGTCCCTTTCCATTCGCGAAATTAGCAAAATTACCGCTTCTTTCTCGTGACTTTCGTGAAGCCGTCCTCATCGACCTCGGGCTCAGGCTTCTCCCGTCTCGTCTGCACAAGAGGCGGCGCATCCCCCATATCCTCATCATCATCATCATCATCATCATCCTCGCCGTCCTCATCCCAATCCGTATCCTGATTCGGATCCTCCCCCTTCTTATACAACCCGTCGATCTTCTTCCCCTTCCCCTCCTGCCACCTCACCCTCAAAACATCCACATTCTCGAACCTCCCCTCCGCGCAGTCCCTCCTTATCCTGACAATCTGTTCAGCGACTTTCCAAAGCGACGGATCCCCTTCCTCGATGATGACCTCGAACTCGTCCTCCATGACCTGCTGCAGGAACTCTTGGATGTATATATTATCGACGTCGTCAGCCTTTGTGGAGGAGAAGGAGGGAAAAAGGTCGGAGAGGGCGCCGGCGAGCCAGTCGCGCTTGTCGGCGGAGTCGGGGCCGCCGAGGTTTTCGCGGACGGCGAGGGTGAGGTCGGGCCAGAGGTGGAGGGCGTAGGCTATGCCTTGCTCGAAGTTGGTTTGGCGGATTTCTGGAGCGCGGGGGATGGTTAATTTGGAGAGGAGTTGAGGGATGACCGGGGGGCAAGCTTTTGCGTGTAAGTACTTACCCACCGAGGGGAGACTTGTGGGATCGCTGGAGGCCATGGTTGTGGTGTTGGGGGGCTTGGAAACGTTGTCGCTCTTCGTGGGCGTCGCGTCTGAGGTCCAAATATTTCTTTTTTTCTCTTTTTTGATCGCAAAATTTCTGGTGTTCATGGAGGGGTAATACAGTAATAGTAATCTTTGAATACGCACCGTGCATCCATTACCTATTTCGGGGTTAATTTAGCGCTCCGGAGATACTTCGTCCTTCGTAATTTAGTCACTTTTTTAGAGTGCTCACATGCCGGCAATGCCCAAGACAAGGTCGCACTGGCTTCCGCAGGGACCGCGTGCGCCAGCTTCAATCTTCATCCTTCTCCTGTTCTGCTCAGGTTCTTCTCGTCAAATTATTGATTAATTTTGTCCATATGGACATCCTAATGTAATTCCAACCTCTGCGCCTCGAACCCGTTCGGGGCTTTCTATCAAGCACTTTAGAATACCTCCCCTCCTCCCCCCTTCAGAGAGAGCCATTGAGCCATGTCCGGATGCTTTGGACTAGGCCTCGTCGAAGTCAATTCCCATGCATGGCAGGCTGCGAACCGGATATCGCGCTCTCGTCAAAGCAATCACTATGAATAAACTCTCGACGACCTCCGTCTCCTTGGCTGTCATGCCGACGGTGATTGGGACCTTCTTTTCACATGTAAGCGCAATCCCCCAAACAGGGGCTCGTCAAGAGGTTTTCAGTTCGACATTCCCCTTCTTTTAATCCCTGCGCAACCACTCGAGCATCTCCAATTCCTGAGAGCCAGCTATAGTTGACGCGATAAAGCTAATACTTCCGCGAAAAACCATATAGTATCTCAATCGTGAACCCTTACATCAAAAACCCACGGCGCACCTTTCCTACCACGAGGGCCTCCGCTTAATCAAGGCCTTCCTCGAATTCGCGTCCCACCACACTGTCGAAGAACTTCAGGCATTCACCGCTCGGTGGGTTCCCCATCCACAATGGGTCAAGGTCAAAGATGTCACCATCCCGGAGGAGCCGCTCATGCGCGCAGCTTCCCTCCTCCAAGACCAGCTCGGCGAAGACGGCATCCGAAAAGTCGGCGGTCGCCAGTGGTGGCAATGGAGGAAGCCCGACACGCCGTTCAAAGCGGAGTGGATAGAAATGCGCGAGGACTACAACGCGCGCAAAGAAAACGGCGATCCGGGAAGCCGGGTGATGTTGTACGTTCACGGCGGCGCGTATTACTTTGGCAGCGTGGACGAGCACCGTTACCAGATGCAAAGACATGCGCGGAAGCTTAAAGCTAGGATTTTTGCTCCTGAGTATCGGCTTGCGCCGCAGTTTCCTTTCCCTTGCGGGTTGCAGGATTGTCTGGCGGCGTACTTGTACCTACTTGAGAAGCAGGATCCGAGCACGATTATTCTGGCGGGGGACTCGGCTGGTGGCGGGATGGTGATGTCTATGCTGGTGACTTTGAGGGATAGGGGGATTCCCCTGCCTGCTGGCGCTGTGCTCATCAGTCCCTGGGTCGATTTGACGCATTCTTTCCCAAGCATCAACGGCGATAGTTCTCTGGATTATATCCCGCCTTGTGGGTTCCATCACAAGCCGTCGATGGTGTGGCCACCGCCTAATGGTACCGAGATGGATTTAATCGAGAAGCAGGCCAAGGAGAGGAGGACGAGGCTATCTTGCTCGATAACACGGCAGAACGACGAAACTATAGAGGCCGCTTCTTCTGAGTCTGCCGGCGATAACCAAGCCAGTGCGAAGGCAGACCACGACCGTCAAAGGCTCGCTCTCGAGCGAATGCTCACTATTGACATTGACGGCAAGAATATGCAACTTGATGACCAGATTCAGGTAGGTTTGACTTCCAAATTTGCCTTCCTTTCCTGACTAACTTGGGGATATCAAGATGTATACAACCAACGAACTTCTTTCCCACCCCCTCGTGAGCCCGGTCCTTCAGCCCTCCCTTGGTGGACTACCCCCACTCCTTATCATGGTCGGAGGTGCCGAGGTCCTCCGCGATGAACAAGTCTTCCTCGCCCATAAATGCGCCAAACCAAAGAAGTACGGCCTCCCACCTGATTCTCTCACAGACGCAGGAAGGAAACAGTTAGAAAAGTACCCTCCGACACCTGTACAACTCCAGGTTTGGGACGATTTATGTCACGTTGCACCCACATTAAGCTTTACGCGACCGGCCAAATTCATGTATCGATCCGTCGCGCAGTTCAGCGCCTGGGCGCTCGCACGGGCGCAGAACTGTTCTATTCCTATTCTTTACGACGACGATATCTCCGTAATTTCGTCTTCCGAATCCGACGACACGGAAGAAGAAACACCAGCTACTTCCTCTGAGAAACAGGACACTACACCATCTACAGACCCGCCAAACCGGGGAAATACGTCGCAAGAAGTTGTAGTTGGGAGGGCAGGCGATCCTTTGCCGCCCTTTAAAGACCACATGATCCGTCAGCGCGTCACAAGACACGGTGACATTCTCCCATTAGAGCCCGAGACCGAACTACCAGGCTGCACCCTGAAACCAAGCGACGTGGGCGTCATCAAAGAAGGCCCCGTTCGCAAGTGGCTCGCCGCCAGAGAACTCTGGGACAAGAAGTACGCCCGCACCAAAGCCAGGGTCCACAGGCACCTCGTCAAGGAAATGGCGGACGGATACCTAGACTTCGGGGACGGCGAGACCCCCCCGCCTAGCGCCATAGTCGGACGTAGGAGGGCGGCCAGCACGTGGGGAGATTGGGGCCACAAGAAGACGAAGAGCATGGGCCTTGCGCTGTGGTCTTTGTGGGGATCGAAGCATGATGAGATGACGGTGGTGCGTGAATCCAAGGCCGGGAAGGAGGCTGCGGCGTCGAGCCAAAATGTGGAGGCCCAAGAAACTGTCGTTCCTGACCGGCTGGTTGTCCCTGCTACTCACACTCATGAACGCGTGCTCAGCAGGTCTGGCTCTCGGCAGATGATTGTTGTGGACCAAAACCAGACCGGCGAGCAGAACGCCGACCTTCTTCGTGGAGAGACTCTCGTCGAGGATCTCCTTCGCTCGAGGAGGGAGAAGGAGGCCGAGAGACGGGAAGAACTCGGTCCTGACTACGTCCCTGAGACTGGTGTTGCTGGGAAGCGGCCGATGGTGGACGGGATCGCGGTTCCATTTAGTCTGAACAAGGACGCAACCACTTCGAGCATGGTTACCCTTCATTCGGATGACGAGGCTCCTGCGACGGCCGTCAAAGAGCTTGGGGAGAGTCATGCGATGCCACCGGAGACGGAGAAGGTTGATACGGCCCGCGACAATGTAACCGGTCGAAATCACCGCGATCCCATCGCGAATGAGTAAAAAGAGGGATGTTTGAATTTGATTTTCTTTTCCTTTGGATGTACAAAGACAGGTTTAATACGGGCAACCATCAAGGTTTCGATACCATACATACCATTTGTTTTGTGGAATAATAGTATACCGGAGGATATGAACATTTAATAGTAGTAAAAACACACACACACACATACATATATAATATATATATATATATATATACAAACATCGATAAAATTGTCATGTCATCCTCCTCACTCTTATCCTGTAAGCCATGCCACCTCCAACAGAAAGACGAATCAGGGTTACGAGCAAAATCAAGTTTTCTGGGAATTGGTACATTATTGTACAGATCTATAGGGGATATCCAGCCAGTTCACAAAACAGCCCCTCCATCACGACTGGCAGTTCAAGCAGGGGGAATGTCGAACGTGCATCAACGCTCTTCCCATGCTCGTGTTCCAGTCCACTGCTCCTCTCAGGTCCCTCTGTATTTCTCGATTTTCCAATGTTGTACATATAGTCTTCCTCACATACGCTCTTCCTCCTCGCCCCAGATATTCAGACCTCCTTTAGTCAACACCGTTCTCGGCCTTCCACCGCTCGAGGTAAACCTCAGGATCCCTGGGTCCCTTGGGGTTTCCTTCGTAAAGACCGAAGAGGGGCTTCACCGTCTTGCTCACGAAAGGAGAAAGCTGTTCACAACCAAGGCAGTTAGCAACGTCATTCGGGACCAGATACCAAGTAGATACCAAGTATCAACCAGCTTATTTCACCGAAACCGTTCTTCCTTGCTAAGGCACGCCGAAAGTCCTCCAATGTCCGTCTCGAAATAGAAGCAATCAACGAACAACTTACCGTAAACCCTTCGAGAGGTGGCACCGGATACGTCCGCACCTTATTCCACTCGATAATGTATCCTCCGTACTTCGTATGCCGGCCCATCGCTCCCGTCCTGTTACCCTTGTAGAAACCCTTTTTGATATCCTTCGTGGTAAGCCTGAGCTTCCGGAACTT
>Ga0164243_10014141_pt1 | contig 11134 bp, 8 predicted proteins | sample OricompcompostOP_FD_108781 | JGI IMG/M metagenome (GOLD analysis project Ga0164243, IMG submission 108781) | Organic Plus compost microbial communities from Emeryville, California, USA - Original compost - Organic plus compost (OP) | ecosystem: Engineered > Solid waste > Mixed feedstock >... | reverse complement strand
TCGTCGTGGAGCGCGGCACCGACCTTATCTACTGTGCCGGCGCGCTTGCGGACCTCTACCATACGATGGGCGGCGAGGTTCTTTTCGCCGGCAAGCCGCATGCGCCGATCTACGAGGAGGCGCTCAGGCAGGCGGCGGCCGCGCGCGGCCGCGCCGCGCCGCGCGAACGCGTCATCGCCATCGGCGATTCCATCCGCACCGACATGAAGGGGGCGGCGCTGTTCGGGATCGACAGCCTGTTCGTCACGGCGGGCATCCATGCCGAGGAGTTCGGCGATCGCGATGCGCCGGATGCCCGGCTGCTGGCAAAGGTGTTCGCGCGCGAGGGGGTCAAGCCCACCGCGGTCACCCGCAGGCTGAACTGGTAGGGATCAGCCCTGCATCACCGCGGCAATGCGGCTTTGCAGCGTGCGCGCGTTGAACGGCTTGGCCAGCACGTCGGCGCGGCCGGCCGCCGTTCCGGCGAGCTTGCTCGGCGACGTCAGCAGGAGGAAGGGCGTTTCGGCGATCTCCGGCTGCGAGCGGATCGCGCGCAACAGTTCCTCGCCGCTCATGGGCGCGATCGAATCGTCGGAGATCACGAGGCCGTAGGCCTTGTCGCGCAGCTTGCGCAACGCGTTGCGGCCGTTGCCGGCGCCGTCGATGTGCTCGAAGCCGATCTGCCGCAGCACGTTCGTCACGATTGATCCGATGGTCGGATAGTCGTGCACCACGAGCACTGGAACAGACACATTCACTGTCATTGCGCACTCCCGTTGCGGGTCGATCTAGCAGGACTGGTTGAATCCGGCGTTAAGCGGGCGCAGCGGGTTATTTGCACAATTCTGCATCGCCCGTTGCGTCGCGAGGGGTTACGCGCGCAGTGTTTCAGGCGCGTGTCGTTCGCGGACAATTTCCGAGACGAAAGCGTGGCGGGATTGTGAGGGCGGACACGAAGCCGTGTACGGCCCGCGAAATCCGGTAACCACCCGGGCGATTTGTGCCCTTCGGCCAGCTTGACGAGAATCCCGCTCGGCGGATACCTGCCATCAACCATAACCGGCGCGCCACACGACCATGCCCACCGCTGCCCGAACCTTCACCGTCGTCCGCGGCGGCGCGCGTGATGCGCAGCCGCCAGGCGCGCTGGCCGGCGCAGTCGTCGCGATCGGCAACTTCGAGGGCGTGCACCAGGGCCATCGCGCCGTCATCGATCAGGCGGTGCGGCTTGCGCGGCGCCTCGGCAAGCCGGCGGCGGTGCTGACCTTCGAGCCGCATCCGCGCGCCTTCTTCCGCCCGGACGAGCCGATCTTCCGCCTGAGCGATGAGCGCGCCAAGCTGCGGCTGCTGGCGGCGACCGATCTCGACGGCGCCGTCGTGGTGACGTTCGACGACGCGCTCGCCCAGCTCCCGGCCGAGGAGTTCGTCGGCCGCATCCTGTGCGACTGGCTGAAGATCTCGGGCGCGGTGGTCGGCTTCGACTTCCATTTCGGCAAGGGCCGCGGCGGCTCGCCCGAGTTCCTCGCCGCCGAGGGGCGCCGGCGCGGCTTCGCCGTCGAGATCGTGCCCGAGATCAAGGACGCGGCCCGGCGCTTCTCGTCGGGCGCCATCCGCGCCGCGCTCGCCGCTGGCGACGTCGCCGATGCCGCCGCGCTGCTCGGCTATCCGTGGTTCGTCTCCGGCGAGGTCATCCACGGCGAGAAGCGCGGGCGCGAACTCGGCTTTCCCACCGCCAACCTGCGGCTCGATCCGGGCTGCGGCCTGCGCCACGGCATCTATGCGGTGAAGGTCGCGGTCGAGGGCCGCCGCCACGGCGGGGTGGCGAGCTTCGGACGCCGCCCGACCTTCGACAACGGCGCGCCGCTGCTTGAGATCTTCCTGTTCGACTTCACAGGCGATCTCTACGGCAAGACGATCGACGTCGCCTTCATCGGCTGGATCCGGCCGGAGGAGAAGTTTGCCTCGATCGAGGCGCTGGTTGCGCGCATGAACGCGGATGCACGCACCGCGCGGGCGATGATCGCGGCCTCGGGCGAGGCCTTTCCACCGCTCGGCGCGCTCTGACCCCACGTGCTCGCGGACGCGTCGATTGGCGCGCCATTTCAGATGCTTAACAGGTGCTTTTCGGCCCATGGCAGGCGACGGCGGCCTTTGCCTCGCCGCGCCCCCCTGCTACACAGCCCGCCATGACGGACGAGCGCGACTACTCCAAGACCCTGTTCCTGCCGCAGACGGGTTTCCCAATGCGGGCCGGCCTGCCTCAGAAGGAGCCGGAACTGCTGGCGCATTGGGCCAAGCTCGGCCTTTACGATCGGTTGCGCTCGCAGGCCAACGGCAAGCCCAGGTTCATCCTGCACGACGGCCCGCCCTACGCGAACGGCAACATCCACATCGGCCACGCGCTCAACAAGATCCTCAAGGACGTGGTCACGCGCAGCCAGCAGATGCTGGGCTACGATTCGAACTACGTGCCGGGCTGGGACTGCCACGGCCTGCCGATCGAGTGGAAGATCGAGGAGGAGTACCGCGCCAAGGGCAAGAACAAGGACGCCGTGCCGGTGGTCGAGTTCCGGCGCGAGTGCCGCGCCTTCGCGCAGCACTGGATCGACGTGCAGCGCGAGGAGTTCAAGCGCCTGGGCGTCGAGGGCGACTGGGATCATCCCTACACCACGATGGATTTCGCGGCCGAGGCGCAGATCGCGCGCGAGCTGATGAAGTTCGCCGCCAACGGCACGCTCTACCGCGGCTCCAAGCCGGTGATGTGGTCGGTCGTGGAGAAGACCGCGCTCGCCGAGGCCGAGGTCGAGTACGAGGATTACACCAGCGATACGGTGTGGGTGAAATTCCCGGTGGTCGGTGCGCCGCGGGAGCTCGCCGGCGCCTCGGTGGTGATCTGGACGACCACGCCGTGGACGCTGCCGGGCAACCGCGCGATCAGCTTCTCCTCGAAGATTTCCTACGGCCTCTACGAGGTCAGGGACGCGCCCATGGAGAACTGGGCCAACGTCGGCGACAAGTTCATCCTCGCCGATCCGCTTGCGCTCGACGTGATGAAGCAGGCGCGCGTGCTCGCCTACGAGCGCCGCAGCGCCGTGAGCGGCGAGACGCTGGCAGGCCTCGTGTGCGCGCATCCGCTGCGCGGCGCGATCGACGGCTACGGCTTCGAGGTGCCGCTGCTCGACGGCGATCACGTCACCGACGACACCGGCACCGGCTTCGTGCACACCGCGCCCGGGCACGGCCGCGACGACTTCGACATTTGGATGGCGAACGCGCGCCAGCTCGCCGCGCGCGGCATCGCCACCGCGATCCCCTATACGGTCGACGAGAACGGCGCCTTCACCGCGCAGGCACCGGGCTTCACCGGCAAGCGCGTGCTCAACGACAAGGGCGAGAAGGGCGAGGCCAACGAGGCGGTGATCAAGGCGCTCGTCGAGGCCAAGATGATCATCGCGCGCGGGCGCCTCAAGCACCAGTATCCGCATTCCTGGCGCTCGAAGAAGCCGGTGATCTACCGCAACACGCCGCAGTGGTTCATCGCCATGGACGAGCCGATCGGCGGCGGCGCCGGCAAGACCGACACGCTGCGCGCGCGCGCGCTCGCCGCCATCAAGGTCACGCGCTGGGTGCCCGAGCAGGGCGAGAACCGCATCACCGGCATGATCGAGAGCAAGCCCGACTGGGTGATCTCGCGCCAGCGTGCCTGGGGCGTGCCGATCACGGTGTTCGTGCGTGAGACCGGCGACGGCGCGGTCGAGATCCTGCAGGATCCCGAGGTCAACCAGCGCATCGTCGAGGCCTTCGAGGAGGAGGGCGCCGATGCCTGGTACAAGGAGGGCGCGCGCGAGCGCTTCCTCGGACGCCTCGCCAACGAGGCGTGGCAGAAGGTCGACGACATCCTCGACGTCTGGTTCGACTCGGGCTCGACCCATGCGTTTACGCTCGAGGTGCGCGAGGACCTCAAGACGCGGCGGAAAAAGGACGGCGGCGACGACGTCGTCATGTACCTCGAAGGCTCGGACCAGCACCGCGGCTGGTTCCATTCCTCGCTCATCGAGAGCTGCGGCACCCGCGGGCAGGCGCCCTACGACGTGGTGCTCACCCACGGCTTCGTGCTCGACGAGCACGGGCGCAAGATGTCGAAGTCGCTCGGCAACGTGGTCGCGCCGCAGGACGTGATCAAGCAGTCGGGCGCGGACATCCTGCGCATGTGGGTGTGCGCGTCGGACTATGCGGACGACCTGCGCATCGGACCCGAGATCCTCAAGACCACGGTCGAGACCTACCGCAAGCTGCGCAACACGCTGCGCTGGATGCTCGGCAACCTCGCGCATTTCCATCCCGAGGACCGGGTCGACGTGCACAAGATGCCGGAGCTCGAGCGGCTGATGCTGCACCGGCTCTCCGAGCTCGACGCCGCGATCCGCCAGCACTACCGGGACTTCGACTACAAGCGCATCTTCGCCGCGCTCAACGCGTTCATGACGGTCGACCTGTCGGCGTTCTACTTCGACATCCGCAAGGACGCGCTCTACTGCGATCCGATCTCGTCGGTCACGCGCAAGGCCTGCCTCACCGTGCTCGACCGGCTGTTCCACTGCACCGTGACGTGGCTCGCGCCGATGCTGCCGTTCACCGCCGAGGAGGCGTGGCTGGCGCGCGATCCCAGGGCGGCCTCGGTGCACCTCGAGCCATTCCCGGTTGTGCCGGCGGACTGGCGCGATGCCGCGCTCGCCGACAAGTGGCGCAAGGTACGCGCGGTGCGGCGCGTCGTAACGGGCGCGCTCGAGCTCGAGCGCGCGCAGAAGCGCATCGGTTCCTCCCTCGAGGCGGCGCCGATCGTCTTCGTCACCGACAAGGAGCTGTTCGCGGCGATCGTCGACGTGGACTTCGCCGAGATCTGCATCACCTCGGCGGCGACACTGGTGGAGGATGTGGGTCCGGACGATGCATTCCGCCTGCCCGACGTCGCCGGCGTCGCGGTCGTGCCCAAGCTCGCCGAGGGCAGGAAGTGCGCGCGCTCCTGGAAGATTTCCCCGTCGGTGGGCACCGATCCGCAGTTTCCGGACGTCACCCCGCGCGACGCCAAGGCGCTGCGCGAGTGGGAAGCCGTGCGGCGGGCGGCGGAATGAGCGCGAGCCGCTCGTCCGCGCCCCTGCTGTACGGACCCGCGACGGCACTGGGGCTCGCGGTCGCGGCGCTGGCCGTCCTCGCCGACCAGGCGAGCAAGCTCTGGCTGCTGTACGTGTTCGACCTGCCAGCGCGCAGCCCCGTCACCCTCGGGCCGTTCATCGACCTCGTGATGGCCTGGAACACAGGCATCAGCTACGGGCTGTTCCCCCAGGACGGCCGGCTGGGCGCCTGGCTGCTGTTCGCCATCAAGGCGGGAGCGGTGGTGTTCCTGTGGATGTGGCTGGCGCGGGCGGGCTCGAAGCTGACGGCGGTCGCCCTGGGCCTCATCATCGGGGGCGCCGTCGGAAACGCCATCGACCGGGCCGTGCATGGCGCGGTGGTGGATTTCGTCCTGTTCCACATCACGACCCAGACGTTCCGCTTCAACTGGTACGTATTTAACCTTGCGGACGTGGCCATCGTTGCGGGGGTGGCGGGGGTTCTGTATGATTCTTTGGTTACCCGGGACGCCGCAAAAGCGCCCTGATTTTTCGTCAAAAAATGCCCGGGCGCGGCAAGATATCGATGGAAATAGGGTTCAGACGCATGTCCGCATCGATCTGGCAGGACGGCAAATGGCTGCGCGCGATCTTCGCCGCTGCAGTCGCTCTGACCATCGTGTTTGGTCACACCGTGCGTCCGGCGTTGGCCGAGGACGACGAGGACAAGTGGGATACGATCGACAACAAGATCCTGCGCGGCATCCTGAACGGGCTTGGCCTCAAGCGCGACGGTGAGGCGGGCATCGACTACCACGAGCGTTCGCCGCTGGTGGTGCCGCCGACCCGCGATCTGCCCCCGCCGGAGACCACTGCGACAATCACCACCGATCCGGCCTGGCCGAAGGACCCCGACCTCGCGCAGCGCAAGCAGGCGCGCAAGCGCCAGAAGGCGACGGCGCAGAGCGAAGAAGACGATATGCGCCAGCTTACTCCGAGCCAGTTGCGGGGCGCGACCGGTCAGCAGGTACGCCGTGGCGTTGCGGACGAGGCGCCCGGCGTCCAGGGCGCCATGCCCGAGCAGCTCTCGCCGTCGGACCTGGGCCACAGCGGTTTCTCATTCGGGTCGATGTTCGGTCGCGGAGGCAAGGTCGTGCAGTTCACCGGCGAGCCGCCGCGCACCAGCCTGACCGATCCGCCCGTCGGTCTGCGCACGCCGTCGTCGAGATACCCCTACGGCAGCAAGGGGGTATTGGAAGCGGAAAAGAACGGGCCGCGCGATCAAGCGTCCTACGGCACCGACAAATAGCCGTTGCGGCCGGAGGGGCCGGGCTGTTCGAGGGATTCGAACATTCGCAGGACGAACACACCGGAACTTCGGGTCCGGCACCCTATTTTGGGTACGTCAGTCCTCGTTTGCGCGACAGAATGCGCATCGACATGAGGACACGAGCCGCGAGAATCGCGGGGTGCGACACCATACGGGAGGACGCCTGAGCGTCGTCGAAAGCTGATGCAGACATTGAGAAGCGCAGGACGCCTGCGCGCCTGGTTGCCCCTGCTCGCGCTGGCCGTGGTCGCGGCCCTCGCACCGGCAGGGCGCGCCAACGCCGATACCGGCATCGACGTTTCGCACTTTACCCTGAGCAATGGTCTCGAAGTGGTGGTGCTCCCCGACCATCGGGTGCCGGTCGTCACTCACATGGTGTGGTACCGCGTGGGTTCGGCCGACGAGCCGCCCGGCGTCTCGGGCATTGCGCACTTCCTCGAACACCTGATGTTCAAGGGCACGCAGAAGAACCCTGCGGGCAAGTTCTCCAAGGTGCTGGCCACCATCGGTGGTCAGGAAAACGCCTTCACCACCGCCGACTACACCGGATATTTCCAGCGCGTCGCACGCGAGCACCTCAAGATGGTGATGGAGTTCGAGGCGGATCGCATGACCGGCCTGGTGCTCACCGACGAGAACGTGCTGCCGGAACGCAATGTCGTGCTCGAAGAGTACAACATGCGCGTCGCCAACAGTCCGGAGGCGCGGCTCGGCGAGCAGGTCGCCGCCGCTCTCTATCTCAATCACCCCTACGGCCGTCCGGTGATCGGCTGGCGCCATGAGATCGAGAAGCTCAATCGCGAGGACGCGCTCGCGTTCTATCGGCGATTCTACACACCCAACAATGCGATCCTGGTGGTGGCCGGTGACGTGACCGCGGACGAAGTGAAGCGCTTCGCCGAGGAGACTTACGGCAAGGTGCCGCGCCGCTCCGACATCGGTCCGCGCCGCCGCCCGCAGGAGCCGGAGCCCGCCGCCGTGCGGCACGTCGTCCACGCCGACGCCCGTGTCGCGCAGCCCAGCATGCAGCGCAGCTATCTCGTCCCCTGCGAGCACGACACCAAGCCCGGCGAGGCGGAGGCCCTCGACGTGCTGGCGCAGATCCTCGGCAACGGGCAGAACAGCCGCCTGTATCGGCGGCTGGTCGAGGAGCGGCGCATCGCGCTCAACGCCGGCGCGGGCTACTCGGGCAGCACGGTCGACGCCACGCGCTTTAGCATCTACGCGACGCCGCGCGGCGACACGACGCTGCCGGAGCTTGAAGCCGGCGTCGACAGCGTGATCGCCGAGGTGATCGAACATGGCGTCTCCGAGCAGGAGCTCGAACGCGCCAAGACGCGCATGATCGCCGATGCCGTCTATGCCAAGGACAATCAGGCGACCATGGCGCGCTGGTTCGGGGCCGCGCTGGCTTCCGGCTATTCCGTGGAGCAGGTCAAGACCTGGCCCGACCGGATCCGTGCGGTGAAAGCCGAGGCGGTGCAGGATGCCGCGCGCACCTGGCTGCAGAGCCGCCGGTCGGTGACCGGCTATCTCGTCAAGGAGTGGCCGAAGGCCGAAGAGAAGAAGGAGAAGCGGTCATGACTGGGGTGGGCACGATGGTACGCATTCCGGCTGTTTCCGCGCGCGCGCTGATCGGCGCCCTTGCCGTTCTGGCCTTGGCAGCGGGTTTTGCGCTGCCGGCGCAGGCGGCGACCAACATCCAGCGCGTCGTTAGCCCGAGCGGGATCGAGGCGTGGCTGGTGCAGGAGCCGAGTGTTCCGCTGATCGCCATCGATTTCGCCTTCCGCGGCGGCTCCTCGCAGGTGCCCGCCGGCAAGGAGGGCTTGTGCAACCTCATGACGGATCTGCTCGACGAGGGTGCCGGCGATCTCGACTCGCGCGCGTTCCATGAACGCGTCGAGAATTATGCCATCGGCATGAGCTTCCAGAGCGGGCGCGACCAGATCTCGGGCTCGCTGCGCACGCTCGCCGAGCACCAGGACGTCGCGTTCGACCTGCTCAAGCTGGCGCTGACCAAGCCGCGCTTCGACGCGCCCGTGGTCGAGCGCGTGCGCAATCAGATGCTCTCCAGCCTCCGGCGCGCCGCCAACAACCCCAACGAGCTCGCCAGCCGGCATTGGTGGCGCGCGGCCTATCCGGGCCATCCCTATGCGGCGCCGGTCAACGGGACGCTGGATTCGGTGCCCGCGCTCACCGCGGAGGACCTGCGCGGGTTCGCGGGCCGCATGTTCGCGCGCGACAATCTCAAGATCGGCATCGTCGGCAACGTCGACGCCGCGCAGGCCGGCCGCATCGTCGATCGCATCTTCGGCGACCTGCCCGCCAAGGCCGATCTCGTCAAAGTTCCTGACGCGACGCCGCAGGCGCTCGGCCAGAAGCTCAGCGTCTCCCTCGACGTGCCACAGTCGGTGGTCATGGTGGGCGGGCCCGGTATTCCGCGTCACGATCCGGACTTCATCCCGGCCTACGTGCTCAACCACATCCTTGGCGGCGGATCGTTCTCCTCGCGGCTCTATCGCGAGGTCCGCGAGGTGCGCGGGCTGGTCTATTCGGTCTATTCGACGCTCGTGCCGCTCGACCACACCGCGCTGTTCGTGGCGGCGACGGCGACCCGCTCCGACCGCGCCGACGAGGCGCTCGATGTGATGCAGCAGGAAATCCGGCGCATGGCGGATTCGGGCCCGACGGCCGAGGAACTTGCTGCGGCGAAGTCATACCTCAAGGGCTCGTTCCCGCTACGCTTCGACACGTCGAGCAAGATCGCCAGCCAGCTCGTGCAGCTCCAGCTCGACGATCTCGGCATCGACTACATCGTCAAGCGCAACGGGCTGATCGAGGCCGTGACGATGGCCGATGTCAAGCGCGTGGCCAAGCGGTTCCTCGACAACGGCATGCTGGTGGCGATGGTTGGGCGTTCCTCGGCCACGCTCGCATCCGGCGGTCACGGCGTCACGCCGGCGTCGGTTCCCGCCGCGCATCCCGTCGCCGCGGAAAGCCGCTGACGGGTTGTGACACGCGGCGAAATCTGCAGTAAGTAACGATGCGGCGCGAGCGGCAGCATGCCGCTGGCCGCACCGTTTGGGAAATCGCAGGGAGCATCGAATGGCGGTGTTGCAGTCCGTCGCGCTGGCGCTGGATGAGGCGATCGGCAGCGACGGGATCCCGCGCCGCACGTTCGAGGCAACGCTGGCCCGCACCGATGAGGCATTAGCCTGGCTGCGGGCCCGTCACGACGACGGCTCACTGCCGTTGCTCCGTCTGCCGGCTAAAAAGGACGATCTGGAGTCGATCGCGACCGCGGCCAAGCATCTGCGCGCGGACGCAAGCGACATCGTGTTCTTCGGCACCGGCGGGTCGAGCCTCGGCGGACAGACGCTCGCGCAGCTCGGGGGCTACGGCCTTCCGGGGCTGAGCTCATTGCGCGATCCGCCGCGCATCCATTTCCTCGACAATCTCGATCCCCGAACTTTCCTGGACGTGCTCGCGCGCCTGCCGCTGATGAACACGCGCTTCGTCGCGATCTCCAAATCGGGCGGCACGGCGGAAACCCTGATGCAGACCATGGTCGCCCTCGCCGCGCTCAAGTCCGCCGGGCTTGGGCGGGACATCCCCGGCCTGTTTCTTGGCATCTCGGAGCCTGCGGTGCCCGGCAAGCGCAACGGCCTGCGAGAGCTGTTGACCGCGCACGACGTCGCGCTGCTCGACCATGATCCCAAGGTCGGCGGGCGCTATTCCGTCCTCACGAACGTCGGCCTGCTGGCCGCGGAGGTGGCTGGCCTCGACGCCGAGGCCGTGCGTGCAGGGGCGGCGCGCGCGCTGGCGCCGGTGCTCGCGAAGAAATCCCCCGCTGACGTGCCGGCGGCGGTGGGCGCCGCGCTGCAGGTGGCGGGCGCGCACGCCGGCAAATCGAACTCCGTAATGATGGCCTATGCCGATCGGCTGGAGCGCTTCACGCGCTGGTACGTGCAGCTTTGGGCGGAAAGCCTCGGCAAGGACGGCAAAGGCACGACGCCGGTGCCGGCGCTCGGTCCCGTGGACCAGCACAGCCAGCAGCAGCTCTTCCTCGCCGGACCGCGCGATACCCTTGTCACGGTGGTCACCGTGCCGACGGCGGGCGAGGGGCCGGTCATAGACGCGAAGCTCGCGGAAGAGGCCGGTGAGCCGGGTTTCGGCAACAAGGCCGTGGGCGATCTCGTGGCGGCGCAAAGCCGCGCCATGGTGGAAACCTTCGCCGCCAACGGCCGTCCGGTGCGCACGATCGCGCTCGAGGCGCTCGACGAGGAGAACCTTGGCGAACTGCTGATGCATTTCATGCTCGAGACGATCATCGCCGGGCGGCTGCTCGGCGTCGATCCGTTCGACCAGCCTGCGGTCGAACAGGCCAAGGTGCTGGCCAAGAAATATCTGGTGGGCGAGAGTTAGAGCATGATCCCGAAAAGTGGAAACCGGTTTTCGGACATCATCATGCTCAAACGAAAATCAGACCATGATGGCGAACCAATCTGATTCGATCTTGGTCTAGCCCGCCGGATTCGCCGGCGCGAGAATTGCCAATGAGCGCCGGTGCGATCCGCATCACCGACAGCATCAGCATCGACGAGAGCGAGCTGACGGAGGAGTTCATCCGCGCCTCGGGCCCGGGCGGGCAGAACGTCAACAAGCTGTCCACGGCGGTGCAACTGCGATTCGACGTCCGCCATTCGCCCTCCCT
>Ga0164243_10014138_pt1 | contig 11136 bp, 9 predicted proteins | sample OricompcompostOP_FD_108781 | JGI IMG/M metagenome (GOLD analysis project Ga0164243, IMG submission 108781) | Organic Plus compost microbial communities from Emeryville, California, USA - Original compost - Organic plus compost (OP) | ecosystem: Engineered > Solid waste > Mixed feedstock >... | reverse complement strand
GCGCAGTTTAGCACTTTGACCCGGGAATGTAGACCCTTGATCCCCTTGCTCAGTCCGCCATTGCCCGCAGTTCATAGAGTAATTCGAGCGCCTGGCGCGCGCTCAGCGCATCCGGGTCGAGCTGGCGCAGGCGCTCCAGCGCCGGGTGCGGCGCGCCGGCGGCGAACAGGTCAGCCTGCAACGGTTGCGGCGTGCGCGGAGTCGTTGGTGCCGTGGGTTTTGCATCCGCCGGCATGTCGTCCATGTGCACGGCGCCCGTATGCGCGGCGCCGACATGTACGGCCACATTGTCCTGTTCCAGTTGTGCCAGCTTGCGTTTGGCGGCCTCCACCACAACCGCGGGAATGCCCGCCAGCTTCGCCACCTGCAAGCCGTAGCTGCGGCTCGCGGGGCCTTCCTGGATGGTGTGCAGGAACACGATGTGATCGTTGTATTCGGTGGCGTCGAGATGCACGTTGGCCGCGGCCTGGAACTCCTCGGGCAACTGCGTCAGCTCGAAGTAGTGGGTGGCGAACAGGGTGAAGGCGCGCACCCGGTCGACCAGATGCACCGCCGCCGCCCAGGCCAGCGACAGCCCGTCGAAGGTGCTGGTGCCGCGGCCGATCTCGTCCATCAGCACGAGGCTGCGCGCGCTGGCGTTGTGCAGGATGTTGGCGGTTTCGGTCATCTCCACCATGAACGTCGAGCGGCCGCCGGCGAGATCGTCCGAGGAGCCGATGCGGGTGAAAATCTGATCGACGATGCCGATGCGGGCGCTGCTGGCGGGCACGAAACTGCCGATATGGGCGAGCAGGGTGATGAGCGCGGTCTGGCGCATGTAGGTCGATTTACCACCCATGTTGGGGCCGGTGATGATCAGCATGCGGCGCTCGTTGTCGAAGCGCACATCGTTCGGAATGAACGGTGTGTCCAGCACCTGTTCCACCACCAGGTGGCGGCCTTCGCGGATATCGAGCACTTCCTCTTCGGTGAGTTCGGGGCGGCAGAGGTTGAGCGATTCGGCGCGTTCGGCCAGAGTCGACAGCACATCGAGTTCGGCCAGGGCGGCGGCGCAATCCTGCAATTCCAGCAGCTGCTGGTTGAGTTGTTCCAGCAGGTCGTCGTACAGGGCTTTTTCCCGCGCCAGGGCGCGGCTCTTGGCCGACAGCGCCTTGTCCTCGAACACTTTCAATTCGGGCGTGATGTAACGCTCGGCGTTTTTCAGCGTCTGGCGGCGGATGTAGTCGGCCGGCGCGCGCGCCGACTGGCCCTGGCTGATTTCGATGTAGTAGCCGTGGACGCGGTTGTAGCCGACCTTCAGCGTGCTGATGCCGGTGCGCTCGCGCTCGCGTGTTTCCAGGTCGACCAGATAATCGCCGGCGTTGCTGCTGAGACCGCGCAATTCGTCGAGCTCGGCATCGAAGCCCTCGCGGATCACGCCGCCGTCGCGGATCACCATCGGCGGGTTGTCGATGATGGCGCGCTCGAGCAGTTCCGTCAGCGCGGGGAATTCGCCGGCCTGTTGCGCCAGCTGCGCGATCAGCGGCGCTTCCACCGCGCCACAGGCGGCCTGCAACGCGGGCAGCGCGGCCAGCGAGCTCTGCAGGCGCGACAGATCGCGCGGGCGCGCCGAGCGCAACGCGACGCGGGCGAGAATACGTTCGATATCGCCGATCGGGCGCAGTGCTTCGCGCAGCGCCTCGAAACGGTAATCGAGCAGCAGCGCGGCGATCGCCTGCTGGCGCTGGTCGAGCTGTTTGCGGTTGCACAGCGGCCGGTTCAGCCAGCGCCGCAGCAGGCGGCTGCCCATGGCGGTGCGGGATTTGTCCAGCACCGACAGCAGCGTGTGTTCGCTGCCGCCGCCGAGGTTGGTGTCCAGCTCCAGGTTGCGGCGGGTGGCGGCGTCGAGGATGACGCTGTCCTCGCGCCGCTCGTGGCTGATCGAGCGGATGTGCGGCAGCGCGGTGCGCTGGGTTTCGCGGGCGTACTGCAGCAGGCAGCCGGCGGCGGGAATGGCGATGCCCAGGTGCGCGCAGCCGAATCCCTGCAGATCGTGGGTGTTGAACTGCTGGGTCAGCAGGCGCAGGGCGCTTTCCGGCTCGAACTCCCAGGGCGGGCGCGGGCGTATGCCGGCGCGGGCGCGGACTTCGGGATGATCGATGGTTTCATCGAGCAGCAGTTCGGCGGGGGCGAGCCGCTGCAGCTCCGCCAGCACCGCCTCCATGCCGCGCACCTCGAACACCTGGAAGCGGCCGCTGCCGATATCGAGCAGGGCGAAGCCGTACTGATCGCCCTGGCGATGCAGCGCCACCAGCAGGTTGTCGCGGCGCTCGTCGAGCAGGGCCTCGTCGCTGACCGTGCCCGGCGTGACGATGCGCACCACCTTGCGCTCCACCGGACCCTTGCTGGTTTCCGGATCGCCGATCTGCTCGCAGATCGCCACCGACTGCCCCAGCCGCACCAGCTTGGCGAGATAACCCTCCACCGCGTGGAACGGCACGCCGGCCATGGGAATGGGTTCGCCGGCGGATTTGCCGCGCGCGGTCAGGGTGATGTCGAGCAGGTCCGCCGCTTTTTTCGCATCGGTGTAAAACAGCTCGTAGAAATCCCCCATGCGGTAGAACAGCAGCTCGTTGGGATGTTCGGCTTTGATCTTGAGGTACTGCGCCATCATCGGCGTGTGCGAGGCGGCGGGCAGGGCTTCGTTCATCTGCGACACGGGCGTTCATCCTTTTTTGCAGCGCCGGATTGTACGTCAATCGCGGCGGGCCGAGCCATCGGCACGGTGTTAGAGCGCAGTCCCCGTCACGATTGCGCGCCTTTTGCGGAGCGGGGGTGGCGGGATAAAACAATCTGTGAAATAATACTGTTCATCCATACAGGTGTTGGTTCCAGTGTAGTCCAAGCGCTTCGTCCGGCAAGGCCCGCGCCGGCGGGGCGGTCACCCTGATCCGCGGCACCTTCGCCAATTCGCCTGCCGGGCCGGCAGTCAGGCAGGCGCGCCGAACAGCCCAACAGGCGGGCAATCGCCCAAACTAGAGAGGAATTTGAGGATGGACGACAACAAACAGAAAGCGCTCAGCGCCGCCCTGGCCCAGATTGAACGCCAATTCGGCAAGGGCACCGTGATGCGCATGGGTGACCAGCAGCAACAGGCCATTCCCTGCGTTTCCACCGGCTCGCTGGGCCTGGATATCGCCCTCGGCATCGGCGGTCTGCCGCGCGGTCGCATCATTGAAATCTACGGTCCCGAATCCTCCGGTAAAACCACGCTGACTTTGTCGGTCATCGCCCAGGCCCAGAAGCTGGGCGGCACCGCGGCCTTCATCGACGCCGAACACGCGCTCGATCCCATCTACGCGGAAAAACTCGGCGTCAACATCGGCGATCTGATCGTGTCGCAGCCGGACACCGGCGAGCAGGCGCTGGAAGTGGCGGAAATGCTGGTGCGCTCCGGCGCGGTCGACGTGCTGGTGGTGGACTCCGTGGCGGCGCTGGTGCCCAAGGCGGAAATCGAAGGCGAAATGGGCGATTCCCACGTCGGCCTGCAGGCGCGCCTGCTCAGCCAGGCGATGCGCAAACTCACCGGCACCATCAAGCAAACCAACTGTCTGGTGATTTTCATCAACCAGATCCGCATGAAGATCGGTGTGATGTTCGGCAACCCGGAGACCACCACCGGCGGCAACGCGCTGAAATTCTATGCCTCGGTCCGTCTGGATATCCGCCGCACCGGCGCGGTGAAGGAGGGCGAGGAAGTGGTGGGCAGCGAGACCCGGGTGAAAGTCGTCAAGAACAAGGTGGCGCCGCCGTTCAAGCAGGCCGAGTTCCAGATTCTCTATGGCAAGGGCATTTATCGCATGGGCGAGATCATCGATCTCGGCGTGAAACTCGGCATGATCGAAAAGTCCGGCGCCTGGTATTCCTACAAGGGCGACAAGATCGGGCAGGGCAAGGCCAATGCCTCCAAGTTCCTCGAGGACAACCCGCATATCTGCGAAGTCATCGAGACCGATCTGCGTCGGGAGCTGCTCAGTTCGTCGGTTCCGGCGGTCAATGAAAAAGCGGCCGAGGTCGAGTTGGAAGAGTGACCGAGGCGTCGGCAACCGATATCCGGCGGGCGGCAATGGATTTGCTGGCCCGCCGTGAACATTCCTTTCGCGAACTGTTGGAAAAACTGGGGCGGCGTTTCAGCGATACGGCTCTGGTCCAACAGGAAGTGGAACGCCTGAGCGCGGAAACCCTGCAAAGTGACGCGCGTTTTGCCGAAACGTATGTGCACAGCCGGGCCCAGCGTTTGTACGGTCCACAGCGCATTCGCATGGAGCTGCGCGAGCGCGGTATTTCCAGCGAATTGATTGCCGTGGCGATGAGCGACAGTGCGATCGACTGGCGCGACAATCTGGAAAAGCTGGCCCGGCAACGTTTCGGTCGCAATCCGCCAGTGGATTACAGCGAGCGGGCAAAACGGATGCGATTTTTACAGCAGCGGGGCTTCGATGCCGAGCAGGTTCGCAACGTAGTGTCGGGGCTGGATTTTTAATACCACACCCCCATACTTTTTTCGCACTTCGCACTTCGCACTTCGCACTTCGCACTTCGCACTTCGCACTTCGCACTTCGCACTTCGCACTTCGCACTTCGCACTTTTGCCAATTCACAAACTTCCCGTTCAAAAGCAGGAGCAGTGGCTTGCGAAATGCACTTTTTGCCAAAGGCGGGGAAGTTGTGATAGACAACGGTTGACGTGACGGGGCTTTCGGTAACAACGAATGGCCTGTCGCAGCGGATGTTCACCTCCCGTGGGTTGGTCAGCAGCAGGCGGAACCTACCAACGCGGCATTGACGAATGATGTTCCAGCCGTTTCCCGATCCGCAATCGTGGTCGCCCTCCGACGCGTCTTGCTTTTGTTGTTTGCCGTTATTTCCAAAACCCCCAATGAATAATCAGCCGAGGATGGCAACCATGACATTCAAACAACATAAGGACAGTACAGAACAATCCGTCGAAAACACCGCCGTCGCGTTGGGCCTGTCGCGACGGGGATTTCTGGGCGGCGCAACGCACACCGCCGCGCTCGGTCTTCTGGCCGGATGGCTGCCGGCGTTTCGCATCGCGCCGGCCAGCGCACAAGCCACCTGCGCGGTGCCGCCGAATTTTCCCTCGGGCATCTCTCTGTATCAGCAGGCTTATGAAAACTGGTCGGGTGAAATCGCGGTGGACTCCGTCTGGACCTGTGCGCCGCAGACAGCCCTGGATGTGCTGGCGATCGTGAACTGGGCGCACGACAACGGTTACAAGGTGCGCCCGCGCGGGCGCATGCGCAATTGGTCGCCGCTGCTGTTGCCGCCCGGTGGCGCCTGCCCGGCCAATGTGGTGCTGGTCGATACCACTCAGTACCTGACGGCGATGTCGGTGAACACCGGCACTTCGCCGAAAACCATCACCGCCCAGACCGGTGTCACCCTCGATGCACTGATGGCCTATCTGGAATCCTACGGTCTGGGCGTGACCGCGTCGCCGTCGATGGGCGATGTGACCCTGGGCGGTGTTCTCGCCACCGGCACCCACGGCACCGCGGTGAAGGCTTCGGGCGAAACGGGCTTGCCGGGCAAGACCTTCGGTTCTTTCAGCAACCTGGTGTTGTCGTTGACCGCGGTGGTGTGGGACGTCGCCAACAATCGCTACGCGCTGCGCACCTTCCAACGTTCCGATCCCGGTTGCGCCGCGCTGTTGATGCATCTCGGGCGTGCGTTCATCGTCGAGGCAACGTTGCAGGCCGGCGCCAACCAGCGGCTGCGTTGCCAGACCTGGGTCAACATTCCGGCGGCAGAGTTGTACGCGCCGCCCGGCTCTCCGGGACGCACTTACTCCAGTTACGTGCAAAGCACCGGCCGTCTCACCGCGATCTGGTTTCCATTCACCTCCAATCCCTGGGTGAAGGTCTGGACCGTTGCGCCGAACAAACCGTTGTTCTCACGCGAGGTGACCAGCCCTTATCCCTATTCATTCACCGATCTGTCGCCCGATATCGCCGCCATGGCGGCACAGATCATTACCGGCAACACCGCACTGACGCCGGCCTTCGGCAAGCTGCAATACGACGCCGTCGCCGCCGGCGTGGTGACAACCTTTACTTACGACCTGTGGGGCTGGTCCAAGAATCTGCTGTCTTATGTCAAGCCGAACACGCTGCATATCACCACAAACAGTTACGCGGTATTGTTGCGACGCGCCGATATTCAACGCGCGGTCAATGAATTCACGGTGTATTACCAGTCGCGGCTGGCGGCGTATCAGTTGTTGGGGCGTTATCCGATCAACGGCCCGCTGGAGATCCGTGTAACCGGCCTGGACACGCCGGCCGACGTGGCGATCAGCGGTGCGCCTTCGCCGCAGTTGTCCCCGATCCGGCCGCGGCCCGATCACCCGGAGTGGGACGTCGCGCTCTGGTTCGATCTCGTCACCATTCCCGGCACGCCCTACGCCGATCAGTTTTTCGCGGAGGTGCAGCAGTGGATGTTCAGCCATTTCTCCGGTTCCTATGCGACGGTGCGACCGGAATGGGCGAAGGGGTGGGCATTCACCAGCGCGGGCGCCTGGTCGGATACGACCCAGTTGAGCAGCACCATTCCCGATGCCTTCCGCGCCGGGCAAGCCACCGGCGACAATTGGGACAGCGCCCGCACGACGTTGAATCAACTGGACCCTTTCCGTATTTTCTCAGTGCCGCTGCTGGATGCGTTGTTGCCGTGAATTGAAACCAAAAAGCGCGGCGCTGGTTTTGTTGTGCCGAACAATGCCCCGCGATCTGAACCGCCTCGGAGGTTGGACGAAATCTGACCTTTGGGTACAGTTCAAATCGCGGGGCCTTTTTCAAACGCACGGCGCGCCGAAACGGCATGAACGCACAAGATCATGTTCTGTCGTTCCATCTCGAACCGATAAACAACTCGCCGCAAACAGCAACGCGTCGCCGCTTCACTCCCCGAAACAAAACGTGAACATAACGGCGCTGGCGCGGTACCATGCGGGGCCATCGCCGGCGATGCCGGTTTTCCTGCCGATAACGAGAATGCAGCATGACAGCCAAAGCCTGGGGAGATAACGATCGTGTCGCGTTGATTACCGGTGCCGCCTCCGGCATCGGCCTGGCCGCCGCCCGGCGCCTGATCGATGCCGGGGTCGGCGCGCTGGCGCTGATCGATCGGGACGAGGTCGGGCTGCGCCTCGCGGCGCAGGCGTTGTCGCTGCCGCCGCAGCAGCTGTTGTGCCGGGCCCACGATGTGGCCGATGAAGCCGCCTGGGAGGAAACCGGGCAAGCCATTGCGGATACGTTCGGCCGGCTCGATTTCGCGGTGGTGAACGCGGGCATCGCCGACGGCGGCGCGATCGTCGATTACCCCTTCGCCGCCTGGCGCCGCGTCTTGAGCGCCAACCTCGACGGCGCCTTCCTCACCCTGCAGCACAGTCTGCAACGCATCGCCGATGGCGGGCGCGGCGGCGCCATCGTGGTGGTCTCGTCGGCGGCCGCGCTCAAGGCGGAGACCGGCACCGCCGCCTATGCCGCGTCGAAGGCCGGCGTGCTGCAACTGGCGCGGGTGGCGGCGAAGGAGGGCGCGCCGCACCGCATCCGCGTCAACACGATATTGCCGGGCGGCGTCAAAACGCCGATCTGGCGCGCGGTGCCGTTTTTCCAGGAGCTGGTGGAGCAGGAGGGCAGCGAGGAGGCGGCTTTCGCCGCGATGGCGATGTTGGCCACGCCGCTCGGCCGCTATGCCGACGCCGACGAAATCGCCGCGCAGATCGCGCTGCTGTTATCCGATGACGCGGCCACCATGACCGGCGCGGCCGTGGCCCTGGATGGCGGTTATTCGCTCTGAATTTGCCTGAACCATCATTCGCGAGGAAACCAAGATGAAAATCGGAATGTGCATGCCGTACATGACGCGCGATTACGATCGCCAGCGCATCCTGACCTGGGCGCGCAACATCGAAAACGGCCCCTTCGCCAGCCTGTCCTGCGGCGAGCGCATCAGCGGCCACACCTATGAAATGCGCACGATACTGGCCGCGTGCGCGGCGGTGACCGAGCGGGTGCGCATCATTCCGGCGCTGTATGTGCTGCCGATGCATTCGGCCGTGCTCAGCGCCAAGGAAATCGCCACGCTGGATGTCATTTCCAATGGCCGTGTCGAGGTCACGGTGGGCGTCGGCGGACGGGAAAACGATTACCGCGCGGTCGGCGCCTCCTTTGCAAAACGGCATGAACGCATGGATCGGCAGGTGGCGGAAATGCGCCGCGTCTGGCGCGGCGAAACCCTGTTCGAAGGTCTGGACGAGATCGGTCCGCAATCGCCCCAGGGCGCTGACATTCCGCTCTACGCCGGCGCCATGGGGCCGAAGGCGATCGCCCGCGCTGCGCAGTGGGCGCAGGGTATTTACGGCGCATCGATGGCCGGCGATCGCGAGGGCCACGCCGCGATTTTCGACATGGCCCGCGAGGCCTGGCGCGCCGCCGGCCGCACCGACAAGCCGTATCTGATCGGCAGCTTCTGGTATTCGCTGGCGCCGAATGCCCGCGAAAATCTGCAGAATTACGTGTACGACTACATGAAGTATCTCGGCGAGGATGTGGGGCGCGGTATTGCCGCCGGCATGACCCGCCACACCCCGGACGCGGTGCGCGAGGCGCTGGAAAACCTGCGCGCCGCCGGCGCCGACGAGGTGCTGATGGTGCCGGCCACTTCGCACTACGACGAAATCGACGAAGTGGTGAAACTGCTCGGCTGAGGCGTTTGATTCGAAGCTGGATATTTTCCGAAACAGCGATAGTCGCATGCAAATGGAACAGGAATCGTCACCGCCGTGGCTGACCGCCGAGGTCGCGCGATTATTGGATGCGCCGAACTTCGCGCAGCTCGGCACTGTCGACGAAAACGGTCAGCCACGCATCGACACGGTCTGGCTGGCGAGGCAAGGCGCCCGGCTGCTGGTGGCGACCACCCGGCGCACGCGCAAGGCGCGCAATCTGGCGATGGATGCGCGCGCGTATATCGTGGTGGTCAATCGCGACGATCCCTACGAACAGGTCCAGCTCAAGGTGGCATTGGAGCGGATGGTGGACGATGCGGACCTGCGAGTTTGCGACGCCATCGCCGCCAAATACATCGGCGGACCTTTTCCCGTGCGCCATTGGCCGCAGCGGGTTGCGTTGCTGTTCACCGTGCTCGACGCGCGTTATCACCACGTCAGGTTGTGACGAAACCGCCGGCAGGATGGAACTCATGAAATTGATCACGCAAGCGAACCTCGATGAGCTGATCGGCCGGGCCGGCGACAGTGCGCGCCGGCGCAGCCATCACAGCCTGCACGAGCAGGCCGAGGACCCGGTGCAGCGGTTGTTGGTCGCCGCGAAATACGATTCCTATTTCCGCGTGCATCGCCATCCCGGCAAATGGGAGCTGTCGGTGGTGTTGCGCGGCTTGTTCGATGTGCTGACCTTCGATGACGAGGGCCGCATCACCCAGCGCATCAGCGTCGGGCCCGACGCCGCCATCGCCGCCTTCGAACTGCCTCCCGACACCTGGCACGCCTGGGTGGTGCAGCGCGACGATTCGGTGTTCTTCGAGGTCAAACGCGGCCCCTACGATCCGCAGACCGCCGCCGAGGCCGCGGTCTGGGCGCCGGCCGAAGGCACGCCCGGGGCGCCCGCCTTTCTCGAACGGCTGCGACATGCCCGAATCGGGGACTCGATGCGGGATTGACCGGCGGCGCTGTTGCCTCGGATCGATTTCTATGCGGAGTACGAGCGCTGCCGTCGCAGCGGCAAAACGGTTGCCGGCGGGTTGAGGCCGGCGGGAAACCCGATGTGACGGGTAGGACCGCTGTGTTTCGCCAGGCTCATCGCCGCCGCCCGCCGAACCTCGGCACATGCCTTCGACACGGCCTGACAGAGTTCGGTTGAGTCGCCGGGCTGGAACAAGGCACCCTCGTTCCGGTCCGATATCAGTGTGGCGCGGCAAAGTCCGTAAGCCATTGAAAATAGAGCCGGATACCAGCGGCTGCCGGGTTTCGGCATGTGCTTATGCGATTTAACTGTTTGATACAGATGGTTTTTTGCTCTATAGTGCGATATCCGCATGCCGGCCGCGGTGACGCCGGCTCTGACGAGATGCCGAATGAACCTTGATCTGGAAGCCATCAACGCTGAACTGAAAGAACGCTCGCCCGAGGACATCGTGCGCTGGGCGTTGGAGCGCAGTCAGCGGGTTATCGCCACCACCAGTTTCTCCCCCAACTCCGCCGCCATGCTGCATCTGCTCACCCAGGTGAAGCCGGACCTGCCGATCGTCTGGATCGACAGCGGCTACAACATGCCCGACGCCTATCAGGTGGCGGAGCAGCTCATCGGGCAGCTGCACCTCAACATCCACGTATTCAATCCGCTGATGAGCGCGGAGCGGCGCAATGCGCTGATGGGCGGCATCCCGCACCCGGCGGACAATCCCGAGCTGCACCAGGAGTTCACGCGGCAGGTGAAGCTGGAGCCGTTCCAGCGGGCCCTGGACCAGTTCAAGCCGGAAATCTGGTTGACCGGCATCCGCCGCGAGGAAACCGAGTACCGCAAGACGCTGGACATCGTCACCTGGGACAACCGCGGCGTGCTGCGGGTGGCGCCGCTGTTCCACTGGACCGAACAGGACGTGCACGACTACATGCAGCGTTTCGATCTGCCGACTTGCAAGCATTACTTCGACCCCACCAAGGTGGCGGACAACGCCGAGTGCGGTTTGCATACGGCGGCGTGAGATTCGGCCGATTGACGGCGCCCCAATAAAAAATCCCGGTTCGACCGGGATTTTTTTTGCGTGCGGTTTGGCGCGCCGTGCCTGTTTGGGCGGCGATCTCAACGGAGTCTGCTCGACTGATCTCGTTGCTGAATCTCTTGATGGGCCTGGCAGGTTGGTTTCGCGGCGGGGCGCGATACCTTGTTCCGCATCTCGACGCGCATGAGTACCCCTATAGCCCGGCACCATCCTTGCTCCGCTGCGGAGTGCGACATCGGGCCTGAAAGTTCGGTTCTGGATTTGTCGCGCGGTGTTCTGTTGAGTCGTGTTTGGCTGGTTGTTTTGGATTTGTTGACGCGTTTGACG
>Ga0164243_10014137_pt1 | contig 11136 bp, 3 predicted proteins | sample OricompcompostOP_FD_108781 | JGI IMG/M metagenome (GOLD analysis project Ga0164243, IMG submission 108781) | Organic Plus compost microbial communities from Emeryville, California, USA - Original compost - Organic plus compost (OP) | ecosystem: Engineered > Solid waste > Mixed feedstock >... | reverse complement strand
GCAATGGTGCTATCTACCAGGTCCTGTATGGCATTGGCGATATTTGTTTTGTGCTTGTGCGTCACGTCCATACCGCCATTATTTTTCGCTATATCGGCGCGGGCCAGTTCCACGAAGTTATTCCCGTCCACGGCGCCGTACGTTGTCCCTTTAAAACGCAGGTAAGCCTTTTCGCTCATGCTGCCCGTCCTTTCGGCGATGCGCAGGGCTTCCACCACCATCAGCACCTGCACGCCGCCCGCCTTATACAGGTGGCCGTAAGCGCTGTTGATATGATTTTGCAGATAGGCGGTCGCGTTAGTGTCCGGCACGGCAATGACCATGCTGTTCATCATCCCTTTTTGCGCATAGCCAATATGCGTGCTGTCCCACAGGTATTGCACCACCTCTATACCTGCAATCGGGCGGGTAGAGGAGGAGGAGAGCTTTCGCTGGCTGTCGCTCAGCTTAATTGTTTTGACCGATGGTTTGGATACTGCGGCGGTATCATTATATACAGGGTCCTGGGCATAGGCGGCGGCTGCAAACAGGAGCAGGGCTGCTGATAGTTTCATTTTATTCAGAACAGGCATAGCGTAGTAGTTAATATGATAGATATAGGTTGATGCTGGTCGGAGACTAACGAAGATAAAAAGAGAAATGTAACCGGCCGCCACCGGCCCCCGAAAATTGTTGTAGGGTATGATACCTACGCCACATACATATATTATTATCTACCTATTATTATATTTTAATATACCGCTGGATAAGTTGACCCGCCGCAAATCCGCCACTGTATGATATTTTGACCATTTATGGTCCATTATTCACCTTTCCTTGCTAAAAAAATATTCAGATTATAGATTTACTTCCTCCCCGGCCGGCTTCAGATGGCTTTGCGCAACTCCATTTTTTTAAAAAATTTAAACCTGACAGGGTTTTATTTTCAATTTTTCTAAATTTTAGGCCTATAACAAAAGTTTGTATAAAAAAAGTCGCATTCCTTTAGTATCTTTAAACCGTTCCCGAAAAATATCGTACACCATCACCCACGGCGCAAGTCAATGGGAGAAGTGTGCCTAAGAATTAAATCTATCAAATCAATGGATGAAGTGAAGCAAACGCAAGGTTTATACCGTCCTGAATTCGAACATGATGCCTGCGGAACAGGTTTTACCGCTCATATTAAAGGGCGTAAATCCCACCAGATCATCAGTGATGCGCTGACCATGCTTGAAAACATGGAACACCGCGGTGCCTGCGGCTGTGAGCAAAACACTGGCGACGGTGCAGGTATTCTGTTTCAGATGCCGCACGAGTTTTTTTATGATGAGTGCCTGAAACTGGGTATCCGCTTACCAGAGTTCGGAAAATACGGTGTGGGGATGATCTTCTTCCCTAAAGAACCTCGTTGGCGCGAAGAGTGCCGTGAAATCCTCCAACGCTCCGCTGAAAAGCTCGGCCTGGAAATACTTGGCTACCGCAAGGTGCCTGTGCGCCCCGATGGTATCGGAGAAACCGCACTGTCTGTAGAACCTGAAATTGAGCAGGTATTTATCGCCTGCCCTTATCATATCAGCGACGCTACCAGCTTTGAACGTAAACTCTTCGTGCTGCGTAACTACGTTTCCAAAACTGTTCGCAACTCCATTCCAAAGGATAAGGCGTTATTTTATATCGCCTCCCTCTCTTATCAGACAATTGTATATAAAGGCCAGCTGACCACCTACCAGGTGCGTCATTATTATCCTGACCTGTCTGACGAGAAAATGGTCTCCGCATTCGCGCTGATACACTCCCGCTTCGCCACCAACACCTTCCCGAGCTGGAGCCTCGCGCATCCTTTCCGGTACATCGCCCACAACGGGGAAATCAACACCCTGAAAGGAAACCTCAACTGGCTGCGCGCCGGCGAAAGAGACTTCGTTTCCAAATACTTCTCCCCTGAAGAAATGGAAATGCTCCTGCCTATCGTAGCAGACGGACAGTCCGACTCCGCCAGCCTGGATAACGTAATAGAACTGCTGACCCTCTCCGGCCGCTCCCTCCCGCATGTAATGATGATGCTCGTTCCAGAAGCATGGGACGGCAACGAGGATATGGACCCGGTGAAAAAAGCATTCTACGAATACCACGCCTCCCTGATGGAGCCATGGGATGGACCAGCCTCCATCTCCTTCACAGATGGTAAAATCATCGGCGCTACGCTCGACCGTAACGGTCTGCGCCCAAGCCGCTTCGTGGTAACCAAAGACGATCGCGTGATCATGGCCTCCGAAGCCGGAGTACTGCCCATCGATCCTAAAAATGTTAAAGAAAAAGGCCGCCTCCAGCCTGGTAAAATGTTCATCGTGGACATGGACCAGGGCCGCATCATCGGCGACGAAGAGCTGAAACAGCAAATCTGCTCCCAGCAACCTTACGGCGAGTGGCTGAATAAATATAAAATCCGCCTCGAAGAACTGCCTGAACCACGCGTAACCTTTACGCACCTGGAACATGAGCAGATCTTTAAATACCAGCGGGCATTCGGTTATTCCACCGAAGACCTGAACACCATCATCGCCCCAATGGCCATCGATGGTAAAGAGCCGGTTGGCTCCATGGGTACAGACGCGCCACTGGCAGTACTCAGCAACCAACCGCAGCACCTCAGCAGCTACTTCAAACAGCTGTTCGCACAGGTAACCAACCCGCCAATCGATCCGATCAGGGAGCGACTGGTAATGTCCCTCGCTACCTTCGTGGGCAACAACGGTAACCTGCTCGATGAGGATCCGCTGCACTGCCACGGCCTGGCGCTGCGTCATCCCATCCTCAACAACTTTGAGCTGGAAAAAATCCGCAGTATCGACACCGGCCTGTTCCAGGCTAAAACCCTGCAAACCTACTTCAAGGCAGACGGTAAGCCCGGCTCCATGGAGAAAGGGCTGGCGCGCCTTTGCCGCTACGCAGTAGACGCCGTGGAAGACGGTTTCGAGGTGATCATCCTGTCCGACCGTGCCATCGACTCCGAACACGCCGCTATTCCATCGCTGCTGGCAGCTTCCGCTGTTCACCACCACCTGATCCGCAAGGGTTACCGTGGCCAGGTAGGACTCATCGTGGAAGCCGGCGACGTATGGGAAGTACACCACTTTGCCTGCCTGCTGGGCTTTGGCGCTACCGCCATCAACCCATACCTGGCGCTGAGCACCATCCGCGATCTCAAAATCAATGGCAAACTGGAAACCGACCAGGATGTGGATAAACTGAAGAAAAACTACATCAAAGCTGTTTGCGACGGCCTGCTGAAAGTATTCTCCAAAATGGGTATCTCCACCCTGCAGTCCTACCAGGGCGCACAGATATTCGAAATCCTCGGTATCAGCCAGAACGTGGTGGATAAATACTTCACCGGCGCCGTTTCCCGTATCCAGGGCCTGACCCTCGACGATATTGCCCGCGAAACGCTGGCAAAACACTGGATGGGCTATGGCCGCAAGGAAACGCCGGTACAACGCCTCACAGAAGGCGGTATCTACCAGTGGAAACGCAAAGGCGAGTTCCACCTCTTCAATCCAAATACCATTCACCTGCTGCAATTGGCCACCCGTATGGGCGATTACAGCATCTTTAAAAAATATTCCAAAGCCGTTAACGAACAAAGCGAGAAAGCATGCACGCTCCGCAGCATGTTCACGTTCAAGCGTACACGCCCGTCTATCTCCATTGACGAAGTAGAACCGGCGTCCAGCATCCTGAAACGCTTTGCCACCGGCGCAATGAGCTTTGGTTCCATTTCCCACGAAGCGCACTCCACACTCGCCATCGCCATGAACCGCATCGGCGCTAAAAGCAATACCGGCGAAGGAGGAGAGGACGAGATCCGTTATGAGCAACTGCCCAACGGCGACTCCATGCGCTCTGCTATCAAGCAGGTGGCAAGCGCCCGCTTTGGCGTTACCAGCTACTATCTGACCAATGCGGATGAACTGCAGATCAAGATGGCGCAGGGTGCTAAACCGGGAGAAGGCGGCCAGCTGCCTGGTCATAAAGTGGACGAGTGGATCGCGAAAGTAAGACACTCCACCCCGGGAGTAGGCCTGATCTCTCCGCCACCACACCACGATATTTATTCCATCGAGGACCTGGCTCAGCTCATCTTTGACCTGAAAAACGCCAACCGTGCGGCCCGTATCAGCGTAAAACTGGTATCCAAAGCCGGCGTAGGCACCATCGCTGCCGGTGTGGCCAAAGCCCACGCGGATGTGGTACTGGTTTCAGGATTCGACGGTGGTACCGGCGCTTCCCCGATCAGCTCCATCAAACACGCAGGGCTGCCCTGGGAACTCGGCCTGGCTGAATCCCACCAGACCCTCGTAAAAAATAAACTCCGCAGCCGCGTCGTATTGCAGACCGACGGTCAGCTGAAAACCGGCCGCGACATCGCCATCGCTACCCTCCTGGGTGCGGAAGAATGGGGCGTAGCTACCGCCGCACTCGTAGTGGAAGGTTGTATCATGATGCGTAAATGCCACGTGAACACCTGCCCGGTAGGCGTAGCCACCCAAGACCCTGAGCTGCGCAAACGCTTCACCGGCGATCCGCAGCACGTGGTAAACCTCTTCAACTACCTCGTGGAAGAACTCCGCGAAATCATGGCGGACCTGGGCTTCCGTACCATCAATGAAATGGTCGGCCAGGTAGATTGTCTGCAAATGCGCGAGGATATCACCAACTGGAAAACACAGAAACTCGACCTGACACCGATCCTGTACAAAGAGCCAGCCGGCGAAGAAACAGGATTGTACAAACAGGAAGAACAGGATCACGGCTTACGCGAAGTGCTCGACTGGCAGCTGCTCAAAGTAGCGCAGCCGGCGCTGGAAAAGAAAGCCCGTGTGTACCACCAGTTCAATGTTAAAAATACTGACCGTACCATCGGTACCATTTTATCAAACGAAATCACTAAACGCTACCTGAGCGAAGGGCTCCCTGAAGATACCCTTCACTTCAAGTTCATTGGTTCCGCTGGTCAGAGCTTTGGCGCATTCACAACCAAAGGTCTGACGCTGGAGCTGGAAGGCGAGGCAAATGACTATTTCGGAAAAGGCCTGTCCGGCGCCAAACTGATCCTCTACCCAAGCGGGGAAGCAGGCTTCAAGGCAGAGGACAACATCATTGCTGGTAACGTATGCTTCTACGGCGCCACCTCCGGCGAAGCCTACATCCGCGGTAAAGCAGGCGAACGCTTCTGCGTACGTAACTCCGGCGCTACCGTAGTTACCGAAGGCGTGGGCGACCACGGCTGCGAATACATGACCGGCGGCCGCGCTGTGATCCTCGGCGAAACAGGACGCAACTTCGGCGCAGGTATGTCAGGCGGTATTGCCTTCGTATATGATGTGAAAGGCAACTTTGCTAACCACTGCAACCGCGATATGATCGACCTGGATCCGCTGGACCAGGAAGATGTAGCCGCCCTGCAGGACCTGATCACTAAACATCACGCCTACACGAACAGTACCGTGGCTAAGTTCATCCTGAAAGACTGGGATAACCAACTGCGTCACTTCGTGAAAGTATTCCCTAAGGAGTACAAAGCGGCACTGAAATCAGGCATAGCATTAGGTCAGAAAGTAGGTCACTAGTAACAATTAACATTCATCATCAAAATATCCCTTGCTGTTAAGGGACTTTGTGGAGGCTATTATGGGTAAACCTACAGGATTCCTGGAATTTACACGCGAGCTGCCCGGGAAAGCAGATCCCCGGGAAAGAATAAAACACTACAACGAGTTTGTAGAGCGTTTTCCTGAACAAAAACTCAATCAGCAGGCTGCCCGCTGCATGAACTGCGGCGTGCCCTTCTGCCACAGCGGATGCCCCCTGGGCAACGTAATACCGGAATTTAACGATGCCGTTTACCGCCAGGATTGGCAGGAAGCGTACGATGTGCTCACATCTACCAATAACTTCCCGGAATTTACCGGCCGCATCTGCCCTGCACCCTGCGAAAGCGCCTGCGTACTGGGTATCAACCAGCCGCCGGTGGCCATCGAAGAAATAGAAAAACACATTATCGAAATCGCTTTCGAAAAAGGTTTGGTACAAGCAAAAGCGCCAAGAGTACGCACCGGTAAAAAGGTAGCCGTTGTTGGCTCCGGCCCTGCAGGACTCGCAGCCGCGGCGCAACTGAACTATGCCGGCCACCAGGTGACCGTGTTCGAACGCGATGATAAACCGGGAGGACTCCTCCGCTACGGTATCCCTGATTTCAAACTCGAAAAATGGGTGATCGACCGTCGTATCAAGCTGATGGAAGAAGAAGGCGTTACCTTCCAGTGTAATACTAATATAGGCGTTACCGTTAATGCCAACGATCTGTTGAGAGAATTCAACGCTGTGGTTCTGGCCGGTGGGTCAACAATTCCACGCGACCTCAACATTCCTGGCCGCGAGCTCAAAGGCGTTCACTTCGCCATGGATTTCCTGAAACAGCAAAACAAGCGTGTAGCGGAGTTGAGCGTAGACGGTGCAGACATTCTGGCTACTGGCAAAAATGTTGTAGTAATTGGCGGTGGCGATACCGGGTCCGACTGTGTGGGCACCAGCAACCGTCACGGCGCTAAAAGCATCACACAACTGGAACTCTTACCTAAGCCTCCGGGCGAACGTACGGATTATATGCCTTGGCCTACTTACCCAATGATACTGAAAACGTCCACTTCCCACGAGGAAGGCGCAGACAGACACTGGGCCATCGCAACCAAAGAATTCATCGGCGATGGTAACGGCAACCTGAAAGCCCTCCGCCTGGTCGACCTGCAATGGTCCCTCAGCCCGGATGGCCGCCCGGCTAAATTCACCGAAGTTCCAGGCTCCGAAAGGGATGTTCCCTGCGAACTCGCCTTCCTGGCTATGGGCTTCTTACACCCGCAGCACAACGGCATGCTGGATCAGCTGGAAGTAGAAAGAGATGAAAGAGGCAATGTTAAAGCCTCCGAAAAACAATACCTGACATCCATTCCAAAAGTGTTCACCGCCGGCGATATGCGCCGTGGTCAGTCACTGGTGGTATGGGCCATTAGCGAAGGTCGCGAGTGTGCGAGGAAAGTGGATGAGTTCCTGATGGGATCTTCCCAGCTGGAAAGTAAAGACCATTCGTTACAAGCCATGGCTTTGTAACAGGCGATTATCGTTGATAATCAACCTGTCTGAATCATATTGCAGCTTCGGCTGCTTAACTTTTCTCATAAGCAGGTTTAGATTTTGTTGTAACCTTCAGTCGGGCCGGGTTTTTACCCGGCCTTTTATTTTTTTCCCTTCGGGAGATATAAATGCTTTTTTAGCAGAAAGATTACGGTCATTCAGCTATTTCCGCCTTTGCCCACTGCCGGATCAAAATACCTTTATAGGTATGAAGCATCTGCTGTTTACCTGGTGTATCGTTTGGATTAATTGCGCCGTCCTGGCGCAGCAGCCTTCGCCATCTCCCCTCATCATTTTTACCAGCTCCTACCAGCCCGGGCTTTACCGCACCTTCCGGGAATTTCAAACCAACGCGCCTTCCCAAACCGGCAACCTCGTTATTAAAGACCGCAGCAGCGCCGCACAGATGTACCTCCTCGCGGATAAGAACCAGCTCATACTCCGGGACGAAACCGGCGAGCATAAAGTAAAAGACTACTGGGGCTACTGCGATGGCCGGAACCTGTACGTGCGGGACAATGGACTGAACCGCATCCTGGAAACAGGCTACTACTGCATCTATGCACAGCAGCGCATGCAACCCTCCGGGCGTATGTACAACCCGGCCGATATGACCGTTGCCCCCATGAATCAGTCCGTACAGCTCTACAAGGTGATCAATATCACCACCGGCGAAATCCTTGAACTAACCGCCTATAACCTCAAAAAATACATCCTCCCGCAGGACCCAGAGCTGCTCGACGAGTTCCGGGCTGACAGGGAAAAGAAAGATAAACTGCTCTGGTATATCCGCCGCTTCAACCAACGCAACCGCCCTGTTATCTAGCCTGTTGGCCATAAAAATCACAAAAAAAGTATGCCCGTTACCGTATTTAACGTATTCTTGCACCAAGAGTCATAACCCTGTGCCCCAGGTATGAATTTTGTATGGGCCGTGAGGTGGCCCTGACTTTGCATGACACATTCCTGTTTTAGAGTAAACTATCAGCGCCGTCGTGCGTTTTAATTCTGTAATTAACATACCCGAGAAAATCACGTGACAGAACCTGCAGAAACCGGAGAACATCACAGCCGCCCCTGGTGGAAATGGATATTATGGATTATTGTAGCGGTGCTACTTTTGCCCGTTATGGTACTGCTATTGCTTCAGATTGATGGCGTGCAGAACTACCTTCGTCAGCAGGGCGAAACCTTCCTGCAGAAGAAACTGAATACCCGCGTAAAAATCGGCTATCTCCGCGCCAGGGGATGGCAATACCTGGAACTGAGAGATGTATTTGTAGCCGATACGACCAATAAAGCGCTGTTCTACTCCCGCTCCCTGAAAGTACATTACAACCTGCTTTCCCTGCTGAACAACGAGTTAAAAATCGATAAGCTCCAGTGGGATTCCGTGCTCGTCAACGCGTACCACGTAAACGACTCGACCCTCAACTTTCAGTTTGTCATAGATGCATTCGTATCTCCCAAACAAACACCTGATACGTTGGACAGTTCCAGCGGTACCACCCTGCAGTTTGTGCTGAAAGATATTTCCCTCACCAATTTCAGCGTTCGCTTTGATGATACGCCCGGTGGGATGGACGCAGCGCTCGTTTGGAAAGAGATCCACCTCGATCCGGACGACCTCCTCGTGGATGACGGCCTTTACTCTTTCCGGAATATCAAAGTGGATGGCCTCAGAGGCTATTTCCGCCAGTATTATATTCCTTCCAAAGTAGCAGCCGCGGCCCCGCCGCCGCAGCCGGCAGATACAAACGCCGCCAGCCTGCACCTGCTCCTCAAAAAACTGAATATCACCAATAGCGCCTTCCTCTTCAGCAGCGATGGGGTTGGTATCAATACCGCCTGGAAGATAGGCGAGCTGCAGCTGTCCAACTCCGGCCTGGACCAGGACAGCGCGCACATCCAGGTAGGAGAGCTGAAAATATCCGCCGCCTCCGGGATGGTTTCCCTCATGCCGGGGAAAGATACGACGCCAGCCCCGCCGGATACCACCGGCAGCGCATGGACCCTCGCAGCCACCACCGTCAACCTTGATAAGTTCGCTGTCAGGTACGACAACGGGGCGCCGCCGCCTAAAGCCGCCGGCCCTGATCCGGACTATAACCACCTGCTGCTTACCAACGTAAGCACCCGGGTCACGAATGTGAGATACCAGCCGGACAGCATCAGCGCCGTGTTGAAATCCCTCACCGCCCGCGACTGGTCCGGCTTTACCATCAAAAAAGCCAACATGGATGTTTTATTTACCCCGCAATCCCTGGTGTTGAAAAACTTCCTTGTTCAAACTAACAAAAGCGTACTCCGCAAGCGTATAACCGTTACCGTGCCTTCCTGGTCCGACGTATCGAAGGATATGGACAGGATCGGTATCGACGCCGACCTCGACTCCGTACGCGTAGCGCTGGGCGAGTGGCTGGGATTTGTGCCGGACGCCCGCAGGAATAAAAACTTCGCGCCGTTATGGAATAAGGACCTAACGCTGTCGGCTATACTAAAAGGCACCCTGGGCCAACTGAACATCAAAAGCTTTTACGCCAACGACCATGGCGGTAATATTATCCGGGTGGAAAACGGACAGGTGACCCACGCCGCCGATGTGGACAAACTCAACGCCAACCTGCCCAACCTCTTTGTGCAATCCGGCAACAAGCCCCTGCGCAGCTGGCTGCCCCCAGGCGCTTTACCGGATACGCCGCGCCTGCCGGAAAACATGCTCATCACAGGCTCTTTCCTGGGCGGCATGCGGAATATGAATACCAACCTCAAACTGCGGAGCGAGTATGCCAGCGCGGATGTAAAAGCGCACCTGGTGAATATTACAGACAGTGTACGCAGCAGTTATACCATCAACGTACCCTACCTCCACGTGCATCCGGGTAAACTCCTGTATGATACTACCTACGGTTGGATTAACGGGCGCCTGAACGCTAACGGGCAGGGCTACACGGTAACCGGCATGGTAGCCAATGCGGACGCCGTTTTTTCGGATGCTACCTATAACGGCTATACGTACCACGATGTAAATGTGGAAGCCGGCATCAACAAAGGGGAATTCTCCGCTAAGGGAGAGAGCCGGGATACCAGCATCACCGCTACTTTCGCCGTAAACGGGGAGCTGGGCGATTCCACCGTTCATAACCTGAAGGCGGATATCGACCTCGCCAGGGCGGACCTGTACACCACCAACTGGTACGCCTCACCGCTGACCCTCATCGGTAAGCTGCAGGCGGATTTCCCCAGCATTACGCCCCGGGAAATCGTAGGTAACGCGTACTTTACCCAATGGCAGATACAAACGGAAGACAAGGTAATACCGCTGGATACGGTATCCATCGTTGCCCGCCACGATAGTTTACAGATCATCGACCTGCGTACCCCGCTGGGAATGATCAATACCTGGGGCCAGTTTGACTACCGCAAAATAGGACCGGCCCTTTCGGACGTAATCAGCAAACCGCTGCAGCCTACCGATTCCGGGAAGATCCTCATCCCCCCGGCAGGCCAGCTCCTGAACTGGTATGGATCCCTTACCTGGCCGCGCAGCCTGGAATCACTTGCGCCCGGCCTTCGGGTAGACGATCCGATGATCTTCCACGGGCGCTTCAACAGCGATAGCAGCTTGCTCAACGTGCATGTGCATGCGCCCAAAATCGTGTATGACTCCCTGCGGATAGACAGCCTGCTGATCACCGCCAGCATCCTCGATACAGCCATGCAGGCCAACGCTTCCCTAGCGCATCTCTACCATCCAACCTTCCCGTTACACCATACGGAAATTGCCGCCCATGCGGATACCGGCCTCGTTAACTTCGACATGGTACTGCGGGACAGGGTGTATAAAACGAAATACAAACTGGGCGGCATCCTGAACTTCCTGCCGGATAATGTGATGGAATTATCGCTGAAGCCTGGCCTGATTCTCAATAAACAGGAGTGGACGATAGATGAGAACAACCT
>Ga0164243_10014136_pt1 | contig 11136 bp, 4 predicted proteins | sample OricompcompostOP_FD_108781 | JGI IMG/M metagenome (GOLD analysis project Ga0164243, IMG submission 108781) | Organic Plus compost microbial communities from Emeryville, California, USA - Original compost - Organic plus compost (OP) | ecosystem: Engineered > Solid waste > Mixed feedstock >... | reverse complement strand
GGAGTGCGACACCCCGAACAGCGGACCGATCTGGCGCATGGTCAGGTTCGTGCGCCAGTACGCGGCGACCAGCAGCACCCGGTCCGGCAGGTCCAAGGCCCACTGCCGGCCCGGCCGGCCGTCGGCGATCGCGTCACCGCCGCGTTCGGCGACCAGCCGGACCAGCTTGCGGAACTGGGCGGGCCGCAGCCCGGTGAACGGGAAGATTCAGTCCGAGTTGGCTGCCGAGATCACCTGCACGAGATCATCATCGATGATCGTCCTTAACGGACAGACACCGGGTTACGAGACATCCTTTAGTCGGCGGGGTCTGCGTCGCCCAGGTCGGCGGGACGACGGAAGCCGAGGTCCGCGACCGTCAGGCACGGCACCGTGGCCGCCCGGCCGCCGCGACCACCGGGATCGTGGCCGCCGGCGGCGCCGCATCGATGTCGATTCCACATCCGTAACAAACTCTTGACATAAGTTTTCCTGCCCGACACACTCGGTGCATCGATCTGAAGTTTACGTAAACATCGGCATCGGTCGAGGCAATACCCGTCGGAGACGACCGGAGAGGCCGCACCTCAATGAAGATCCGCGTTCTGGAGAACACGCGTGCCCGGGCCGGCATGAGACTCGGTTGGCTGAGCGGTGCCCGGCGCCGTTCGGGCGTGGCGCTGCTCGCATCGTTGCTGCTCACCGTGCCAGCCGTCGACGGCGCCGTGGAGGCGACGAGGTCGCAGGCGGACCTCGCGACGCTGGGGGCGACCGCCACCGCGTTCCGCCTGGCGGACGAGAGCGCCGCCAACAACGTCAAGGTCACCTGGACCACTACGCCGGGCGCGGAGCGTTACGACGTCAGTCGCGCTGGCGGCGATGTTGGCGCACCAGAGCTGGTCGGGTCCGTCCACGGCGACACGTTGGACGACTACAGCCTCGCGGTCGGTACGACCTACGAATACACCGTGCGGGCCGTGGACGCGTCGGGCGCCGTGCTCGGCGAGTCGGTGGCCGCGACGGCCGCGACCTACGCCCCGCCAGCCGGGCTCGAGTCGTACGACAACACCCGGCCCTCGTCGCTCCAGCTGAGAGAAGACCTCGAGGCCAACGGTGTGTACTACCGCTACGAGTTCGCCTACGACGACCAGGGCCTTGCTCGGGTCGTCGAGAAGACCTCGCCGGACGGATACACGTTCAGCGGAGACGACGTGGTCCTCGACCGGTCCACCGACCCGTCGTTGCAGTCGGCGAAGCTGGAGTCGGTCAAGGTCGTCAAGCATCCCGGTTCTGGCGACTTCGTCCTGGTGGCGCACTACGAGAACGCCGACGACTACTCGCTCGCCCACCTGTTCATCGCGGTGGCCACCCCGGGTGATGACTTCGCGGTCCGCTACAACGAGCGGCCACTCGGCCACGACTCGCGCGATATCACCTTCTTCGCCGACGGCGACACCGCGTACGTGCTCTCGGCCACGAACACCAACCAGGATCTCAACGTCTACCGGCTGACGGCTGACTGGACCGGCGTCGAGGAGTTGACGAGCACGCTCTTCACAGGACAGCGGCGAGAGGCGCCGGCCATGGTGAAGGTGGGCGGCACCTACTACCTGTTCTCCTCCGAGGCGGCTGGCTGGTATCCGAGCCAGCCGAAGTACGCGTCCGCGTCGTCGGTCGACGGACCCTGGACGGAGCTGCGGGAGATCGGCAACACCGCGACGTACGGCGCTCAATCGGGCGGCATCGTCCGAATCGGACAAAGCTATGCGATGATGGCCAACCGGTGGGGTGCGAACTGGAAACACCCGGAGCCGACGAACTCGCAGCGCATGCTGCCGATCTCGTTCAACGCCGGCTGGGCGTCCTACGACTTCTTCGAGACCGTCGACTACGACGACGAGCGTGGCATCGTCACGCCCGTCCAACACGGCCGGATCGTGTCAGTCGACAAGCCCGTCAGCGCCAGCAGCCTGAGCACCGATGCGCCAGGGGAGGACGTCACCTTCGCCGCGTCGAAAGCCAACGACGGTCTCGACTCCAACGTGGACAACTACTTCAAGTCAGGTGCCACGCCGTTCACCTGGGAGGTCGACCTGCGAGGTGCGTTCCGCCTCGACCGTGTCAACCTCACCACGAAGCTCGTCAACGGCTCGGAGACCGCCTACGACTACGCCGTCGAAGGAAGCCTCGACCACAAGACCTATGTCTCGCTGGGGGACGCCTCGGGCAACACATCGGTCGGTTTCACCACTCACGAGATCACGACCGACTCCCCCATCCGATACGTCCGCGTGTCGGTCGACAGCGTGACCAACGTGCAGAACGGCAACGGCGCGGCCTGGGCGCGCGGTTTCAGCGAGGTGACCGTCTACGGCACACCCACCGACACGCCGGCGCCGGACACCGTCGCGACCCCCACGGCGGACGTCACGGCGGGCACCTACTACGAGCCGAAGGTCGTGACCCTCCAGTCCGCCACGCCCGGGGCGTCCATCTACGTCACGACCGACGGCAGCACGCCCTCGACGCAGCAGGGGACCCTCTACACCGCCCCGGTCGAGATCAGCGAGACCACGACGTTGAAGGCCGTGGCGGTGAAGGACGGTCTGGTCGACAGCGCCGTCCTCTCGGTCGACTACGTGATCGGGTCGGCCGGCTCTCCGGTCTCGCTGGCGGAGCCTATCTACGCCGCGACCTACGTCGGCGGCATCCCCGACCTGCCGGAACGTGTCCTTGTCACGACCGCGACCGGCGCCACGCGCGAGGCCGACGTCAGCTGGGACCTCTCCGACCTGATTTTCGATCAGCACTACCGGACCTTCGCGGTGGCCGGGTCGGTGGAGGGCGTGCTCACCGTGACCGCCTGGGTCGAGACCGTGCCCGAGAGCATCCTCTACTACGTCGACAGCGGGATGGCGGCCATCGAGTCGCCGTCATACGAAGGCGTCCAGAGCCTGGTGAGCGACCGGTTGCGTAACGCCAAGGCCGACCAGCCGTTCTCCGGCACCGGCTGGGGATACGACGCCAGCCAGGTAGGCGGAACCCGCGGTGGCACGGCGACCGACAAGGACGAGACGGGCCTGTGGGCGGCCGGCAACGGGGCCAGCTCGCGGCGAATCGCCTACCAGCTTCCGCTCGACGGGCCCGGCACGTACACGCTGACCGCCGGGTTCCGCGAGTGGTGGGCCGGCCCCCGCCAGATGCGGGTCGAGGTGCTGCCGGCCGCCGGGTGCGGCGACGCGAGCGTCATCACCGAGAACGTCACCGTCAGCCTCGAGCCCGGTGCTGACAACAGGTCGCGCATGGTCTCGGGCACGTTCACCACGATGGCCGCGTGCAGCGTCGAGGCGCGCGTCAGCCTCGCCGGCGGCAGCGAAGCACCGGTCGTCGGCTGGCTCGCCGTGGCCGCCGGTGCGGTCGACGTCGACACGACCCCGCTCGTCGTCGCCGCTCCTGTCTCCGACCCGCCGGCCGGCACCTACGGCTCCGCGCGGACCGTCTCGCTCACGTCGGCGACCGCTGGTGCGGCGATCTACTACACGACCGACGGCTCCGCGCCGTCGAAAGCGAACGGCACCAGATACGACGAGCCTTTCATCGTCGATCAGACCACGACGGTCCGGTCTGTCGCCATCAGGAACGGCACGTCGAGCACCGTCACTTCGGCGGCCTACCGGATCGAGCCCGTCCCCACGGACGGCTACGACTCCGTACCCGTCGGGCGCACCTGGTACGACACTGACGGCAACCCGCTCCAGGCGCACGGCGGCGGCTTCCTGGAGAAGGACGGCTGGTACTACTGGGTCGGCGAGAACAAGAGCCACAACTCGGCACTGTTTCGCGCGGTGAGCCTCTACCGCTCTCAGGACCTCAAGAACTGGGAGTTCGTCAAGGACATCCTCACCCAAGAGACCGCGGGTGTCTGCGCGGCCGGCACCTACGACGGTGAGTCGTGCAAGGTCGAGCGGCCCAAGCTCGTCTACAACGAGGCGAGCGACACCTACGTGCTCTGGGGGCACTGGGAAAACGCCGAGAGCTACGCCGCGTCCCACCTGATCGTGGCGACCAGCCCGACGATCGACGGGGACTACGCGGTGGTGCGCAACTTCCGTCCTGGCGTCGGCGAGGTGGCGACGGACGAGTCGGACCCGACCTACGGCGGCAGCGACGGCAAGTGGGGTTACGGCTCCCGTGACTTCACCGTCTTCAAGGACCCGGACAGTTCCGACGCCTACCTGGTCTCGGCGCAGGACCACCTCAGCATGCGCGTCTACAAGCTCACCGGCGACTACACCGATGTCGACTGGGAGAACTCGTACCCGCTGTTCGAAGACCAGCGACGCGAGGCGCCCGCGCTGGTCAAGGTCGGCGACCACTTCGCGGTCGTGACGTCCAGCCAGTCGGGGTGGTATCCGAACCAGGCGATGTATTCGGTCACCAGCGACATCTCCGACCCGGACGGATGGTCCGACCTGGGGCCGGTTGGCAGCAACACGACGTTCTACAGCCAACCGACGAACATCATGACGATTGACGGCGAGGACGGGCAGCGGCAATACATCTACATGGGTGACCGTTGGAACCCCAACGCGCTCGGCTCGTCGACCTACGTCTGGCTCCCGATCGAGATCGGCGGCGCGAACTCGACCGAGCTCACGATGAGCTTCCACCCCGGGTGGGGCTTCGACGCCGACACCGGCACGGTCGAGGTCCCCACGGACGAGTTGGTCTCCCAGGGCCGGCCGGTCACCGCCACGCAGCTGGACCCTGGCTACCCGCCGAGTGCGGCCAACGACGGTGTCGCGTACAACCTCAACTCGTCCGGCGACAACACCAACTACTACCTCCCCCCGGGTATGCCCTTCAGCTGGGCCGTGGACCTCGAGGAGTCCCGTGACCTCAGCCGCGTGGACCTGAGCTTCCGCAGCTACAACGGCTCGGAGACCTACAGCGAATACACGGTGTGGGGTAGCGACGACGGGCAGACGTGGGAGCGGTTGGTGAGCCGGCTCGACAACACGACGGTGGGCTTCACCAGCGATCCGCTCGTCGGCACCTACCGGCACGTCCGCGTCGACGTCGCGAAGGTCGTCAACGACCACAACGGCAATGAGGCGGCCTGGGCCGCAGGCCTGGTCGAGGTCCAGGTCTATGCCCGTGCGGCCAGGGCTCCAGGGGTCGACCTCGACGTCATCGCGGAGGCCCGGTGCCTCGCCGGTCGCGCGGCGGTCGCCGTCCGGGCGACCAACACCGACGGTGGGCCGGTCGACGTGCGGATCTCCACACCGTGGGGTGCGAAGGACTTCACCGCGGTCGGGGAAGGACGTGTCGCCTACCAGACCTTCCTGTCCCGCACGCCCGCGATCGGTGGCGGCGTCGCCACGGTCGCCGGGACCGCATCGGACGGTCGCACCGAGGAATACCAGGTCCCGTACGGGCCGATCGCCTGCGGATAGCACGCCTCGCCCCGATGACCGGGACTTCCTCGGGCATCCGATGTTTACGCAACCATCGCGGACGAAGGGAGGACGGAAAGCAGTCCAGGCCCGTCTGGCGACAACGAATCCGACGACCAGGAGAAGACTGTGAAACACAGAGTGAGAAGAGCAACGTCCCTCGCGGCCTGTGCCGCGCTGATCGCCACTTTGAGCCCAGCCTTCGCCCCACCGGCGCAAGCCGCAGACGGGAACCGCTACGACGCGATCCCCAACGGGCAGCTCTGGCTGGACACGGATGGCGACGACATCCAGGCCCACGGGGGAGGCTTCCTCAAAGTCGACGACACCTACTACTGGGTCGGCGAGGACAAGTCGCACAACAGCGCCGTCTTCGGCGGTGTGAACCTCTACAGCTCGACCGACCTCGAGAACTGGACCAACCACGGGCAGATCCTCACGGTCGACTCAACCGACGCCGCCGGTAACCGCCCGCTGGCCCACGCGAAGCTCGAGCGACCGAAGCTCCTGTACAACGCGCCGACCGACAAGTACGTGCTGTGGGGTCACTACGAGACGAGCGGAAGCTATTCGGCCTCCGAGGTGCTGGTCGCCACAGCGGACACTGTCGACGGTCCCTACACGGTCGACGAGAAGGGGCACTTCCGCCCGGGCGCCGGTAACGAGGCCGCGGCCGCCATGGGCGACCGAATCGGTCAGCTGACCGAGGACTTCGACACCAGCGCGCGGAACGCGGCGAACACGGCGCACCCCTATGCGCCGGTCCAGGCCGACTACCCCCCGAAGATCCTGCAGTACAACGACCCGAACTCGAGCAACCCGGAGAACCTCACCTATGTCGGTGACGGTGACTACGGGACCAGCATGACCGACAACTGGTGGACCTTCAACCTCAACGACATCGCGCACAACGTGACCCTTAAGGCGCGTGCCGTCGCGATGACGCCGTTCGACCGATCGGCCTACGACGCCTATCAAGCCGACTACAACGTCTCGACCAAGAAGTACATCGTCCGCCAGCCGACCGAGGTGCGGTCCGAGGTCGTGGCCAAGGACTACGTCATCGGTTCTCCCGGCGACGAGCGCGCCGAGCTGGTCGCACCGGTGATCCACCCGACGCTCGCGGAGTCCACCTCCGACGAGGCCGTGTACGTGAAGGCCAAGGACCGCGTCTTCATCACAGGCAACACCGACGGTGCGGAGATCTACTACACGACCGACGGGTCCGACCCGGCCGACGCTGACAACACCAACCGGCACGGCTACGTTTCGACCTGGACCTCGACGAACATCTCGATCCAGGGCACCGCTGGCCAACGTACGACCGTCAAGGCGGTCGCGATCAAGAACGGCGAGGCCAGCGCGGTCTCCGAGACGGTCTACGAGATCGCCGCGGACCCATCGACGGTGCCGCTGTTCAACCCCGTCGTCAACTACGAGTCCGGCACCTACACGGGCTTCGGCTACAAGTCGCTGCGGATCTTCTCGCCCACCTACGGCGCGGAGGTCTACTACACCGTCGACGGCAAGGACCCGGACCCGGCCCTCCCTGGCGAGAACATCGGCTTCGGCTCACGTGACTTCACGGTCTACCAGGACGAGAAGACGGGCGAGGCCTACCTCGTCACCGCCGAGGACCACATCTACATGCGCGTGTGGAAGCTCACCGACGACTTCACCGACGTCGTTCCCGAGCTTGAGTACGACATGTATGTCGCGGGTCACCGCGAGGCGCCGGCACTGATCCGCAGCGGTGGCGCCACCGGCCAGTACGTCTACCTGGTCACGTCGTCCCAGTCGGGTTGGTACCCGAACCAGGCGCAGTATGGCCGCACGGAGAACCTCGACCTCGGCTTCGAGAACGCCCGAGACGAGTACGGCTACCGTGACGGCCAGTCGACATGGTCGCCGCTGCAGCTCATCGGTGACAACACGACGTACGGCAGCCAGCCGACGAGGCTGTTGAACGTCGGCACCGACGCGGACCCGGAGTATGTCTACATGGGCGACCGGTGGCGACCGGACCTGCTCATGAAGTCGACGTACGTGTGGCTCCCGCTGGAGATCGACGACCAGGGCAACGACGGCAAGGGCCTGATGAAGCTCGAGTTCGTCCCGAAGCTCGACCTCGACGTCGCCAACGGCACCATCAACCGCGAGGAAGGCGAGGAGCTCCTGTCGCTCGACAAACCCGTCAGCGCCTCGCCGCAGATCTCGACCGCGCTCGGCGGACCGACCGAGGCGATCGAGGACTGGGAGACGACCCCCGAACAGGAGGCCGAGCTCGGCTGGTTCCGGCACTACAACGCCGAACTGGCCAACGATGGCAAGGACTGGGACGTCGACCTCTACGACAACACCGAAGAGTTCTACCGGGCCGGAGCACTGCCGTACCACTGGCAGGTCGATCTCGGCGCGCCTTCCGACCTGTCCTGGCTGGGTATCTCGTTCAAGACGGTCAGCGGTTCGGACAATGTCCACCGTTACATCGTGAACGGCAGTCTGGACGGCACCAGGTGGACCGAGATCGCCGACAACTCGCAGAACATGCGTATCGGCTACCAGGACCACCTCGTGTCCGGTCGGTACAGGTACGTGCGGATCGACGTGTACGACTCGTTCGACCTGGCGCACGGTCGCAGCGGTGCGACCTGGGCGACCGGCATCTACGAGGTCTCGGTTCACGGACGCGAGGTCTCGCCCGTAGCCGACCTGGTCGAGGCCAGCGCCGTGACGCGATGCGTCGCCGGCAAGGCGCAGGTCGCGGTCCGCGCGGAGAACATCAGCGACGAGCCGATCGACATCGAGCTCACGACCGACTTCGGCGCGAAGTCGTTCACCGGCATCGCTCCGGAGGTCAGCGCATACCAGGCCTTCGCCACCCGGGCGTCCTCCGTGGACGCCGGCGAGGCTCGCGTCAACGTGGGCGGCGAGTCGCTGGCGCTGCCCTACGAAGCCGTTTCCTGCGGATGACCCGCGCATTCGCGGCACACATGAATACACGTTCGAGAAAGAGGTTCACATGAAGGCACGAGCAAGGGTGCAGGTGCTCGCCGGGGGAGTGCTCGGCGCGGTGCTGATCGGGACGGTGGCGTTGCCGTCGTCCGCCACCGCCGAGGACGAAGTCGACAGCAGTGGCGTGGACGTCTCGGTCGAGATCGGCGAGGGCGCGGAGCCGGGCGTTCTGGCCCTGTCGGTCGACAGCGACTCCGTCCAGCTCCTCGAAGACGGGACGACCCCTTTGGTGCGGCAGTTCACCGGCACGCTCCCGACGGTGACGGTGACCGACACGCGGACGGCCGAGGAGGTGCCCGAGGGTGCCTTCTGGTCCGTTCTCGGCACCGCCTCGGACTTCACCGGCGACGCCGGCACGATCTCGGCCGACCACTTCGGCTGGACCCCCCAGCTGGTCGACGGCGATGAGACCGGACTGGTGGAGGCGGGTCAGGAGGTCGTCACCGTCCTCGACGACGAGACCGAGCCCGGTAACAACGTCGGCCTCGTCGACCGGGAGCTCCTGGTCTCGACGTTCGACTCCGGTGAGGTCGCGGGAGGAACGTACAAAGTGGACGCCGACCTGTTCTTGCGCACCCCGGCGGACGTCGCCGCCGGCAACTACCACTCGACGATCACCCTCTCGCTCTTCGAGTGAGAACCTGAGCTGACGTCAACCCACAAGCGGGTGAGGGTCGCGCCGTGCGCGCCCCTCACCCGCTCCGGACGAGAGGACCGACCGTGATCAGCGCACATGGCTATGTCCGCCGCCTGGTTCCCCCCGCTCTCGCCGTGGCCCTCGTCGCAGCGATCGTGATGGTCCCCGCGGCTGCCTGGGCGTCGGCGACGACCTGGTCGGTCCAACCCGCCAACGAGAAGGGTCCCGACGGCCGCCGGTGGATAGAGTTCACCGCCGACCCTGGAGCGGTCGTGACGGAGCACCTCGCGGTGCGCAACTTCAGCGGCACCCCCGCGATGTTCGCCGTCAAGGCCGCCGACGGCTACCTGACCGACACCGGCCGGTTCAACATGCTCCCCTCGAACCAGGCCTCCGTCGACGGTGGCACCTGGATCGACGTCCGAGACGGCGTCACTGTCGGCCCGCGGCAGACCGTCGTCATCCCCTTCACCATCACCGTGCCCGATGACGCCACGCCCGGCGATCACCCCGCGGGCATCGCGGCATCTGTCATGAGTACGGACGGCACAGTCGACGTCGAGAGCCGGGTCGGATTCCGGGTCATGATGCGGGTGACGGGCGAGCTCGATCCGCGGCTGACGATCGCCGACGTCGGCACCGGCTACCGGCCCATCTGGAACCCGTTTCGCGGGGGAGAGGTGACCGTGTCGTACGACATCGCCAACGAGGGCAACGTCCGGCTCGCCGGGCAGGGCGACGTCAAGGTCGCCGGTCCGCTCGGCAGCGCGAGCCGGAGTGTCGCCGTGCCGGCGGTCGACGAGATTCTGGCCGGCGGATCCCGGCGGGTCACCACGACGGTCAGCGGCGTCTGGCCCCTCGGGCGCGTCACGACGGACATCACCGTCAAACCGGCAGCGGTCGGCGATGACACGATCGATGAGCCGCTCGGACCCATCACGGTAACCGTGACGACATGGGCGATGCCGTGGCCGCAGCTGGTCCTGGTCGCCGTCGTGTTCCTCGTCGTCTTCGGCGTCCGCTACCTCCGTCGGCACCGCCGACGCCGCCTCGACCAGTTGCTCGCCCGCGCGCGCGCCGAAGGCCGCCGCGAGTCGGCCGTCTCGGGAGGCGCGCCTTCGAGCTCCGGATGACGACGAGGTGCCGTTCAGCGCCTCGGGGGCGCGGTGCTGTCGCGAACGACGAGATGGGTCGGGACGAGGGTGGTGCCCCGTTCCGGCGCGTCGCTGTGGAGCTGGCGGAGCACCGCTTCGACACATCGGCGCCCGACTTCGGCGAAGTTCTGGTGGATCGTGGTCAGCGGCGGGGTGAAGGACGCGGCGTCGGGGAGGTCGTCGAAGCCGACGACGCTGACGTCGGTGGGCACGGCGCGGCCTTTCTCGTGCATGGCACGGAGTATGCCGAGCGCCATCTGGTCGTTGGCGGCGAAGATGGCCGTGCAGGTCGGCTCGTCGGCGAGCTGAAGGCCCGCGTGGTAGCCGGACTCGGCGGTCCAGTCGCCTCGTTTGAGCGGGGGGACCGGACGCCCTTCGGCTTCGAGAGTGGCGCGCCACGCGGCTGTACGGCGTTCACCGGCGAACGAGGCGTCAGGCCCGGCGACGTGCCAGACGGTGTGGTGCCCGAGGTCGAGCAGGTGGCGGGTGGCCTGCCGCGCTCCGTCGGCCTGGTCGGTGTCGACGACCGTGTAGCGGTCTCCGGCGTCGGAGTCGACGACGACGACCTGCATGTCGGGCGGGAGATGCACGGTGGCGCTGTCGAGGAGGTGTACCTCCATGATGACGATGATCGCGTCGACGGCGAGCTCTTCGAGGCGGGTGAAGGCGCCGAAGACGGCGTCCTGCGTGGGTGCCGCGACGGGCAGGAGCGTCGTCGCGTACTCCCTGCGGGCGGCTTCCATGGCGATGGCCTCGAGCGTGCGGCTGTTGCCGGTTGTCGAGAGGGTGAAGAGGATGACGCCGATCGTGTGGAACTCGCCCCATTTGAGTGCGCGGGCAGCACTGTTCGGGCGGTAGCCGAGTTGCCGCATCGCGGCGAGGACCTGTTCCCGGG
>Ga0164243_10014135_pt1 | contig 11137 bp, 9 predicted proteins | sample OricompcompostOP_FD_108781 | JGI IMG/M metagenome (GOLD analysis project Ga0164243, IMG submission 108781) | Organic Plus compost microbial communities from Emeryville, California, USA - Original compost - Organic plus compost (OP) | ecosystem: Engineered > Solid waste > Mixed feedstock >... | reverse complement strand
GGCGGGGGCCGCTGGCCGATGGCAGGGGCCGCTAACCGATGGCGGGGCCCGGGGGCTGGTGGCCGGGGGCCGGGGGCCGGTGGCCGCAACGAGAGGGCGCCCCTCACCACGAAGGGCGCGCCGTCACCCCGCCGTCCAGCACCAGGTCGTGGCCGTTGATCCAGCGGGCCGCCCCGGAGGCGAGGAACACGCATGCGTCGCCCACTTCCTCGGCGGTGCCCAGTCGCCCGTCCGGCGCCGCCCGCTGCCACCGCCGTACGCCCTCCGGCCACTGCTCCTCGATGCCCTCCCGCCGCACCAGGCCGGGCGAGACGGTGTTCACCCGCACCCCCGAGGGGCCGTACTCCAGCGCCGCGGCCCGCGCGTGCGCCACCACGGCGGCCTTGGCCGCGGCGTAGTGCGCGTGCCCCGGTGCCGGCTGGGCCGCCTCGATGGAGGCGACGTGGGTGACGGAGCCGCCCCCGCCGGCCGCCAGCAGGGGGGCCGCCGCCTGGGTGCAGCCGAAGACGCTGAGCACGTTGGTGTCCATGACGGCCCGCCACCGCTCCTCGCTCATCCCGGGCAGTGCCTCGACAGGCTGCACACCGGCGTTGTTGACGACGGCGCCCAGTCCGGCGGGCCGCCAGTGTGCGGCCTCCTCCACCACGGCCCGGCAGCCCTCCTCGGACGCCAGGTCGCCGTGGAGCGCGCACGCGGTGCCGCCCTCCGCCTCGATGAGGGCGACCGTCTCACGCGCGCCGGCCGCGTCGCCCCGGTAGTGGACGGCGACGGCGGCACCGCCGGCGGCGAACCGCAGCGCGATGCCGCGTCCGATGCCGCCGGAGGCGCCCGTCACCAGGACGGTGCGCGGATCGTCCAGCCGGATCACCGCGGAAGCCCGTCTCGCCGCCGGGTCCTCCGCGCCCGGCGTCCCGCCCGTCATCGCCCCAGCTCCCGGATCGTCGCGGCGTGCCGGGGGTGGGCGCGGGCCAGTGCTTCGGCGTCCCCGTGTTCGTACCCGGCGTCCGTGTAGCCGGGGGCCATGGTGCAGCCGAACAGTGTCCAGGCGCCGCCCGGTGCCACCCGCGCCCCCATCCAGGTGCCGGCGGGCACCGTCAACTGCACGTGCTGGCCCGCGCCGAGCACGTCGGGCCCCAGCACGGGGGTGGTGGCCGTCCCGTCGGGGTGGAGCAGCAGCAGGTGGAGCGGGTCGCCGAGGTAGTGGTGCCAGATCTCGTCGGACGGCAGCCGGTGCAGGGCGCTGTAGTCGTCCGGTGAGGCGGTCAGCAGCATCACGATCGCCGTGCCCTCCGGCCGCCCGTCGGCGCGCGGCGGTCCCGCCCACAACCGCCGGAACCGCCCGCCCTCCCTGGGCAGCGGCGTCAGTGAGAAGTGTGCGGCCAGTGCCTCGGCGGTGGCCGTGCCGTCCTGCTCGTCGCTTTCGTGGGAGTTCACGCCACCAGCCCTGCCCGAGGGGCGTACGGGCCCAAACCGGTGCGTCCCCGTCCGCGACCACAACGACCACAACGACCAATACTTTTCTTGCCGCCCAGGGGCAGACAGCGCCGCCGGGCGCGGGCAGCATGTGGGCCTCCCCCGGTCCCCACCCCGTCCCGGGCCCCCTCCCTCACGGGGGTCCGGGGCGGGTCCCCGCCGGACGCCTCCCCCGTCCGGCTCCCCGCCCCCGTGCGGGCTGCCCCGGAAAGGCGGTGCCCCCGTGCGTCCCCGCGCCCTGCTCTCCCCCCTGGCGGCTGCGGCCGTCGTGCTGCTCGTCCCACCGCTGCTGACGAGCGGTACCGGTGCCGACGGCGGCACGAACATCCCCGGTCTGCGCTTCATGGTCCCCAACACCCCGGGCGGCGGGTACGACATCACCGCCCGTACCGCCGCCAAGAACGCCGAGGACGCTGGCCTCAACCACAACATCGAGGTCTTCAACCTGCCGGGCGCCGGCGGCACGGTGGGGCTCTCCCGGCTCGTCAACGAGCGGGGCAACGGCAAGCTGGCGATGTCCATGGGCCTCGGTGTGGTCGGCGCCGTCCACACCAATCACGCGCCCTCCACCCTGGCCGACGCCACCCCGCTCGCCCGTCTCACCGAGGAACCGGACATCGTCGTCGTGCCGAAGAGCTCGCCCTACAAGACGTTCGGCCAGCTGCTGGCCGCCTGGAAGAAGAACCCGCGGGCCGTGCCCGTGGGCGGCGGCTCCTCGCCGGGCGGTCCCGACCATCTGGCGCCGATGCTGATGGCGCGGGCCGCCGGCATCGACCCCCGTTCCGTCACGTACGTGCCCTTCGACGGCGGCGGTGAGCTGCTCGCCTCCGTCCTGGGCGGCAAGGTGAAGTTCGGTGTCTCGGGCCTGGGCGAGTACCGCGACCAGATCGAGTCGGGCGAACTGCGGCTGCTCGCCGTCACGGGTGCCGAACGGGTCGAGGGCTTCGACGCGCCCACCCTCAAGGAGTCCGGGCTGGACGTGGAGTTCACCAACTGGCGCGGCATGATGGCACCGCCCGGGCTGTCCGAGGCGCAGCGCGACCGGCTCATCCGCTTCCTCGCCGAACTGCGCCGCTCCCCGCAGTGGCGCACCTCGCTGCGCACCAACGGCTGGGACGACGCCTGGCTGCCCGGCGGGAAGTTCGGCCGGTTCCTCGACCGGGAGGACAACCGGGTGGACACCGTCCTCAAGGAGCTGGGCCGATGAGCACGCCGGAACCTCCCCCGCGCCCCGAGCCCTCCCCCGCGCCCCAGGGAGCCTCCTCCGCTCCCGAGGACGGCTCCCCCGCTCCCGAAGGAGCCTCCCCCGCTCCCGAGGGGGCCGCCGCGCGCCCCGCGCGGTTCCCCCGGCTGCGCGGCTCCTCCGAACTGGGCGTGTGCGCCCTGCTGCTGGCCGTCGGCGTCCTGGTGCTCACCGACGCGCTCACCATGGACACCGTCGCCTCCGTACGCGGACCGGTCGGCCCCCGTACCGTGCCCGTCGTCGTCGGTGCCGCGCTGGTCGTCGTCGCCGTACTGCTCGCCGTGGACGTCCTGCGCGGCGGACGCGGCGAAGCGGAGGGCGGCGAGGACGTCGACCTGTCCGAACCCGGCGACTGGCGCACCGTCGCGCTGCTCGCCGGTGTCTTCCTCGCCTTCGCCGCACTCGTCGGCCCGCTCGGCTTCCCCCTCGCCGGCGCGCTGCTGTTCTGGGGCTCGGCCTACGCGCTGGGCAGCCGCAGCCACGCCCTCACCCGCGACCCGCTGATCGCGGCCGGCCTCTCGGTGGCCACCTACGCCGTCTTCCACCTGCTCCTCGGCGTCCATCTGCCGGGCGGGCCGCTGATGGGGGTGCTGTGACCCATGGACTCGCTCACCTCGCTGATGAACGGCTTCGGCACCGCGCTCACCCCGCTCAACCTGCTGTGGGCCGCCTGCGGCGTCCTGCTGGGCACGGCCATCGGCGTACTGCCCGGCATCGGCCCCGCCATGGCCGTCGCCCTGCTGCTGCCCGTCACCTACGGGCTCGACCCGACAGCCGCGTTCATCATGTTCGCCGGGATCTACTACGGCGGCATGTTCGGCGGCTCCACCACCTCCATCCTGCTCAACACCCCCGGTGAGAGCGCCGCCGTGATCGCCGCCATCGAGGGCAACCCGATGGCCAAGGCCGGACGCGGCTCGCAGGCACTGGCCGCGGCGGCGGTCGGCCACTTCGCGGGCGGCATGATCGGCACGATCCTGCTGGTGGTCCTCGCCCCGACGGTGGCCCGGCTGGCGGTGGACATCGGAGCGCCCGACTACTTCGCCGTCATGGTGCTGGCCTTCATCGCCGTCACCTCCGTCCTGGGCTCCTCCCGCATCCGCGGCTTCGCCTCCCTGCTGATCGGCCTCACCCTGGGGCTGGTCGGGCTCGACCAGATGACGGGGCAGCAGCGGCTGACCTTCGGCAGCCTCCAACTCTCCGACGGCATCGACGTCGTCCTCGTCGCCGTCGGCCTCTTCGCCATCGGCGAGGCCCTGTGGGTGGCCGCCCATCTGCGGCGCGGCTCCGGCACCGCGCTCCCCGTCGGCCGCCCCTGGCTCGGCCGCGACGAGTTGCGGCGCACCTGGAAGCCGTGGCTGCGCGGTCCGGTGATCGGCTTCCCGTTCGGTGCGATCCCGGCCGGCGGCGCCGAGATCCCCACCTTCCTGTCGTACATCACCGAGAAACGGCTCTCGAAGCACAAGGAGGAGTTCGGGAAGGGCGCCGTCGAGGGCGTCGCCGGCCCGGAGTCCGCCGCCTCCGCCTCCGCCGCCGGGACGCTGGTGTCGATGCTGACCCTCGGTCTGCCCACCACGGCGGTCGCCGCCGTGATGCTGGCCGCCTTCCAGCAGTACGGCATCCAGCCCGGCCCGCTGCTGTTCGAGCGCGAACCCGAGCTGGTGTGGGGCCTGATCGCCTCGCTCTTCGTGGGCATGGTGATGCTGCTCGTCCTCAACCTGCCGCTGGCGCCGGTGTGGGCGAAGCTGCTGCGCATCCCGCGGCCCTATCTGTACGCGGGCATCCTCTTCTTCGCCGCGGTCGGCGCCTACGCGGTGGGCGGCCAGGCGATCGACCTGGTGATCCTGCTGATCATCGGCCTGCTCGGACTGATGATGCGGCGCTACGGGCTGCCCGTGCTGCCCGCCGTCATCGGCGTCATCCTCGGCCCCAACGCGGAACAGCAACTGCGCCGGGCGCTCCAGATCAGTGACGGCAGCGTCACGGGGCTGGTCAACACCCCCTTCGCGGTCACCGTCTACGCGGTCATCGCCCTTCTGCTGCTGTGGCCCTGGCTCAAGCGGCTGGTGCCGAGGGGACGCACGGAACACAAGGACTGAGCCGGCCTCACCAACTGCCGCTGGGCGCGGGACCCGTCGGGGACGGGCCCGCGCCCAGCGCTGTGCGAGGCGGACACAAAAAATGATTTGGTAAAGTAACTATTGACGTTTTCTTGACGCCTTCTTTGCCTTGATCTTTTTCCGGATCCGTGCAAGAGGCCGGACGCCAGGAGGAGCCATCAGCTTGCCGACGCCCGACCACCACTGCAGCCCGCACCACACGACCACCGCACCACCGGGGGCGTGACCCATGGGCCACGCCGACACCCTGCTCGCCATGGGCGGCGCCTTCGTCGCCGCCGCCGTCCTCGCCCGCCTCGGCAACCGCATCGGACTGCCGACGATCCCCCTGTTCATCCTGGCCGGGATCCTCCTCGGCCCGCACACACCGGGCTTCGTCCTCGTCGACGACCCCCACCAGCTGGAGATGCTCTCCGCCCTCGGGCTGGTCCTGCTGCTCTTCTACCTCGGCCTCGAGTTCCACATGGACGACCTCAAGGCCGGCGGCCGGAAGATGGCCCTCGCCGGAGGGCTCTACCTCGCCCTGAACGTCGGCGCCGGACTCGGCTTCGGCTTCGCCGTCGGCTGGGGCACGTCCGAAGCCCTCGTCCTGGCCGGGGTCCTGGGCATCTCGTCCTCCGCCATCGTCACCAAGACGCTGGTCGACCTCGGACGCATCGGCAACCCCGAGACACAGCCGATCCTCGGCATCATCGTCGTCGAGGACATCTTCCTCGCCCTCTACCTCGCCGCGCTCCAGCCCGTGCTGACCGGCGCCGACAGCCTCGGCTCGGCCCTCGGCCAGATCGCCAAGGCGTTCGCCTTCCTGCTGCTGCTGGGGCTCGCCGCCCGGTTCGGCACCCGCCTGATCGGCAAACTGTTCGCCACGCGGGACAACGAACTGCTCGTCATCTCCTTCCTCGGCGCCGCCGTACTGGTCGCGGGCATCGCGGAGGAGTTCGGCGTCGCCGACGCCATCGGGGCCTTCATGGTCGGCCTCATGCTGGGCAACACCGCCTCGGGCGAGCGCATACGCGAGCTCGTCCACCCCCTGCGGGACGCGTTCGGCGCCATCTTCTTCTTCGCCTTCGGGCTGTCCATCGACCCCGGCGACCTGCCCACCGTGCTGGTGCCGGTCCTCGTCGCGGTGGCGGTGACCGTCGCCATGAACATCCTGGCGGCCATCTGCGCGGCCCGTATCTACGGCTTCGACCCGGTGCCCACCGCGAACGTGGCCACCACCCTGCTGGCGCGGGGCGAGTTCGCCCTCATCCTGGCGACGATGGCCTCCGCGGCCGGCCTCGACGACCGCCTCGCCCCCTTCATCGCGGGGTACGTCCTTCTCCTCGCCGTCCTGGCGCCCCTGGCCGCGGGCCGCACCCACCACCTGATACGCCGACAACCCGCCGTGACGGTGTAGGCGCCGGCGCACGGCTGCCCGCGCGGTACGACGAAGGGCGGCACATCGGCGCTTCCGCCGATGTGCCGCCCTTCGAACGCTCAGCTCCTCGCCCGTGTCCCCTCATCCGTGTCGACGGCTCGCCCGGACCCGGCCACCGGGGACGGACTAGCGGCGGACGGGGTACCCCTGGCCCGGGTGGTTCGGGTCCTCGCCGGACGGGCCCTGGTACGGCCGCTGGTACTGCTGGTCGTCACCGTACGGGTCCCGCGGAACCAGGCCGGCGGCGTACGGGTCCTGGGGGGCGCCGCCGTCGTGCGGGCCCGGCTGCACGGGGGCGCCGTCGCCGTACGGGGAGCCGATCCCCTCCGCGTACGCGCCGCCGCCGTGACCCGGGCCCTGGCCGGGCTGTCCGTATCCCCCCGGCGTCCCCTGCGGGCCGTGGCCACCGGGGGCCTGCTGCGCCCCGCCGCCGTAGCCGTACCCGCCGGACGGGGCCGGCCCGCCCGCGGCCTGCCCGCCGTCGAAGGCCCCGTACCCGGCGTGGCCGCCCGGGCCGCCGGGCGCCGCAGGACCGGTCGGTGTGCCCGGACCACCCGGGTTCCCGTATCCGCCCGAGGCGGCCGGGTTCCCGTATCCGCCCGGGCCGGCCGGGGCACCGGACGTGCCCGGGCCCGCGTGGCCGCCGTAGCCGGGAGCCGCGCCCGGACCGCCCGGGCCGGGGCCGAAGGAGCCGGGGGCGCCGTGCCCCGCCGGTGCGTGCGGGCCGCCGAAAGCGCCGGGCTCGCCGGGCACCCCCGGCTGACCGGCCGTACGGGGATCGGCCGCACCGTGGCCGGCCGGAGCGTGTCCGCCGGGCATGCCGTGGGGGCCGGACGCCGCGCCGGGAGCCGCACCGTGGCCGCCGGGTGCCGCGGGGCCGCCCGGGGCGCCGGCCGCCCCCTCGCCGCCGTGCCCGTACCCGGCGCCGCCGTGCCCCTGGGCGTAGGCGCCGTGGGGGTGCGGGGCGCCCGCCCCCTGTGCGTGCCCCTCGAACGGGGCGCCCGGGGTGCGGGGCGGGTGGGAGTCGTCCTGGGCGGGGGCCTCGTCGGCGTCGCCCTTCTTGTCGGAGCCCTTGCCGCGGGCGCGGAGGTACTCGATGACGATCGGGACGACCGACAGGGCGACGATGCCGACCAGGATCATCTCGATGTGCTCGTGGACGAAGTCCACCTGCCCCAGCGCCGCGCCGAGCAGGGTCACGCCCGCGCCCCACAGCGTGCCGCCGATGACGTTGAAGATGATGAACGACCGGTACTTCATCCCGCTGACGCCGGCGATGATCGGCGTGAACGTCCGGACGACCGGCACGAAGCGGGCCAGCACCAGCGACTTGGGGCCGTGCTTCTCGAAGAACTCGTGCGCCTTCTCGACGTTCTCCTGCTTGAACAGTCGGGAGTCGGGTCGTCGGAAGAGCGCGGGACCGACCTTCTTGCCGAACAGATAACCGGCCTGGTCGCCCAGGACGGCCGCCAGGACGATCAGCAGGCACATCAGCCACAGCGACATGTGCAGCTGGTCCGTCACAATCAGCAGCCCCGTGGTGAACAGCAGGGAGTCACCCGGCAGGAAGAAGCCGATCAGTAGCCCGGATTCCGCGAAGACGATCGCCAGGATGCCCACCGGGCCGAAGGTCTGAATCAGGAAGTCCGGATCCAGCCAGCTGGGTCCTAGTGCGAGGTTGGTCACGGAGGGCTCCTGGTCAGGGGCGCGAGTCGGGGGCACCTCCCGGCCGAAGGCGGGGGAGGGCGTGCGATCAGCCCACGAGGCTGCATCGGACGCTACACGCTACCAACGAGCCCCCGGCCACCACCGTTCCCCGAGCCCCGAACCCCCGCCGCACACGGGCTTCTCCGCCCGGCGGCACCCGCTCCGGCGCCCTCCCGGTCCCCGTCGGCACCTGCACCCGGCACCCGCGCCCCGCACACGGACCGAGCCGCACGGTACGGCGGCCGGCACCGGGCCGCCGGACGGGCCGACGCGGTACCGCACACGCCCCCCGGGGTGCCGGGAGCCGCGCCGTCCGGTTCCCCCGCCGGGACCAGCCGCCGTCCGCGAACCGGTGAACCCCGCACGGCCGGGCAGCGCACAGGCGTTCCCTCCCGGCCCGGCTGCCGCTAGCTTCCCTTGCACCGAGTCCGCGCGTCCGTCATACCGGATGTGACGGACATGGAGCACCACCGGCCGAACAGCCGTTCCTGAAAGGACCACGACTGTGTCCGTACCGCTCCGTTCCTGCTCCCGGCGCCGTGCACTGCGCGGCAGACCCGGCAGGGCCGCCCTCGTGGCCCTGGCCACCGCCGCGCTCACCGCCCCGCTCGCCCTCACGGCAGGCGCCACCGCCGCCCCGGCCGCCCCCGGCCAGGGCACCGTCACCCGCACCGCCCCCACCGCGGACACCCGCGCCACCGAGGCGGCCCGTCACGGGGGCGCCGCCGAGCAGGGCGACAAGCTCGCCCGGAAACTCGTCCGGCGCACCGGTGCCGACGGTGCGCACCGGCATCTGACCGCACTGTCGGCCATCGCGAAGACCGGTGACGGCCACCGGGGCGCCGGGTCGCCGGGCCACGACCGTTCGGTGGCGTACGCGGGCGGTCTGCTGAAGGCCGCCGGCTACAAGGTGTCGTACCAGGAGTTCGAGTTCACCTTCCGCGAGACCCTCGCGGAGAAGCTGACGGTGCTGGGCCCGCAGCAGCGCGATGTGCCGATCACGTTGATGACCTACACCAAGAGCACCCCGGAAGGCGGCATCGAGGCACCGCTGGCGGCCGTGCCGGTGGACGCCGACGGCTCCAGCGGCTGCGAGGCGGGCGACTACGGCGGCGGCGACTACAAGGGCCGCATCGCGCTGATCCGGCGCGGCTCGTGCTCGTTCGCGCAGAAGCAGGCGGCGGCGGCCGACGCCGGAGCGGTCGGCGCGGTGGTCTACAACAACGAGGACGGCGCCCTCAACGGCACCCTCGGCAGCCCCGACGACGCCCGTATCCCCACGGGCGGCATCACCAAGGCGGACGGCGAGGCGCTGGCCGCGCAGGCGGCCGGCGGCGGGACGACCGTCCGGCTGGAGGTCCGCGAGCGTCAGGAGCAGCGCACCACGCACAACGTGCTCGCGGAGACCCGGGGCGGCGACGCGGACCGCACGGTGATGCTCGGCGCCCATCTCGACTCGGTGCCCGAGGGCCCCGGCATCAACGACAACGGCTCGGGCTCGGCCGGCATCCTGGAGACGGCTCTCCAGCTGGCGAAGGCCGACCACAAGGGCAGGCACGCCAACAAGGTGCGGTTCGCCCTGTGGAGCGCGGAGGAGCTGGGCCTGCTGGGCGCCGAGCACTATGTGACGCAGCTGCCCGCGGCCGAGCGGAAGAAGATCGCGCTCTATCTGAACTTCGACATGATCGCCAGCCCCAACTACGGGATCTTCGCCTACGACGGTGACGACTCCGACCGCACGGGGGCCGGGCCGGGCCCGGAGGGTTCGGCGGCGCTGGAGAAGGACCTGGTGGACTTCCTCGCCACGCGCGGCATGCCCGCGCGCGGTACCGACTTCGACGGCCGCTCCGACTACGGTCCCTTCATCGAGGCCGGGATTCCGGCGGGCGGTACGTTCACCGGCGCCGAGAAGATCAAGACGGCCGAGCAGCAGAAGCTGTGGGGCGGCACGGCGGGAGAGGCGTACGACGGCTGCTACCACCAGGCGTGCGACACGCTCGAGAACATCGACATGCGGGCGTTCGACGCGAACGTCAAGGCCATCGCGAACGCGGTGGGCCACTACGCGTGGGACGTCAGCGGTGTGACCGCCCGGGGAGCGGGCGGCGGCAAGAAGGGCGGCATGAACGCGGGCAAGACCGGTGGCGCCGCGGTCGCGGACGGCGAGGAGCCCGCGTACGGCCCGTACAAGGGAGCGCGCCTGGTCCGGTGACCACCCCCTCGCACGTCCGTGCGCGCTCACCCCGCCAGGTTGTCCACAGGGTGTGGACAACCTGGCGGGCGCGGGCAGCGGTGAGGGGTCACCACGGGCGGGGAAACGGACGGATCTCCTCCTCGCCCCCCGGTCAGGGCGGGGTATGCCAGTGACCCATGCCGGACCGCCCCGGTGTCCGATGCGCCGACACTTGCGCGACCCCGTCGTTTTCTGCCCGCTTTCCGACCGCTTCATCAGCCGTTCGTCCGGATTGCACCGTCGTCATGAGGCTGCGCCCGGTACCGGTGGCCCGGTAGGCTTTCCGTGTGATCTTCAAGCGAATCGGAAACGGGCGGCCGTACCCCGACCACGGCCGGGAGAGCACCCGTCAGTGGGCGGATGTGGCCCCGCGACCGGTGCGTCTTGACCAGCTCGTCACCACCAAGGGACAACTCGACCTGGAGACCCTGCTCGCCGAGGACTCGACGTTCTACGGCGACCTGTTCGCCCACGTCGTGAAGTGGCAGGGCGACCTGTATCTGGAGGACGGTCTGCACCGCGCGGTCCGTGCCGCCCTCCAGCAGCGCCAGGTGCTGCACGCGCGCGTACTCGAACTCGACGACTGACGCGCCAGCCGACGCCCTCGTGCGGCCGGCCGGCGCACGACCGGCCGACCGCACGGGAGCACGACCGCACGAGGGCACGATCGCACCCCTGCGACCGCCGTACGGCTGTGCGCACGGCAAAGGCGCCCGATCCTCCGATCGGGTACGCATACTGACGAGCCGCTGATCATCTGGTAGGCAGTACGGCCTCCGGCCACTACCCTGCGTACATGAGCATGCTCACTCCTCCCGGGCTGGGCGGGAAGTACCGCATCAAGGGCAGCCGGTATCCGCGGATGCGCCGGCCGCGGCGGCGGGGCAGGCTCATCGCCACCACCGGCCTCGGCGTCCTGACCTGCGGCGTACTCGGGTGGG
>Ga0164243_10014134_pt1 | contig 11137 bp, 8 predicted proteins | sample OricompcompostOP_FD_108781 | JGI IMG/M metagenome (GOLD analysis project Ga0164243, IMG submission 108781) | Organic Plus compost microbial communities from Emeryville, California, USA - Original compost - Organic plus compost (OP) | ecosystem: Engineered > Solid waste > Mixed feedstock >... | reverse complement strand
GCCGTGGGACGGCTACCGCTTCTCGCTGGAGACGATCTCCGAGATGGTGCGGCAGTTCCTGCTGCAGCTGTGGAACACGTACGGCTTCTACGTGATGTACGCGAACGCCAACGGCGTCGCGCCGCCGCCGGCGCCCGACCCCGAGCGGCTCGAGCGCGACCTCGACCGCTGGGTCCTGTCGCGCCTGTCGGCGACGGTCGAGCTCGTCCGCGAGCGGATGGACGACTACGACGCGACGACCGCCGGCCGCGCGATCCAGGCGTTCGTCGACGACCTCTCCAACTGGTACGTGCGCCGCTCGCGCCGCCGCTTCTGGGACGGCGACCGCGACGCCTTCGCGACGCTGCGCCACTGCCTCGTCTCGGTCGCCCGGCTGCTGGCGCCGTTCACGCCGTTCGTCGTCGACGAGATCTACCGCAACCTCGACCCCGACGGGGCGGCGAGCGTCCACCTCTGCGACTACCCGGTCGCGGCGCCGCGCGACGAGGAGCTCGAGTTCGCGATGGGCGTCGCGCGCGAGGCGGTCACGCTCGGCCTGGCCGCGCGCGGCCAGTCGAAGATCAAGCTGCGCCAGCCGCTGCGCGCCGCCGTCGTCGTCGCGACCGGCAGGGAGCGGGCGGCGATCGAGCGGCTCGCCGACGTCGTGCGCGACGAGCTGAACGTGAAGGAGCTGCGCTTCGCCGCCGCCGCCGACGAGCTCGGGCGGGTCGAGGTCAAGCCCAACTACCGCGCGCTTGGGCCGCGCTTCGGCAAGTCGATGCCGCTGGTCGCCGCCGCCGTCGCCGCGCTCGACCCGGCCGGCGTCGCCGCCGCACTGCGCGAGGGCCGCACGGTCGGGATCTCGATCGACGGCGCCGAGCACGAGCTCGGCCCTGACGAGCTGATCACCGCGATGCAGCCGCTGGAGGGCTACCAGCTGGAGCGCGAGGGCTCGCACGCCGTCGCGCTGGAGCTGAGCCTCGACGAGCAGCTGCTGCGCGAGGGCAAGGCGCGCGAGATCGTCCACGCGATCCAGGCGGCGCGCAAGCAGGCCGGGCTCGACATATCCGACCGCATCACGCTGTCGCTCGGCGGCGAGGAGGCGCTGCTCGCCGCCGCCCGCGAGCACGAGGCGTACATAGCGCGCGAGACGCTGGCGACGGCGGTCAGCTACGACGGCGGCTGGCCCGAGGCGGGCAACGGCGATCGCGGCCGCGCGGTCGCGATCGACGGCGCGCCGCTCAGCATCGCCGTCGCCCGCGCCTGACCGGCGGCCGCGGCCGCCGCCGTGCCGCTCAGCCGCCGGCGCCGTCCGCGCCGTTCGCGCGCCGCGGCGCGTGGACGCGGTCGATCAGGCCGTAGGCGACCGCCTGCTCGGCGGTGAAGTAGCGGTCGCGCTCCATGTCCTCGTGGATTCTCTCGATCGGCTGGCCGGTGTGGAGCGCGTACAGCTCCTCCATCCGGCGGCGGCTGGCGATCGCCTCCTCGGCGTGGATCTGGATGTCGGTCGCCTGGCCCTGGAAGCCGCCGGAGGGCTGGTGGTTGAGGATGCGGCTGTTGGGCAGCGCCATCCGCTTCCCTCTCGCCCCGCCGGCGAGCAGGAACGAGCCCATCGACATCGCGATCCCGACGCAGATCGTCGCGACGTCGGGGCGGATCAGCTGCATCGTGTCGTAGATCGCGAGGCCGGCGTAGACCGAGCCGCCGGGCGAGTTGATGTAGAGGTGGACGTCCTTGTCGGGATCGACCGCCTCGAGGTGGAGCAGCTGGGCGACGATCAGGTTGGCGATGTCGTCGTCGACCTGCTGGCCGAGGAAGATCACGCGCTCGTTGAGCAGGCGCGAGTAGATGTCGAACGAGCGCTCGCCGCGCGGGCTCTGCTCGATCACCATCGGGACGAGGGGTGACATGGCGTTCGCTCCTTGGATCGCATAAGCGCAACCTGTTGGTTGCGTGTTGTCGTGGCGCTAGACTAGCAACCCATGAGTTGCGCAAGCGAGAGGAGCCGCAGATGAGCGCCGAGCCCGCCGCCGCCGTCCACCGCGCGATCGTGCTGCCGATCTCGCGCGAGCAGGCGTGGGAGGCGGTCACCGATCCCGCCCAGCTCGCCTGCTGGCTCGCCGACGAGGTCGAGCTGGAGGCGCGCGAGGGCGGCGCCGCGCGCTTCGCGTGGGCCGACGGCACGATCCGCGTCGGCGTCGTCGACGAGCTGTCCGAGCGGCGCCGGATCGCCTTCCGCTGGCGCGGCGAGCAGGAGGGCGGCGAGGGCGCCGGCGACCGCGTCGCGGCGGCCGGCGTCGACGACGGCCCGGGCGGCGAGGAGTCGCTGGTCGAGCTGACGCTCGACGACGTCGAGGGCGGCACGCGCGTGACCGTCTTCGAGGTTCGCACGCGCGTGCTGGCCGGCGGCGACGTGCCGCTGCAGCCGGCCGGCGCGCCGAGCGCCTGGACGCAGCGGATGGCCGCGCTGTCGGCCTGCAGCGCGGTCTGCTGGGCGTGAGCGCGATGGCCGGCGGCCTGCCGGGCGCCCCGCCGCTCGACGCCTCGGCCGGCGCGGTCTTCGCCGCGCTCGCCGACCCGACGCGGCGGGCGGTCGTGCGCGCGCTGTCGCAGCAGGAGACGGTCACCGCCTCGGCGCTGACCGCGCAGCTGCCGATGACGCGCCAGGCGATCGCCAAGCACCTCGCGACGCTGGCGGGGGCCGGCCTGGTCGCGGCCGAGAGAGCCGGGCGCGAGACCCGCTACCGGCTCACGCCCGACCCGCTGGAGGAGGCGATGCGGTGGATGGCCGAGGTCGGCGGCCAGTGGGACCGCCGCCTCGAACGGCTGCGCCGCCACGTCGGCGGCTGACGCCGGCGCGCGCCGCGCGCGCCGGCGGGAGCGGCCGGGTCAGGCGGCGAGCGCCGGCTCCAGCTCGGCCTCGAGCTTGCGCTTCGGGTAGGCGCCGACGACCTTCTTGGCGATCTGGCCGTTCTTGAACAGGATCAGCGTCGGGATCGAGAGGACCTCGTAGCTCATCGCCGTCTGCTGGTTGTCGTCGACGTTGAGCTTGACGATCTTCAGCGCGTCGCCCTTCTCGCCCGCGATCTCCTCGAGCACCGGGGCGACCATCCGGCACGGGCCGCACCAGGGCGCCCAGAAGTCGACGAGCACCGGGACGTCGGACTCGATGACCTCGGACTGGAAGTTGTTGTCGGTGACCTCGGTGATGGTGCCTGCCATGAGAGGGGCTCCTTGCGGGGCGGGTGGGCTGGTGTTACTTCACTAAGTATAGTGGCGCCGGCGTACGGCTCTCTCGGCGCAGCATGGCAGCCCGCGCGCCGGCGCGTGCGCCGGTTGGCGGGACCGGCGCGCGGCGGTCACGCCGCGGTCCGGCCGCGGCGCGGCCGTGCGCCCGCCGCCGAGCGGCCGGTGGGACCGGCCGGCGGGACTTGCGCGCGCGAGCGGCCGGCGCCCGGCCGGTCCGGCGGGACCGGCCGGGCGCGCGGCGCGCGGTCACGGCGCGCGCGTCGCGGCGGCCGGCTCGGCCCGCTCGCGCGCGGCGGCGGCCGGCGCCGGTCCGCCGGGGCGCGCCTGGCGGATCGCCAGGCAGGCCAGCGCCGCCAGCGTCAGCACGGCGATCGGCAGCAGCAGCGAGCTGCGCATCGCGGCGGTGAAGCCGTGGTGGAAGACGTCGGCGGCGACGCGCGCGACCGTCCGCGCGACGTCGACCGGCGCGTCGGCCGGCAGCCGCAGCCCGCCGCCGGTCTGGCCGGCGCCGACCTCCAGGCCCTGCGAGCCGGCGGCGCGGAAGCCGTCGACGAACGGCCCGCGCAGCCGCTCCGGCAGCTCGTGCGCGCGGGCGGCCGCCTGCTCGCGCAGGTCGCCGGCCAGCTGCTGCTGGAGCAGCGCGCCGACCGCCGCGCCGCCGATCACGCTGCCGACCTGACGGGTCGTGTTCAGCAGCCCGGAGGCGGCGCCGCCGAGCTGCACCGGCACGTTGGCCATCGCGATCGCGAACAGCGGGGTGAAGATGCACGCCATCCCGACGCCGGCGACGACGAACGCCGGCATGAACGTCCAGCCGGTCGAGTCGACGCCCGCGAGGAGCACGTACAGCGCCATGCCGGCGGCGAAGGCGGTCAGGCCGAACAGCAGGATCCACTTGCCGCCGACGCGGTCGACGGCGCGCCCGACGAACGGCGCCAGCACCATCGCGACGAGCGACAGCGGCGCGCTGAAGAGGCCGGCCGTGAGCGCGTCGTAGCCGAGCACCGACTGCATGTAGATCGTCGTCGGCAGGAACATGCCGACCATCCCGAGCTGCATCGCGCCGGCGATCACGTTCCCGAGCGTGTAGTTGCGGTCGCGGAACAGCGCGAACGGGACCAGCGGCTCGCGGTCGCCGGTCTGACGGCCCCGCTGCTGGAGCGCGAACAGGGCGAGCGCGACGACGCCGGCGGCGAGCAGCAGCGGGATCGAGACGAACGACCACACCTGCCCCCACTCGTAGCGCTGGCCCTCGATCAGGCCGAACGAGATCAGCGACAGCGCGCCGGTCGCCAGTAGCACGCCGGTGACGTCGAGCCGGTGGCGGCGGCCCGGGCGCAGGTCGGGGACCAGCCACAGCGTCAACGCGATCGCGAGCACGCCGACCGGCAGGTTGACGAAGAAGATCCCGCGCCAGTCCCAGTGGGTGACGATCAGCCCGCCGAGCGTCGGCCCGGCGAGCGACGCGACCCCGGCCGTGATGCCGTTGACGGCGAAGGCGGCGCCGCGGCGCTCGGGCGGGAACAGCGACAGCACGATCGTCAGCGACTGCGGCGTCAGCAGCGCGGCGCCGACGCCCTGGACGGCGCGCGCCGCGATCAGCTGCTGCGGCGACTGCGCCAGGCCGCAGGCGGCGCTCGCGACCGTGAACAGCGCCGTGCCGACGACGTAGACGTTGCGCGGCCCGAAGAGGTCGCCGAGCCGGCCGGCGGTGATCAGCAGGACGCCGAGCATCAGCACGTAGGCGTTGACGACCCACAGCGCCTCGTCGAGCGACGCCTGCAGCGAGTCGAGCAGCTGCGGGATCGCGATGTTGACGATCGTCACGTCGAGCAGCGTCATGAACAGCCCGAGGCTGAGGACGGTCAGCGCGGCCCACGGGTTGCCGCGCAGGCCGGGGCGGTCGGCGGTCATGTCGCCTCCGGGCGCTCGGGGGCCGGGCGCAGCGAGCCCTCGCCGCTCGGGCTCCAGGCGAGCCGGCCGGCCTCGATGTCATCGCGGACGCCCTCGACCCATCTCTGCTCGGCTCGCAGGAGCGTCTGCGCGAACTCGATCTCGAGCATGTACACGCGCGGGAGGTGGGCGTGCTCGCCGAGCACCACGTCGAACGCGGCGATCTGCGCGCGCAGCGAGACGAGCCGGTCGCCGAGCAGCCGCGCCGCCTGCTCGGGGGCGAGCGCGTTGAGCAGCATCACGCCGGCGGTGAAGCGCCGCGGCTCGTACGGCATGCCGGTGATCAGCTCGTGCGTGCGCGCCTCGTAGGCGTCGCGGCCGGCGTCGGTGACGCGGTAGACGGTCCGCTCGGGCCGGCGGCCCTCGCGCGAGGTCTCGACCGTCTCGAGCAGCCCGTCGCGCTCGAGCCGCTCGACGGTGCCGTAGAGCGAGCCGCGCTTGACGCCGAGGATCTCGTCGACGTGGCGCTCGGCGAGCAGGCGCGACATCTCGTAGGGGTGCATCGGCCGCTCGTGCAGCAGGTCGAGCACGATGACGGCGAGGGTGTTGAGCTGTGGCGGTGGCATTGATTCCTTTGCAAATAGTTCGCGCGAACCATATCGCGAGAGCTATTTGCCGCGCCGCCCGGCGCGACGGTCCAACGTCGCGGGCACGGCTCGTCTAGGTTCTTGCCATGGCCGATCCGACCAACGCCCAGATCGCCGCCGCCTTCGACGAGCTCGGCGACCTCTACGAGCTCGACGGCGCGATCGTCCACCGCGTCGTCGCCTACCGCAACGCGGCGAAGGTCGCGCGCGATGCGTCGGTCTCGGTCGCCGCGCTCACCCGCGCCGGCCGCGTCACCGAGCTGCCGGGGATCGGCGCGACGCTGGAGGCGAAGCTGCAGGCGCTGCTGGAGAGCGGCGACATCCCGCAGGCGCAGAGACTGCGGGCGAAGTTCCCCGCCGGCCTGCTGGAGATGACGCGGCTGCCCGGCCTCGGCCCCAAGCGCGCGCGGCGGCTCTACGAGGAGCTGGGGATCGACTCGCTGCAGTCGCTGGAAACGGCCGCCAGACAGCAGCGGATCCGCGAGCTGAGGGGCTTCGGCGCCAGAGCCGAGGAGAACATCCTCGCGTCGATCGCCCGCTTCGCCGCGGCGCAGGCCGAGAACGGCGGCGAGGGCAGCGGCCGCTTCGTGCTCGACCGCGCGCTCGCGGTCGCCGAGCCGATCGTGCAGGCGCTGCGCGACCACCCGGCCTCCGAGCGGGTCGAGCTGGCCGGCTCGGCGCGCCGCTGGGCCGACAGCGTCAAGGACCTCGACGTCATCGCGACCGCCCGCGACCCGCGCGCGCTGGCCGAGGCGCTGACGCAGCTGGAGGTCGTCGAGTCGGTCGCCGGGCTCGGCGACAACGGCGCGCGCGTGCGCACCCACCGCGGCATCGGCGTCGACCTGAAGGTCGTCGCGCCCGACCAGTTCGGCAACGTGCTGCAGCACTTCACCGGCTCCAAGGAGCACAACGTCGCGCTGCGCGAGGCGGCGGTCAAGCGCGGGCTGCACGTCTCCGAGTACGGCATCCTCGACGACGCGACCGGCGAGACGCTGCGCTGCGCGACCGAGGAGGAGGTCTACGCGGCGCTCGGCTACGCCTGGATCCCGCCGGAGCTGCGCGAGAACCGCGGCGAGCTGCAGGCGGCGCGGCTCGACGGCGGCGCCGGGCTGCCGGAGCTGATCGTCGAGGAGGACATCCGCGGCGACCTCCACAGCCACACCGTCGCGTCCGACGGCAGAGACGAGCTGGAGGCGATGGCCGAGGCGGCGCAGGCGCTCGGCTACGAGTACCTCGCCTTCACCGACCACTCGGCCTCCCACGGCTTCGGCGACGACGTCTCGCCGGCCGAGCTGGAGGCGCAGATCGAGCGGATCCACGCCGCCAACCGGGCCTTCGACGGGATCGAGCTGCTCGCCGGCAGCGAGGTCAACATCCTCCCCGACGGCTCGCTCGACTACCCCGACGAGCTGCTGGCGCGGCTCGACTGGGCGATCGCCAGCGTCCACTCCTCCTTCCGCATCGACGAGCGCGCGATGACCGAGCGGGTGATCGCCGCGATCGAGCATCCGTGGGTCGACGCGATCGGCCATCTGACCGGCCGCAAGATCGAGGCGCGCGCGCCGTACGCGATCGACGTCGAGGCCGTCTTCGCCGCCGCCGCGCGGACCGGCACGATGATCGAGATCAACGCCGCCCCCGACCGCCGCGACCTCAACGACGTCCACGCGCGCGCGGCGGCGCAGGCCGGCGTGATGATCCTCGTCGACACCGACGCCCACCGCGTCCGCACGCTGCGCTCCAGCCGCCGCTACGGGATCGCGACCGCGCGGCGCGCCTGGCTGACCGCCGCGCAGGTCGCCAACACGCGGCCGTGGCGCGAGTTCGCGCCGCTGCGCAAGCGCGCCCGCGCCGCCGCCTGAGCGCGCCGCGCCGTCCACGCGGCGCCGTCCACGCCGGCGGGTAGGTTCCCTGCGAGACGACCGACGCGGAGGGGCGGGATGCGCGACGAGCTGCTGGAGCAGTTGAAGCGGAGCCGGCGATCGCTGATGGCGGCCGGCGTGCTGGCGGTGATCGGCGGGGCGGTCGCGATCGTCGTGCCGGCCCTCGCCTCGGTGACGGTCGCGATCTTCATCGGCTGGATGCTCGTCTTCGGCTCGATCTTCCTGTTCGTCGACGCCTTCGCGGTGCGCGACCTCGGCCGCGTCGCGCTCCACGGCCTGCTGGCGCTGATCGCGCTCGCGGCCGGCCTCGCGCTGCTGCTCGCGCCGCTGCGCGGCACCTACACGCTGACGGTCCTGCTGGTGCTGTGGTTCGCGCTGACCGGCGTCGTGCGGATCGGCGTCGCGGTCGCCGAGCGCGGCCTCCCGGGCGCCGGGATGACGGCGTTCAACGGGGTCGTCACGCTGCTGCTGGCGATCCTGATCGGCGCCGAGCTGCCGGAGTCCTCCGACTGGGCGATCGGCCTGCTGGTCGGGATCGACTTCCTCTTCTTCGGCTTCGCGGCGATCTCCGCCGCGACCGCGCTGAAGCGCTCGACGCCGGCCTGAACGGCCGTTCACGGGATCGTCACGGCTTCGTGACGCGGCGGTCACGTCCCGTCGCGCGTCCGGGGCGAGAGTGCCGGTGGCCCGGCCGCACGGTCGCAGCGCGGGCCACCGTCATCCCTCCCCACCGAAGGACTCGACTTGACCTCCTCCACGCCTGCCCGCCGCCGGCGGCGCTGGTCGCAGCTGCCCGCCGCGCTCGCCGCGGCGGCGCTGATCGCGGCGCTGCCGCCGGCCGCGCGCGCCGACGGGCTGAACCTGATCGACGAGACCGAGCAGATCGGCCCCGGGATCAGCGTCCGCCACCTGCAGACGCTCGAGCCGGGCGGCTGGTTCGACTACCAGCTGCTGACCGCGAGACTGCGCGACGGGCTCGTCTCGACCGACCTGCTCTCCGGCGACGGAGTCACCGACGCCGGCCCGATCTCCCAGAAGGCCGACGCGGTCGGCGCGGTCGCCGGCGTCAACGGCGACTTCTTCGACATCGACAACTCCAACGCCCCGCAGAACGTCGCCGTCAGAGGCGGCGAGCTGCTGAAGAGCGCCAACCCCGGCCTGAAGGCGCCGCTGACCGGCGTCACCAGAGAGGGGATCGGCCAGCTCGTCAGCACGACGCTGGAGGCGACGGCGACCTTCGCCGGCGGCGACCACGCGGTCGCCGCGCTCAACGCCGCCGGCGCCGTCCCCGCCGACGGCCTCGTCGCCTTCACCGCGAAGTGGGGCGCCTACAGCCGCGCCCGCGGCCTCGCCGGCGCGACCGACGTCGCCGAGGCGCTGGTGACCGGCGGGAGGGTCGTCTCCGTCGACGCCGACGGCGTCGGCGCCGGGACGATCCCCGCCGGCTCCTTCTACCTCGTCGGGCGCGGCGCGGCGGCCGCGGCGATCCGCGGCCTCCGCCCCGGCGACGCGGCCGCGCTCGACTACCGCCTCAGCGGCGAGGTCGCGCAGCGGCTGCAGTTCGCCGTCGGCGGCAACGAGGTGCTGGTCCGCGACGGCGAGGTCGTCGGCGCCGACGCGAGCGTCCACCCGCGCACCGCGATCGGCTTCAAGGACGGCGGCCGCACGCTGCTGCTGCTGGTCGCCGACGGCCGCCAGGACCTCGTCGCCGGCATGACGACGCGCAAGGTCGCCGAGATCATGCGCGACGCCGGCGCCGAGACCGCGATGAACCTCGACGGCGGCGGCTCGTCGACGCTGGTCGCGCGCCGCCTCGGCGACAGCAGGGTCGCCGTCCGCAACAGACCCTCCGACGGCTACGAGCGCCGCGACCCCAACGGCGTCGGCCTCTTCGTCGCGCCCGGCAGCGGCCAGGCCGAGGAGCTGATCGTGACGCCCTCCGGCGAGCAGGCGCGGATCTTCCCCGGCCTCCACCGCACGCTGCGCGTCAAGGCGGTCGACGACCACCGCACGCCGGTCCCGGTCGCGCGCGGCGACGTCCGCTGGAGCGTGAACGAGGGCTCGGTCGACGGCGGCCTGCTGCACGCGCCCGAGCAGGTCTTCGGCCACCTGCGCGTGAAGGCGACGACCGACACCGCCCAGGCGACGGCCGCCGTCAGGGTGCTCGGCGAGCTGACCGCGCTGGAGCTCGACAGAAGCCGCCTCGCGATCGCCGCGACCGGCGCCGCCAACGCCGTCACCGTCGCCGTCACCGGCCGCGACGACGAGGGCTACGCCGCGCCGGTCGGCGCCGCCGACCTCGAGCTCGGCTACGACCGCGACGTCGTCTCCGTCCAGCCGAGCGGCGACAGGCTGAGAGTGACGCCGAAGGCGATCGGCGGCACGCTGCTGACGATCTCCGTCGGCGGCGAGCAGGTCGAGCTGCCGATCTCGGTCGGCGTCGAGACGAGGGTCGCGCACGACTTCTCCGACGGCGGCGCCGCCAGCGGCCGCTGGGTCGTCAACGGCACCGGCGGCAAGGCCAAGACGCTGACCGACACGCCCGAGGGGCTGCGGCTCGAGTACGAGGCGGCCCGCAACATGGGGTTCGGCGCCAGATCGGCGTGGGACGACGCGGTCCCGCTCGCCGGCCAGCCGCTCGCCGTCCGCATCAGAGTCCGCTCGCAGGAGCCGGTCTCGCTCACCTACGCCGTCTTCCGCGACCCCGACAACAGAGCGGTGACCGTCTACGGGCCGGCGCTGAGAGGCGGCGGCCGCTGGGAGACGGTCGAGTTCACGCCGCCGCCGTCGACGAGGTTCCCCGTCCGCTTCAGCTACTTCCAGGCGATCGAGACCAACGTCGCGCTGCAGAGAGACGGCGTGCTGACCTTCGGCGGGATCGAGACCGACAACCCGAGCGAGGTCGAGATCCCCGCGCCGCCGCCGCTGGAGGCCGACCCGCTCGTCTCGCCCGACGGCAGGCTGCAGGGCGGCGAGGAGGAGTTCACGTTCGCGACGCTGTCCGACGTCCAGTTCACCCACGCCAACACCGAGATGGTGCCGGTCGCGATCGAGGCGCTGCGACGGATCCGCGCGACGAGACCGGACCTGATCGTCCTCAACGGCGACATCGTCGACCTCGGCGAGCGAGCCGACATCGAGCTGGCGCGCACGACGCTGGAGGCCGGCGGCTGCGAGCTGGTCGAGCTCGGCAGCCCCTCGCTGCCGGAGCCGACCGCCGACACGACGCCCTGCCTCTACGTCCCCGGCAACCACGAGTCCTACGTCCCCGGCGGCCAGGGCACGCTCGACGCGTTCACCGCCGAGTTCGGCAGACCGTACGGCTGGACCGACCACGAGGGCTCGCGCTTCGTCGCGCTCAACAGCTCCTACGGCACCCTGCGCGGCAGCGACTTCGCGCAGCTGCCGATGCTGCAGCAGGCGCTGGAGAGCGCGGCCGGCGACCCGGCGATCGACAACGTCGTCGTCTTCGCCCACCACCCGACG
>Ga0164243_10014133_pt1 | contig 11139 bp, 9 predicted proteins | sample OricompcompostOP_FD_108781 | JGI IMG/M metagenome (GOLD analysis project Ga0164243, IMG submission 108781) | Organic Plus compost microbial communities from Emeryville, California, USA - Original compost - Organic plus compost (OP) | ecosystem: Engineered > Solid waste > Mixed feedstock >... | reverse complement strand
GGGGCCGGCAAGACGGTCGTGGCGATGCTGGCCATGGCCGACGCGGCCGACGCGGGCCTGCAGTCGGTGCTGATGGCCCCGACCGAGATCCTCGCGCGGCAGCACTACGAGACCCTGGCCGGGCCGCTGGAGGCGCAGGGGATCCAGGCCCTCCTGCTCACCGGCCGCGACAAGGGCGCCGCGCGCGCCGGCAAGCTCCGCGACCTGGCCTCGGGGGCGGCCCAGGTCGCGGTCGGCACCCACGCCCTGTTCCAGGACGACGTCGCCTTCCGCTCGCTCGCGCTGGCGGTGATCGACGAGCAGCACCGCTTCGGCGTCGATCAGCGCCGCCGGCTCCAGGACAAGGGCGGCGCAGGGGCCGTCCACACCCTCGCCATGTCCGCCACCCCCATACCGCGGACGCTGGAGCTGACGCTCTACGGGGACCTGGACGTCTCGCGCCTGGACGAGAAGCCGCCCGGCCGCACCCCGGTGGCCACCCGCGCGGCCCCGATGCCGCGCCTTCAGGAGATCGTGCAGCGGCTGATGACCGCCTGCGCCGGCGGCGCCCAGGCCTTCTGGATCTGTCCCCTGATCGCCGAATCGGAAGTGTCCGACCTGGCGGCGGCGGAGAAGCGGGCGGCGGCCCTGCGCCAGGCCCTGGGCCCCAGCGTCGGCCTGGTCCACGGCGGCATGGCCGCGGCCGAGAAGGACGCGGTGATGACCGATTTCGCGGACGGGCGGCTGAAGGTGCTGGTCGCCACCACCGTGGTCGAGGTCGGGGTGAACGTGCCGAACGCCACCATCATGGTGATCGAGCAGGCCGAGCGCTTCGGCCTGGCGCAGCTGCACCAGCTGCGCGGCCGGGTGGGCCGCGGCTCCAAGGAGAGCGCCTGCGTGCTGCTCTACGATCCGCCCCTGTCCAGGACCGCGGAGCAGCGGCTGGACATCCTGCGGCGCACCGACGACGGCTTCGTCATCGCCGAGAAGGACCTCGAGCTGAGGGGCGGCGGAGATCCCCTGGGGCTGAAGCAGAGCGGCTTTCCCGCCTACCGCCTGGCCGATCCCATCGCCCACCGCGACCTGGTGGCCGTGGCCGCCGACGACGCGCGGCTGCTGCTGCACAACGACCCCGAGCTCATCGGCGAGCGCGGCCGGGCCGCCCGCATCCTGCAGGAGCTGTTCGACTGGAAGGCCGCCATGGCGCTCACCCAGGCCGGCTAGCGCCCCATCACCGGGACCTTGCGCACCCATACCGAGGGATAGCCGTCCGGCCCGAGGGCCTTCAGGCGCGCGCGGGCGTCGGCCTCCAGGTCGGCGTAGAAGAGGCTGTAGCCGGGGGCCTTCAGACGGTCGGCCCAGCCCCCCGCGGGCTTGAGACTGGAGGACTTCGGCCGCGACACCCACAGGATCCCGTCCGCGCACTGGGCCGAGACCTGGCGCGGCATGAAGGCCGGCCGCACGCCCCATTCCAGGTCGGTGGCGTTGGCGGCCCCGAGATTGTCCCTGGCCGGCGCCGGCGCGCCGGTCGCCGCCCCCAGCAGCGGGTTGACGCAGAGGGCCGCGCGCCCGTCCAGCAGCTCCAGGCGCTCGCCCGGCCCCCAGACATAGGCGCGGCGCAGCAGCCGGCTCGCCCGCCCCCACTGCCCCTTGCGCACGGGCATGTAGGCGACCACGCAGCGGGCCTGGTCGCGCCGCGTGCAGGCCGGAACGGGGCCCGAGACGTAGGCGTCCGCCGGCGTGATGGTCTGGATCAGATAGGCCCCCGCCAGCCGGCGCAGCAGGTCCGGCCTGGTCTCGACCTCCTCGCGCAGCAGCCTCGCGGCGATCGAGCCGCCCTGCTCCACCCCGACCAGGAACAGCGGCCGCCCGCCGTTCAGGTGCTCCAGGTAGTAGAGGAACGCACGCCGGACGTCCTCGTAGGCGAAGCGGCGCGCATCCTGGGCGTCCTCGCGCATCGACACCATGCTGTAGAGGCTGGCCTGGCGGTAGCGCGGGGCGAACACCCGGCCGACGCGGGCGAACGGCCCGGCGTAGTTGGGCAGCATCACCTGCTCCAGCTGGCGGGTCGACCGCGGGTGGTCGATCGGGCCGTTCCACTCCTCGCCCCCGCTGTAGGTGGTCGGGTGCACGAAGAACACGTCCGCCTGCCCTTGCTCGCCCTCCGCGGCGGGGAACAGGGCCCAGCCCGAGCGGCTGGCGTAGTCCGGCGCGGGCGGCGGCTGGTAGGTCTGGAACGGCTGCTTGGGGTCCAGCGAGGCCCGCAGGATCGGGTTGCGGAACACGAACGCCGCGACGAGCACGAGCGCGAGCAGGCAGAACCAGGCGAGGCGCAGGAAGCGGGACAGGGTCAACGGCGTGGCCTGGCGGGCGTTTGATCCACAGTTCTGGCGGCCTCTTCGGACGCCGGCGCCGCCCGTCCGGTTCGACCTTCAGGCCCGGTTTTGCTAAGACGGCGGCCTCTTGGACCGTTTCAGCCTCCGCGTGAGCCGTCAACTCCGCCTCAAGCTTGACCGCCCGCCGAGCCACCGGCGGGAGGACTTCGTCGTGTCCCCGGCCAACGCCGAGGCGCTGCGGGCCGTGGACGCCTGGCCCCGCTGGCACGGCGGGACCCTGGCGCTGGTGGGCCCGGAAGGCTCGGGCAAGACCCACCTCGGCCGGATCTGGGCGGAGGCGGCCGGCGCGGCCGAGCTCGGCGCGGACGCCCGGCTCCTGGACCTCGCCGACCTCGGGGCGCGGCCGGTGTTCCTGGAGCACGCCGACCGGCTTCCCTCCGAGCTCCTGTTCCATCTGATCAACCTCGCCGCCGAGCCGGGCGGCGGCCTGCTCATGACCGCGCGCACGGCCCCGGCCCTGTGGTCCTGCGAGCTGCCCGACCTCCGGTCGCGCCTGAACGCCCTGCGGGTGGCCGAGCTCGGCCCTCCGGACGACGAACTGCTCGAGGGCGTGCTGCAGAAATTCTTCCGTGAGCGGAATATTCGCCCCACGGACGACGTTCTTCCCTACCTTGTTCGCAGAATGGAAAGGTCCGTTCCTGTAGCTTACGACCTGGTGCAGAGACTGGACGAAGCCTCCGGAGCGGAACATCGGCCGGTCTCGCGCGCCCTGGCGCGGCAAATCCTCGACGCCGAGCCTGATCCCGACGATCTCATCGGAAGTTCACTTGCGGAGTCTCCACCCGCGCGAGACAACGGCTGACCCCCAAGAGCGCCCCGACGCCATGACCGAAGCCGCCGTCCCGTCCCCCCGGTCCGCCCCGCGCCGCCGCCAGGCCGCGTCCAGGGCCCCCGCCGGTCGGCCGGAGCTCGACTCCAAGCTGCTCGCCTCGCCGGCCCGCTTCTTCAACCGCGAGCTCTCCTGGCTGGCGTTCAACGAGCGGGTGCTGGAGGAGAGCGACAACGCGCGTCATCCGCTGCTGGAGCGGCTGCGCTTCCTGTCCATCTCGGCCAACAACCTCGACGAGTTCTACATGGTCCGCGTGGCCGGCCTGAAGGGCCAGGTCCGCGAGGGCGTGCGGGTGGTGAGCCAGGACGGCCTGACCCCGACCGAGCAGCTTTCGCGCGTCAACGCGGCGGCGGCGGACCTGATGGCCGTGCAGCAGCGGCTCTGGCGCGAGATCAAGGCCGAGCTGGCCGGCGAGGGCCTGTGCGTGGTCGAGCCGGCGGACATCACCGCGGCCGAGCGCCGGTGGCTGGACGGCGCCTTCCAGCAGCAGCTGTTCCCGGTGCTGACACCGCTGGCCATCGATCCGGCCCACCCCTTCCCCTTCATCCCCAACCAGGGATTCTGCCTCGCCCTGAAGCTGAGGCGGATCGCCGACGGCAAGGAGCTCTACGCCCTGGTGCCGATCCCGGCCCACGTCGACCGCTTCTGGGAGCTGCCTTCGGTGGAGAGCGAGCGGCCGGGCCGCGTGCGCCGGCGCTTCCTGTCGCTGGAGAACGTCGTCACCCTGTTCCTGGACCACCTGTTCCCGGGCTGCGTGGTGCTGGAGAAGGGCCTGTTCCGCCTGATCCGCGACTCCGACGTGGAGATCGAGGAAGAGGCCGAGGACCTGGTGCGCGAGTTCGAGGCGCGGCTGAAACAGCGGCGGCTGGGCTCGGTGGTGCGCGTCAAGATCGAGGCGTCGATGCCTCAGGACCTGCGCGAGTTCATCGTGGAGAGCCTGGGCGCCGAGCCGCAGGACGTGATCCTGGTGGACGGCATCCTGGGCCTGGCCCAGCTCGCCCAGATGATCCCCGCCGACCGGCCAGACCTGAAGTTCAAGCCCTTCGAGCCGCGCTTCCCCGAACGCATCCGCGACCACGGGGGCGACTGCTTCGCCGCCATCCGCGAGAAGGACATCCTGGTCCACCACCCGTTCGAGAGCTTCGACGTGGTGGTCCAGTTCCTGCGCCAGGCGGCGGTCGACCCGAACGTCCTGGCCATCAAGCAGACCCTGTACCGGACCTCCAAGGACAGCCCGATTGTCGCCGCCCTGATCGCCGCCGCCGAGAACGGCAAGAGCGTCACCGCCCTGGTGGAGATCAAGGCCCGTTTCGACGAGGAGGCCAACATCAGCTGGGCGCGGGCGATGGAGCGCGCGGGCGTCCACGTCGTGTTCGGCTTCGTCGAGTACAAGACCCACGCCAAGCTGTCGCTGGTGGTCCGGCGCGAGGGCGACGGCCTGCGCACCTACTGCCACTTCGGCACCGGCAACTACCACCCGGTCACGGCCAAGGTTTACACCGACCTGTCGCTGTTCACGACCGACCCGGCGTTCGGGCGGGATTCGGCGCGGCTGTTCAACTACATCACCGGCTACGCCAGGCCCGACCGGCTGGAGAAGCTGTCCTTCTCGCCCGTGACGCTGAAGGAGGACCTCCTGACCATGATCGCCCAGGAGGCCGCCAACGCCCGCGCGGGCAAGCCGGCGGCGATCTGGGCCAAGATGAACGCCCTGGTGGACCCGGAGGTGATCGACGCCCTGTACCGGGCCAGCCAGGACGGGGTGAAGATCGACCTCGTCATCCGCGGCATCTGCTGCCTGAGGCCGGGCATCCCCGGCCTGTCGGAGAACATCCGGGTCAAGAGCATCGTCGGCCGCTTCCTCGAGCACGGGCGGATCGTCTGCTTCGCCAACGGCGAACCCATGCCGAGCGCGAAGGCGAAGGTGTTCATCTCCTCGGCCGACTGGATGCCCCGCAACCTCGACCGGCGCGTCGAGTCCCTGGTGCCGATCGAGACTCCGACCGTTCACCAGCAGGTGCTGCAGCAGATCATGGTCGCCAACATGCGCGACCAGGCCCAGAGCTGGTGGCTGGACGCGACCGGCGCCTTCACCCGCGACGCGGGCTGGCAGGACCCCGGCGCCTTTTCCGCCCACGAGTATTTCATGACCAACCCGAGCCTGTCCGGCCGCGGCCATCGCGTGAAGGACATGCCGCGGGCCCTGGTGTCCCTGGAGACCCGCCGCTAGAGCATGGGGCGGGCTTGGGAGTTCATGCTGTAGTGGCGCGCGACGTCGCGGTCATCGACATCGGTTCCAACTCCGTGCGTCTGGTCCTCTACCGCGTGGAGGGCCGCGCCATCTGGACCGTCTACAACGAGAAGGTCCTGGCCGGGCTCGGCCGCGACCTGCCCGACTCTGGCCGGCTGTCTCCCGCCGGGGTGATCGCCGCGCACGCCGCCCTGCGCCGCTTCAAGGCCGTGCTGGGTTCGGTGCGGCCGGCCACCGTCTTCGTCGCCGCCACGGCGGCGGTGCGGGAGGCCGAGGACGGTCCGGACTTCGCCCGCGAGGCCGCGGCCGAGACCGGCTACGAGGTCCGCATCCTGTCCGGCGAGGAGGAGGCCCGCTATTCGGCGCTCGGGGTCGCCGCGGGCATACCGGCGGCCACCGGCGCGGCCGGAGACCTCGGCGGCTTCAGCCTGGAGCTTGTCTCCCTCGACGCCGGCCGGCCCGGCGAGGGCGCCACCCTGCCGCTCGGACCGTTCGCCCTGGGCGTGGGCCGGCCCTTCGACCTCGACGCCCTGCGCAAGCAGGTGAAGGCGCTCCTGGCGCGCGTGTCCGACCGCTTCGCCGCCGAGACCTTCTACGCCATCGGCGGGGCCTGGCGGAACCTGGCCCTGCTGCACATGCAGCTCACCGACTACCCGCTGCAGATCGTCCACGAGTACGAGCTGACCGCCAAGGAGGCCCTGCAGGCCAGTCGCTTCGTCGCGGGCCAGTCGCGGACCTCCCTGGAGCGGATCCAGGGCATCTCCAAGAAGCGCGCCGACACCCTGCCCTACGCCGCCGTGGTGCTCGAGCAGCTGGTCGAGACGCTGGGGCTGCGGCGGATCGTGGTCTCCGCCTGGGGCCTGCGCGAGGGCCTGCTCTACGATTCCCTGCCGCCGGTGGTGCAGGCGCTCGACCCGCTGGTCGAGGGCTGCGCGGCCCTCGGCGACCGCCAGGCCCAGGCCGAGACGCTCGGGGCGGCGCTGCACGAATGGGTCCGGCCGGTGTTCGCCCGTCTGGAACCGGTGTTCGATCCCGGGCGCGACGAGGTGCTGGCCGCCGCCGCTGCGCGCCTGGCGGACTTCGGCGCGCGCCTGCATCCGGACCACCGCGCGGACCTGGTGTTCGAGCAGGTGCTGAGGGCGCCGGTGCCGGGCATGACCCATCCGGAGCGGGCCTTCCTGGCGGCCGCCGCCTTCGCCCGCCACACCGCCGCCAACGTCACTCCCGGCCCGGCCATCACCCGCCGGCTGCTCACGCCCGAGCGCCTGCAGCGCGCGCGTGCGCTCGGGGCCGCCCTGAGGCTCGGGTGCGACCTCTCGGGCCGCTCGCCGCCCCTGCTCGCGCGCTCCTCGATCCAGCTGGACAAGGGGGCGCTGGTGCTCAGCGCCGATGCCGGCGGCGCCGACCTGCTGCTGGGCGAGCAGACCGCCCGCCGCGCCGGGACCCTGGCCCAGGCCCTCGGCCGCCGGCTCGAGATCCGTCCGCTCTGAAGCGGCCCGTCAGCCGGCCTTGACGTACCAGTCGTCGAAGCGGCTCAGCTCGGGGAAACGCCGCTCGTAGCCGTTGGCCGTCAGCAGCTCGTGAAGCGCCTCGCGGGCGGGCGTGAAGTTGTGCTCGACGGTGATGGCCCGCACGTCCCAGCGGTCGAAGTCGAAGGCGCGCAGGATGTCCAGCTCGGCGCCCTCGGTGTCGACCGACAGGTAGTCGATCCGGCGCGGGGAGTCGTGGCGCACGAGCAGATCGTTCAGGGTGATGGTCTCGACCTCCACTTCCTGGAAGTCGGCGAGCCGCCGCTGTTCGTGCCCGTCGCCGGGATTGATGCCGGCGAGGCGGGACAGCTCGCCCTTGCCCACCGCCATGAACGGCAGGCGCTGGCCCGTCCGGGAGCTCACGCACAGGTTCGAGACCTGGCAGCTGCGCCGCTTCAGCGGCTCGGCGAAGCGCGGATTGGGCTCCGCCAGGAGCCCGGTCCAGCCGGCGACGGTCTCCAGGTAGTAGGTGTTGCTGAGCTTGACGCCGTCGGCGGCCCCGACCTCGACGAAATAGCCGCCCCGCTTCTCGCCCGAGACCCACAGCGCCCAGAGGTCCTGGAACAGCTGCCCCTTCGCCTCCCGCGCCCGGCCCATGGCGAAGGCGGTGAACTGCCAGGGATCGTTGCGGTCCAGCGGCTGCAGGCGGACGTGGGACATGGCCAGCTGCAGCCCGCGGCCGAGCTTCTCGTCGATCTGGGGAGGCGGCTTGATCATCCGGTCGGGGATCCCGCTCAGCCCGCCCGGGGGGCGCGGCGGACCTCCACGACCCGCACCCTGCCGCCGTCCAGCACCAGGGCGAGCTCGCCCCGCTTGACCTTCAGGGCGTCCTCGCCGAAGGCCTCGCGGCGCCAGCCGTGCAGGGCCGCGGTGTCGGCGTTGTCGTCCACGGCGATCTTCTCCAGGTCCGCGACGGTGGCGATCAGCTTGGAGGCGACGCCCGTCTCCTCGGCCCGGGCCTTGAGCAGCACCTTCAGCAGCTCGACGATGGCGCCGGTCCCCTGCTGCGGCGGAGGCGACTTCGGCCGCTCGATCACGGGGGCGTGGGCCTCGGGGTTCTGCAGGGCCTCGCGCACGGCGGCGAGCAGCTCGGGCCCGAAACGGGAGGTCCCGAAGCCCTTGGGCGCCGAGCGCAGCCGGTTCAGGGCCTCGACGTCGGTCGGGGCCTGGGTGGCGATCTCGTCGATCGCCTCGTCCTTCAGGATGCGGCCGCGGGGCTGGTCGCGGGTCTGGGCCGTGCGCTCGCGCCACGCGGCCACCGAGCGGAACACCGCCAGGTACTTGGCCGCATGCTTGCGCGGCCGCAGGCGCTTCCAGGCGTTCAGCGGATCCAGGTCGTAGTTGGCCGGATTGACCAGGTCGGCCATCTCCTCCTCGACCCAGCCGAGCCGCCCTTCCCGTTCCAGCCGCTGGCGCAGCGTCGGATAGAGTTCGGCCAGGTGGGTGACGTCGGCGAGGGCGTAGTCGAGCTGGGCCTGCGACAGCGGCCGGCGGCTCCAGTCGGTGAAGCGGCTGGACTTGTCGATGTCGATCCGCAGCATCTGGCGCACCAGGGCGTCGTAGGCGATCTGCTCGCCGAAGCCCGCGGCCATGCCTGCGATCTGGGTGTCGAACAGCGGCCGGGGGATGACGCCGAGATTGTTGAAGATTTCCACGTCCTGGCGGCCGGCGTGGAACACCTTCCAGATCTTCTGGTCGGCCATCAGGTCCAGGAACGGCTTGAGGTCCAGCCCATCGGCCATGGGGTCGATGACGGCGGCGACGTCCGGACCGGCCGCCTGGATCAGGCAGAGCCTGGGCCAGTAGGTCGTCTCGCGCATGAACTCCGTGTCCACGGCGATGAAGGGCTGGTGCTTGAGCTTGTCGCAGAACGCCTCAAGTTCGGCGTTGGCGGTGATCGGGGTCATCGGCTAGCTATAGCCCTGCGCAGCGGCGAGTCTGCAAGCGTCAATCAATTCCATCTCCCTGCAGCCGCGGCGACCCGCATGACCGATCCTCGAAACGGCCTGACCTATGCTCAAGCAGGGGTCGACATCGACGCCGGCGACGCCCTGGTGCAGGCGATCAAGCCCCTGGCCGCCGCGACCCGCCGTCCCGGCGCGACCCCGTCGCTCGGGGGCTTCGGCGCCCTGTTCGACCTCAAGGCCGCCGGCTACGAGGACGGGCTGATCGTCTCCACCACCGACGGGGTGGGCACCAAGCTGAAGATCGCCATCGACACGGGCCTGCACGACAGCATCGGCGTGGACCTGGTCGGGATGTGCGTCAACGACCTGCTGGCGCAGGGCGCCGAGCCGCTGCTGTTCCTGGACTATTTCGCCACCGGCAAGCTCGATGTGGCGACCGCAACGCGCGTCATCGCGGGGATCGCCGAGGGCTGCAGCCTGGCCGGCGCGGCCCTGGTCGGGGGCGAGACCGCCGAGATGCCGGGCATGTACGCGGCCGAGGACTACGATCTGGCCGGTTTCGCCCTGGGCGCGGTCGAGCGCGACGCGGTGCTGCCCAGGCTCGACCTGCAGCAGGCCGGCGACGTGCTGATCGGCGTGGCCTCGGCCGGGCCGCACTCCAACGGCTATTCGCTCATCCGCAGGATCGTCGAGGTCTCCGGCCTCGCCTGGGACGCGCCCGCGCCCTTCGCCCCCGGCCTCAGCCTGGCCGAGGCCCTGATGGTCCCCACCCGCATCTATGTGAAGAGCGTCCTGCCCGCCATGAAGGCCGGGCTGGTGAAGGGCGCGGCCCACATCACCGGCGGCGGCCTGATCGAGAACCCGCCCCGGGCCGTGGCGGCAGGGCTGAGGCCCGCGATCGACTGGAGCGCCTGGGCCCTGCCCGAGGTGTTCGCCTGGCTGCAGAAGACCGGCGGCGTATCCGACCACGAGCTGCGCCGCACCTTCAACTGCGGCGTCGGCTTCCTGCTGATCGTCGGCCGCGAGGACGTCGGAAGCGTCCTGTCCGCCCTGAACGCGGCCGGCGAGGACGCCTTCGTCTGCGGAGAGCTGGAGGGCGCCTGATGGCCGTGCCCACCGTCCTGATCCCGGGCCTCGCCTGCTCGGCGCGGCTCTATGCCGGGCAGATCGCTGCCCTGTGGCGCCACGGCCCGGTGATGGTGGCCGACCACACGCGCCAGGACAGCATGGCCGCGATCGCCGCGTCGATCCTGGCCGAGGCCCCGCCCCGGTTCGCGCTCGCGGGCCTGTCGATGGGCGGCTACGTCTCCTTCGAGATCCTGCGCCAGGCGCCCGGCCGCGTGGCCAGGCTGGCCCTGCTGGACACCCAGGCCACGCCCGACGCCCCCGAGGCGGGCGAGCGGCGACGCGCCCAGATCGCCCTCGCCCGCCAGGGCCGGATGCGCGAGGTGGTCGACCAGCTGTTCCCGAACCTGGTGCACCCCGCGCGGGTCGACGACCGGACGCTGCTGGAGCTCAACTACCGCATGGCCGAGGAGGTGGGCGTCGAGGGGTTCGTGCGCCAGCAGACCGCCATCATCGGCAGGCCGGACTCGCGGCCCGACCTGCCCCGCATCGCCTGCCCGACCCTGGTGCTGGTCGGCGACGGCGACCGCATCACCCCAGAGGCCAAGGCGCGCGAGATGGCCGAGGCCATCGATGGCGCCCAGCTGGTGGTGATCCCCGCCAGCGGCCATCTCTCCACCCTGGAGCAGCCGGAGATGGTCACCGCCGCCCTGGAGGCCTGGGCGGCGGCCTAGCTAGGACCTGCGCAGGCGGCGCGTCATCGCCTCCGCCACGATCGCCACCGCCGCCTCGGATTCGGAGCGGTCGACCGTCTCGCGGTCGTCGCCGTAGCCGCGCCTGTCGCCTCCCGCCACGGACTGGACGACGACGCCGTCCCGCCGCGGCACGACCCCGACGTCCTTGTAGTAGAGGCCATAGCGGACCTCCGGCTGCGGCCGGAGGCCCGGGCGCGGCCCAGGCCGTCGCCCGCCCCCGTCAAGGCCGCGGATCCCGGGCCCTCAGATCGCGTGATAGGTGAAGATGTTCGTCCAACTCACTGGTTTCCAGGACAACTCCTGGGTCCAGTCTTCGCGGTGCGGGCGGGGCAAGGCCCGCCCGCACGCGGCCGGATCAGCCGACGATCTCGGCGTCGGTGAAGAACTGGGCGATCTCGATCCTGGCGTTGTCCAGGCTGTCGGAACCG
>Ga0164243_10014132_pt1 | contig 11139 bp, 7 predicted proteins | sample OricompcompostOP_FD_108781 | JGI IMG/M metagenome (GOLD analysis project Ga0164243, IMG submission 108781) | Organic Plus compost microbial communities from Emeryville, California, USA - Original compost - Organic plus compost (OP) | ecosystem: Engineered > Solid waste > Mixed feedstock >... | reverse complement strand
GAACAAGCCGGAGGCGACCGCCGAGGCGTTCCGCGGCGGCTGGTTCCACTCCGGTGACCTGGTGCGCGAGGACGAGGACGGCTACTACTACGTGGTCGACCGCAAGAAGGACATGATCATCTCCGGCGGCGAGAACATCTACTGCGCCGAGGTGGAGGACGTCCTGGCCGGGCACCCGAAGGTCGGCGAGGTGGCGCTGATCGGCATGCCGGACGAGCGCTGGGGCGAGACGCCGCTGGCCGTACTGGCGCCGCGCGACCCCGCGGACCCGCCGACGGCGGCGGAGATCGAGGAATGGTGCCTGGAGCGGCTGGCCCGGTACAAGCGGCCGCGGCGCATCGCCGTCCTGCCGGCGCTGCCGCGCAATCCCGGCGGGAAGGTGCTGAAGACCGACCTGCGTACCGCGCGGGAAGCCGGAGAACTGCCCATCGAGCCGGCGTGAACGATCGGTGATCTTTTTCTGAAGCGCCCGCCAAAAGCACGGGAAATTCGATCTCGCAACTATCCCTTTCGGCACATCCGTGTAATCGTCACGATTCCGGACCGGAAACGGCCAGTCATATCGACAAGGCCGAGTAATCGGAATTGACTGCGGTCATCTCGGGGGACGTGACCGGCTCGTCGTGCCAGAAAGGCTTCACGTATGCCCGAGATCACGCGCCGCCGCCTGCTCGGATCCGTCGCGGGAACCGCCGCCGGAACCCTCATCGCGTCGTACCTGCCGCCGAATCTGCAGAAGGCCGCGGCCGCGACGACCAGACCCGGTTCGCTGCGTGACATCGAACACGTCGTCGTGCTGATGCTGGAGAACCGTTCGTTCGACCATTACTTCGGCGCGCTCGCCGGAGTCCGCGGATTCGATGATCCGAACGCGCTGACACTTCCGAACGGCAAGTCGGTGTTCTACCAGCCGGACCCGAAGAATCCGGACGGTTACCTGCTGCCCTGGCACCTGGACACGCACACCACCAGCGCCCAGGCCATCCCGTCCACCGGTCACGGCTGGGCCGTACAGCACGCGTCCTGGAACACCGGCAAGATGGACAATTGGGTGGTCGCACACCGGGCGGGCGACGGAGACGCCGTCGGGCCGTACACAATGGGTTACTACGAATGGCAGGACATCCCATTCGATTACGCCCTCGCCCACGCCTTCACGCTTTGTGACGGATACTTCTGCTCGGTCATGGGCCCTACCTGGCCGAACCGGCTCTACCTGATGTCCGGCACGATCGACGCGGACGGCGTGGCCGGAGGGCCGATCATCAGCAACGTGGTGCCGCAGCCGTACCGCTGGAAGACCTACCCCGAGCAGCTGGAAGAGGCCGGCGTGAGCTGGCGCGTCTACCAGGACGAGGACGACTACGGCTGCAACCCGCTGGAGTTCTTCCAGACCTTCCAGGACGCCAGGCCCGGGTCGCCGCTGCACGCGAAGGGCATGCGGATCGGGCCGGCCGACCAGTTCGAGTACGACGTGGCGCACGGCCGGCTGCCCGCGGTGTCGTGGATCATCCCGACGTCGGAGCAGTCCTCGCACCCGGCGTACCTGCCGGCCGCCGCGGCCGACTTCGTGGCGAGCAAGCTTGAGGCCGTCGCGGCCGACCCGAACCTGTTCGCCAAGACCGTCTTCATCATCAACTACGACGAGAACGACGGCCTGTTCGACCACGTGCCGCCGCCGGTGCCGCCGGCCGGCACGCCGCACGAGTTCGTCGGCGGGCTGCCCATCGGCGGCGGCTTCCGCGTACCGTGCACGATCGTCTCGCCGTGGACCCGCGGCGGGCACGTGGCGAGCGAGAGCTTCGACCACACGTCCGTCCTGCAGTTCCTCGAGCAGATCACCGGCGTACGCGCGGCCAACGTCTCGGACTGGCGGCGGCAGGCGTTCGGCGACCTGACGTCGGCGCTCGGCATGAAGGTGAACAAGCGGTTCCCCGCGCTGCCGGCCACGCTGCCGGAGTTCTGGCTGGCCGAGTACGAGGCCGCGCACCTGCCCGCGCCCACCCTCCCCGGCGCGGACCAGACGCCGCCGCACCAGCAGAAGCCGCCGTACCCGCTGCCCGCGAAGAAGAGCACCGGCCGGCGCCGCGGCGGCGAGCTGCGCGGCTCGCCCAGCCGCCTGGACGAGGTGCGCACCACCGCGCGCGACGACTACCCCGACGGCGGCAAGGGCACCAACTTCCCCGGGATCATGGAGGCGGTGTCCGGCACGAACCACCTGAAGGCCGCCGCGAACGCGACGCCCGCCCTGTACGTCGCGTCGCTCGGCGGCGGCCTCGCGGTGATCGACCGCGCGTCCGGGATGCTGCTGGCGGCCGTGAAGGGGTTCACCAACGCGTACGGGATCGCGGCCGGCGCCGGGAAGGTGTACGTGGCGAACTCCGGCGCGAACACGGTCTCGGTGGTCGACCGGTCCACCAACAAGGTCACCAAGACGATCAGCGTGGGCGTGTACCCGCACGGCGTCACCGCCTCCCCCGACGGCACCCGCGTGTACGTGGCGGATACCGGCCCCGACACCGGCTCCGGCGGCTCGCACGACATCTCGGTGATCGACACGTCCACCGACACGGTCGTGGCCACGTACCAGGCCGGCGAGGCACCGCACGCGATCGCGGTGTCCCCCGACGGCGGCAGGCTGTACGTGACCTGCACCGACGGCCTGTACGTCCTGAACGCCGCGGACGGCAAACGCATAACGGCCCTACGCGGCCTCGCCCGCGGCCGCGGCGCCACGCTGAGCCCCGACGGCACGGCCTGCTACGTAGCCCTGCCGATGACCGACCGCGTAGCCGTGCTCAACACGGCCACCGGCAAGATCACCAAACGCCTGACGGTCGGCCGCGCACCGTGGAACGTGGCGTTCACCGGCGACGGCGCGCACGCGTACGTCACCAACGCCAACGACGACACCCTTTCGGTGATCGACACGGCCAAGCTCACGGTGACCGGCACGATCACGGTGGGCCACATCCCGACCGGCATCGTCGGCGACGGCACGACCATCTGGATCGCCAACAACACGTCCAGCACGATCACCAAACTCGACACCACAACGAACACGGTCGCCGCGACCACGGCCCTGGGCCTGAGCAACGAGCCGACATCGTTGGTGATCGCCTGACCCCCGCCGGCCGTCATGTGCCCGGCATCCACTCCGTGCGCGGGTCGTAGTCGACCTCCAGTGGCTCCTGGGGCGGGCGGTCCTTCTCCGGGACGTGCTGGAGGTTGACGCGGATGCGGTACCACAGGGAGCTGCGGCCCCGCATGCCGTCGACCAGGATGTCCGCCGGTTCCAGGTGCCGTACGACCTCGGCGTGGCGGGACTTCCAGCGGTCCAGGCCGGCCAGGGCCTCGTCCTTGGACTTGGCGCGGGCGATCTCGATCAGCGGCATCGTGGACTGGCGCCGTCCGGTGCCCTTCGGGGGCTTCTCCGCCGGGCCCAGGCGCTTGGCCAGGTCCAGCAGGGCGTCCAGGGAGCCGGCCGACGCGTCGATCCCGGCCCACGGGTCGCCCCGCTCGGCGTACCGGGCGGGGACCGTGGCCAGCGTGAACGCGGCCGGGTCGCAGTCGGGCACCTCGTCCCACGTCAGCGGCGTGGACACCCGCGCGTCGGGCGTGGGCCGTACCGAGTACTGCGACGCCACCGTACGGTCCTTCGCGTTCTGGTTGAAGTCGACGAACACGCCCTGGCGTTCCTCCTTCCACCAGTGCGCGGTCGCGAGGTCGGGCGCGCGGTTCTCCACCTCGCGGGCGACGGTCTCGGCGGCGAGCCGGACGTCCTTGTACGGACGGTCCGGCGTGATGCGCGCGTTGATGTGGAAACCGCGCGAGCCGGACGTCTTGGGCCAGCCGGTGAGGCCGTGGTCGGCGAGCACCTCGCGGACGACCAGCGCCACCTCGACGATCTGCCGCCACGGCACGCCGGGCACCGGGTCGAGGTCGATGCGCAGCTCGTCCGGATGGTCGAGGTCGGTGGCCTGCACGGGGTGCGGGTTGAGGTCCACGCAGCCCAGGTTGATCACCCACGCGAGCCCGGCCGCGTCGGAGATCACCACCTCCTCGGCGGACCGCCCGGACGCGTACTTCAGCTCGGCGACGTCGATCCAGTCGGGCCGCTTGGACGGCGCGCGCTTTTGGAAGAACGCCTCTTCGTCGATGCCCTTGACGAACCGCTTGAGCACCATGGGCCGCCCGGCGACGCCACGCAGCGCGCCGTCCGCGACGGACAGGTAGTAGTGCACCAGGTCAAGCTTGGTCCCCCGGCCGTCCGGGAAGATCGGCTTGTCCGGGTTGGTGATCGTCACCTCTCGACCGGCGACGTCCAAGATCCGAGACGCGGACATGGGTCCACGATAGGTCGCAACGGCCGATCCGGACATGCCACGGCCCTGGTCCCGAAGGACCGGGGCCGCGTCCGTGCCACGCACGGAAACCGGAATCTCACCCCGAGACACCGGCCGCGTCCGAACGGTAGCCAAGTTAGCGGCTTTCGGGGAACCCCCTCAAGAGAGAGGTTTCTTACGAAAGCCGCCTCTGCTTGGCAACGATGCCCGTTTATCGTGGCGAAGCCGCGAGATGTTTCACCCCTAGCGACAATTCGGGCACACCGCGCGACGGGGGTGTCTGCCGGCACTTCGCAAACGGCGGCCCGCCACGCACGGCGGCCGCACGCGCAGAAAATGAGTCTCGCGAAGCGAGGCCTTTTCGCGCGCGAGGCGCGGGGCTCAGCGGGCGTGTTGGCGTACGGCTGCCCGGACGGTCATGGGTGGCGCGCCGTAGATTGAGCGTCATGCCGGTACCCCTCGTGATCGACACGGACACCGCTCAGGATGACTGCGTGGCGTTGCTCGTCGGGTTGCTCGACCCGGCCGCGGAACTGCGGGCGATCACCATGGTCGCCGGGAACGTCGGGTTCGAGCAGCAGGTGCGGAACGCGTTCCTCACGCTCAACGCGGCCGGGCGGCTCGGCTCCGTGCCGGTGTACCTTGGGTGCCGCAAACCGCTGTGGCGGCCGTGGGTGAGCGCCGAGAACGTGCACGGTGACGGCGCGGGCGGGCTGGCCATGGACGACTCGGGGTACGCGCCGGAGGATGAGCACGCGGTGGACGCGCTGGTCCGGCTCGCCCGGGAGAACGCCGGCGAGCTGGACATCGTGGCCATCGGCCCGCTGACGAACCTCGCGACGGCCGCGCTGAAGGATCCGGACTTCGCCCGTAACGTGCGCACCCTGTACGTCATGGGCGGGTCGAACAACGCGCGCGGCAACATCACCGCGGCCGCCGAGTTCAACTTCTACGTGGACCCGGAGGCGGCGAAGGCGGTGTTCGCGGCCGGGTTCGAGATCGTGGTCGTGCCGTGGGCGCCGCTCACCCTGGACCAGGCCGTCTTCGACCAGCCGAAGCTGGACGCGATCGCCGCGCTCGGCACGCCGCTGGCCGCGTTCTTCACCCGGGTCTGCGGCGCCACGCTGGAGTTCGACCGCAGCGTGGGCATCGACGGCACCACCCATCCGGACTCGCTGACCGCGTCGGTCCTGCTGCACCCGGAGCTGATCACCCGTACGGGCCGGTACCACGTGGACGTCGAGACCGCCGGCGAGCTGACCCGCGGCTACGCGGCGATGTCGTGGGGCGTGCACGGGCTGGCGCCGAACGCGACGGTCGTGGAGGAGATCGACGCGGACGGCTTCTTCCGGCACATCGCCGGGCTGCTCGCCACGCCGGTCGAGCCGTCCGCACCGATGTCTGGTTTGTACTAGTATTCGAACGCGAGTTCGGATCGTCTTCCCTTACGGATCCGTCGGCGATACCCGGGGAGGCGGACAATGCGGATGCTCGTGGTGCTCGACATCGAGATCGACGCCGAGGCGTGGCGGACGGCGTACGGCGAGCGCACGGCGGTGGATCTGGAGATCGGCGAGTACGTGTACCGGCTCGTCGCGTTCTCCGACCGCATGCTGGCCTGCGGCGCGGACGTACGGATGAAGTAGCCGAAGGTGGCAGACGACGCGGACCGATCGGGTCGTTCCTGGCAACGTGATGGTCGATGTCCGGTAACGACCCGTACGACCCGCTTGCCCATCCCGCGGCCGGTACGGCCGCGCCGGAAGCCTTCCACGTGGGCTACCGGCGCGGCTGGCGCCGGCTCCGCGGACGGCTCCTGCTCACACTCGACGGCCACGGCATCACGTCCCACGCCGAGCACCTGACCGTTCCCTGGTCCGACGTCCCCGCGGTACGCGTCGAGCCCGGCGGCCGCGCGGTCCTGTTCGGCCCGATCACCATCCACGCACACGACCTAGGCACCGACCTGGAAGCCCTGCTCACCGCCGTCCACAGGTTCACCGACGCACCGATCCACCAGCGTTACCCCGGCCACTAGATCACGACGAACCCGCACCCCGTTGGCGCTAGGTGAGTTGGAGGCGTACGGCCAGTTCGTGGGCCGCCTCGATCACCTCGGCTTGCCAGGGGGTGACCGCGTGTTGGGGCTTGTCGTCCCAGGCGGCGGCGTAGGGGTCGAGTACGCCGGTGTCCACGCCGCTCAGGGCCTCGAGTACGGCCAGGCCGCAGAACGGTACGTAGACCGGGGAGTACCCGCCTTCGTGGGAGAAGACGATCCGCCCGTCGCAGACCTCCTCGGCCAGTTCCACCAGCGTGCCGGCCATCCGGCCGTAGCCGGACGCGGTGACCATCATCCGGCCCAGCGGGTCGTTCGCGCTGGCGTCGAACCCGCTGGCCACCATGATCAGCTCCGGCCGGAAGGCGCGGACGGCGGGGGCGGCGACCCGCGCGATCGTCTCCTCGTACGCGCCGTTGCCGCAGCCCGCCGGGAGCGGCACGTTGATCGTCGTACCGAGGCCGGCGCCGGCGCCACGCTCGCTGAGGTCACCGGAGTCGGCCGGGAACAGCTGGTCCTGGTGCAGGGAGACGGCGAGGACGTCCGGGTCGTCGTAGAAGATCGACTGGGTGCCGTTGCCGTGGTGCACGTCGTAGTCGATCACCGCGACCCGGCGTACGCCGTGCGTCGCGCGGGCCCACTCGATGGCGATCGCGATGTTGGCGAACAGGCAGAAGCCCATGCCCATCTCGCGCCGCGCGTGGTGCCCGGGCGGGCGGACCAGCGCGTAGGCGTTGTCGCAGCGGCCGGCCAGTACCGCCTCGGTCGCCGCGATCGTGCCGCCCGCGGCGAGCAGCGCGATCTCGTACGACCCGGCGCCGAACGGCGTGCCGCCGTCTCCGCCGTCGCCGCCGCCGGACGCACTGGCCTCCCGGATCCGCGCCACGTGCTCCGGGGTGTGCACGCGCAGCACGTCCTCCTCCGTGGCCGGGCGGGCCGGGATCCGCGTCAGGTGGTCGAGCAGCCCGGACACCTCGACGAGCCCGGCCATCCGGGTCTTGGACTCCGGGCTTTCGAGGTGGTGGTGCGGCTGCACGAACCCGCCGGCGGGCCGCGTGCCGGCGGCCGTCCCGGTGTCGTGCCAGGCGTACCGCTCGTGCCAGACGTATCCGGTGGTCACAACCGCCTCCTAGTGTGGCCGGTACCTGGGCCTGGCCTTCAGCTCGGCGTTGGGCAGGGTCGGGGCGTGCAGCCGGGCACCGTTGTACCCGTGCACCTCGCCGAAGCGCGAACCGGGGTCGTCCTCCCAGGCGGTGCGCGCCTCGACGATCTCCTCGTGCGTACGCGCCACCAGGTTCCACCACATGACCAGCGGCTCCTCGAACGGTTCGCCGCCGATGACCAGGGCGCGGCCGGGGCCGTCGATCCGTACGCCGGCGCGGTCCCGGCCGAGGTAGAGCATCGCGCCGGACGTGACCGTCGCCCCGTCCACGGTCAGCGGCGCGTCCAGCGCGAGGACGGCGTGCTCGTACGCGGGGTCAAGCGGCATGCGCACCGCGTCGGTCAGCGCGACCTCCGCGCCCATGATCGGCGTGTACGCGCGGGCGGGCGACTCCGCGTCGCCGACCCGGCCGAGCAGCACGGTGACCTCGCCGCCCGGCACCGGGAGGCGCGGCAGGTCGGCGTGGTGCGCGAAGCCCGGCGGGCCGTCGCGGTGCGCGTCGGGCAGCGCGACCCAGAGCTGGGCGCCGTGCAGGATCGGCGTGTGCTCCTGCGGCGTCTCCTCGGAGTGCGCGATGCCGCGGCCCGCGGTCATCAGGTTCAGCTCGCCGGGCCGGACGTACTGCTCGTTGCCCAGGCTGTCGCGGTGCAGGATCTCGCCGCGCACCAGCCAGCTCACCGTCTGCAGGCCGATGTGCGGATGCGGCGGCACCCGCATGCCCTCCCGCGCGGTCAGGTCGGTCGGCCCGTACGCGTCGGCGAAGCACCACGCGCCCACCATCCGCCGGTACCGGTTCGGCAGGCTGCGCCGTACGGGCATGGCGCGCGGCCCGCCGAGCGGCACCTCCCGTGGTTCCAGTACCTCGGCGGCCGGTGCGGCGGCCGTCGCCACCGGCCCGTCGCACACGGTCCGCTCCGCGGGTTCCCGCTCCAGGTTGCTCACCGGACCACGGTAAGCCTCGTGGCGGTACCCCCGTGGGAGAGAATCGGCGGGTGTGGTTCGGCGTGCTGGGTCCGCTCGAGGTGCGAGACGACGACGGGAGGGCCGTCGCCGTCGGTGGGGCGCGGGCGCGCGGGCTGCTGGTGCTGCTGGCGCTGGACGCCGGACGGGTGGTGCCGGTCGAGCGGCTGATCGACGCGCAGTACGGCGAGGAGCCGCCGGCGGGCGCGGCGAACGCGGTGCAGGCGCAGGTGTCGCGGCTGCGGCGGGTGCTGCCGGAGGGTCTCGTGGCGTACGAGGGGGCCGGGTACCGGCTGGCCGCCGCGCCGGACGACGTGGACGCGCACCGGTTCGCCCGGCTCGCCGCGGAGGGCCGGCGGCTGCTCGCGGACGGCGGCTTCGACGACGCGGTGGCCACGTTGACCGGCGCGCTGGCGCTGTGGCGCGGCCCCGCGCTGGCCGACCTGCCCGCGCACGCCGCCACCGCCCCCGCGACCCGGCTCGACGAGCTGCGGCTGTCCGCGACCGAGGACCTCACCGAGGCCCGGCTGTCCCTCGGCGACCCCGGCCAGGTCCCGGAGCTGCGCCGGCTGGTCGCCGCGCACCCGCTCCGCGAACGCCCGGCCGGCCAGCTCATGCGCGCCCTCCACGCGGCCGGCCGCCGGGCCGAGGCACTGACGGTGTACGCCGAGACCCGCCGCGTCCTGGCCGACCGGCTCGGCACCGACCCGTCCCCGGAGCTGTCCGCCGTCCATCAGGACATCCTGCGCGCCACGGACGCCCCCGCCCCGGCGCCCGCCGCGCTCCCCGCCCAGCTCACCACGTTCGTCGGCCGTGACGCCGAGCTGGCCCGCCTGACCGCCGGCGGCTCCCGGCTGATCACCGTCACCGGCCCGGGCGGCATCGGGAAGACCCGCCTGGCGCTGGAGGCGGCCGCCCGGCTCACGGGCGAGGTGGGCCTGGTCGACCTGTCCGCCGCCGGGCCGGAACAGGTCGTGCAGGTCGCGCTGGCGGCGGTCGGCGTACGGGACGGCGGGTACCGGGAGCGGCCGGTCGATCCCGCCGAGCGGCTGGCCGGCGCGCTGCGCGGGCGGGATCTGCTGCTCGTCGTGGACAACTGCGAGCACGTGATCGACGCGGCCGCCCGGCTGGTACGGGACGTGCTCGCGGCGGGGGTGCGGGTGCTGGCCACCAGCCGGGAACCGCTGGGGATCACCGGGGAGACGCTGGTGCCGCTGGCCCCGCTGGACGCGGCGGGCGGCGACGCCGTACGGCTGTTCGCCGACCGGGCCGCCGCCGTACGCCCCGGGTTCACGCTCGACGACGCCACGCTGCCCGCCGTCGCGCGGATCTGCGCGGCATTGGACGGGCTGCCGCTGGCCATCGAGCTGGCGGCCGCGCGGCTGCGCGGGTTCGGGCTCGATGACCTGGCCGAACGGCTCGCCGCGCAGGAGCGGTTCGCGCTGCTGGACCGGGGCGATCGTACGGCCGCGGCCCGGCACCGTACGCTGCGCTCCGTCGTCGAGTGGAGCTGGGACCTGCTGTCCCCGGCGGAGAAGACGCTGGCCCGCCGGTTCGCGGTCTTCACCGGCGGCGCGACGCTCGCCGCGGCCGAGGCCGTCTGCGGGCCGGCCGGGACGCTGGCCGACCTGGTGGACAAGTCGCTGCTGGAGACCGACGGCCACCGGTACCGCATGCTCGACACGATCCGGCTGTTCTGCGCGGAGAAGCTGGCCGCGTCCGGGGAGGAGGCGGAGGTACGCGCCGGGCATGCCGCGTACTTCCTCGATTTCGCCCGCCGCGCCGACCCGCACCTGCGCCGCGCCGAGCAGCTCGACTGGCTGGCCGCGCTGGCCGCCGACCACGGCAACCTGATGGCGGCGCTGCGCTGGTCCGCCGAGCACGAGCCGGAGACCGGCATGCGGCTGGTCGCCGCGCTGGCCGCGTACTGGTGGCTGAGCGGGCGGCGGGCCGAGGCGGGGGCGCCCGCGGCGCTGCTCCTCGACCGGGCCGGCGCGTCCGGGCTGGAGGAGGAGTACCTGATGTGCGTGGTGCACGCGGTGCCGCGGGCCGCGCCGGAGCACTGGGCGCGCGGGCGGGAGATCGTCCGTACGATGACGGCGCGGCGCCGGTATCCGTTCGCGCTGGCCCTGTGGGGCATGGCCGCCGGGCCGCCGGCGGCGTCCGCGCGTGAGGCCGACCGGGTGCTGCCGCCCGACCCGTGGAACCGGGCGCTGGTCCGGTTGAGCGACGCGCTGATGACCTGGTTCGACGGGGTGCCGGTGACCGCCGAGGCGGAGCTCGAGTCGGTGCTGGCGGAGTTCCGCGGCCTGGGCGAGCGGTGGGGGACGGCGCAGTGCCTGGACTGGCTGGCGCTGCTCGCCGGGTGGCGCGGCGCGTGGGAGCGGGCCGATGCCCTGTGGGGGGAGGCGCTCGCGCTGCTGGCGGAGCTGGGGGCCTCGGACGAGAGCGTCGACGTCCTGGTGCACCGGGCCGAGGCGTGGCTCCGCGCGGGCGGCGACGCCGCGGGCGACCTGCGGCGCGCGGAGGAGCTGGCCCGTACGGCCGGGCTCGGTGACATGCCGTCGGTGCTGTTCGGGCTGGGCGAGGTGGCGCGGGCGTCCGGTGATCTCGGG